>Ga0209467_1000076_pt1 | contig 183230 bp, 174 predicted proteins | sample Higcelwee11metaG_FD_187175 | JGI IMG/M metagenome (GOLD analysis project Ga0209467, IMG submission 187175) | Freshwater pond sediment microbial communities from the University of Edinburgh, under environmental carbon perturbations - High... | ecosystem: Environmental > Aquatic > Freshwater >...
CTAGTACACCTTCTTTGACAATCCCCCTAAGCCTTGTTACAGCAGGATGGTACAAAAGCAAATGTCCAACCATAAGAACTTTACCTTTTTGCTGTGCATATTCTTTTATTTCTTTGGCGTGTTCGGCTGTTGTAGCTATAGGCTTTTCTACGTACACATGTTTATCTGAATCTAAAGCTTTTTTTAGCATATTATAATGAGTGTGGCTGGGTGTTGCAATAACCACAGCATTAATCTCTTTTGATTGCAAAACTTCATCAAAATTATTTGTAAATTTTACATTAGAATAATTATCTTTGATTGCATCAATGTTGTTTTGGTCCAAATCACATACGCAAACCAAAGATTCAAGGTTGTAAAAATTCCTTACAAGGTTTCTTCCCCACGTTCCACATCCGATTACCGCAACTTTTGGTTTCAATTTTTCTCTCCAATACGAATCAAAACTATCTTTATTAATTTAATCAACAATTGGATGTATAGTCAATTTGTTACAGATAAAGATTTTATAAAGAAAAATATATTTAATTTAGCAATTTTTTTGAGTATTTTGTTTTTATTATGTATAGAGAATGAAATAGAGAGAAAATTATTAATGAATATTGAAGGCAATCAAAAAGCTCCGTTATCTGTAAATAATATTGTAAGACAAGTCCAAAATGCAGAAAATGGTCCAAAACGTCTTTATTATGATTGGGTAATGGAACACCCTGATAAAACTGCTGATGGTTTTCAAGCTCTAGTAACAAAGCTTTCAGGGCGTTTTAGTGATGAATACAAGGATATTCCAAGTGAGTTGCGAGAATTTGCAATATTTAGGGGGATTGCCACTAATCCTATTGAAGATGTCTTACCTAACATTCCCGAATCAGAACGCGAACAATTTTTAAAATTAAGAAACAGCAAGATGCAAAATGATGAAGAACTTTTGCAGAAGGCAAAATCCGATCCTGTTTTTAGAAAAACTTATACTTTTTTAGATTCAGTTAAAGGTAAATATGCAGAATTTGTTGATGATAATCGCCTAGATCCTTCAAAAGGTTCAGATCCTCATCCAAAAAATATAAGAGTTTTAGCAGCTGTATCACAGTCTGAACCTGCAGCAGCTGCAAATAGTAAAAAAGGCGAAAAAGCAGATTGGGTTACAAAAAAGTTTAGTGATGCTCTTCGTACAGAAAATTCTATAGATAAAGCTATGGATGTAGCATCAAAAGATGCTGTTGTTAAAGGTTATCCTGATGGACAACCTCCGATAATTCAAAAACCTGTTTCTACAAAAAGAGAAAATGTAAAGGCATGGAAAAAGTCTGATAATGATGACCCCAATGTTAAACGAATAGTTATTTTTAATGTTACTGAAGATGGCAGTAGAAATTTTGAAAATAATGCTGCTGAAATTAGAAAAAATTTTTATACGCCTAGTGAAGAAAATAAATCTAATCCTTTTGAACAGCGTTTCAGGGCAGATAGGATTATTACTGTAACACCGCCTACAGAAGAAGAAGCAAAAAAAGGAATAACTCAGGCTGATAAAATAAGAAGTGCTTTTGAACAAAGCAAACAATTTATGGAAGATCAAAAAGATTTAGCCCGAAAAAAAGCCATTTCAGAAGGAAAAGACCCGGAAGCTGCAGTAAAAGTCTTAAGGTTTGAAGGGATGGCTAATTGGTTTGGACATGGTACAACTGTAGAAAATAAAAGTCCTAAAATTGATGACCCTAGATATTTACAAGAAGGCTCAGCAGAATTTAAATTTATAACAAATCCTCTTGAACAAAAAGGAATTGAAGAATCTGAAATCAAAAAAATGGAACAGAATGTAAAAGATTATGATTATTTTACTCAATATTTTTGTTCTTGCCACTCAGGGGCAATGATTAACTAAAATATTGAGCCTTTATTCGGTACCCTAAAAAGAAATAATTTCCAGTGCAATTTTTAAAAGCTCTTCTGAAGTGGCGTCTTTGCCCAATTTTTCGATAGCAACGCATAATCCTTCATTGATTTCTCTTTGAGTATAGCCTAGTGCTAGGAGTACACTTTGGGCTTCTTCAAAACTTTCGGATTGCACTTTTGGGGCAGAAATTTCATTGATTTCAATTCAAACTTCTTATTTAATTTAATCAATAATCGAAGTTATAGTCAAATTAAGATTTTATAAAGTAGTTTCAATGAAATATAAAAAGATAAAAATATAAAGATATATTAATTGGGGTAAATTCTTTCTGGCAGAAGGATAGGATAGGGTTTTTTATAGCAATAAATTAGGATAGGGTTTTTTATAGCAATAAATTCATTCATTTTGTTTTTATATATATGAAGAAATTAAAAGGAGAAAATTTATGGGATATGACATAGTTCACGGGGTAGATGGTTCTACAATATATCACAATGATATAAATAAAAACGGAATAGTTGATGGACCTAAAGAAGTAGTTGCTATTTATAATGAAAAAGGGGAAAAAGTTGATCTTAGTAAGCCTCGAAACTTGCCGGAAGGATTAGGCAACTCCCTATCAGTTTGTTGTTAAATAATGGACTAAAAAGAAATTACTTCAAGAGCAGCTTTTAAGAGTTCTTCTGAAGTAGCTTTTTCGCCGAGTTTTTCAACAGCGGTATTCAATCCTTCATTAACTTCTTTTTGAGTGTATCCAAGAGCAATAAGTACGTCTTGAGCTTCTTCACAGCTTTCTGATGACACTACGACAGGTGAAATATCTTCAATTTCTATGCCTAAATCATTTCTGAAGGCTTTAATTTTGTCTTTAAGTTCCAAAATAAGTCTTTGAGCAAGTTTTGGACCAACGCCTTTGGTCTTTGAAAGTTCTTTGACATTTTCGCTCAAAACAGCCTGCATAAGCCCAAGTGCGTTCATTTCATCCAAAAGCATCAAAGCCATTTTTGTGCCGACGCCTGAAACACTTTGCAAAATATTGAACAAATCTCTGTCTTCATGCTTTAAAAAACCGCAAAGCAGCATAGCATCTTCCCTGTGGACAAGGCTTGTGAAAATTTGAATATCTGAATTGATTTCGGGCAAATTCCTGATAATTCTGGCATTAACCTGTATCAAATACCCGATGCCATTGACTTCAACAGTAATATTGCTACCTTGTGGGCTATTTAAAATTTTTGAAACTAGTTTTCCTTTTAAATAATTTATCATTTCACCAACTCTTTATCGCATTCTTGTACCATTTTTAGGTCGTCTTCAGGTGTTGCACCAATAGTTGTAAGCAAATTGCCTATCAAAATTGAATCCATACCTGCAATTAGACCCTTTTTTTGTCCTTCATAGGAAAGCCTCTTAATTCTGCCTCCTGCATATCTAAGGCTCACGTTTGGCATTATAATGCGAAATATAGCAAGGGTTTTAAGGATTTCCTCTTCATTTATTTTATCTTTATAATTTTCAAAAGGTGTCCCTGTAATAGGGTCCAAAAGATTAATCGGAGCGGATTCAGGAGCTATTGCTTCAAGTTCAAGAGCCATTTCAATTCTTTGTTGTCTTGTTTCCCCCATGCCTAAAATCACGCCACAACAAACTTCCAAACCTATTTCTCTTGCCAAATTTACCGTATCAATTCGGTCTTGATACGAATGAGTGGTGCAAATCTCATCATGATAAGACTTACAGGTGTTAATATTGTGGTGGTATCTTTTCATTCCGGCGTCTTTAAGGGTTTGCATTTGGTTTTTTTTCATTATCCCCAAAGAAGCACAACTTCTTAACCCTTCAGATTCAATAGCTTCAATCATTTCAGCCATTATCGGCAATTCTTTATCATTAGGCAATCTTCCCGAGGTTACAATCGCAAATCTGCTTGCACCTGATTTTTTGGCACTTTGAGCAGATTTCTTAACTTCTTCGACACTTACCAAAGGATGTGTTTCGATTGAAGTCCTGTAGTGAGAACTTTGGGCACAATATTTGCAATTTTGAGAACATTTACCTGTTTTTGCACTAATTAAAGAGCAAAAATCGACTTTATTTGAAAAATTTCGAGTTGTAATTTCTTGGGCTATTTTTATCAAATCTTCCAAATTTTCATTATACATATCCAAATATTCTAAAATTTGTGTTCCCATTTTTTTCTCCGAATCCGATATATCTTTTATTTTTCGAATTTTCTTCTCCAACCTAATGCTTAAATTTTATAATAAACTAGACAAGAGGTCTAATTTATTTCATAATTTAATTAAAATAAGATGGAATAAGTTATGGTTTTTTTAAAATTATTTATATTGATAATTTCTGCTTCAGTTGCCGGCTTAGCTGCTTATGAGCTGAATAACTACAGTAAATACAGAAATATCTACAATGATGGTGTTGAAAAACTTGCAAAAGAAGATTATAAAGGTGCCCAAAAAGCTTTCTTAAAGGTTTTGGAGCTTGAGCCTGATATGGAAGTGAATATTTATAATTTGGCACTTACTTATTTTTATTTGAACAAATTTGATTTAGCGATGACTTATTTTATGAAAACTTTGGAGCTAAATCCTCAAGACCTCGACTCTTATTACAACATAGGCATAATAAACTATCTTAGAAATGACCAAAAAGAAGCCGTAAAATATCTAACAAAGGCTTTAAATTTGTCAGAAACTAAAGATGAACAAACTCTTTGTGCGATGGCTTTTATTTATTCAGAATTGCAAGACTACGATATGGCGATTCAGGCAGTGTCAAAATTAATAGAATTACATCCTGCAAATATTGACTATAGAATACTTTTGGCAGAAATTTATGAAAAATTGATTGCTGAAACAGGAAATGTTCAAAGCGTTGACTTTGCAATTAAGACTTACCAAGAAATTCTCGACCTCGATGAAACACATGAAGGTGCAAATGTCAAAATAGCAAATTGTTATGCTCAAAAAGGAGATATCGAAAACTGTAAACAATTCTGCCAACAAGCTATTGCAACAAATCCGAAATCCTCAGATGCATTATATCTTTTGGGAATCATACATTTTGCAATGCAAGAATTTGAAGACTCTATCAAATACTTTGAACAAGCTTATAATGCCAAGCCAAATTTAAAAGCTGCCTATCTGAATTCTGCTTATGCTTACGCCAAAATCAACAAAAACGAAAAAGCCATCGAACTTTACGGCATGTATAAAGCAAAATTGCAGCCTAACGAAATTATCAAAGATGTGGATGAATTTTTTATTAATTTGGAACCAAGTGCGGCTTAATAGTAATTTTCAATGATACTTTGCCTTTAGAGGGCTTTCATTTCAATTAAAATAGCGTTCATTTGCAAATTTTGCAATAATCTTTTTTGTAAACTATTTTTGCCCACCCCTTGAATTTAAAGTGTTTTTTAAATAATATTATATTTACGCTTGGTAAAATATAAATATAAAGGGCAAAATAATGAATGTAATTATTGATGAAATAGAAAAAGAAATGTTAAAAACTGACCTCCCTGCACTCAATCCGGGAGACACAGTTAAAGTTTTCGTAAGAATCAAAGAAGGCAACAAAGAGAGAACACAAGCATTTGAAGGTGTTATCATAAAAATTCAAGGTAGCGGATCAAATAGATCAATCACTGTAAGAAAAATTTTCCAAGGTGTCGGTCTTGAACGTGTATTCCCTATCCACTCACCAAGAATCGAAAGTATCAAAGTTCTTAGACGCGGTTCTGTAAGAAGGGCTAAGCTTTATTACCTTCGTGATAGAGTTGGTAAAGCTACTCGTATCAAGGAAAAAATGACCAAATAATGGTTCATATCCATTGGTACCCTGGGCATATAGCCAAGGCAGAAAGAAAACTCAGAGAACAACTCGGTCTTGTCGATGTCGTTATCGAAGTTATTGATGCCAGAATACCTCTTAGCAGTAAATATATTGAAATCAAAAAGCTCCTTGGTGATAAACCAAGGCTTTTGATTATGAATAAGTCAGATGTTGCAGAAATCGACAAAACCAAGCGATGGCTGGAATATATGCAAGCTCAAGAAAATTGCAAGGTGGTGGCAACAAGTGCAAGCACAGCAAAAGATTTGAATAATATAGTGAATATAGTCGTCAAACTTGGCGATGAAAAAATGGAAAAACTCAAAGCCAAAGGTATTTTACCGCGTCCTGTCAGGGCTATGGTCGTCGGAATGCCTAATGTCGGAAAATCAAGCATCATAAACAAACTTATAAAAAAGACAAAAGCCAAAACAGGTGCTATTGCTGGCGTTACAAGACAACAACAATGGGTTAGAATCAATCCTAAAGTCGAGCTTCTCGATACTCCGGGGATTATCCCCATGAAGCTTGAAAATCAAGAAGCAGCTTGCAAATTGGCTTTTGTGAGCGGGATTTCTGACAATGCTTATGACAAAGAAGAAATAGCCCAAGAATTATTGAATATTACTTATAATTTGTACAAAGATGTTTTGCTCGAAAACTACAAAATACAAGATGCAGGCATACCACCGACTTTAGAAGATATTGCAAAAGCAAGAGTTTGGTTTATGAATAAAGAAAAACCCGATGTTTTGCGTGCCGCATCTCATATATTGTCAGACTTTAGAAAAGGTCGATTAGGGAGAATGACCCTTGATGAAATCGAAAAAATCCAAGATTAATTCACTCATAAAATTTGATTCCGCTTTTGCCGATAAATTCGTTATCGGCTTAGATGAAGCAGGTCGAGGACCCGGTGCCGGAGATGTTTTTGCCTGTGCTGTGCATTTCCCCGAAATGACTCGAATTCTCAAAAAAGAACTCTCGAGCCTCGATGACTCCAAAAAACTTTCTGCCAAAACCCGCGAAGAACTCTACGAAATTATCAAAAAAAATAGTATTTATAGCCTTGCCACATCAAGTATTGAAGAAATCGAAACCATAAATATTCTTCAGGCTTCGCTTCTTGCTATGAAACGTGCAAGTTTAGGGCTTTTGGAACAAATAAAACCTGATATCGCCCCAATTCTTTTGATAGATGGCAATAAAATAGTCAAAAACTATGAAATTGAACAAAAATTTGTGATTAAAGGCGACTCTCTTTCGCTCTCAATTGCCGCTGCAAGCATTATCGCCAAAGTTGAACGAGACAGATATATGGTCGAAATTTCGCAAAAGCATCCAGAGTACGATTGGCAAAATAACAAAGGTTATCTAACCCCAAAACATCTTGAAGCTATCGAAAAATGCGGGATTACAAAGTATCACCGCAAAAGTTTTTTGACCAAGCAGTTGAAGTTATTTATTTAGCTCATAAATATATCTCAAACCCTCAAGAGTCAATGTGGGATTGAGATAATCGAATTTTCTTTTCATACATTCTGTGATGATTTCGGAATATCCGCCTGTGGCGATTGTAATTACAGGTTCGCCGAGTTCTTTTTCGATATCACCGATAAGCCCGTCTATCATAGCACCATGCCCTCTCACAAGACCTGAAAGCATAGCATCAATTGTGTTTTTTCCGATGGCAGACGGAGGGGCTTCGATTCGAACTTTTGGAAGCAATGAGGTGAAAGCATTGAGTGCATCGGCAGAAATTCTTATCCCTGGGGCAATTACACCGCCCAAAAATCTTCCGTCAGATGAAACCACATCAAAAGATGTCGCTGTGCCAAAATCGACCACGATAGCAGTTTTTTTATAAATATTATAAACTGCACAGGCATTTGCCAATCTGTCAGGTCCGACTTCTTTTGGTTTGTCGATTTCTATTTTTATCCCCGTATTGGTTTTGTGTGTAAGATTAATTACAGGAATGTTAAGATATTTTTCTATTGCGACCTGAAATCGTTCTGTAAGAGGTAATACGACACTTGAAATCACTGCCGCTTTGATGTCTTTCATGCCGATTTGGTTTATAAAGTTATGTAAAATTATTCCGTATTCATCTTCGGAGCGTTTTTTATCACTCGCTAATTTCCAAGTGCGGATTAAGTTTGAGCCATCATAGACCCCCGCTGTTATGCTCGTATTGCCGATATCGGCCACAAATAACATATTGACATCCTCTTAACTATTCGATTAAATAGTATCATAAACAAATGTTTTGAGATTATATTTTTTAAGAGGGAGAAACCTAATGAAAGTTTTAGCAATCAACAACAAAAAAGCTGTATCTAACAAAAAAGCAGTTGAAAACCACGCTCCTGCACTAATGGCTAACAAAAAAGCTGTAGCTCACGATACATTCGTAAAAAGCTGTAAAAAGTAATTTATTCAAGAAATAGATTTCAAAAAAGACTCTTTGTAAAAAGGGTCTTTTTTTATTTGAAATTTATACGATAATTTCTATTTTTTCACATGCTCTATAGTCAACCGTAAGACCACTGAAAATAGCAAAATTTTCAATTTTGAGGCTTTTCAGTGGTCGCCCTAGCAAAAGTGAAAAAAGGCTAAAATGATTAATTTTAGCCGTTTTGACACTAGCCGAGAAAGACTTTGCTCAAGGGCATTTTTCACAGTATCTGATTTTTGTCAAAAATGAACTTGTGCATTAGTCTTACTGTGTAATTGCTTTTCGAGATTATATTTTTTTATACTTAATCAGTAGATTAGTTTTGGAGCTGAAATGAAGAAATTACTAGTATTAATACTGATTTATTTTTTTATTGTCCCGACTCCTTCTTATGCTATTTTTGGCAAAAAAGATTACAAAAAAAACTTTTTACAAAATGCTTCTAATGCCGAAAAAAGAAATAATGACAAATCCGCCTTCTTTATATATGAAAAAACAATGTTTTATTATAAAGATGATAAAGAAGTTCTTGAAGCTTATGCAGGTTTTTGTGAACGAAATAAATATTTTGACAAAGCTCAAGTTTTATATCAAAAACTCTATGATTTAACAAAAGATGAACATTATTTATTCAAAAAATATTCTCTTGAAATCGAAAATACAAAACTATCTACAAACGAATTAAAAAAATTTAATAAAGATAAAAGACTTTCGACAAAACAAAAAGGAGGTCTGAATACTGCACTTATTTTGCAATTTTTTTATAAAAAAGATTGGAAAAATACAAAAATCTATTGTGATAAAGTTGCAAAAAAAGATTTGAATGGAAAAACAATAAATGCTTGCGTTATAGCTTGTGAAAAATTATCTGACAAAAAATCAGCTTATGAATATTACTTCAGATTTTATGAAATTTCCCCCAAAAATACGGATAATATCAAAAAAATTCTAGCACTGGCAGAAGAATTTGGTGATACTACGAATCAAGAAAAATTTTTAAAGAAATTTTCTGAACTTAATCCTAAAGATAACGGCATAAAATACCGATTGGCCGGATTTTATGAAAAACACAAGCAATATGCTAAAGCTAATAAAATTTATGAAGAATTACTTGCAAGCGGAGATAATAGTACACATCTGAAACAAAGTTATGCCTTTTCGAAAAAACAATTGAATAAACCCACCGAAACCGTTGCTCTTGGTCAAAATTATGAGGCAAAACCTCTTAAAGGAGATGCTCTAAAAGAAAAATTACTTTATGATGCGTTAGACAAAAAAGATTTCAAAAAAGCAGAATTATATATAGATGAATTGCTGAAAAAAAAGCCTAAATCTGCAAAATTTTTGAAATTGCGATTTGATATTGCTATGGCCCAAGATAATTATAAGGATGCAATCATTTTTTCTGATAAATTAAATGAAATAACCCCCCGCTCTGTCGAAGATGAAAAATTGCTCGCTTTTTTGTATTCCAAAACTGAAAATTATCCAAAAGCAATCGAAATTATCGAAAATCTTCTCCAAAAAGATGTAAATAATCAAAAATTATTAAATCTTGCCCTTGAATATTCAATGGCAAGTAAAAAATGGGACAAAGCTCTGATTTATACGAATCAATTACTCGTTTTTACTCCCGAACTTGAAAAATTGTTGAAAACCAAAAGTGATATCTATTCAATCCAAAAATATTTTCCAAATGCTATAAAATCTTATGAAAACCTGATTGCACTTTACCCGAAACAAGAATACAAATTAATTCTTTTGGATTTGTATATGGCGAATCAAAATTTTGCTCAAGCACAAGCACTTATTGAGCCTTTGTATCAACAAAATCCTAACAATGAAAAAATCATAAAATCCTATTTGAATATTCTTATGGCTCAAAATAAAACCCAAAAAGCTTATGAAATAGTCCGTATTCATCAGCTTGAAAATACAAAAGAAGGTGCTTTGGTTTTGGCTGATTTATCTATGCTGAAAAAAGATTATAATTCTGCTCGGTGTTATTATTTGAAAGCTCTGAATTTTGCCCCTGAAGATAATTCTATAAAAAACGGTCTTGCTCAAAGTTATCGTATGCTCAAAAAAATTGACTGTGCAACTGCACTTTATCAAGATATTTTGTACAAAAACCCAAATAATTTAAACGCCCGACTCGGATTGGGGTATTTGGAAATAGATAAAAAAGAATATGAAAACTCTAGAAATATTTTTCAAAATATTTTGGTAAATGACCCCGAAAATAAACCTGCAAAAGTCGGAGTCGCCAATTCTTACATTGCAAACGGTGATAATTTGCAAACTCTCAAAACATTAAAACAAATGCCTCAAGATAATGAAATCAGGCTTATGGAAGCACAAACTTATTACAATATGTCAATGCCGACTGATGCCAAACAAATACTTTCAGGTGTAATAAATAAAGATGCTGAAGATTTGAAATATAAAATCAGACGTGATGAAGCAATCACAATCATACCTACTTATTCTTTATTAACACAAAATTTGGCACAACAATTCAATTTGAACTGCAATCAAATGGGAATAAGGGCTTCTCAAAAAACTAAAAATAATTTGGAACTTTTTACAGAATACAATATGTATATCTATGGCTCGGGAAATATCCAAACAATACAGCCCAACCAGTCAGGCATTCTCCATAATGTAACCAATGAAGTCAGAGGAGGTGTTTTGGGAAGACCGAATCAAAAAAATGAATTTAGAGCTGATATAGGGACAAAAATATTCCAATTTGACCAAGGGTATATGATAAATACTGATAGTTGGATAAAACACTACTTTAGCGACAAATTTAATCTGAAATTGGGTGCAAAAAGAAATAACCTTGAACAATCATATCTTTCTGCGGTTGGTATGCTTGTCGGCGGTGTTTTTACGGGGCAAGTGGCAGATAACAGAGCTTATTTAGAATATGAATCCAAGCTGCCTAAACAATTTTATTCTTTCGGGCGATACAGCTACGGAGTTATGACGGCACAAAACCTTCAAAACAACCCTTATATGGAAGGTATGGTAGGAGTCGGAAGAGTTGTCTATAACAACCCTGACAATAAATGGATTAATACCGTTAATTTGGATTTGGTTTCTTATAATTCGGGATACAGGTATAATTTGCTTGATATTTATGACAATCTCGGGAATTTATACGGGGGTTATTTCAGTCCGCAGTATTTCACAGCAAATACTTTGGGGGCAAAAATAGAAGGGAAAATAAAAAAATGGAACCTAAAATACGGAGTAAAAGGTTTTGGAGGCGGTCAATATGCTTCAAGACCGCACTTGGCTACCTCAACATGGGGGATTGCACCTTATTTAGCTTATGATTTAAATGATAATGTGACATTTAATGTTTCATATTCTCACTACAATTATGGCGATATACAGCGTGATTTATTTATGTTCAATGCTGTAATAAGAGGTTTTAAAAGACGTGCCAAAAACTAATACTTTAATGTTTGTAATAATTTTTGTTCTTTTGGTTCTATTTATCATAAATATTCCCTCAAGTAGTAAAGAATTTTCTTTGAATGAAAGCTATGAATTTTATAAAGAATATTATATGACCAAAGACGGTCGGATAATGGATCCTCAAAAAAATCACATCACAACCTCAGAAGGGCAATCCTATATGATGTTGAAAAGTTTTTTGATGAATGACAGACAAACTTTTGATTTGGTTTATGCATGGTCAAAAAACAACCTGCAACGCAAAGATGGTCTTTTTAGCTGGTTATGGGGTGAAAGTCCAAGCGGTGATTACAAAATTTTGGATACAAATTCTGCCTCTGATGCTGATGTGGATATCGCATTTGCTCTGATTTTAGCTTATGAAAAATGGAGCGATGAAAAATATCTGAACAGTGCAAAAGCTCTAATCAGTTCTATTTGGACAAATGAAACCCGAATTATAAACGGTGATAGGATTTTGATGGCAGGAGCAGTGCAAGCTTGTTGTGAAAAAGTCGAAATTAATCCTTCTTATTTTTCTCCTTATGCTTTTAAGCTTTTTCAAAAATATGACCCCAATAATAATTGGAATGCAGTAGTTGATTCTTCTTATTATCTATTGGATTTAGCAAGTTCTAAAAGCTTGGCAGGGTTACCTCCTGATTGGTTTTTGCTACAAAATAATCAAATAATTTTGGAAAATAATCGTAGTAATTTTTCTTATGATGCAATAAGAGTTTTTCCACGAATATTTTTGGATTACAAAATGACAGGAGATAAAAGAGCCCTTCCTATCCTTGCAAAATCAGAAGTTTTTATTGACCAATGGAAAAATTCAAAGACAATATACACAAATTATTCTCCAAACGGAAAAATTCATAATAATGAAAAATTTATCGGTTCAATTGCTTTATTAATTCCTGTTATCAATATGTACGATGAAAAAATTGCTTTGGAGATTTATAATAATGAATTACGTCCTTATTTGAAAGATAAAAATTATTGGGACAACAAAAAAGAATATTACGGACAAAATTTACTTTGGTTCGGATATTACTTATATAAAAAACTTTAACTTAATTCACTTTTAAGGACTATTATGAGCGAAATAAAAGATAATTCTAAAATTCCGACCTTGATTTTTATATTTACATCGATTTTGCTCATAATGGGGATGCTCTACATCTCATGGAGATGGATTTACACTCTGAATGTTTTGGAATCTCCCTTCGTAACTTTTTGGTCTTATTCACTTTTGGGTGCAGAAATAATTACTTTGATTGTTTTTACAAATTTCACAATGATTTTGATAAAAACACTTAATCTGAAAAAAATCACTCCTGACAATAAATTACAACAAGATTATTGCAAAGATGTTTATAACGATGCAAATGAACTTGTAACTTTCAAAAATTATTGCCCGAGCGTGGATATTTTTATATGTACACTGAATGAAACTGCAGATATTTTATCGACAACAATTTCTGCATGCAAAAATATTGATTATCCGAATAAAAATGTCTATGTGCTGGATGACGGAAGAAGAAAATTTATAGAAGAATTAACTCAGATGCTAGAATGCAACTACATTACACGAGAAACAAACAAAGGATATAAAGCAGGCAATATAAACAATGCACTTTCTCAAACAAACTCTGATATTGTAGTGATTTTCGATGCAGACCATGTTCCTGCTTCTACTTTTTTGAGAGAAACTGTTTATAATTTTGTTGATGAAAAAGTCGCTCTTGTGCAAACTCCTCAACATTTTTGTAATCCCGATGCATTTCAAAAGAATTTGGCGGTAGGAAAATTTTTGTCAAATGAGCAAGATATTTTTTATCGAATAATTGAACCTGGATTAAATGAATTCGATTCGGTTTTTTGCGGTGGAACAAATATTTTATTGCGAAGAACGCATCTTGAAACAGTAGGGAATTTCCCCGAAAATACAATAACGGAAGATTCTTTGTTAGGTCTGAAATTTCACAGCTACGGTTTTAAAGTTATTTATTACAATCGCCCTATAGCCATTGGTCTTGCTGCTTCAAGCTTTGAAGAATACATAAAACAGCGTTGCAGATGGGCAAAAGGAAATGTTCAAATTTTATTTAATCCACAAAACTGGCAATATTACAAAAAGCTAAAACCTGTGCAAGCATTTTTTTTCCTTTCCGGAGTGTTTTACTTTTTTACTCCGATAGCCAGATTGATATTCCTTTTTGCACCTGTTATGTTTTTGTTTTTTGATATATCACCTGTTTTAATCCTGTTTTATCAAATTTTTGCCTTTCAATTTTGCTATTTTACGCTCAAATTTGCATTTATTTTCACAAATTGTATAAAAATTAAAAATGTCATATTTGCAGATGTTTATGACCTTGTAACTTCAATTTTTACCATAGGAAGTATTTTGGAGGCTATATTTATACCCAAATCATTAGCAAAGTTCAAATTTTCCGTTACAAAAAAAGACTTCAAAGATGAAAAATCGAGTTCCAAGTATATGGCATCTTTGGTATTTATATTCACAATATTGATTGCTGCGGAATTACAAGGTATTTATGACCTTTTATATTCTGAGGTGTATAGCGTACTTGCCATTGTGGCAAATTTATTTTGGAATGGCTTGAATATTTTTGTTATGTATTTTGGTATTCAAGTCGTTGATGAAAAACCTGAAAAAAGACTTTACCAAAGAATAAAAACTGATGAAAAAGTTGTTTTTGAAGATACACAACATCACAAATTTCAAACACAAATTGAAGATATTTCTCGTTCCGGAATAAAATTCAGCATTAATGAAAAACAAAAAATCCCTCTTTCAGAAAAAGATTTATTCATGAATTTAGAAGACGGCACTGAAGAAATTGAACTTTTAAATTGCGACAAAGAAAAAGGAAATTACACGTGCAAGTCAATTTTCAAAAATCCCATAAGTATGCTGAATTTGAACAAAATAAAAATCAAAAGACTAAATAAATATGTGCGTCTGGCTTATAAAAAAGCTGATTCTTGGGATGATTATTTCAAGGAAAAATAATTTTGTGTTAAGTCTTAATAAATAACTCCCAGCTTACGCAGGGGGCATTTTTACAGTTCAAGCTTCGCTTGCCATGAGTATCACGTCGCCCTGAATTTGCAGCTCCTCTTGTTTCTGAGGCAAAGCCAAAGATTACAAGGGCGGGTGCCCTTTAGGGTATTTCAGGGTCGCAACCCCACAATACTACGATGGCGTGAATGCAGATGAAGTAATCTCTAAAAATTACTTCTCGCAATGGCAGTAGGGTGTGCATGCAAACAAGCGGAGCTTTTGGCTCCGTTTTATTAATTTTAATTATAGAATCTTGTTAGTAAATTTTCAATATTTTCTTGAACGGTTTCATTTTGTAAGTTTGTAAAAAATTCATCAGAAGGTATTGATCTGTCTTCATAGTTTGAAAAATAATTAGCAAATCGGCTTTTATAATTGAGGGATTCCATTTTTTGTCTTAATGTTGGGTCTGTAATAGTTTCCATTTTATTCAATACTAGGTTGTATTTTTTTAGTGTATCAATAGCCGTACTTTTATCTTGAGTAGCATATTGTGGCGTCTCTTTCATACTTTCTTTTAATTCACTTAAAATTTTATGTACTGTTTCAGGGTCTTTTTGACTTAATTCCGAAATTAATTTTTCTTATTTAGGAGAAATGGTTTTTTAATTTTTTATATCATTTAAAACAGATTCAATTTTTGGTGATAAAACTGCAGAGCTTGTTTTTACAGTTGCCGGAGTTGTAGATACAGATGCAATTGGAGTTTTAATTCCTCTTGCCATAATTTCAGCTCGTGCTATTTCTTCAAGTTGTGCATTAGTTCTATACGCTTTAAGTGCATTAAGTTCTTCAGGAGTGGCTTTATTACCCTTTGCAATTATTTGAGCAGCTTCAGAGGGATTTGTAACTTGTGATAAAACTGCAGAGCTTGTTTTTACAGTTGCCGGAGTTGTAGATACAGATGCAATTGGAGTAGCTGCTGATTTTACTGGGGTATTTTTCCACATATTTATAACATCGGTTGCATATTCATTTACTGTACCATCCAAATTACGAAGTTTATTGCCTGAAACTTGTAATATATCGCCATGTGAATTTCCATAATGTTGCCAGAATACACCTGATTCACCACGAGTATTGTATCCTACAATTTTGCCATAACCCATAGCTTTTGCTGCTTTTGCAGTTTCAGCATTGCCGAACCAGTTTAAAGGATTTGCATTATGTAAAAAGTTTTTAGCGAATTTGTACTCACCTACTATAGATCCATTAGGACTTGCTTTTTTTAGTGCTTCGAATGCTTTACCTAATCTAGCTGTTTTATGAGTTGCGACAGCACCTACAATTAAAGCTGCTCCTGCCAAAACTCCGCCGAGAGAAATTCCGCTTTTTTCTTCGTGAGGAGCGAATTGTTGCTGTGGAATAATTTGTTGTTGAGGAGGTACTCCATAATTCACTGGACCAGGTTGTCCTGCATATTGTCCTGGATACTGTCTTGCGTACATATTATTAGACGGCGGTATTTGAGATAATGCTTGTTGAAGTGCCGGTGAAAAATCTGCCATAATATAACCCCCTGTTTAATCAAAGTAATTTTTTGCGTAAAAATTAAGCCCTTTAAAGCACAAAGGTTTTTGCCTTGTGTCTTGTAGCTTTTTTGGTTTAAAAAATCATTCAATAATGATATAACTTTGTCCCTATGTTTATATAAACAAAAACAAAGTGAAAAAATTGCTTTTTTGAGGGAGATTTATTAAGTTTTGTTAAGCGACTGTCATCGCAAACCCTTTATGGTGAAGCAATATTGAAATCTTGATTGAAACTTTCGCATCGCTTCGCTTCTCATAATGACAAAGAGTTAATTGTTGTTATTCTTTCTTAAAGATCAACTCATCATCTTTGACATTAATAAAAATCGTATCAGCACTTGCAAAATCGCCTTTGAGAAGCATTTTGGAAAGCGGATTTTCGACATCGTGCATAATTACTCGTTTGAGTGGTCTTGCACCGTAAGCAGGCTCATAACCGAGTCTTGCTATGAAATCTTTTGCTTCTTGGCTGATTTCAAATTTTATGTTCTGCTCAATTAAAAGTCGTTTGAGTTTTTCCAGCTGAATATCAACAATTTGGTTCAAATCGCTCAAAGTCAGCCCTTTGAAAAATACTATTTCATCTATACGATTCAAAAATTCGGGTTTGAATTGAGTTTTCATAATTTCCATTACATCATTTTTGGTTTTGTCAAAATTTTCTTGTGAAAACAGCGAAGAAACAGTATTTTCAAGAATTAAGTGCGAGCCTATGTTGCTCGTCATAATGATTACTGTGTTTTTGAAATCAACAGTTCTGCCTTTTGAATCAGTAAGACGACCGTCATCGAGGATTTGGAGCATAACATTGAACACATCAGGATGGGCTTTTTCAATTTCATCAAAAAGCACTACGCTGTAAGGTTTGCGACGGACTTTTTCTGTAAGTTGACCGCCTTCGTCGTAGCCTACATACCCCGGAGGAGCTCCTATAAGCCTCGCTACGGAGTGCTTCTCCATATATTCTGTCATGTCGATACGAATTATGGCATCTTCTGAATTAAATAAAAATTCTGCAAGACTTTTGGCAAGTTCGGTTTTTCCGACGCCTGTCGGCCCTAAGAAAATAAACGAACCGATGGGGCGTTTAGGGTCTTTAATTCCCGCTCTTGCACGCCTGATGGCATCAGATACTATTTCTACAGCTTCATTTTGACCGATAAGTCTTTGATGAAGTACATCTTCCATAGCAAGAAGTTTTTGTTTTTCGCTCTCAACTAGCTTGCTGACTTCAATTCCTGTCCATTTACTCACGACTTGGGCGATTTCGTCTTCTGAAATCTCTTCTTTCAACATAGAATTTTTTTCTTTTTTAGAAATATTATCTTCTTCCTTGCTAAGTTCCTTTTGAAGTTCGATAAGCTTGCCGTACTTGAGTTCTGCTGCATAAGCAAGATTTGCTTCTCGCTCCGCAATTTCTATTTTTTGTTTAATTTGTTCAATTTCTTCTTTGATTTTGGTCAAGTTTGAAATAGAATTTTTTTCTTTATTCCATTGAGTTTTTAGCTCTTGTTCGGTTGTTTTGAGTTGAGTTATTTTGGTTTCAATTTCTGAAAGCCTCTTTATAGAAGCTTCATCGGCTTCTTTTTTGAGGGCTTCTTTTTCTATTTCGAGTTGAACTATTTCACGGCTAAGTTTGTCGATTTCAGATGGCATAGAGTCGATATCGATACGCAAAGACGATGCAGCCTCATCAATAAGGTCGATTGCTTTGTCGGGCAAAAATCTGTCAGTGATGTATCTGTCGGAAAGCTTTGCCGCTGCGATTAAAGCACTGTCTTTGATGCGAACTCCATGATGAACTTCATATTTTTCTTTTAGCCCTCGAAGTATGCTTATTGTGTCTTCAAGGGTAGGTTCTTCGACCAAAACAGGCTGGAATCGGCGTTCTAGGGCGGCATCTTTTTCGATATGTTTGCGGTATTCATTCAAAGTTGTTGCTCCGATGCATTTTAGGACCCCTCTTGCGAGCATTGGTTTGAGCAAATTCCCTGCATCCATTGAGCCTTCTGATGTTCCTCCTGCACCTACTACTGTGTGGAGTTCGTCGATAAACATTATTATTTCGCCATGGCTTTGTTCAACTTCTTTAAGAAGTGCTTTGAGGCGTTCTTCAAATTCTCCGCGGAATTTTGCTCCTGCAATCAAAGCACCCAAGTCTATCGAGATTACGATTTTGTCCTTCAATCCTTCGGGCACATCACCTTTGACTATGCGTTGGGCGAGTCCTTCGATGATTGCAGTTTTTCCGACGCCGGGTTCTCCGATAAGTACAGGATTATTTTTAGTTCGGCGATTTAGAACCTGAATTATGCGTCTGACTTCTTCATTTCTGCCGATTACAGGGTCGAGTTTTCCTGTTCTGGCAAGTTCTGTAAGGTTAGTCGAGTATTTTTTCAAAACTTGATAATTATTTTCTGCATCAGGAGAATCCAAAGTTACATTTCCTCTGATTTCTTTTAGTGATTTGTATATTTGGTCCGATTTGATACCTTTTGAGGTAAGTATTGAACCTGCAGGTGAATTTAAAACAGCCAAAAATATGTGTTCGCAACCGGTATAAGCATCGCCGAATTTTTCTGCTTCTTTATTTGCCAAATCCAAAATATTATTCAATTCCGATGAAATATAAAGACGATTAACATCAAAATTTCCTGATATTGTAGGCTTTTGGTTAATATTTTTTTGAAGTTCAGATTTTATGGAGGCGAGATTGATATTTACGGTTTTCAAAATTTCAACAACTACATTTTCGTCATTATTGAGCAGTGCAAGTAAAATATGCTCTGTATCTAATTGAGGATTTTTATTTGCTATTGCAAGTTCTTGAGCATCCAAAAAAGCTTTTTGTGCAGATTTAGTCAATTTTTCAAAATTAAACATGTAATACCTCCATAACTATTACCATTTTAGAGCATATTTTTTGAAATTCTGCAAAATTTATTTTTTATTAATTTTCTCGAATTCTCTTTAATTCTTCAAGCTCTTTTTGATATGGCGAAAAACCGTTGATTTTGAAGATAATGGCAGGAAGTTTTTCCAAGATATAATCAATATCTTCTTCGGTATTGAATCTGCTAAGACTGAATCTGATACTTCCGTGCATTCCTGTAAGAGGAATGCCCATTGCACGCAAAACGTGGCTTGGTTCAAGGCTTCCAGAGGTGCAGGCACTGCCTGATGAGGCACAAATTCCGACATCGCTCAGGTGTAGCAAAATCAATTCACCTTCGATGTATTCAAAACTGATATTTGTGGTGTTTGGAACTCTTTTTGCACGAGCACCATTGGCCCTTGCGTTATAAATTTTTTCTAAAATACCGATTTCAAGCTTGTCTCTAAGGGCTTTTATACGTGTGGCTTCATCTTGGAGGTAATCCAGTGCCAATTCACAAGCTTTTCCAAGACCGACAATGCCTATGACATTTTCAGTACCCGCTCTTTTACCTCTTTCTTGGTGTCCGCCGATTATTAGTGGATTAATTAAAACTCCTGATTTGACATATAATGCACCTACACCTTTTTGAGCGTGAAGTTTGTGTCCTGAAATTGAAAGCATATCAATTTTGGTTGATTTTATATCTAGCGGAATTTTTCCCGCAACTTGTACGGCATCAACAAAAACCATTGTTTCAGGATTTTTACTTTTTACTGTTTCTGCAATTTCTGCAACAGGAAAAATCACCCCGGTCTCATTATTTGCCCACATTATACTGACTAGGGCTGTATCGTCTGTAATACTGTTTTTGAGCTGTTCAAGATCCAGTTCACCTTCAGAGTTTACATCGATATAAGTTACGCTGTAGCCTCTTTTTTCAAGCCATTTATAAGTATTCATAACGCATGCGTGTTCGACTTTTGTCGTGATAAGATGTTTTCGAGGTGTCCCAAAAAGAGTACCTTTTATTGCCATATTGGCACTTTCAGTACCCGAAGATGTAAAAATAATTTCATTTGGCGAATTTGCTCCGAGAAGTTTTGCTACATTTTTGCGAGCTTTTTCTATATCTTTAGCAATTGCTCCGCCAAAAGTATGCATGCTGGAAGGATTTCCGTATTTTTCACCAAAATATGGCAAGACTTCTTGCAAAACTTTTTCATCAACTTTTGTTGTTGCATTATTATCTACATAAATTATTTTTTCCATAAATTACACCTGTTCGACTTCGATATCTTTTGAAAGATGTTCTCTTAGAGTTTTTTCAACGAAGTTTTTGAGTGTTGCTCCGCTACTTGGGCAGGCTTTGCAGGCTCCTTGGAGCTTTACAAAAACTTTGTTACCTTCAACATCAATAAGTTCGATATCTCCACCGTCTTTTCTCAGTTCATCAGATATATAATTTTCCAAAACTTTGTTAACCTTCAAAATTTGTTGAGTTTTTGTAAGAGGTTTTTGAGGAGCTTCCGGTTTTTCAAGATGGAGAGTTTTAATCATAAGTTCTTCGATGTCATCTTTGCAATGCTGGCAACCGCTGCAAGCTTTGGTGTAGTTTTGGATTTTTTCTAAAGTATCGAGATTATTTTCCAAAATTTGTTGTCTCAAGTGGCTTTCTTTGATATCGAAACATTTGCAAATTATTTTATCGTCAGGTTCTTCTTTTTGAATACCTGTATAATTGCTTATAGCGTCATCCAAAGCATCTTTTCCCATAACACTGCAGTGAAGTTTTTGTGCGGGTAAACCGCCTAATTCTTCCGCTATATCTTTGTTTGTAAGTTTTGAAGCGTCATCAATGTGTTTACCGATAATCATTTCTGTCAAAATGCTTGACGATGCTACAGCAGAACCGCATCCAAAGGTTTGGAATTTGGCATCTGTAATTATTCCGTTTGAATCAATTTTTAAATAGAGAGTTAGAGCATCTCCGCAACTTATATTTCCTGTTTTCCCTACTGCAGAAGCGTCTTTTATCTCTCCCACGTTGCGAGGATTACGGTAATGATCCATTACTTTTTCTGAATATTCCCACATTTTTTTTACCTTTTTTAACTATAGTTTAATTTTACATCAAACAATTTTTTATGTTTTTAAAATTAACTTTCTATTAATATTTGGAGAAAAAAGATGAATAAAGGGCATTATTTTCCGTAGTTTTTAAGGAATTTCAGCAAATCAGATGCTTCATTCGGTCCGATTACTACATTCCAATCAGGCAGTTCGATATTGATTTCTTCCTTAAGAACATCAACAAAACCGGGTATGACAAGGTCTCTGTGCGAAACTTTTTCTTCGATTCCGCAGGTTTTTATAGCTTTGGCGATGATTTCGCCTGTAAGTTTTGATGCTGACCAAGCAGTCAATACGCTCATTCCGTCAGAATCTGTTACAACGAGATAAGCACCTTTATCAAGTCCTTCAATTTCTGTTGCAACCGCAAAATATGACAGAGCAAAGTTTGTTGTGATGAAAACAGGAGCTTTTTCATCAGGTTCGCCCACTTCATAGAGCTTGGCTTCAACTTGCAGAGGCTTTTGCGGGTCGGTATAGAGGCTTTGGCTCAAAGTGAAAAGTGCCGTTAAAATTGCTTCATCAAGTTCGGGCATAATGATAATATTTGAGTATTTGCAAAGTGAAATAGTTGCCAAAAGTGCATCATAATATTTGTCAAAAGAAAAATTGATTTGTGTAATTATCGGGTATGCAAAATTTTCGTCCTTTTCTTTCATTGCAAGTTTGCGAATTTTGGTCATATCTCTTATGAATTCAAAAGGTTTTGAAAGTGATGTGGTAAGCATAAGAACAGCTTTTTTTCCGCCTGAATTTCTGAATTCTTGTGCTTTTTTTTCGAGTTCTTCAAAACTTTTGCCATTTAAAACTGCAATTACATCGAATTTTTTTTGAATTTTGATTATTGCACTCAAATTTTTAGAAGTCAGATTTATCACAGGCTTGTTCAATCCTGAGACTTTTAAAGCTTCTGAAAGCCTTTTGGAGGAAGATGAACTCAAAATCAGAGGAATATTTTTATTGGTCAAAAGTTTCACTTTTTCGAAAAAATCATCGCTGTCATCAATCAAATTGACGGATTGAATTTTAAAATTTTCACCCACTCTTTCGATTGAATAGTTGGTGATTTTTTTTAATTTTTGCCCGAATTCATTGTCGCTTGATTTTAAAGTTATAGCAATCACAGGAGGATTATGAAAAGTTTTCTCGTGTCTGAAAAGTACTGTCTCACCGCCGATTTTGAGCTGTGTTTTAGGTGTGCCGAAAGCATATTCAAATTGTGAAGGGCGTTTTTGTTCGTCCAAAAGATTTTTCAGACTATAAGAAATATAAGGACATTCATCAACAGAAACTTCGCCTTTTGCAAGTTTCATGGCAAATGCCATGCATGTAGGAAAACCGCATTTTTTGCAATTAGCTTCGGTTTCTTTTTTTCCGCCAGGGAGTAATTTGAATATTTGAAGTCCTGTTAATGCCATTTTTACCCCTTAGAAATCAATTTATCTAGTGTAGATAGAGTTTTTGGATGCCTTACTACGACAATATTTGCTCCTGCGGACATAATCGCGGCACCGGTTGAAATTTCCCAAATAATTGCTCTTTCTTCTAATATTCCCCAAGATTGGCTGTAATCTTGAGATTTCGTTTCTTTAGTTTTCCAAACTTCATCGCCGACAAAAGCAATAATAGGCATATTGAGATATTCATCACCGTCAAATGCTGCTTGTTTTATTCTTTCGATAACGCTATAAGCGTAGTCCAGTCCATATCCCAAAGCCCCGATAGTAGTATCGATAATTATTTTGTCCAAAGAAAAATCCACATCCGAAATCAGAATATTTAATTCTTTTGCCAAATTTATATCAATCGGTGTTCTGGCTATTACAAAGTGTTTTTTGCAATGCGGAATAATTTTTTTGAAAGTTTTTTCATTGACACTGCCGACTATTGCAGGTTTTTCGAGAGCTTTTATGATTTCAGGAAGAATTATTTCATCAATTTCATCATTCTCTGAGCCTGTTATTATGAGGGGTTTGGTGGTTTCTTTTTCAATTTCTTTCAAAATTTCCACATATTTTTCGAACCCGTCTTTGATATCTTCTTCTGTCAAATTGAATTTGACAGCTAAAAAGTCAGATTTTTTTTTCAAAGCTGCTTTTGCATAGTCGATTGGATTTTTGTATGCGTTGCCCCAAGCTTTTTTAAGAACTTCTTGGTATCCTTCGGGTATTTTTATGATTATTTCGATTGCTGTTTTGAAGTTGTTTTTGTCAACTTCAACAAAAGGCATAGAATTTTCGCCTTTTAATTTAATATTAGAAATTTCTAAATCTCTTATTTTCATTATTTTCCCGCTATATCCATTAAATTAGCAATAGCTTCTTCGTAAGACGTTTTTTCATGAATAGATTGACACAAAAATGAATTTATTTCATCAATTAAGTTGATAGCTCTGTCAATTTTGACATCTGTACCTGCTACATATGCACCGATATTGATTAAGTCGATATTTTTTTGGTAAGTTGCAAGTAATTCTCGTATATTAGAAGCAGCTTTTTTATGGTCTGTATTTGTAATTTCTGACATAACCCTGCTTATACTTTGCAAGACATCGACTGCAGGATAATGGTTTTTGTGGGCAAGTTCTCTTGATAAGGCTATGTGCCCGTCTAAGATGCTTCTTACCGTATCAGAAATAGGTTCGTTAAAATCATCCCCTTCGACCAAAACAGTGTAAAGTCCTGTTATAGTGCCTTTGTCGCTAGTTCCTGTCCTTTCAAGAAGTTTGGGCATAAGGGCAAATACTGACGGTGTATAACCTCTCGTTGCAGGCGGTTCACCGATTGCAAGTCCGACTTCACGTTGTGCCATTGCGATACGAGTTATCGAATCTAGCATGAAAAGCACATCTTTTCCTTGATCTCTAAAATATTCGGCAATTGTAGTTGCGACAAAGGCCGCTTTGATTTTTACCAAAGATGGTTGTTCCGATGTAGCCACAACTACTACGGATTTCGCTAAACCTTCTTCTCCGAGGGTTTTTTCGACAAATTCTCTGACTTCACGTCCGCGTTCTCCAATTAAGGCAAGGACATTGACATCAGCTTGCGTATTTCTTGCAATCATTGCAAGAGTGGTACTTTTACCTACTCCTGAGCCTGCGAAAACACCCATCCTTTGACCTTTTCCGACGGTATTAAATGCATCAATGGAGCGAATTCCGAAAGAAAGTACTTCATCAATAGGTTTTTTGAGCATCGGATTGATAACATTTGCTTGTGTGTTGCGGTAGATATTTGAGCGAATTTCGCCAAGACCGTCAATGGGGTTTCCTAATCCATCCAAAACCCTTCCCAAGAGGCTTTGTCCGACTTTGACTTTTATAGGGTCATTTGTGTTTACGACAATTGCTCCGGGTTTTAGTCCTTCCATAGAATCAAGGGGCATAAGAAGAATTTTTTCTTCTCTGAATCCTACAACTTCGGCGGGAATGAATTTTTCATCGCCGAGTTTGTTATAAATATGACAAAGGTCGCCAATACTTGATTCAGGACCGTCAGCTTCGATAGTAAGTCCTATAACTTGAAGAACTTTGCCTATTTGGCTGAAAGTAGCTGTATTATTTATTATTTTTTTGTAGTCATTAAAGTTTATCATTTAAGCTGTCATCTAAAAATTTATCTTCTAAAATGGGTTTTTCTTGTTTTTCTTTCATTATTTTTGCAAATAAAAGTTCGACTTGTGCAGATAATCTTGCATCGACTCTTGAGTCATGAGATTCTATAACTGCTCCGTCAGGTGAAATTGTTCTGTCTTCAACTATTTTTAGATTTTTTAGTCCATAAACGGCATCTTTTATTTCATCTGAAATCGAATATATTTTTTTTGCTAAAGTCGGATGGATAAGAATTTTTATATTTTCTTTTTCGCGTAGCTCTGAGGATGCTTCAATAATTATATTTTTGATTGCTTCTTTATCGAAAATTATTTGGGTATGAGCCAATTTTTCGGCTAATAACATTACAAATTCGATGAGTTCATCTTCATTTGAATGATATATTTGGTATTTTGCATCAGTAATTTTGCTTATAAATTTATCGAGAGTTATGGCTTTTTCAATAACATCATTGATTGCTTTGTTATAACCATCTTGATAACCTTGATTTTGCCCTTTTGGCAAGCCTTCTTGGAATCCTTGTTCTTGTGCTTGTTGCTTAAGGGTTTCGGCTTGAGCAACAGCGTTTGAAATTATATTTTCTGCTTTTTCTTCCGCCAAAGACAAAGTCTCTCTTATTTTATTAGAAAGTTCGGGGGTTAATTTTTTCAGAAAATCCTCGTCTGTAACGTCAATTTGAGAAGGCTGATAAGTATTGCTTTCTCCCAAACGAAAAGATTTTCCCATTTTTATTTCATGACTTTTGAGGGTTTTTTTAGTGTTTGTATCCTCAAAAGAATCGCTATTAGTCAATATATTCGTCCTCCGAACCACCACGTCTGATCATAATTTCACCAGCTTCTTCCAGTTTTCTGATTACAGATACAATTTTGGTTTGTGATTCTTGAACATCTTTCGCTCTTACAGGTCCCATATATTCCATATCGTCTTTAAGCATAGCTTGTGCACGTTCTGACATATTTGAGAATATAATATTTTTGACATCATCATTAGAACCTTTGAGTGCAAGTGATAAATCTTTTGTATCAATTTCACGCAAGACCCTTTGAATAGACTTGCTGTCAAGCATTACAATATCTTCAAATACGAACATCAATTCTCTTACTTCTTCTGCCAAAGATGTGCTGTGATGTTCCAAAACCTCGATAATTTTCTTTTCTGTAGAACGATCCGTTCTGTTCAAAATTGTTGCCAAAGCTTCTACGCCGCCTGCTTTTGAGAAATCTTGTGCTACTACTGATGAGAATTTACTTTCTACTACTTTTTCTATTTCAGAAATAATTTCAGGATTTGTTGTGTCCATTTCTGCTATTTTAAGGGCTACGGCAGCTTGTACATTGAATGGAAGATTATTTAATACTTGTGCCGATTTTTCAGGTTTTAGATAAGCAAGTACAAGAGCAATCAATTGAGGATTCTCATTTTGGAATGATGTAGCAAGCTGTTCAGGGTCTGCTTCATTAAAAAATTGAAACGGTGTGCTGTTTAAGATGGTTACTAATTTATCAAGGATGCTCCCTGCTTTATCAGAGCCATAGGCTTGTTGCAAAAGGGTTTTGGCGTAGTCCATGCCACCATGAGCCAAGTAGCTGCTGGCTTGGAAGATTGAATGAAATTCTTCTAAGATACTATCTAAAACTTCCGGTGAAACTTTATTAAGGTTTGCAATTTCAAGAGTAATTAATTCTACAGTATCTTCATCGGGCATGTTTTTTAAGATTTCTGTAGCAGCTTGAGGTCCTAGTACTACAAGCAAAGAAGCTACTTTTTGTATATTTGTCATTCTTCCTAATTCTAAAGCCATTTTTGAATTTCCTTAATCCTTAATAAAAGTTAGAAGTAATCTGGCTGCTTCTTGCGGGTCTGATAATACTATATCATTTATGTCAGATTTCATTCTTTCAAGTTGAGGATCTAGTTGAGATTCAATGCGGGTCATAGTTTCTGAATCCAGCAATCCGGCAACTTCTTCATCGATATTTATATTTTTGCTATGAGACCCATCAGCTAATGCATAGCCTTCGAGTGGTTTTTTGATTAAGTTGTTTATGGTCATCAGAGCCAATATACCTAATACCAAGACTACTATGAAAGGTGCAATTTTTGATATGAGCAAATTGAGCATATCTTGTTTTTCAACATCATCAAGTATTTTTTGGGTCATTTGCTGACTTTTGCTTTCATCAGCAAATTGCATGCTTGTTATATTTATTACGTCTCCCCTTGTCATTTCTGCACCGCTGGCACTCATTACAAGGCTTGTAAGTTCCTCTTTTTCCTTAGCTGTCAAAACTTTATTCAAAGCTACTGCTATTGTCATTCTTTGGACTGTGCCGGGGGCATAAACTACTTGTTTCACTTCTTTTGAAACATTGTAATTATTAGAGGTTTTTGTTTTTGAATAATTTAACTTTTTCTTCTCTGCATCCGCCGCTGCCGTTGCAGCTGCAGGGTCTGATGTGTTTTTTCCTGCGTCATAAATTTCTTTTTCTTCAGAGCTTGAAGATAAGTTACTATTGTTTTCTCCTGCAGGAACGTAACTTTCGATGGTTGCTCTTGCTGAATCAAAATTCATTTTCGCACTGACTTCAACGCTTACATTGTCTTTTCCGACAATTGTTTCTAAAACGCTGGTAACTTTTTTGGCTGTCGAATTTTCAAAACTTGTTCTAAAAGATTCTATATCGTTTGAACTTTTTGAAATATCATCTGAAAGGCTATCGCCTCTTTGGTCCGTCAAAAATACTTTTTCTGGTTTAAGTCTTGGAACAGCGTATGCTACAAGATTTTTAATAGCTTTGATTTGCTCTGTTTTTAGCTTGTAACCGGGTTCTAATACAAGCATGACAGATGCTGAAGGGTCTTCATCTTTGTCTGCAAAAACTGATCTTTCAGGTTCTGCAAGTTGAACTCTGGCTTTTTTGACACCTGTGATTTTTTCGATAGTTTTGGTTATTTCGCCTTGATAAATTCTTTGTTTCGTAAGTTGGTTATGGAAGTCTGTTGCTCCGAAATTAACTTTATCCAAAAGCTCAAACCCGGGGTTGCTGTCTTGAATTATATCGCTTTGGGCAACTTCTATTCGCAATTCTTCTTTGAGATTATCGGGGACAAACACTGATCTTTTGTCATCGCTAAGTTTATAGGTATATCCGGCTTGTTTCAGGTGGTCAATAACAGCTATTGCATCAGTTTCATTCAAATCGCTGTAAAGCAAAGCCCAATTCGGTTCTGTGGCTTTGCCCGTAAAATAAGATATTGCAAAAACGGTTATAAGTATCAAAATAACTGCAGTTACTTTTTGGGAGAATTCCAGTCCTCTCCAAATTTTTTGCAAATCATAAAATAGTAACTTAAAATAGTTATTCAACCTAAAATCCCCTTTTTCCCTCTTTATTTAATTTTATAAGCAAAATGTTATTTTTTCAAAAATGTTAATAAAACTTATTAAACACCCATCTTGTAAATCTCTTGATAGGCTTGAATAGCTTTGTTTCGAAGCTGTAAAGCCATTGACATACTTAAACTTGCCTTTTGTGAAGCTATCATAACGCTGTGAACATCTATATCTCCGCCTGTTGCGAATGTTTCAACAGCATTTTCGGCATTTCTTTGTGTTGAATTTAATTCATTAAGACTGTTTGACAGAGCTGATTTGAAGTCATTTGCAACTTTTCCTGCACCTTCATTGCTCAAAATATTCAAATCGCTTTTAAGTTGAGGGTCGGTTTTAAGCATTTCAGGCATTATAGTTGTTTCAATACCGCCTTTGAGCATGGAAGTTTCATCATTAATTTGATTCATTTGTGAGCTAAAGACACTATTGAAATTTTCCATAGGATTATAATTTATTGGTTGCATTTTACTTATTCTCCATTACTAAATTTTCATTGCTGATCTAATCATTGATTTTGCGGATTCTATTGAAGTAATATTTGATTCGTAGGCTCTTGCTGCTGTCATCATATCCATCATTTCCGTTACGGCATTGATGTTTGGCATTTTTACAAAACCGTTTGAATCAGCATCAGGATGTCCGGGTTCATAAACCATTTTATAAGGTTCTTTGCTTTCAGATATTTCTTCAACGCTGACACCGTTTACAGGTTTTCCGTTATCATAGGTTATTCCGCCTTTTAAAAGCATATTATTCCCTGATGCACTCAATGCAGGTCTGTAACTTCCCGATGGGGCAGACGGTCTGTCCAAAGCTTCTTTATAGGTTGATTGAAACACAACATTTTTTTTGACATAAGGAATTGCTTCGCCTTTTTCGTTGCGTGTGGTATTTAAGTTTGCGATGTTGCTCGCAACTGTATCCATTTTAAGCCTTTGTGCGTATAAGCCTGAGGCACTAATATCAAATACATCAAAACTCATTTATTACATTGCTCCTTTTATTATTTCATTAAGTCCTACAAGTTTTTTCGCCAAAACTTCAGATAAAACGGAATATTTTGTGGTATTTTTGGCTAATTCCACCATCTCTTTTTCAACATTTACGTTATTCCCGTTTTCAGAAGTTGCCGCCCCTTCATCATCTATGAGCTGAGGCTTGAAAGTCCCGTAAGCTTGTTTTGCTTCCAGTGCTTTAGTTGCTGTTGCTGCAGACATTTGTTGACTTCTTAAGACTGTTTGCGGGTCGATAGGTGATATTTTAGAATTCGCAGATTTGTAAGCCTCTTTTTCATAGTCCTTTTCTAAAATTTCGTTTAATTGATCTTCAAAAGAAATATCTTGTCTTTTGTACCCTGCAACTTCAGCATTGGCAATATTGGCAGATATAGTTCTGTGTTTTTGCATTAACCCGTCTAGGGCAAGGCTTGTTACATCAATTGTTTTACTGTCTATAAAGTGCACTTACTACTCTCCTCTTTTATTTTGGCAATCTTAATTCAAAAATAGAACCTTTTTTGCCGGTTGAAACTAATGTTACATCTCCTTTTTGAGCTTTTGCGATTTGTTTTGATTCGCAAAGTCCTATCCCGCAACCTGTTTTTTTTGTTGTGAAATTAGGATAGAAGATTTTTTCTATGTTTTTTTCTTGAATTCCACAACCTGAATCCTTTATTAAGATGCTTATTTCGGTGTTTTTTCTGATGAAATAAACATCCGTACTATCGCCTTCAATACTTGCCTCAAGGGCGTTTTTCAAGAGATTATATATTATTTGGTGAGTTTTTGTTTCATCAAATTCACATATAACGTTTTGTGTTTTCGGAAGATTTAATTTTACATTTTTTTCTTCAAAAGTAGGTCTTATAATTTCTGCTACATTTGCAAGAGTTTTTGAGATATCGGCTTTTTTTGATTTTATTTCGATATCTTGTGAGAAATCTTTAAGTCCTTCTGTTATTGATTTTAAAACCTCTATAGAATTAATAATGCACCCGAGAGAGGACTTTATAGAAGTTATGGATTCTTCATTCAAGTTATCAAGTCTTTTGGAAATAATTTTTGAATGAAGTTCCATAGCTGATAATGGATTTCTTATTTCATGAGCAGTATGCGAAATTTTTTTGTCGAAGTTTTTTTCAAGAGATAGACGAAGCAAGCTGAAATCAGCCTGCTTCGTTTCGTTAATTTCAAAACAGTCGAATTGATTAGCAATTTTTTGATTTTGATTTTTTTCTGCCACTATCACCAATCTGTCTCCCATTTTTAATGTCCCAATATCACTTACTCTTTTTTAATTTTCAAGCACTATGCACTTGCTTTGATTTTTCTTCTCTGTCCGATTCCATGGTTGATTGCATAAAGAACAGCCTGTGTTCTGTCATTAACCTGAAGTTTTTGGAATATATTGTTTACGTGAGTTTTTACTGTTGTCTCAGAGATGAATAATTTGCTTGCAACACCTTTGTATGTGATACCTTGTGTTAAAAGCTCAAGCACTTCTTCTTCTCTTTGAGTCAAGTAATCCAATAAGTTTTCTTCGTCTCCGTAGTTTGCTTCGGACTCTTCTAAAGCATTTTTTTGGAAATGTTCAAAGAATTTTGATGCCAATACTGAAGGCAAGTAAATTTTTCCGCCTAAAATTTCTTCGATGGCATAAATCAATTGCGATGATGCCATTGTTTTTAGGATGTAGCCGTTAGCACCGACTTTCATTGTGCGAAAAATCAAATCCGCATCATCATAGCCTGTAAGGGCGATGATTTTTACGTCTTTGTTGAATTTTCTGATTTTTTGAATAGCTGTAATTCCATCCACATCAGGCATATTGATATCCATCAAAACCAGATTTGGATTGTGTTTCTTGATTAGAGAAACAGCGACATCAGAATTCGCTGCAACACCAACTACGTTGCAAGGACTTTCTAAGTTTACTAATTCTTTGATGCCCATTGCGTGTTCGAAATTGTCATCGACAACTACAACTTTTGCCGTACCTTTAAACTCCACTCTTCTCATTTTCTAGGCCTCCCCCTTAAATTATTTTTATACTCCCAAATTATTAGTTTGAAAAAATGTTTTTCTACACTAAGCATATTACCTTCTTTTAAAGGAGCCCATCATCCACTAAAAGGTTTAAATTTAGCCAACTTTAGGTTTACGGAAAGATTTAAACCACATGGATTACTAGAGGCTTTGAGGAGGTGTTTTAGGTGTTTTAGCTTAAAAGATACGAAAAATATTTTCATATTGGTGTACTAATAAGGATGTAGTATTTTGCAAAAGGCATCATCATTTTGATGTAATATATTATAGGTATTTGTTGTGTTTAATTTTAGTTTTTATGAATGATAAAAGTATGTTAAAGTACATTTAATTGTTGAAAAAACATAATTCAGCAGGCATAATTATATATAGGTGCAATTTTGCGATATTTGTTTTATAATATCTTCTGTAAAATCAAAATTTCGTATGTAAAATTGAATCAAAATATAATAAGGTTACGACAGTATCATACGAAGTCAGTGTAGAAGCTTGTACAGCAAGTCTTACAGGAGTGTAAAATGGTAGCAATCAATAAAGAAAGTGGAAAAATGGAAGTAAAAATAGAGAAGTTGGAAAAAAACTTAGTTAAACTGGATATTTCAATTGATGCGGAATCTGCTGCACAAGAGTATTCTAAAGCATGTAGGGTTTTGAGTAATAATATTGCAATCCCGGGTTTCAGAAAAGGGAAAGCTCCTCGAAATATAGTCGAAAAGCACGTAGGTGAGGCTAGAATCAAACATGAAGCTTTGAATAAAATGCTTCCTGCCATTTTTGCCGGAATTATATCTGAAAATGATTTTGAGATAGCTACAGAGCCTTATGTTGAAAGTTTTGACTTTGAACTTGGGCAAGAAGCCAAAATCGTTGCAAAAATAGAATTGAAACCTGAAGTTGTATTAAAAAAATACAAAGGTTTGACGATAGATGTTGAGGTTGCTTCAAAAGATGAAAAAGCTGTAGACAGAGAAATTGATAATATTGCACAGCGTTTTACAAAGCTAGAGGATGTTACAGGCAGACCTGCTTCAAAGGAAGATGTTGTTTCTATTGACTTTGACGGTTCAGTTAATGGCGAATCCATCAAGGGCGGAAGTGCAAAAAACTATCAGCTCGATATAGCTAACAGCAACTTTATAGAAGGATTTGCGGATCAAATTATCGGTCATAATATTGGGGAATCTTTTGAAATTAATGTAACGTTCCCTGAAGGTTATCATGAAGAAAATTTGAAAGGTAAACCTGCTGTTTTCAAGATTAAATTGCATAGCATTAAAACAAAAAAATACCCCGCAATTGACGATGAATTAGCTCAAAAAGTCGGACCTTTCGGGAGTTTGGATGAACTTAAAAAAGATATTCAATCTTATATAGACAAACAATTTGAAATGGAAAATAAAGTTAAAATCCAAAATGCGGTCTTGGAAAAAGTAATTGAATTGGCGGAAGTTGAGATCCCAGATGGCATGGTAAATAAAGAAGCTAAGATTTTGATGGATGAATTTCAGCAAAAAATAACTTCTCAAGGCATGTCTTGGGAAAAATTCCTTGATTCACAAGGGCAAGAAAAAATTTGGGAAGGCTTAAGAGAAGAAGCTGCCAAAAGAATCAAAAATTCATTGGTTTTGAGCCATATATCTAAAGTCGAAGATATAAATGTTGATGATAGTGAATTTGAAAACAGAGTAGCTGAAATGGCAAAGTTGTATAAAACCGATGAAAGAACCATCTATTCGCAGATTTCAAAGAATCCGGTTATGGTTCAATCTATTATGCAACAGATAATTAGTCAGAGCATTACCGACTTTTTAGTTGAAAATAATAAAATTAACTATCTAACAAAGTAAAAATCTGATAAAATTATAGTATTAGAGTTTATTGAAAGGGAAAAATAATGAGTTTCGTACCTGTAGTAATCGAACAATCTTCCAGAGGAGAGCGTTCATTTGATATTTTTTCAAGATTATTGAGAGAACGTATTATTTTCTTGGGAACAGGAATTGATGATATGGTCGCAAACTTGATTGTGGCACAACTTTTATTGTTGGATTCAGAAAATCCCGAAAAAGATATTATGTTGTATATAAATAGCCCAGGTGGTAGTGTTACTGCCGGTTTAGCGATTTATGACACTATGCAGCATATCAGAGCGGATGTTTGCACTATTTGTTTAGGTCAAGCAGCTAGTATGGGTGCTTTTCTTTTGGCAGCGGGTGCTAAAGGCAAGCGTATGGCTTTGCCTCATTCAAGAGTTTTAATTCACCAACCGTTAGGTGGGGCTCAAGGACAGGCTACAGATATTCAAATTCAGGCAGCTGAAATCGGACGTTTGAAAAAATCTTTGAATGATATCTTGGCTACAAATACAGGTCAGTCAATCAAAAAAATAGAGAAAGATACTGATAGAGACTATATTATGACTCCTCAAGAAGCACTTGAATACGGAATGATTGATAAAGTGATTGAAAAAGCCGAAAAATTGGTTAAGAAAGAAGACTAACTTAGGAGAAAATTATGACTAAACGCGACGGTTCACGTCTAAAGTGTTCTTTTTGCGGAAAGACACAAGATCAGGTCAAGAAACTTATTGCAGGACCAGAGGTCTATATTTGTGATGAATGCGTTGATTTGTGCAATGAGATTTTGGATGAAGAATTTTTTGACGAAAAAGACAAAGAACAAGGCGAAAAGCCCGGCAAAGAATCCACAAAAATTCCTAAACCTCATGAAATAAAAGCATATTTGGATGAACATATAATAGGTCAAGATATGGCAAAGAAAGTACTTTCTGTCGCTGTATATAATCATTATAAGCGTATTTACAATGAGGGTTCTGATGTAGAGCTTAAAGATGTTGAAGTTCAAAAAAGCAATATTCTTGTAGTCGGTCCGACAGGTAGCGGCAAAACGCTTTTGGCTCAAACTTTGGCAAAAATGCTTAATGTACCTTTTGCGGTTGCAGATGCTACGACATTGACCGAAGCAGGTTATGTCGGAGATGATGTTGAGAATATTTTACTTAGACTTTATCAAAGTTCTGATTATGATGTGGCCAAGGCTGAAAAAGGTATTATTTATATTGATGAAATTGATAAAATTGCTCGCAAATCTGAAAACCCAAGCATTACAAGAGATGTTAGCGGTGAAGGTGTCCAACAGGCTTTACTCAAAATGATTGAGGGTACTGTTGCGAATGTCCCTCCACAAGGTGGAAGAAAGCATCCTCATCAAGAATTTATTCAGATAGATACATCGAATATTCTTTTTGTTGTTGGCGGTGCGTTTGTCGGATTGAACAAAATCATCGAACAGCGTACTGCGGACGGAAGTTCTTTAGGTTTTGGTGCAACTGCAAGTAAGAGCAAATCGGAAAAAGAGTTTGAAGAAGCTAAAATCTTGAAAAAACTTGTCCCAGATGACTTGCTAAAATTCGGCTTGATACCTGAATTTATAGGCAGAATCCCGGTTTATTCAGTACTTGAACCTTTGGATGAAGTAGCTTTGATTAAAATTTTGACTGAGCCTAAGAATGCAATTTTGAAACAATATCAAAAACTTTTAAGCATAGACGGCGTCAAGCTTACTTTTGAAGAAGAAGCAATTTCTTTGATTGCCAAAGAAGCTATCAAACGCAAAACCGGTGCGAGGGCACTGCGTTCTATCGTAGAAGAACTTATGCTTGATATTATGTACGAGGTTCCATCTCGTGAAGATATTAAAGAATTTGCAATTACTGCAGAAATGGTAAAAAAAAGAAAAAATGTAGTAGAACTTCTTCCTAAAAATACTGAAGAAAAGCAAGAAATAGCATAAAAAATATTTATTATTTTTTATATTAAGCGGGGTTTACAAACTCCGCTTTTTTAGGCAATATTTTACCTTAAATGGTTTTAAATTAACTGTGTAAGGTGATTATCGTATTTATGAACAAAATTTATTCAAATCCAAATATAAATAAAACCTTCGAACCCTTTGTAAGCGTTGCAAATAGGGATTATTCTATTAGTGCCGAAAAAGAAGAAAAATATTCTCAGCAAAACGATTCTTATGAAAAAACAGAAAAACAGAAAAAAAGAATAAATAGATTAATCACTATAGGTACAACGGCGACTGTAGCGGCAGCTGCTTTTGTAGTATTTGTTACAGGTCATTCTCATAAAATTTCTAAAAAAATACAAAATATTTTTGGAGGAGTCGAATCCAGATTTTCTAACGTCAAAGATAAACACCTACACAAATTTTTAACTTCGACTTTTGGATTATTCGATAAATTGGGTAAAATAGCCACCAATTCAAGCTCAATCAAGGATTATGCTTTATATTTGTTATTAGAAAAAACAAATAAGACATCAAGATTAAGTGATTATATTTCAAGAAAATTCAGTAAAGGAAACATTAATTCTGTAAATAAGAGTTTGTTAAAAGCGAGGGAATCTCAGAGTAATTTTGTAAAATCATTACAAGAAGCCATAGAACAATCCGAAGCCAATTCGAGCTTGGTTAAAGATAAAGAAAAATTTGCTAAATTGAAGGAATTGTTGATTAAAGTAAAAGATTCTTCAGGCTTCATTTCGGATGAGCATTTGACAAAATTGAAGACTACAATGAGTGAAGATATGTCTTTTTTAGCTCATGAAATAAGCTTAAAAAGACTTTTGTCTAAAGAGGCATTTCAAGGTTTTGTTCCGGAATTGATTTTAATCAAAAGACGTGCTTCCTATGTAAAAGATATTTTGCAGCAAAAAAATAATATTTCTCGCTCGTTTGAAGATATAGGTAAATATGCCAAAAACAGATTAGATGATGTAAATATTCTCATTTATTCGATAAAAGATTCTAAACTTCAGCAAAAATTGAATCAAGCATCGCTTGATTTTGCTAAAAATTTGAAAAAATACATAAAAGAATCACCTGATAGAAATACTCGAGATGGCAATTTAGCTCTTGTTCAAAAAAGTCTTGCTGATTTGAAAAAAGAAGTCAATTCTTTGGTACACAGTGATGCAAAAGAAAATTTATTATTGCATATTGATGAATATGAAAATCTGTTTAAAGACCATAATTCAGGAATTATTCAAGATATCCGAATTTTGGCAGGCGATGTTTGGGGTGATAAGTCAGGATTTGACCTGAACATAAAAAAAGCAGCAATGCAGCACAGTAAAGACTTAAATGAGTCTTCAGAAAGAATGATAAATATGTTTGATAAGGAAAGAGATATCACTCTCGGCTCCGGACCTTCTGATGTTTTGAGTATGCTTTCTCCTATTGCTTTATTTGCTTTGGCTTTAAATAAAGCAGATTCTAAAGATGAAAAAGTCGGTGTCAGTTTAGAGCTCGGAATTCCTTTATTAGGTGGGTTTTTGGTATATTTAAAGACCCTTGTATTACAATATAACGGAATGAAAGCCTTAACAATGTCCCTTGGTTCAGGTATTTTGCTGAATTATGCAGGAAGTTTGATTTACAAAAAATACATGGAACATCAAGAAGAATTGGCTAGGAAAAAGGAGCAAGAGAAAGAATCTACTCCTCAACAACTCTAACTTTGTAATTCTTTGCTCTGTAAGCATTTGCAATATTTTGTGCTTTTGTATAATCGGAATATGAGCCGATTTGCACACAATAAAGACCGTTGTAACTTTTTATGTGAGTTTTGCCTGCAGAAGAATTCGCTGAAAACATATCGGAGATTCCTTGAGCTTCTTCAGGAGATGAATAATTTCCGACAAGGATTTTGTAGTTTGTAGCGTTTTCTTGAGGATTTTTTGGTATATATGGTGCTGGAGCTTGTTGTGATTGTGTTTGCATTGTCAAAGTTTTCGGTCTCGAAGTTGTGGTTTGCTCCAAAGTTGAAGGAATAGGCTTGGGGGCAGATGTTTGATTAGTATAATTTTTTGGAGGAAATTGCGGTGTATCAAGATTTGAGAGGTCAATTTTGATAATATTTTCTTGCATTTTTTGAGCACCTGAAAGCATATTTTGCAATTTTCCTTCTTCAGGATTTGTTTTTGTTGTTTCTTGCCCGTTTGAAGGGGCTGTTGTGCCATCAGCCATTTGTATTTGTTTTAGTCTGTAATCAATTCTGCTTTTGAAATCTGAACTGCTTATGTCATTTACATTGTCAGCATCATCGTTCAAGGCAGGTATATTCAAGTTAGGGCTCATAATTGTTGCCAAAACTAAAAATGAAAATAAAACTATTGAAAATGTTGTTACAAACAATCTTAAAAGGGTTTGTTTTGTACGACTGTTTCTTTTTCTTATATCTTCTCTTCTTTTTTGAAAATGCTCAAATGAATATTCGTTTTTCATAATACTCCTCTGACTTTTGTTGTTGCTAATATCATATTATCACATTCTTTTGTGTAAGCTTCTATAATATCTTTACCAAGTTCATGAATATTTTGCAAGCCCATCTCTGAACTAATCCCAGACGCTTCTATCGCAGCCCCGTCAGAAATTATATTCAGTCCTGTATGTATTAATACAGAATTTATTGATTTTGCAGCAATTGAGACTGACAGTTTTTTGTTTTCGAAGAATAAATCATCCCCATCGCGAAATAATTCGCTGCCTTTTGGCATATATTCAAGAATTTTTTCTCTTATTATATTTATGAAAAGTCTTTGTCTTACAACTCCTTCAGGTAGTTGCATATTGAAGTGTTCTATAATGAAATGAAGCATTTTTTTGCTGTAAATGGGAGTGTTGTCCAAAACATCTTCTATATCTACCATTTCGGTTATTTTAACATCGCATTCCCCGCAAAAGCTAACAATAGCATCCGATTGCAGATTAAAATTTTTGTAAATCCAATGAGGGGAAAGCTCTGAGCCTGTATATTTAATTTCTTCTTCAATAAATTTACTTTGCATTAAAAACCTTTTCTGAAATTTCATTTAGCCTTGCTTTTTCGAGAGCATTTTTGAGACGTTTGCAAGATTCACATTTGCCACAATGATTGTTATCTTTATTATAACAGCTCATTATTAAATGAAAAGGGGTGTTTAATTCCGCTCCCAGCTTGACTATTTGGGTTTTGTCAAAATCTATTAAAGGTGTAATGATTTTTGTTTTTATTAAAGTTGAATATTCAAGTGATTTGTTTATATTATTTATAAATTCTTGACTATTATCAGGAAATGTGGAAGCCTCTTCTTTATTTGCACCAAAAATAATATAATTTATGTTCAAAGAATCACAAAAACTTGCTGCGATATTCAAAAAAGCTCCGTTTCGATTGGGCACCCAGACAGCTTTCATTGCTTCTGTAGTGTCTTTTGAGATATCCGGTTCGGGAATTTCGTTATTTGCGTTAACCAAAGCTGTTTTAGTAATTTCTTTCAACCATGGAAGCTCAATGACTTTGTGTTCGATATTGTAAAAATCGGCAATTTGCTTTGAGGCGTTTATTTCTTTTATGACAGCTCTTTGACCGTAGTCAAAAGTTATTGCAAGCTTTATATCAAGTTTTTCTTTCAGATATGCCAAACTTACAGTAGAATCTAAGCCCCCTGAAAGTACTATCATTGCTGATTTAGACATATTCTTCCTCTTCTGTATCATTTTCATATTCCTCAAAAATAGCTTTGGCTTCTTCTTTGCAGATGAAAGGAATATTTTCTGTGTTCAATATTTCTGTCAAAATTTCTTTTCCTTGCATATTATAAAGAGCAATAACAGAACTTTTGGCGACTTCTGCATTTTCATCAAAAAGGCATTCTTTAATCAAAGGAATAACTTGTTCGTCATCTGTTTTGGATAAAGCTTCAATTGCACTAAGTCTGACGTAGGGGGATTCATCCAACAGTGCTCCTTTTAAGGCTTTTATGGAACGATTGTCTTTTGAACCTATATTTCCTAAAGCTTCGACAATTCTTTCTTTGAAAAAACTGAATTTGTTTACAAAACCTTCTTTGCCTTCAAGTATTGAGACTAAAGGTTCTATAGCTCTGTAATCACGAAGTTTTCCGAGAGCTTTGGCGGCTGTTTCTCTCAAATAGACTGATTTTTCATCATTATCCGATACGACAGTTATTAATGAACCTACTGCATAATTGCTCCCCATCTGTCCGAGAGCATCTGCACAACTGAGACGCAGTTTGTAATTTTCATTTTTGTTATTTAAAGTATACAAAAGAGGTAAAGTTACTTTTGAATTTTTCGTGTAGCCCAAAACCCTTGCTATATAACCCCTTAATTCTATGTAGTCATCGGGATTTTTGCCGGAGGCACTGAATTTTTCTTTCCATAGTAGAAGCTCAATCAATATTTCGATGCTGGATTCTTGATTGTAGCTTGCAATAGTTTTTACCAAGTATAAAAGAATAGAGGGATTTGTTTCTAAGGTCAAAAAATAATTGTATATTTTTACCGCAACCACCTCAGGGTATTCTTTTATCTTTTCAAGAAGCTCAATATGCACATCTGTTTTAAGCCCAGAAGCGATTTGAAACTCTTTTGCTAACCTTGCTAGATTTTCACAGGAAAACTCGTTCATAAACTACCCACATAGTTAACATATCTATAAAATATACAAAAAAAAATATATTTTCAATAGAACGTAATGAAACATCTCAATTTTTTTCGAATATTTATTGAAATATTTACAAAAAAAAATGGCAAGATGTAGTCTTGCCGTTCCTTAGAAGTTTTTAGTTAAGTTAGTTCCCTATTGTTGTTAAGCTTAAAAATAATCGCAGATAAGTTTCGTCTTTTTCAAGATTCTTCTTCGCAAGCGATTAAAAAGACTGTTTGTATCGTCTTTTTGGGTTTGTTTATTAAGAATTGCCTTTTTTACGACAAGTCTGTTATAAATTTCAGCAGAAATCTCGGATTCATCCGCAGTTTTACGCAAAGTATTTATTTGAGCTCCTAAAGCTCCAATATAAAGCTCAAGCTCATTAGCATTTTTCATAATGTCTATCAAACCCCATTTTAATTTCTTGACTGTATCTATAAATTCTCTTGACTTAGTATTAACATATTAGAACATGTTTCCCGAAAAATTATCATCTAAAGAAATGAATATTTCTAAAAATCAGTCAGAAAATAAAAAAGATTTGTCTGATAAATGTAAAGATATTTCAAAAAGCGGGTAAAACCTCGAAAAATAGGGAATAATATTTAAGGTAAAAAATGAATTGTTAAGTAATACTTAAATTTATAAAAAAAATGCTAAAATATTATAAAATATTTTCATGATTATAGTATAATAACTTTCTGTCCACTCGAAGGAGATTTATGTTTAATAGTTTTTTTACCAAAATAAAGGATTATACAAGACAGATTTCAGAAATTGAATCTTCTGTTGATAAAGAGAAGCAGAATTTTTTGGAAATTTATGAAAGAAATTTAATCTTAGAAAAAGAAATCCAAGACAGAACTTTGGAATTAGGGCAAGCCAATAAAAGTATTTTGGCATTGAGCAATATTCTTAATACCATTAATTCATCAAGCCCTTTGGAGGAAGTTCTTAAAAGAATTGCCAACGGTGTTTGCAGTGATTTGGGTTATGTTTATTCTTTGATTTTTAGAGTTTGTGAAAATGAAAATGGCAAAACCCTTAGGATTAGGGCTATTTCAGACAATAAACTTACCGCAGAGATAGAAACTATTTTGGGGAAGCCTTTTGAATTACTAGAGATTCCTCTTGAAGAAAAAAGAAATCCGATTACAAAATATATATATGAAGATTATTTGGAAAAAATAAAAAAATTCGATTCGATTTTTGAACATTCAAATTTTGAAATCGATAATGAGCAAAAGAATGCACTTGCAGAATTGTTCAAAAAATTCTCTATTTTAACTTTGCCTATCCATAAAGACCAAAGTCTTTTTGGCTCTTTAGTTGTTGTTTCTCCGAGGGCAGATATTTTGGAGACGGAAAAAAACTTTTTGATGTTATTTGCGCGTCAAATTGAGGTTGGCGTTACGATAGCAGATTTGTTTGAAACTATTAAAAAACAAGCTGTAACAGATGCTTTGACAGGGCTTTATAATCGCAGACATTTCGATTTTTGCCTTATGAAAGAAGCTGAACGTTCTTTGAGACAGGCACAGCCGTTTTCTTTGATAACCTTGGATTTAGACCATCTTAAATATATCAACGATACTTTTGGTCATGCATTGGGAGATGTAGCTATAGCAACTATTGCTAAAGTTTTAAAAGAAAAAGCTCGTGCTATAGATATGACAGCCAGATTTGGCGGCGAAGAGTTCGGCGTTATTTTGCCCGGTGTTGATTCCAAAAGTGCAATGTTGGCAGCTGAACGTATTAGGGCTGCAATTGAAGCAGAACCTATACCTCAGGTCAAAAAAATCACCGCAAGTGTCGGAGTTGTTACTTTTGGCGAACATACTGAAAATATAGATGAGCTTTTGGAAATGGCTGATAAAGCAATGTATGATGCCAAAAAAACAGGGCGTAACAGAGTCAAACTTGCCTTAAAAGAAGACAAAGAAAGCTGGCTCGATATTGCATTAGAAACCTTCTTGGAAATTATCGAAAATAATAAAAAAATCAATCTGGATAAACGACTTTTAAATAGCCTTAAACGTATATCAACTCACGAAAAACGTGCTTCTGACAAAATATTTTCTATTGTTGATTCGATAGTCAAAAATTATGACCCTATGCAATCAGAAGGCACAACAAAGCAAAAAGTTGCTCTTGCGGTTAAATTGGCACAAGAAATTCAGCTTGATTTTGAAGAAATTGAAAAAATTAAACTTGCTGTATTGTTATATGATTTGGGTAATTTGCTTTTGCCTGATGATATTTTACTCAAGCCAGGACCTCTTAATGAGCAAGAAAAAAAACTTATTTGGGAGCATCCGACAATGGCTGTCAAGCAAATTTTGAAACCAACTAAAAAAGTTGATGAAATTTTGCCTATGATACAGTCTCATCACGAAAGATGGGATGGATTGGGCTACCCTCAAAAGCTTTCAGGCGAAAGTATTCCGATAGGGGCAAGAATTATTGTAATAGTTGATGCTTATTTTGCTTTAATTTCAGACAGGTCATATCGCTTGGCTTATACTAAAAAAGATGCCCTGAAAGTACTTATCTCGGGTGCAAATACTCAATGGGACGGGCGTTTAGTTGAAATTTTTGTTCAGATTATTCAAAGAGATTTATAAAGCGGAATGTTCCATATAAATTATCATTTTTGTATCAGGAAGTAAGATATATTTGGTCTTGTAGCTTATATATCAAATCTTTTAGTTTTTCATATCTGTTTTTTAAAATTCTTTTAAAAATAAATTTTATGCCATATGTTTTAATTTAAAAATAGAAAAATCACTTAGCCATCTTTCTAATAAAACAAATCGCCGAAAAGAGCACCTTTGGCATAATGTATTTTTGATTAATCATTTATAAAATAAAAGCCATTATAAAAAAAAGAAAAGATGAAGGGGAAAAATGGCTAAAGAAAAGGTGGGGACTCTTTTGTTGGGGGTGGTTTTCGGGATTTTTTTCATAAATAATTTATGTTTTGCAAAATTAGAAAAAAAAACAGAAATAAGTAAATACCCAAATTATTCGTATGAATATAACGGAGAAGACAAATTTGAAAAATTTAATCGAAAGATGTTTAGTTTCAACATTAAGGCTAATAAATATGTTTTGAGGCCTGTAAATATATTGTGGGCATCAATAATGCCAAAATATGCCATGGAAAGAATGAAAAGTTGCTGTACAAATATCGAATATCCTAAAAGAATGGCAAGTTGCTTGTTGCAAAAAGATTTCAAATCTACAAGAAAAGAAACTGTCAGATTTTTGATTAATTCTACGATAGGTTTGGGGGGGATGTTTGACCCTGCTAAAAGTAAATTCAAAATAGAACCGGCACGAGAAGATATGGAGCAAGTTTTTTCGAATTGCAAAATTAAAAAAGGACCTTATTTGGTTCTTCCTTTTATGCCACCCAATAATGTGAGGGGATATGCCGGTAAAGTTCTTGATTGCGGACTTAACCCGTCAACTTATTTTATGGGGGTCGGTCCTATTATCGCCAAAGGGGCGGATGTTGTTAACAGAAGTTCCTATGCACAAGAATTTATCAAAAATATTGAAGAAACTTTTGCAGACCCTTATGATTTAACCAAGAAATTTTATGGCATAGACAATTATATAAAAAATACAAATCTGGACAGAAAAGATGTCATGGCAAAAATAATTGATGCTCAAAAATTTGAAATTGAGGACAAAACATCCTCGAAAAGTTTTATAAGTGCAGATATGTCATTTAAAGATTTTGATTCACAGGGTTCTGTGGCAGATTCGATGAGGACATCGCTTTTTGATATGCCTGATTTGAAAAAATCATTTTGGAATGAATTATCAATATGGAATAGGTCATTTTCTGAAAAAATCAGAACTTCGGAGATAAATATAGATTCGCAGAGAGAAAATTATAAATTCAGATATATTTTGCAAAAAAATAAAAAAGCACCAATGGCGATAATTTATCCTTCTATCGGAGAAGGTGTATTTTCTTACCATTCTGTAGTTTTTGCAAAAATATTTTATGATGCGGGTTATTCTGTAATCATACAAGGCAGCCCGTTTCATTGGAGATTTATTAAAAGTGCTTCAAAAGATTACAAGCCCGGTTTGCCCTGCAGAGATGCTCAATACACAAGGTTTGTAACAGCAAAAATACTAAAAAATCTTAATGAAAAAGAAGAAATTGAACCTTCCGACAAAATTATTGTCGGAACTTCATATGGCGGATTAATCGCTCTTTTTGTCGGAGCACAAGAAGAAAAAGAAAATACTCTTGATGTTTCCAAGTATATTTCTATAAGTCCTCCAATTGATTTGTTTTATGCTTTGCAAAAATTGGACTCTTATTCGACAGAATGCAATCGCAGTGGGGCAGAATTGCAAGAAAAATTGGCTATTGCGGCGAGTAAATTATTGGATACCTATAAAAATTCTTCGGATAATCTTAAAATATTTTCATTAACAGAGGAAGAAGGTATTGTTGCCACAAATTTTATCATGAGACAAAAATTGGGTGATCTTATTTTTACTTTAGAAGATGCTTCTAAAACGAAAAAATCAGATATATATAAACAAATAAATGAGATGAGTTTTGAGGATTATTTTAAAAAATATTTAGAAAAAGAGGTCAATAAACCTACAGGGGAATTGAATTATGAAATGAGCATGTATTCCATAGAAAATTTTTTGGCGAACAACAGTAAATACAAAATTTACGAAGCAAAAGATGATTATTATATAAGTGAAAACCAATTGAAGTGGTTAAAAAAAATTGGCTCAAATAAAATAACATTACTGCAAAACGGTTCACATTTGGGGTTTTTATATAGGAAAGAATTTCAAGATTCATTCAAAAATGATATATTTATTTCGGATTCTGGTATTCTTCGCACCGTAAAAAAATAAATCTTGAAAATTATTTTTACTAGTCGGGCATGGTGTGAGGGTGGATTAAATTTTTTGTCATTCTGAACTTGTTTCAAAATATTACTAACTTCGCTATGCACGCAATGACGGAAACCCCCTACTCAACAGCTTTAGGCTTCTTCTCCGCATGTGCAACAACTTTGTCAATCAAACCGTACTCGACAGCTTCTTGAGCACTTAAGAAATAATCTCTTTCTGTGTCTTGTTCAATCTTTTCGAGCGGTTGACCTGTATGATTGGAAAGAAGACCGTTCAACATTTTTTTCATACGCATAATTTCTTTTGCTTCAAGCTCAATATCAGTCGCCTGACCTCTTGCACCGCCGAGTGGCTGGTGAATCATAATACGAGCACTCGGAAGAGCCATACGCTTGCCTTTTGCACCTGCAGATAGCAAAAACGCACCCATACTGGCAGCTTCACCAAGACAAATTGTAGAAACATCAGCCTTGATGAGTTGCATTGTATCAAAAATCGCCATACCGGCAGTGATTGAGCCACCTGGGCTATTTATATAAAGCATAATATCTTTTTCGGGGTTTTCTGAATCTAAAAGCAAAAGCTGTGCCATTATTGAGTTTGCGAGGTCATCATCTACTTCATCGCCCAAGAAAATAATACGCTCGCGTAAAAGCCTCGAAAATACGTCAAAAGAGCGTTCGCCACGGGCTGAACTCTCGATTACTGTGGGCATATAGCTCAAAATCTTATTGTAATCCATATGAAAAATCCTCTTATGATAAAACTTTAGCTCTATTATATGTCATAAAATTTTGATTAGCAAAGGATTATTCAAGACCATCGCTCAAGTGGAGGAAATCTGATTTCCCTGCTTGTGCGATGGTCTGCTTACGGATGTGAATAAAAGCGCGGAAACGGATAGTTGACGGGCTTTTATGTTACTGGACGAAAAATTTAGCATAATTAATTCAAAGAAGGAATTATTTCCAATTTTTTTCCGACTTCTTCAAGAACTTCAAGAGCTTTATCCAAATGTTCTTTTGTGTGATTTGACATCAAGCTTATTCTAAGCCTGGAAAGTTTTCTTTGCACAGCAGGGTACAAAACAAGATTGGCATAAATCCCACGTTCATGAAGCATTCTGCATGCTTCTTTGACTTTGTAATCATCGCCTATGATGATAGGAAAAATCGCAGTTTGCGAATTTCCGATATCAAATCCCAGTTTTAACAAATTCTTTTTAAAATAATTTATATTTTGCCATAAACTCATTCGTAATTCAGGTTCTGTTTCAATGACATCAAGTGCTTCCAGTAAAGAGCTTATAGTCTGTGGGGACGGAGCTGTCGAAAACATATATGCACGAGAATAATAATGCAAAAGGTCAACCAATTCTTCATTTGCGGCGATAAAACCACCTACACAACCAAGAGCCTTGCTGAAAGTTCCTGCAACAATATCTACTTTTCCTTCCAGTCCGTAATATTCAGGCGTACCTCTGCCATATTCTCCGATAACACCTGTCGCATGGGCTTCATCAACCATAACGTATGCACCGTAGGTTTTAGCTAATTCGACAATTTTGTCCAAAGGTGCAATATCACCATCCATAGAATAAACACCATCCACCACGACCAGTTTTGTTCGATAATTTTTTTGACTTTTTTCGAGAATTTGTTCAAGTGATTTGAGGTTATTGTGCTTGAAAAATTTTGCATTTGTATTTTTACAGCCGTCAATTATGCTTGCATGAACAAGCCTATCAAGAATTGCAATATCCTTTTCTTGCAGCATAGCCAGCAAAGAACCGCAATTTGCACCATATCCTGATGAATATAAAATCGCATTTTTACAGCCTTTAAATTTTGCTATTTTTCTTTCTAATTCTACATGAATATCAAATGTTCCTCCCAAAAGAGGTACACTGCCTGCACCCGACCCATATTTCTTTATAGCTTTAATTCCTGCAGCAATTGTTCTTGGATGCTTTGTTAGATTCAAATAATCATTTGAAGCTAAGTAAATCATTTCTTTTTCTTTGTTTGTATGCGAATCAAAAATTTTCATGACAGGTGCAGAACCTGTCATAGAAATTCTTCTGTAGTAATGGTGTTTTTTATTTTTTGTATGAAGAGCGTATTCACTGAAAACATTGGCTCTTTTCATAATATCACAGCTTTCTATATCGAAAAAATCGAGAAGACTCGCCTCATCGAAATTTATAGTTTGCATATATTAACCTCGTATAATCGTTTCCAAGAATCTTCACAGAGTAATGGACAAAAGAATAAATTTCTATTGCCCGAATTGGCACGCCCACGTGGTTTTTTAAATTATAAAAAATAAAAATATTAAATTTCAGGCTATTTATTCATGCCGACCAACACCATGCCATTATCTACAGATAATACTTTAGCTTGGATTATTTGATTTTTCAGGATGTCATCGCCTTCTAAATTTACTTGGGCATAATTTGAACTAACCCCTTTCAAAAAGCCTGATTTGTCGCGTTTTTTTTCTACCAAAATTTCAAGATTTTGTCCGACTAATGATTCTAAAAAGTTTTGTTTTTTTATTTTAGCAAGCTCACGAAGACGATTTGCACGTATTTTTTTTATTTTTTCATCAACCTGAATCATTCTCTCAGCAGGAGTTCCGGTACGAATTGAATATGGGAAAACGTGCATATAAGAAAATGGCATTTCGGTAAGATTTTCGAAAACCTCTTCAAATTGCTCATCAGTCTCCGACGGAAATCCAACAATCACATCACAACCCAGCGAAATATCAGGTATTTTGTTTTTTAATTTAGCCATTAGTTTTTTGACATCTTCAATCAAATAACGTCTGTTCATAGCTTTTAAGACATCATTTTGGGCACTTTGCAAAGAAATATGGATATGATGAGCAAATTTGGTGGATTTCGCCAAGAATTCTATCAATTCATCATCAATTTCATTAGGGTCTAAAGACCCAAGACGATAGCGATGCAGAGTGTCAACTTTTTCAAATTCTTTAAGTAGGTCAATAAAGTTTTTTTGGGGAGAAAAATCCAGCCCCCATTGTCCGATATGGATACCTGTAACAACTAGTTCTTTGAAACCTTTTTCTGTATATATTTTGACTTGTTCGATAATATTTTGGATGCTGTTACTTCTTGATTTACCTCGTGCATAAGGGATTATGCAATATGAACAGCGATTGTTGCATCCGTCTTGAATTTTGATATTTGCCCTTGTTTTTTCTTCGGTCGAGGATGTTTTTTTGTCCTTAAAAGTTATTTCATCCATAATGTCAGTTACGCAGCTTGTATTTGATTTGATATAATCTAAAATATCAAATTTTTGAGCGTTTCCTATGATAATATCCGCCTCTATTTCTTCGGGCTTAAGCTGTGCGTAACAGCCTGTTACTATGATTTTGGCGGTAGGATTTGTTTTTTTTGCTTTTCTAATATAATACATAGATTCAGAATCAGCGTTGGCAGTTACCGAGCAAGTATTGATAATATAAAAATCGGAAATTTGAGAAAATTTCACTTTAGAATACCCATTTTCGATAAGAATATCGTTAATAGTGGCACTTTCGAGTTGATTAGTTTTGCATCCTAATGTATGTATGGCGAATTTTTTCATATGATTTTATTTTGCAACAAATGTTGTATGCTTGCAAATATATAATAAAAAATACACTTGACCGCAGGGTTTGTGAATGGTATTTTAGTTTAACAGTAAGGGACTTTGGCGCTATGCCGAAGAACTATAAAGACCTTTGGCACTACGCCGAAGAAATGATTAATTATTATTTCTGAAAAGTAGGTTAGTGATAAAGCTAACTTTTGAACAGGTCAGACATTGAAAAGCTAATAGGGGCCTGTGGCGCAGCGGTTAGCGCAGCGGACTCATAATCCGTTGGTCGTTGGTTCGAATCCAACCAGGCCCATAAAAAAGACCATCTTTGTAAGAGGTGGTCTTTTTTATATTTTAAGTTTCTAAAAAAAATTCTTTTTTGTATAACTTTATATCCGGTTTTGGATAAAAGACAATCCCTATAACCTTTTTATAGAGAAAAATAGAGGCATATTTTTAAGCTTGACACAAAAACTCCACTTGCCCTAATTAATTCTTTGCTTATGCGAAATTACGTTGCAAAAGTTGATTTTTTGGCGATACTACCTCTTAAGTTTGCAGTTTTTGGATACACCTTAGTAAGCAAGGTGTGCAAATTATTATCTACTATTTTATAATTTTGACGGCAAGCTTCAATAGGAAAACCCAAAAATGCATTTAAAGTTAATTGTTTAAATTTTGTAGCTTCAATACTATTGGTATCCGTGGGTTCTAATGTAAACAATCTTTGAAAATTGAATTTTTCAGGCTGATGTAGGTTTACAAATAAATTAGGACGTTCTATATAAATCCGCAGTAATTCATTATCTCGTTTAAAGCCCTTTTGGACTAGCTTAAAGCTTTCACTATTCATATCTATTTCTGCCGGATTTGTCAATAAATCTTTAAATGCTTTAATATAAGCTTCTTTATCGTCCTCAATTTGGGTTATAAGTTCTTTAGCTCTTTTAGTTTGATTAGAAATGGATCTTAGTAGGTCAGGATGAGATGCTGTGCCAGTTGTATTTGCTCTGTTAAGCGTTGATTCCGCAACTTTTGCTTCTGCCGTTTCGGCTCTGAGTCTTAGAGAACTTACTTCTAAAGCTGCTTCACGTACTATTTTTTTGGGTTACTTAATTGAAATCTCCCTTTAAAATAATATTGTATAAAATTACTGATTGTTCCCATTACTGTTCCTTTCCACAAAGCCTACAAATATATAAACATATGGCTGTAATAAAAATTGCTATTTATATTAAAACCATATTACAAAAACTTCATAAAATAAATCGACCGCTACGGGATTCAAAAAGCGAAAGAACAAATGAATTTTGAAAAAGATTTAAAAATGCCTGAAATCCGCAAAATTTTTCTTCCGAAAAAAATAAAGGTTTCATAGTATAATACCCTCATGAAGACTTTTTTTAAAATCTTAAAAACAATCACAAAAATAATTATTTGCTTTTTATTGTCTATATTTTTTGCACAAATGAATATCTGCTTGGCAGATACGGTTGTTGCATCTCTTGATGGAATTGGATATAAAAGTGGTAATCAATATATTCAACGACTCCGTGCGGATTATGCTATAGGTAGTAATGCAACTATAAGTTGCAAAATGACAAACAACAGCTTCATAAATATACTAAACCCCGATGAGCAACAAAATATTTCAAATCTGCAAATATATGATGAATCCACAGGAAATACACATACTTTTTCTTCTGATGCCGAAATAGTACTCGAAACGGGTCTCCCTGCACAATCTATTACAAAATATTATCAATTAAAACTAACTCTCCAAGATGGATTTGAAGAAGGGACATACACAAATACTATTGTTTTTAATACTTCATCAGTAATGGGAACCTCGACAGGATTGTTATTAATACCATATATTGTCCCACAATTTTTTAGTATTTCAGTGTTGAATAATCCTCTCAAAAATATTGTTTCATCAGAAAATTCTGCTCAATTCAACTATACTCAAGTTTCAAATGAAAGTATGCATCTTATAATTTACTCCAACACAAACTGGAATCTTATTTTAAATTCTTTAAATCTCATAAATGAACTCGGTCAATGCTTCAAGATAGAAACAACATCCCCCTATGTTACAAGCCATACCAATACTTTTACAAATTTTTCAGATGCAAAAAACCTTACAGTAGCTCGCGGAAGAAAAACTGTAGAAAATCATATTTTGGTACCTGCCCAAATTGATGTGCATTCGAAATTAACAACACCAAACACTATTGTACCTGCAGGTGATTACAATATAAATACTTTATATTCTATTAACAATGATCCCTGATATTGTATAGGTGAGGGATTTAAAAAAACAAAAAAAGATTTATTCTGCAATTGAGTGAAAAGTGGAATAAATCTATGAATATTGCTAAAAAAATATTTTTTTTAGTTGGGCTTTGGTTGTGTTGCCAAAGTTGTTACGCCGGACAAAACGCAATTGCAGGATTCTCGGCTATTTTATCAAGACCCTCTCCAGGTGGTGGTACAGGAGCTGTTTGGGCGGCATCAAGTAGTGGTTTAACAGGATTTTTATTTAATACTTCTCCAGTTTTTACAGGTTTTGCAACCCCATATTGTTGTCCTTCTGTCAAATACAGAGTTATTCTTGTAAATAAAAATCTCAAACCGAACAAATCATTTATAAACAAAGCTCTAAAAATGGAGAACCAAGCCAATGTTATTTTATACGAAGTTGAATTGGATAACAATTTTAATATAAAAAACCCGCATCTTGTTCTAAATTCTTACAACCCAAAAATTGATAAAAATGGGAGTTATTCAGGAGAATTTGTCATAACAAGATTTTTAGAGTTTTAAAACTAATCTAAGCAAATACCCAAAAGGGGAAGGTTAAAAGACTGAATCTTTATTATAAATACTCTAGAAGATTTTAAGGATTTATATTTGTTGTATTATTTTAAAAACCTATTTTTTAGTTTTATATTGCTATCTGTTTTTTCAGGAATTGCAAATGCAAATATGTTTGTTTCTCCTTTGCGGTTTCAGTTTGATGCAAAAAACCAAAAATACATAACAGGTTTTATAGAACTAAACTCCAACAATGATAAAGAATTTCGATACAAAATTTATTCAGGATATTTTGAGGTTTCAAAAGACGGAATTTTACAGGTGGATTTTCCCGCTACTCACAAAAAATTTGATGTAAAAGATATTTATCTGAACCCAAAGGAAATCTCACTTAGTCCAAATTCTAAGCAAATAGTGAGATTTACTATTCCCAACATAGATAAACTTCCTGACGGAGAGTCAAGAGCTGTTATATTTTTGGAAGACCAAAAAACAAAATCAGAAGCTCTTCCTACTCCAAATGCTTCTATTACAGCTTCATTGATTGTCAAACAAAGACTTGCAATTCCTATATATATCACCAAAGGCAAAATTATTAAAAGCGGAACAATAGAGCATTTTGGACTAACTAATAAAAATCAGTACGAGCTTGATGTAAGCTCACGGGGAAATACTTCCATCCGTATCAACGGTGTGGTACAACTTATACAAAAAAATAAAATTATAAAAGAAATAAAAATAACAGATGTACCAATTCTTCCGCACTCACAAAGACATTTTTGCGGAGAACTTATCCCGATAAATAATAGCAAAGGTAAAATCAGAACAAAAATTTATTATCTAAATTCACAAAGCCGAAAAGTTATTTTATCAAAAGAAGTTGATTTTGATATAAGCAAAATCTAAAAAAGAGGAGATTGAAACATGAAAAAAAAGTTTTTTTTAGCTGCAACCTTAGTAGGGCTGTTTGGGATGAATATCTCGGCTCAGGCAGCAAACAACGCATCAGCAACTTACACCGGGACATTAGGGACTTACTACTCTGTAGTCAAGGCACATGATGGTTCAGGTACTATTAGTGAATCAGGTGCATTGACAACATCAACAAGCCCTGATTTTAATGTAACTACAAATAATGCATCGGGTTGCTCAGGTTATCTGACGATGGCACAGGTTGCTAGTACAAATACAATGGCTAATCAAGGCGGTACCACATACGTTGCACTAACAACAACAGGGGCAACAAGTGGTCAAATTGATGATGCCCTTGCTGCTTCACCTGATGTTTTGCAAAACGAAAATGTAATTGCTTACACAATTTCTTGTACACCGTCAGGAGGTAGTGCATTCACTTGGAACGGTACGGATAATAGACTTCAAGGAGTGGTAATGAGTGCAGCTGGCACAAAGCTTGTAACAGTTAGTATCAATGGTTCTGCAAGAATACAAACATTTGGATCAAATGATCCTGGTGGAGCTTATACAGCCAATATGACTCTTACTGCAGTAGCAAGTTTATAATACAGGAAATTTATGAAAAACATCAGGTTTATTGCAATATTTCTCTCAATAGGCCTGTTGTTTTTTTACAATCAGGCTTATTGCAGAAATAATTCAGAAATACAAGTTGTTCCTTTGATAATTAATGGAATTTATGTCAAAGATATTGAAATTCGGCAATATAAAAATAATCAAATGATCTTACCCATAAAAGAAATAGCCAAAACTCTTGATATTGATTTTTCTTATAATCAACCATATAAAAAAATTGTCGTAAACGACACCTTTATCTGTGCCTCAAATGAAAATGTTTTATATGCAAAAAATGAAATCATCAAAGATTATTTTGATGACATTTTTATTTCTGCTGAAAGACTCTCAAAGCTTTTAAAAACGGAAATTATTGCAAACAGTTTAAGTTTTTCAGTGAACATAAAAACCGATAAAAAACTTGCTATTTTAGAAGGTGTAATAATTCCGACAGGTACTTCTGAAGATCCATTGATGTCTGCACAAATTATTAAAGAAGTTAAACCCGAAGCATCCTTTAAGAATTCTATTCTCAAATCTTTAAATATTAATGGGTCATTGAATTTTTATAATAATGAGCAAGGCTCTACCACTAATAATTATTCTAATAATATTATGCGTACTCAACTTAAGGCGAGGTGTTTTAAAGGTGATTTGAAAGTGATTAATGATTTTAGTGCAAATAATCAAAAATTAAAAATTAGCGGTATACGTATGAACCTTAAAAAGGAAATTAAAAATGGAAACATTGAAATAATTGGACTGGAACCTCTAGAAAAAAATGACCTGACATTAGCAAGTGGACTTGTGGGGGTCAAATCAATCAAAGAAACTCCTAAGCAAAAAACAATACTTTATGCAGGAACAACAGACTACAATGCATATATGTTTAAGGACTACAAAAATGATATTACTAAAAAAATTGTCGCAGGTGCTATGATAGAAAAAAAAACCAATAAAAAAACCGATCTGAATTACGGAATTGTGCACGATAACATAATCGGCAAGGTTTCTCAAAGTAATTTTTATAACCAAATCCTATCGAACATATCCCCGTCTTTATTAAGCTTTAGCACTTACAAAAATTTTAACAATGTAGCTGGAGACACCATTTTTACTTCAGCAAAATATCAGTACAATGATTCTTTATCTTTTGAGCCATTTTTAAGTGTTAGCCATAGTTTTGATAATGCTCGCAATGGTATCAATCCAAATGGATCTGGCTTTGGAGGAAGTTTTAAGTCGTCTTTTGTCAAAGATAATAACAAACTCTGTAATAAAGTTTATCTATATTCCCCTGATTTTTACTTTGCAGGAAACACAGGCTTTGGTGCATGCTCTCAAAATCTTAATGATAAATTTGGAATACAAAATAGTTTATTACACCAAAACAGATTTTTTTCGATAAGTGCTAAAGCAGATAATTATTTAGCAGACTTGGATAACAGACTGAAATCAGGCGGAATTAGAGTGGATGACTACTCAATTTCAGGAAATATAAAATTAATGCCAAAATTACCAATAAATTATAGCTTTATTCAACGAATTTCGACCAACAATACAGGTATTTTCCAGCTTCAAAACGGTTCTATCTCCACCTCAAAACAATTAACATCAAAATTATCTACCAATGGGAGCTATAACTTCTTTGGGAATCAACTTGATGATACAAGCACAAAAAACAAATCCTTTACAGAAAGATATATCTTGGGGCTAAATTGTAGACTTCCGCCCAAAATAGGAAATATCTCTCTGGAAAATGAAATCACAAAAATCCAAAATTCTTCCACCTCAATATTAAATTCATGCAAACTAAGGGGTGGATACAATTTGCCAAAATTAGGAAAAATAATCCCCTCTGTAAATGTTGGAATGCCCTACGCAGGAAACCTAAAAGGACTTGATTACAATATCGCTTTAAGTTATTTATTCGATTCAGGGCAAGAACTCCGATTTGGGTATTCCTTTAATACTCAAAATGCGTATTTATTTGACGGAATCTATATACCTTCTTATGCAAGAAGTGCATTTATGGTGAATTTTATCGACAATTTGAGCCTTTATGGCGGAGTTAAACCACTCAATATAGCCTCGGATAATTTTGGCTTTATTAAGGTTTCTGCTTTTTGTGATAAAAATGAAAATGGGCAATTTGATAAAGATGAAAAAATAATCCCCAATGTTGCAATAAAAATGCAAACTTTATCAACGCGAATCACAACAGGCAAAAAAGGGTATTATGTTTCTCCTGCAATGAACGAAGGACAATATCAAGTCAGCATAGACAAAGGTAACGTGCTTAGTTTTTACAGCAGCGAAACAAATAATGAAAACTTTTTGGCAAAGGTAGAAAAAGACAAAGTAACAAATGTGCTTATCCCGGTTATTTCAACTCCAGGCAGTATCGTCGGCAAAGTCAAAATTCTTGACGACCTAGGCAATGACATAATAATTAGTGATTTACCCGTAAGCATCTACAACCAAAATGGGGAGGAAATAAATTACAGCAGTACTGATGAAGAAATGAATTTTAATATTACAGGTCTCAAGCCGGGTAAATATACAGTAAAAATCAGCGATGAATTTTTAGAAGCCTATTGTTTGGTTGCAAATACCCAAGATTTTGAAGTAAATATTCCTGATATTTGCGATGATAATTTTGTTGTAGGCGATATCAATATGGAGTTTTTGCAGAAAGATTATATTTAAAATCAATTTTTTTCCTGTTCTGCTTTTAGGGAATTTAAGTAACGTTTGGGGATTTTTATCCGCTATAATTTTTATGGAATATTGATATTTTCTACACTTTCCCTGTAAATACTCTGTATTTCAAAAAAAAGAGAAGATTACTGTCAGGACTGACAGCACCATATAGAAGTCCCGAAATAGTTGAAACCCAACTTTCTCGGGACTTTTTTATTTATGCAATCCGGCACATGAAGATATTGTCCAAAGGTATAAACTGATAAAATTTGATTTTTTTGATTAAATAACCCTCACACCATGCCCGATGCTTTCAGCCAAGAAGCACTCTGCATTAATGCCTTCAGGGAGTTCGATTTCGTGTTCAAGCAGTCCAAAAACTGTCGAACCGCTTCCTGACATAAGTGAATTTTTGCACCCAAGACTCAGCATATATTCTTTGAGCTGACGGATTTGTGGGTAATCTTTGTCGATTGCACGCTCAAGGTCATTTGCCAAAAATGGAGTGATGTCTTCATTTTTGTTGATTGCCATAAGCATATTAAAAGTTGCATTTAGCTTGGATTTTTCTTTGAGCTTATCAAATTTTTGATAGGCTTCTTTTGCAGAAATCCCGAACGTTTTTGGTTTGATAAGAAGCACTTTTATCTCTGGTGTATCGACTCTTTTGAGAATTTCGCCGCGAGATGTTGCTAGTTGTGTTCCTCCGAACAGACAAAACGAAATATCAGAGCCGATTTTTGAACACAAATCCAATAATTCTTCGCTTGAAAATACATTGTTGAAAATTTTATTTAAACCGTAAAAAACGCCCGCAGCATCTGCACTTCCGCCTGCAAGACCTGCTTCTATCGGGATATTTTTTTCGATATGAATATGAACCTTGAATGTGCCCTCAATTTGCCCCAAAAACAAATCACAGGCTTTGTAAGCAAGATTTTTTTCATTATAAGGAATCGCATCTGATGTGCCTGATAATGTTATCTCATTTTGTTCAGCAGGGCTAACTTGGAGCGTAATATAGTCATAGAGGCTGATTGCCTGCATTATGCTCTGAATTTCATGAAACCCGTCTTTGCGTTGTTTCATAACTTCAAGTGTCAAATTTATTTTTGCAGGTGCTTTTACTTTTATCGTTTTCATTTTTACCTCGGTTAATATTATAATTTTGCGTAGATATTTGTAAAGTCGTTAAATTGTTCAATAGATAGCTTTTCACCTCGAATTTCTGGCGAAATACCCATTTGTGAAAGAGTTTCATTGATTTTAGCCTTCTCAAAACCGCTTTGCGAGAGCGAATTGACGAAAGTTTTTCTTCTTTGAGCGAATGCTCCTTTCACAACTTTTCTGAAAAGCTTTGGATGCTCAAGATTCACCTTAGGAATGGCATTTACGGTCAATTTTATCAGAGCGGAATCCACTTTTGGCGAAGGATAAAAAGATTTTGCAGGAACTTTTTGAATAAGTTCAGGCGTACTCCAAAAATTTGTCAAAATTGACAAAAGACCATATTGTTTGTTCGGGCTTTCAGGAGTGGCGATAATCCTTAGTGCGACTTCCCATTGAACCATCAGATAAATTTCTGAAATCAGGTTGCGATTGACATGTTCAATATCATCCACTTCGCCCAAAAGATGTGCTATGATTGGACTTGTGATGTAATATGGTATATTTGCGATGATTTTTGTTTTTTCTGTCAAAAAATCGCTCAAATCAGTTTTCAAAATATCTTGCACCAAAACTTCGATGTTATCGTATTTTAATTGATTCAAAATATCCGCCGCATCGGTGTCTAACTCGATTGCGTAGAGTTTTTTTACTTCAGGAGCGATATTTTCAGTTACAAAACCGGCACCTGCACCGATTTCCAAGATTGTATCAGTATCTTTAAGGTCGGCAAGCTCAATTATTTTGTCTATAACATTATTGTCTATAAGAAAATTTTGTCCCAGCCTTTTTTTTGTCTTAAAGTCTTTGGCTCTTTGGAGATAATCCATTTTTGGTATCCTTTTGGGTATGTTTTGTTGTGTAAACTTATTTTACGCTAAAAACGATAAAAGGACATTAAGGGAATTTTTTTATTAAAATAAAATTAATGAGTACGAAATTTTTAGAAAATAAATATATTTTAAAAGATGATTTATCATCACAATATTTTAACGGCATTAAAAATCCTTGTGATTATAAAATCGGTGTCGAAATTGAAAAAATTGGTGTAATAAAAAATACTTTTGAAGCTGTTCCATATGTAATTATGGAACAGTTTTTAGATATTTTCGCAAAAAAATATTCTTGGCAAAAAATTAAGACCAATGGCTATACATTAGGACTTGAAAAAGATGGGCACTTTATTTCATTAGAACCTGGAAGTCAGATGGAGCTTAGTCTTGCCCCTGCCAAAAATATTCACGAAATTGCTGTTTATTTGGAAAATTTTAATAAAAAAGCAGCAGAAGTCGCTGATTTGCTGGGGTTTCATCTTTTGGGTTACGGAATTCAGCCTGTTTCTGACTATAATCAAATTAGTATTATTCCAAAACCCAGATATGAACTTATGACCGATTATTTCTTCGATAAAGGAGATATGGCATATGTTATGATGCGTGAAACCGCAGGAACGCAAGTCAATCTTGACTATTCGAGTGAAGAAGACGCAATGAATAAATTACGATTGGGATTGTTACTTTCTCCTATTATCAGTGCGATTTTTTCAAATTCCCCAATCAGAGGCGGGCAAAATACCGGCTATAAGTCTTTTAGGGCTAAAAGTTGGATTTATACAGATAATGACAGATGCGGATTTGTAAGTGATAAATTGTTTGACCCGAATTATCAGTTTACATTTAATGATTATGTAGAGACTTTACTTGATGTACCTATGATTTTTGTAGTGAGGGGTGATAAAAATTATAATGTAAATATGACTTTTAGAAACTATCTGAAAGACGGTTATAATGGACTTGAAGCCACACTTTCAGATTGGGAACTTCATTCTAATTTATATTTTCCTGAAGTCAGATTGAAAAGTTTTTTGGAATTTAGAAATGCTGATTCTCAAAATTTTGCTATGGGATTGGCACTTATGGCACTTTATAAAGGCATTTTTTATGATGATATTGCTATAAAGGATACCTATTCAATTCTTGGTGATGTGAATTTGACGGATTTATTCAAAATGAGATATTTAGGACCTAAATATGCACTCGATGTAGAAGTTTCAGGCAAAAAAATCGGCTTTATCGCAAAAGAGTTAATTTTTATTGCAAAAAAATCTTTACAAAAACAATTTGAATTAAATGAATCTAATCAAGATGAATCTGTCTATTTATTACCTTTAGAAGAATTGCTTTCGTACGGAAAGACACCTTCTGACAGACTTATAGAGTTTTGTGGCAAAGATATTTCTAAACTTGTTGAACATACAAAAATTCGAGCTACACCAACTACTGTATAAAAAATTAACCTAATGTTAAGAATTACACTTTATGGGAATAGTATTGTAAAATTATGATATATCCTTAGGGGTATATTCGGGAATTTATGGAGGATACGGGTGAGTGATGAATAGATTTAGAAGTATATTTTTTGGCTTGAGCATTCTGATTTTTGGGATGTTGCCTGTGTCTGCACAAGTTGCAATGCCAACTATGACAATAGGTTTCAACAATGCAAAAACTCCCGAAGATTTCAGTCAAGGGATGCAAATCCTTATGTTGCTAACTGTTTTGACTTTAGCACCAAGTATAATAGTTATGTGTACAGCATTTACACGTATAATTATTGTTTTGTCTTTGACAAGGCAAGCTCTAGGTACAGCACAATTGCCACCAAGTCAGGTTCTCGCAGGATTAGCTTTGATTCTGACGTTTTTTGTAATGTCCCCTACAATCAACAAAATTTATGAAACAGCGTACAATCCTTATATGGCTAGTCAAATTACGCAGCAAGAAGCTCTAAAGCGAGGTGCTAAGCCACTTCAAGAATTCATGCTCAGATATACAGATGAAAATGAATTGGCACTTTTCGTAAAATTTGCTCAAATCGAAAAACCGAAAACTGTAAGTGAAGTCCCTATGTATGTCCTTTTGCCTTCTTTTATTTTGAGCGAACTTAAAACAGCTTTCAAAATTGGTTTTTTGATATTTATACCGTTTTTGATAATTGATATTGTAGTTGCGAGTATTTTGGTTTCAATGGGTATGGTTTTCTTGCCGCCGGCAATGATTGCGACACCTTTTAAGCTTATTTTATTCGTAATGGTAGACGGTTGGCATATGGTTGCACAATCGCTGCTGGAAGGGTTTTTGACGTGAGGTAAATTATGACACAGATAGAATTTATGACAATTTTGCAAGAAACAATGGTTCTGGTGTTAACAATGTCAGCACCAATGTTGATTGTTGGTATGGTTGTAGGGGTTATTGTCGGTGTATTTCAGTCAGTTACCCAGATACAAGAAGCTTCTTTAGGTTTTGTACCAAAACTTATCGCAAGTGTAATTTCTTTAATAGTCTTCGCACCTTGGTTGGTGCAAGTTTTTACAACAGAAGTACAAGAAATTTTTCGTAGGATGGCATCGGTTTAATGTTTTTTGATGTTGTATCATTATTATCACCCGAAAAAGTTGTTTATTTTGTCTTAGTTATGACAAGACTAAGCGGAATGATGATTACAGCACCTTTGATTTCCACTTATCCGATTCCTAATCAAGTCAAAGCAGCCCTTGTTGCTTTAATTGCATTTATTACATATCCTCTTATTGCAAAAGTTTCCCCGATAGAACATATGCCTGTTGACCTTTTAGGATTGGGGATTATGTCTTTTAAAGAAGTTGTTGTCGGAGCGATAATAGGGTTTTGCATGAATCTTATATTTGTTTCTATACAAATTGCAGGACAATTAATCAGTATTCAAATGGCACTGGCAATATCGGATATATTAGACCCTGTTACAAAAACTCAAACACCTGTAATCGGACAATTTTATTTATTTATGGCTATGATTGTTTTCTTGTTTATAAATGGAGATCATTATTTATTCACAAGTGTTTTGAGCAGTTATCACCTCATTCCTATTGATACAAATTTCATTTTGCAAGGTGCTTTGGTTGAAAAAATAATCTATTTTACTTCCCAAATATTCGTTATAGCGTTTAGCGTAGTTATGCCGGTATATTCAGTATTGCTTATTATGACGGTTTTGCTGGGTTTTACATCAAAAATGATGCCTCAAATGAATATTTTCACTCTTGCGATGCCTTTCAAAATCTACGTGGGTATTGCACTTATGGCGTTGTTTATTTCCAAAACATATTCTTTTATGGCTATCACCATAGAAAGTTTATTGATTAGTGTTAACAAAATATTTTTATAATAGGAGCTTAATCTAAAAATGTCCTCAGAAAGAACGGAACAGGCTACCCCTCGGAGGCTGGACAAAGCGAGATCAGAAGGTCAAATCTCTAAAAGTCAGGATTTGAATTCTGCTTTAGTTTTGTCTGCGAATATGGCGATTCTTTTTATGATGGCACCTGCTATTACTCAAGAATTAACTTTTATTTTGAAATATACCTTATCAAATTTAAATCCTGACAAAATTGATTCTTCTATCATTAATATACTTGTTCCTTACTTTAAATCCACCTGCGTATGTTTGTTGCCCATTTTGCTTGCTTCTTTATTTTCATCAATAATAATAATAAGGCTTTTGGTGGGGTCTTTGTTTTCATTAGGGGCTTTAGCTCCCAAATGGGATAAATTTATGCCTTCAGCTATGCTTAAGGCTTTAAAAAGTAAATTTAATCCTGTTGAACCCAAGCAAATTGTCGAACTTGTGAAATCTTTTCTTAAATTATCTATAGTAGGTTCTGTCGGATATTCAACTGTTATGGACAGATTAACTGACCTTTTGGGGCTTTTGGGTGTTCCTATTCAGACAGCTTTTGCAACAATTGTCAGTATTATGCTTCATATGGTTATAAATATGTGTGTAGCAATGATTATCATTGGTATATTTGATAAAAAATATCAAGATTATGAATATAACAAATCCTTAAAAATGAGCAAACAAGAAGTAAAAGATGAAGCTAAAAACGCAGACGGCGACCCGAAAATCAAACAAAAAATCAAATCTGCACAAATGCAAATGTCCCGCCAAAAAATGATGAATGATGTTAAAACAGCAGATGTAGTTGTTACAAATCCCACGCATTATGCAGTCGCCATAAGATACGATACTTCCAAAGCACCTGCTCCTCAGGTAGTTGCAAAAGGAGTCGACTTTATGGCTTTTAAAATAAGAGAAATAGCTGAGGCGAATAATATTCCTATTCAAGAAAATAAACCTTTGGCAAGAACTCTATATAAAGTAGTCCCTTTGGATGGTATTGTACCTCCTGAATTATATGTAGCAGTAGCAGAATTATTAGCTTTTGTGTACAATCGAAATAGGGGGGATTAATTTTAAGTGAATTTCAGAAAGTTTTCACAGCTGATACAAAACAATGATATAGCACTTGCCATAGGTGTAGTGCTAATTGTAGCAATGATGGTAATTCCTTTGCCCGCACCTTTATTGGACATCCTTTTGATTTTCAATATTTCATTGTCAGTTATAATACTTTTGGTTTGCTTATATGTAAAAGAACCTTTAGAATATTCTTCTTTTCCGACAACTCTTTTGATATCTACTTTGTTCAGATTGGGACTTAACGTAAGTTCTACAAGACTTATCCTCTTACATGCTCATGCAGGGGAAGTTATTTCTTCTTTCGGGCAAGTAGCCGTCGGCGGAAACTACGTTGTCGGTGTAGTTGTCTTTACAATACTTGTAATTATCAACTTTATGGTAATTACAGGCGGTGCAACCAGAGTAGCAGAAGTAGCTGCAAGATTTACTTTGGACAGTATGCCCGGTAAACAATTGAGTATCGACTCGGATTTGAACGCAGGATTGATTTCTGAAGATGAAGCTAAAAGCAGGCGTAAAAAGGTCGAAAGAGAAGCTGATTTCTACGGTACTATGGATGGTGCAAGTAAATTTGTCAAAGGTGATGCTTCAGCAAGTATCGTAATCACTGTTGTAAACATCGTCGGTGGCTTAATTGTCGGGATTTGGCAACAAGGAATGGATTTTATGACTGCATTATCAACATTCACGATTTTGACAGTTGGTGAAGGTTTGGTTTCTCAATTGCCTGCATTATTTATCTCTACTGCAACAGGTCTTATAGTCAGCCGTGCAGGCGGTCAAGACAGTTCCTTGAGTGCAGATATGAACAAAGAAATGTTTTCTGACCCAAGAATATTATATGTTGTAGCCGGTCTTTTGTTTTTGATAGGTGTTGTTCCTGGATTCCCGACTATTCCTTTCGTAGGCTTTGCAGCAGTAATCGGATATTATGCTATGAGCAAAGAAAAAGAAAAACAAGAAATAAAAACAAAAGCCGTTCAAAAAAAAGTTATGGAAGAAAAAGAAGCTTCAAAACCTCAAAATGCTAAGAAAAAAGGTTCGAGAGAAGATGTTATGGAACTTTTGAGCGTCGAAGCTATGGAAATAGAAATAGGCTACAGGCTTGTATCATTGCTTGATGCTGAAAGAAACGGAGATTTGCTGGATAGAATTTCTCAAATAAGACGCCAAACTGCACTGGATTTGGGCATAGTTTTACCTTCAATAAGAGTTCGAGACAATCTGCAATTAGCACCTAATACTTATCAAATAAAACTCCGAGGTATTTCTGTAGAATCCGGCGAGGTTTATCCTGAAAAACTCCTTGCGATGAATGCTTCAAATATGGCTGAAGAAATTGGAATTCGTGGCATTAATGCAATTGAACCAGCTTTTGGCTTGCCTGCATTATGGATTAGCGAATTAGACAGAGAACTGGCAGAATTGAACGGATTTACTGTTGTAACGCCTTCTGCAGTAATTTCGACACATTTGACAGAAGTAATAAAGAAAAATGCCGCCGAAATATTAACACGAGCAGATGTAAAATCACTGGTCGAAAATATCAAAAAAGATAATGAAGAAGTTATCGACCAATTGATGAAAGATGTTTCTTATTCAGAAATCCAAATCGTGATGCAAAATCTTTTAAGAGAACGTGTCTCAGTAAGGGATTTGCAGTCAATTTTAGAATCCGTAAGCACACACAGCAAAATTAATAAAAATTCTGATTATGTTACAGAACAATGCCGTATGGCTTTGGCAAGAAGTATTTGCAAGCAAAACATGACCGATTCGGGAGACCTTTTGGCAGTAACACTTTCTCCTGATGTCGAAAACACTATAGCTGCAGGATTAAGTACTGATGGACAAAATTTGAGCTTGGACCCTAACTTTACAAGGACGATGATAGATAATTTAAACAGAGAAATCGAAAATGTATTGACACAAACAGGAAATCAGCCCGTAATATTATGTTCTTCTCCGATACGTATGGCTTTCAGACGACTTATTGAAAGAACTTATCCGCAAATAAGTGTTATATCTTATAATGAAATTCCGCCCAACATTAACGCTAGGTCAGTTGGTGTTGTCAGAGCACATTCAATGGCATAAATATAGAGAGTTACCGCTATGAACAAACCTTTTGTAAAATTAATTCCGGATAAAAATGTAAAAGACATTATTTTGGCATCTGTTATTTCTTTTGAAAATAATTCGTTAGTTTTGTCATTGAAAAATACGTCTTTCAAAATAGGTGAATTTTTTGATGTAATTATAGAAGAAGGCACTCAACTAAAATTTATGCGTGCTTATTTAAAAACTTTAAACCAAAGTGAAGGTACATTCGAAATTAGTGATATCAGAGTCGCAATAAAGCGTGAATATGAAAGAATATCTTTGATTTTTGATGTAATTGGTTTTGGTTTTTCGGCACAAACTGACAATATCAGTGCGGGAGGAATGCAAATTCGGGCAGATAAAGAAATCGAAACAAATAAAATTTATGATTTGGAAATAGATTATATTTCCAAGAAAATTTCTGTAAAATACGAGGTTTTAAGAGTCGCTAAAGATAAAAATAAATTTTTGATTTCAGGCAGATTTATTGATTTAGCAAAAGACAGTAAAGCTTTTATAATTCAACAAAATATAAAAAATAAAATATTCGGATTAAGGTCATCGCCATTAACAACAAATTTGGGAGGAAAATAATGAACAGGCTTTTTGCTACACTTTTTGCAAGTTTAGGTTTTATAATAGTTTTAGGAAAACTTTTTTATTCTTTTTGGCCTACAGGCGAAATAAACGCCCTTTATGTTTTAGAAATTTCGATTTTAGCCGCAGCTGTTTTTGGACTCATAGGTTATTTTCTAGGAAAAGTATTTGATTTGTCGCACAAATCAAATGATGAGCATGATGTACTCGGCAAGAAAAAAGATGATGAGCTTTTGATTGATGATATTTTGATTTATGATATCGGAGTCAAACATAAAAAAGAAGAGACGAAAGAAGAAAATACGAATGCACAATAGAATAGTTGAGGTTTACACAGGGGCTTACGCCAGTGGCAAATCAGAAGTAGCAATTAATAGAGCTTTGATGCTGTCAAAAGATACCGAGGTTACAATAGTTGATATGGATACGGTTGAACCGGCTTATACCTTGAGACCACTTGTAAAGGAACTTGAGGAATTGGGACTGAATGTAATTGCACAAGAAGATTATTTTGGTCTCGGCGAAGCAGGTAGTGCTATAAAACCTGAACAACAAAGTTGCTTGCTTATTCAAAAAAATTACACCGTTATAGATGTCGGTTACGGTGTTGGTGGTCTTGATATTCTTGAAATTATTAATGATATAGACAAAGAGCCGAATTTGCACATAAATCTTGTTTTGAATACATCAAAGTTTGAGACTTCAAGCGTAGAAGCTATTTTGGAATACACAAACTGGTATTCTTCCGCTAAAGAAGGCTGGAAAAGAATTACAGGCATTGTAAGCAATGCTCATTTTGGTGACGAATCCACTATGGAAGATGTTTTAGCAGGTTATGACATTATAAAAGAAGCCGCAAAGGTAATGGGATTGCCTATTGTAGCGATAGGTGCAGATGAAAAACTTTCTCCGCCCGAACAAATAGACGGTATTCCTGTTTGGAAAATAAAGCGATATATGCCAAAGCATCTTTGGTAATTATCTGATATAAATCCTTGATAGGCGGACTTTTAGGTTGCATGAAATTTCATAGTTGATTGTGCCGAGAATCTTCGCCCATTCATCAATTGAAATAAATTCATCTCCATCTTGCCCCAAAAGCGTTATTATGTCGCCTTTATTGATGTTTTCTACATTTGTAATGTCAAAAACTGTCTGATCCATTGTGATATTTCCGATTTGTTTGACTTTTTGTCCGTTAATTATCCCATATATTTTGTTCGACAAAGAACGCGAAACACCGTCAGCGTAGCCGATTGGTATTGTAGCGATTTTTCTTTTTTCTTCTGCAATATAAGAATAACCGTAACTGACTCCTTCATCTTTTTCAATTTCCGATATATGCACGATTCGTGCCTTCAAAGCCATTACTTGTTTGAGATTTGGTGCCTGAATTTCATCAACCAAATCAGGGGTCATACCGCTAATCCCTATTCCGACTCTGACCATATTAAATTGCAATTCGGGATAAGCGAATACCGCTGAAGTATTAGCAGCGTGAAAAATTATGTCATCATTTTTAAATTCATTATAAATTTCGAGCCATTTGTCGATTTGTTTGTTTGTCAATTCTTTATTTTCAGCACAAGCAAGGTGGGTAAATATACCTTTCACATTTAGGGATTTTTCATTAAGAGCATTTTGAATGAATTTTTTTGCATCTTTAAAATTTACGCCAATTCTGTTCATTCCTGTATTTATTTTGATGTGAACTTTTGGTGAAATATTTGATTTTTCGTATAAATATCTGCAAACTCGAAGATGTTCTTTGGTAAAAATTGAGATCGAGATATCATTTTGAACAGCTGATTCTATTGCCCATTCGGGGGTATCCCCCAAAACCAATATAGGAGCGGTTATTCCTCCATGTCTAAGTTGTAGTCCTTCATCAACAGACGCAACTCCCAGCATGTGAACGCCTGACGCCAAAAGAGTCGAAGCACTCATCACAGAACCATGTCCATAGCTGTCTGCCTTCACTACTGCAAGGATTTTGACATTAGGTTTAAGAAGTTTTTTGATTTCTTTTATATTGTGTTCAATATGGCTCAAATTGACTTCTACCCAAGCATCTCTGCGTATTTGGTTAACCATTGGACGTCTTTGTAATTGCATTTTTTTCTCCTATACATAAATTATAGTATAAATTTAAAAGTTATCTCAATTAAGTAAAATTTTCGAGTTAGCTTCAGGTTAAATTTTGTAAACAAATCTGACAAATCTATAAAGAATGATAAAAAATTGTCGATAAAAAAATAGTAATCACAACAAATGTTCAACAAGGAGGAACACTATAGTGCAAAACAGTAACATTCTTAGCCATTGGGCAGATGACGTAGAGATGGAAGAATTCTACGAAGAGTTAGCGGAGGATATCGAAAGTGTTAATGGGGCATATCAAGCAGTAGCAAGATTTTGCAAAAAAGGAGGAGGCAAAAGGCGAAAGCAATGTTATGATTAGATATTATTAAAAAAATTTAAAGTTTAATAAAAAATGAGGGCAAATGTCCTCATTTTTTATTAGAAACTCTCCCCTTATGGTGATTTTTATTCTGTTTACAATTCTTGCAGAGAGCATCTTAAGGAATCTTGCCTTATTTGCTATTCTTATCAAAAAGTCATATAATTAATTTTGTTAACATGAGGTATGAATTATTTTAAAGTTTGACGTCTATGAGACTGAAGGGTTTTTTGACGAATTTATTGACAGCGAAAATAACCCCAGAAGTGTCGCAAAGTTAATAATCGACAAAATAAACGATCTTTCTGATGATGTATTGAAAAGAAAACAGATTGCGGCAGAAAAAGCTTTGCTTAATTTGGGCATTACTTTTAATGTTTATGGGCATAATGATGGAACTGAAAAAATTTTCCCGTTTGATATTATTCCGAGAATTATTGATATTAAAGAATGGAAAGTCATAGAAAAAGGCTTGAAACAAAGAATCAGAGCCATAAATCTTTTTCTTGATGATATTTATAATGAACAAAAAATTTTGAAAGACAAAATTATTGATGAGGATTTAATAAAATCTTCATCGAGTTTTAGGCCTGAATGTATCGGACTCAAGCCACCAAAAGACATTTGGTGTCATATTACCGGTACAGATTTGGTACGCGGAGCCGATGGACAATTTTATGTGCTTGAAGACAATTTGAGATGTCCATCTGGGATTTCTTATGTTCTTGAAAACAGGCAAATTACCAAAAGAACATTCCCACAACTTTTTGGCTCTTTAAAAGTCGCACCTGTTTCTGATTATCCCAGCAGGTTGATTGATATGCTTCAGTACATTTCTCCTGAAAAAAGAAATTCCCCGACTATTGCTGTTTTGACCCCAGGGGTGTACAATTCGGCTTATTTTGAACATTCTTTTTTAGCTCGTCAAATGGGAATTGAGCTGGTCGAAGGGCGAGATCTTGTAGTAGAAGGTGATTACCTTTATATGCAAACAACAAAAGGTTTGAAAAAAATTGATGTTTTGTACAGAAGAATTGACGATGATTTTCTTGACCCAAGAACTTTCAGAGCCGATTCTGCATTGGGTGTCGCAGGGTTAATGAATGTTTATAAAAAAGGAAATGTTGTCCTCGCAAATGCCCCAGGGACAGGAATTGCCGACGATAAAGCTATTTATGCCTATGTACCTGACATGATAAAATATTATTTGGGAGAAGAAGCAATAATTCCAAATGTGCCTACATATATTTGCTCAAAGGATAAAGACAGAGATTATGTAGTAAACAATCTTGAAAACCTTGTCGTAAAAGCAGTTGACGAATCCGGAGGTTACGGGATGCTTATCGGTACAAAATCGACTCAAGAAGAAAGAGACGATTTCAGAGAAAGAATTTTGACTAATCCCAGAAAATACATAGCCCAGCCAGTTTTAAGCCTTTCAAGAGTCCCTACGATTATTGATGACAATCTCGAAGGCAGACATGTTGATTATAGACCTTATGTAATTTATGGCGAAGATATTTATGTTTTGCCCGGAGGTTTGACTCGTGTGGCACTGACAAAAGGATCTCTCGTTGTTAATTCTTCTCAAGGCGGCGGAAGCAAAGATACTTGGGTGGTTTCTTTGGAGGGTGAAAATGCTTAGTCGAGTTGCAAATTCTACATATTGGATGAGTCGATACATAGAAAGAGCTGAAAATCTTGCCCGTATTATTGATGTAAATCTGCTTCTGATTCTCGAAAATCAGGTTGATGCATCGGAACAATGGGATCCTTTGGTCAAAATCACAGGGGATGAAGAATTTTTTTATAAAAAATATAAAACTGCTACACGTGAAAATGTAATCGAATTTTTGACTTTTGACACAGAATACCCCAATTCTATAATTTCTTGTGTTTCTCTTGCTAGAGAAAATGCCCGTTCTATCAGAGAAATAATTGCATCTGAAATGTGGGAACAAATAAATAAATTTCATCTGTTTTTAAATAGCAAAAATGCAAAAAAATATACTCAAATTGCACCGAATGCTTTTTATAATGAAATTAAAACTCACAGTCATTTGTTTTTCGGGATAACTGATGCTGTTATGTCTCATAATGAAGGCTGGTATTTTTACAAGCTTGGACAAATGATTGAAAGAGCAGATAAAGTTTCTCGAATTATTGATGTTAAATATTTCCATGTTTTGCCCCACATAAAAGATATCGGTACAACCTATGATGATATACAATGGGCAGCACTTTTGAAATCCGCAAGCGGATTTGAGATGTACAGAAAACTTTATCAAAGAATGCTTCCTGATAAAATTGTCGAATTTTTAATTCTTGATAAAGCTTTTCCGCGTTCGATTTCTTATTGTTTGAATAATGCCAATCTTTATTTGCATGCAATTTCTCAAAGTGATATAGGGTCATATGAAAACAAGTCAGAACAGCTTTTAGGTGCACTTCGTTCTGAATTGGCTTATACTGATGTCAACCAAATTATTGCATCAGGCTTACATGAATTTATTGATTCTTTTCAGGTAAAATTAAATATTATAGGTAATAGCATTTATGATACATTTTTTGATATAACTAACGAGACAGAGATTTTTTATAAGGAGTTTGAGGAATGACATTTTGTATTGGTATTTTGCTTAAAGACGGATTGGTAGCCATAGCAGATACAAGAATAACAACGGGGAGCGAGTGTACTTCAGCTAGAAAAATGTATGTGAACAACAAAGAAAAACATTCTCTTTTTATGATGACATCAGGACTTCGTTCTTTGAGAGATAAAGCTATTACTTATTTTGAAGAAGCTCTTAGTGAAGATGACAAATATTACGACAAAATGTTCAAAGCTGTAAATGTATTAAGCCAACAACTTAGACTGGTAGCACAGGAAGACAAAGAAGTCCTTGAAGAAAGTGGTTTGAATTTTAATATTCACTGCTTGGTCGGCGGTCAACTCGAAAAAGATGAAACTCATAAATTATTTTTGGTCTATCCTCAAGGCAACTGGGTAGAAATCACCGAAGGAACGCCTTATCATATTATAGGGGCAAGCGGTTACGGGAAACCTGTATTGGATAGAACCCTAAAATACACAGACTCCATAAAACACGCCTTAAAAGTAGCTATTTTGGCTTTTGATTCGACAAGAATAAGCAGTAATGAAGTCGATTATCCTATTGATTTGGCTATTTATCCGACAAATAGTTTTGAAATGAACGAATTCAGGCTTTGCAAAGAAGATTTGAGTGAAATAGCAGAATGGTGGCAAGAAAGACTAAGAAGCTCCGTTGATGAAATTCCGGCAAGTAAAATAGAAGAAGTATTATCAAAAATAAAAAATGCCTCGATATGCAAATAGAAATAATTCACGAAAATTTATATTCATATGATTCTGAAGTTTTTTTAGAGCCTCATTTAATACGGCTTTACCCAAAAATTTCTCCCTTTGTTGCAATAATTGATGAAAACATAGAGATTTATCCAAAGCCGATTTTAACTTCAAAAAATACAGATTCTGAAGGGAATACCGTCTTGGGGGTCTGGTTTGAAGAAATGACAACCGCCTTTGAAGTAAATACAAAATTCAAGCTTGAAACAAAGCCTTTCAGTCCTTTTGACTTTTTTACAAATCCGATAGATTTAGGCTTCCCATTTGAATATAGTGAAAATGACAAAAAAACACTAGCTTATTATATTGCAAGTTCAGAAATTTTAAATCCGGAACTTGTATCAATATTGGATTCAATGAAAAATAACGCGAGCAATAGCGTAGTAACTTTTTTGATTTCATTAGCGGAATATATTTACAAAAATTATGAATATATAATTCGAGAAAACGGCAACCCTTTAAATGCTAATGAAACTTTTGCACAAAAAAAAGGTTCATGTCGGGATTTTTCTGTTTTGTTTATGGAAGCTGCAAGATACATGGGGCTTGCTTCAAAGTTTGTATCAGGATACAAGTTGAATAACAAAGAAGATGAAGAATTCCATCTTCACGCTTGGGTCGAAATCTATATCCCGGGCGGTGGCTGGCGTGGTGTTGACCCCTCTATAGGACTTTTTACGGATGGTGATTATATTGCTCTTTGTGCTTCTTATTTGCCGAAAAATACTGCTCCGATTTTTGGTTTTACAAGAGGCGAAAGCAAAAATACACAATTTAGTTATAAAATTGATATGAAAATTCTTTAGTGATTTGAACCTGTGATTTTTTTAAAAAAATGGAGCGGAAGACGAGATTCGAACTCGCGACAGCCTGCTTGGAAGGCAGGTACTCTACCAGTTGAGTTACTTCCGCAAAAAAGATTATTTTACAAAAAATTGTAATAATCTTTTCAGATGGTCGGGATGACACGATTCGAACGTGCGACCCCCTCGTCCCAAACGAGGTGCGCTACCAAACTGCGCTACATCCCGAAGCAAATATTAAATTTTCAATTTTGTTTGTCAGCGCACTGTGCTTTTTTATACTTCTCGCAAGCTTTACGCTCGCTCGGACTGCGCTACATCCCGAAGCAAATATTAAATTTTCAATTTTGTTTGTCAAAATACCACGCTACATCATTCGAAATTGATTGCAAAACCTGTTTCCGACCAACATTTATAGTTTATCTAAGACATGCTTTGATTGTCAAGCTTAAATTTGCTAAACTGTTAGAAGAAAATGAAAAAGGTTATATCCATGAATAAAATTTTAATATTAATAATTTTGATTTTGACTACTTCTACAGAAGCAAAAATTTATGCTTCAGGACCAAGACCAATTGAAATTCCTCAAGAATTTATCCAAGCTACAGAGCCTTCAAAAGAAGCTGATTTGGATATCGAAGCTGTTTATAATCACCAAATCCCGCTCGATATAAAATTCGAGAATAATCTTGACCCATATGAACAACAAGACAATTATACTTGTGCAAGATCGCCATATCCTCTCGTAAGAACCGTTATGCCTATGTATTCTCTCAAAACAGTTATTGAACCCGGTTATTATCTTTTGACCCCAAGAAAAATCGGAGCGAGAGATTATTTGCTTTTCAAAGAAAGCGGAAGGGTTATTTATACTGCACCGATATTTGAATCAAAACAAGTAGACCCCGAAAAAGAATATCCGCAACCAAAAGACCCTTATGATGATGCCCCTTTTGGACTAAAAAATGTGTTCAAAGGATTGGGAATAATTTCAGGCAGAAGAACTCAAACTCCGCAAATTCCTATGCACAAAGTTGATTGCTTTCAATATAATGACCAATTTTACGGTATAAATATCTATTATAAAGACAGAATGTACAAAACGGTATACAAAATAAAGCTCTATGAATGAAACTTATACAAAAATTAAAGAAAATTTGACCTCAAAAGACAAATTCTGCATAAAACTTGGGTTAGAACGTGTTTCTAAAGTTTTGAATTTGCTTGATAATCCTCAAAATAAAATTAAAACAATCCATATAGCTGGGACAAACGGTAAAGGTTCGACAAGTGCAATTCTTGCTAAAATCTTAGAAAAATCAGGCTATAAAACAGGTCTTTTCACAAGCCCTCACCTCATAAAATATAATGAGCGAATAAAAATTTCTTCTAAAGATATTTCCGATTATGATTTTTCAATTCTGCTTAAAAAAGTAAACACCTTAGCTTCTGAAAATGACATCATTTTAACAGAATTTGAAGTTCTTACTGTTGTCGCATTTATGTATTTCTGCAATCAAAAAACAGACATTGCTATAATCGAAGTCGGGCTTGGGGGAAGATTAGACGCAACCAATGTTATTGAACCTATTTTGGAAATTATTACATCAATTTCTTTTGACCATACCGAAAGACTTGGAGATACTATCGAAAAAATTGCCACTGAAAAAGCAGGAATAATAAAGCCTAATTCTATCGTTATTGCCAACTCTGACAACGCAGGGCTTGATATCATCAAAAATACTGCCCTGAGTATGCAATCTGAACTAAATGTCGCTACTGAAGCGACCTGTAAGTCTTTTAAAAATGGTATCAGCGAAATTGAAATAGATGGAAAAATTTATAAAATAAATTTATTCGGTGATTTTCAAGGAAATAATTTATCTTTGGTTTTAAAATCCATAGAGGTTTTAAAAGACAAAGGTTTCAAAATCAAAAACTTAGATGAAGCTTTATTGGATATTTACTGGCCGGCAAGAATGCAGTTTTTAAAAGATAATGTAATCTTGGATGGGGCACATAATCCATCTGCCGCGAAGGCTTTAAGACTAACTTTAGACAAAAATTTTCCTGCTAAAAAACGTATTTGGTTTTTTGGGGCTTTGAAAAATAAAGCTTTCAAAAAAAATATCGAAATATTATTTTCGCCTGATGATGTAGTCTACTTTATTAAATTTGATTCCGCTAATTCGTGCGAATACGCAGATTTCAAAAAGGTTTATAGCTCAAAAAATGCTTTTTTTATAGATATCATGCAATTCTCTACTATATATGATAAAATTATTATGGGCGAAAATCTGGTTATAATATGCGGATCTTTGTACTTGGCAGGGCAAATACTAGCTCTTTCGGGTAATAAACAATAGCCACATGGGTACTATATAAATATAATTGTAGTAAGTATTGTAATTATAGAATTAACAATTATTTACTTTTGAATTTAAAGTATATCTTTTATTCATCTTTTTAGGGAGAATCAAAATGGTAGAAATTAAAGAAAAAACATTACGGTTAGTTATTGTAGAAGATTACAAATTAACAAGATTCGGCTTGAAAGCGACATTAAATGATTTTGACAGTATCGAAGTAGTTGCAGAAGCTGAAAATGCCGAAGAAGGACTAAAACTCATTGAGAGGCTAAAGCCTGATGTGATACTTATGGACTTAGGTCTGCCGGGAATGAACGGTATCGAGGCGACACAAAAAATCAAAGAATTATCCCCCGAATCCAAAGTAATTATACTTACATCTCATGAAAGAGAAGAAGAAGTTATTGCCGCTATGGGTTCAGGAGCTAATGGTTATTGCCTCAAAGACATCGAACCTCAAAATCTCGTCAATGTGATTTTATCTGTAGGCGAAGGTGCTGCTTGGATAGACCCAGGGGTGTCCAAATATATTTTGAATTTGATGCCAAAGCCTGAATCTACCCGAATTTTGAACTCTTACGAAATTTCAGACGCCAGAGCTCAACTTACTGAAAGAGAACTTGAAGTATTAAAGCTTTTGGTAAAAGGAAGAAGCAATACAGAAATTGCAAAAGAGCTTATCGTAAGTGTACATACGGCAAAAGCCCATGTATGCAGTATTTTACAAAAACTTTGTGTTGATGATAGAGTACAAGCAGCAGTAAAAGCGATTAGAGAAAATATTATTTAATTCACTTTATTTCCCTTCAAATTATGTTTTTCAGTTTGCCTTTGTTTAAGGCTTATTTTTAGGTATTATATTTTTCGATAAATTCAGCTTTCAATAAGTCTGTATTGATTTCCAATCTTTTTTATTAAGAAATTAGTAAAAACTACTAAAAAGCCTTTCATATCTAAGTAGAAGCCCAGATTGTTTTTATAATAATATGTTACAAACTACTACGTTTATAGTATATCGCTGTGATAAAAGTTGAAAGATAGGGTATAATAAAAGTAGGAAACAAAATAAAAGGAGTGGAACATAGACTAAAATTCACCACCGTTCGTCACACAGTTTATACAGAAAGGACGCTAATGAACAAAGTTGAATTTTACGAAGACCTTGAAAAACTTTACAAAGTTTTGCCTCCCAAGGTTCTTGAGTATATTAAAGAAAAAGATTTAGAAGATTTGGTCGAAATAGTATTGGACTTAGGCAGAGTCCCTGAAATTAGACGGTCAGACGGAAAAATTGAGTATCTAGGCAAAAGTTTAACCACCGATCAAGATATTAATTATCTGACAGAAAAAATAGAAGACTTCGCAAGTGATAACAGATCAGGAATCCCGGCGACACTACACAGAATCAGTGCAATAAAAAACCGAAAGGGTAAAACCATAGGTCTTACATGCAGGATAGGTAGAGTTGTAACCGGGACAATTTTTTGCATAAAAGACATAGTACTAAAAAATAAAAGTATATTATTTTTAGGTCGCCCAGGTGTTGGTAAAACAACAAAACTTCGTGAAATAGCAAGAATGCTTTCAGAGGATATGGGCAAAAGAGTCGTAGTAGTTGACACTTCAAATGAAATTGCAGGCGATGGTGATGTCCCTCATAAAGCAATAGGTACAGCCAGAAGAATGCAAGTTCCTACGCCTGAAAGACAAAAAGATATAATGATAGAAGCTGTCCAAAACCACACGCCTGAAGTCATTGTAGTTGATGAAATAGGAACAGAAGAAGAAGCACTCGCTGCAAGAACAATAGCAGAAAGAGGCGTAATGCTCATTGCCACAGCACATGGCAATACGCTTGAGAATTTAATTAAAAACCCTACTTTATCAGATCTTATTGGTGGGGTAAATTCCGTAACTTTAGGTGATGATGAGGCAAGAAGAAGAGCAACACAAAAAACTATTTTGGAACGTGAAAAAAAACCCACCTTTGATATAGTAATCGAAATCGTCGACAGAGACACTCTTTCCATATACACAGATGTAGCTGAAGCTGTAGATTATATGCTTCGAGAATGGCCTATAACTCCTGAAATCAGAAGAGTTGACCAAGAAGCTCCTGAAATTAAGACAACCGAAAAACCGGAAACAGAAATAATTACAATTCCAAAAATTGTTCCTCCTGATAATGTTATGAGCAGAAATTTCAATGTCGATAAATATATAAAAGACGTGCAAGACTTTAAAAAAGTTTATATTTACGCTGTAAACAGAGCAATAGTTGACAAAGCAATCGAAAGACTCGAAATCAACGCAGAAGTAACAAGGAGCATTGATGATGCTGATTTGGTCATAGCTCACAAAAGTTATTCAAAAGGCGGAGCTAAAATTTTGGGAATAGCCAAAGATTACAGACTTCCGGTGCATTACGTCAAAACAAATTCTATGCCACAAATTCAAAAAGTCTTGAAAGAAGCTCTAAGGCTCGATAAAGAAGAACCGAATGAAGTTATGCAAAACTTTTTGGATGAAACAGAAAAAGCTCTTGATGAAGTTAAAGAAGCTGTAAAAATGCTCGAAAACGGAGCAAAAGAAGTGGATTTGAAGCCTCAAAATCAAAGAATCAGAAAACTTCAGCACGAACTTCTAGACCAGCATAACTTAAATAGTCAAAGCATAGGAGAAGGACACGAACGCCACTTAAAAGTGGTCAAATCCCTCGACAATGTAGGCTAAACGATAACAAATATAAAAAAGACCTCGGACAAAATCCGAGGTCTTTTTTATTTAGATTCTTTATAAAGTGGGAATTACTGCAGGAGTATGTATTTCATCTGTCTTGGTTTCCTCTTTTTGAATTTGTTCATATTGGTTGACAGGAGGCGGTTCAACAAGCTTGGGCTTTGGAGGATGTTTTTCTAATCTTCTTGCGTGTACTGATTCATACGTCAATTTATCAGGTATGCCGACTCGAAAATTAAAGGCAAAAACCGCAGCCATGGGATTTGGAACGAACCAAATATCGAACCCGCTTGTTTTGTAATTGAAACCAAAGGCAGGCATAAGAAAAGCTTCAACAGGTCCTACACGTAAGGGAGCATGACTGCCATAACCGTTCATAACTCCTGCTTTATACTGAAAATCTATAGACAAGTCATTTTTAAATTGTTTTCTCCAAGGAGTTCTCGCAGCTGCGAAAAAATAAGTATCTTTATACCAACTGTTTTTGAAATAACCTGCTGATATACCGCCATATTGCATAGCCATAAGGTCATTTTTTTCATTTCTGTCTTTTGTAACCACATGCTTGCTCCACATGCCCAAAAGTACAGCATCATTTGAAGGTTTACCTTTTACCCAAGTACAAACTTTGTCCCATTTTTGTCTTTTACTGAGTTGATTTTTAGGCTTTTCTTGAGACAAAACACTGCCTTCAAGGATAGTGTCATCACTTATGTTGCCGACAGGAATTTCAGCATTGACAGTCTCTTTAGCAATTGGTGATTGACTTACATAACCTTCATTGACAGGCATATCATCAACATAAGAATCCCAAACCTTTTTAGATTCAGATTCAAAATCTGATGGATTTGATTTTTTTTTGTTCAAATTTAAATTGCCCGAAACAAACTGCATCGGCTGATAACTGTTAACTGCATCAACTTTAATTTGCTTAGATGTCTCATAAGCTAAAACAGGTGAAATTGTTAAAATCGTAATTGCTATTAATATATAAATTATTTTTTTCATTTTACATTTCCTATGCTCTACTAGTGTATCATAAAATATTTTTTTAAAAGAATTAGTTTACATTTGCATATGCAAAACTAAAAAAAACAGGTAAAACAAAAAGGGTAAAAAATATAGTCGATAAAAACCCAAAAATCATAAAAACAGCCATTGACGTAAACATAGAATCTCCCGACCACCAAATAGGTAATAAACTGACAACGGATGTAAGCATTACCAATGATACGGGACGCAATCTCATCTTGGCCGCAAAAATAATCGACTCATGAAGATTATCGGACATTTCCATATTTATTTTATCAACCAACAAAATTATATTATTAAGCACAATCCCGAAAAGGAAGATAGCGCTCAAGAAAGTTATAAAATTATAACCCGTTCCTGTAATAATTAAGCCGAAAACACCTCCCAACAAAGGTAAAAAGCTACTAATTAAAATAATAAAAACTGTTTTAAAAGAATTAAAATATATCATCATCAAAAAAATTATACCCAAAAATGCTATTGGAAAATTTTTATATATAGATTCTGCAGCTATAATGAATTTTTCTTCCATACCTCCAATTTCCCACTTATAACCTTCATCCCAGCTCTTTGAATCATTTTTCAGCCAATGAATTAATTTTTTATCTACTTCATAAGCTGTTGTATTTTCCAAAACTTGAGCTTTCACAGTTACAGTTTTGACCCGGTCTCTGTTTACAATTTTAGGGTATTCCCATTTAAGTGAAACATCTGCGACTTGTTTTAACGGGACTGATATTTTTGCATCTTCTGAATAAACAGTCAACGTACTTATTTTGCCCAAATAATCCCTATAAACCTCTGTTGTACGATAAATAATGGGTATGATATTGTCTTCTTCTCTATATTTAGAAATATCAAAACCGCTAAAAGCACTTTGGAGGGCAATCGCAATATTTTTGTTTGTAATCCCTGCTCTGTATGCCTTAGCAGGATTTATCTTTACTATAATAACTCTGTTTTTGATTCCCCAATCGTCAGAAATTTCAGTAACACCTTCCATAGAAGAAAGTTCATCTTTTACTCTTTGAACATATTCAAAAATTTTTTCTGTCTTTACACCAGATATTCGAATTTCTACAAAAGACCCAAAGATTGGTCCTGTAGGTACTTTTTTTATTGATAAATTTGCATCAGGAAAAGTATTTTCGCAAAAATTTCTGGTTTTGGCTATAAATTCATCCAGTTTTTCGAAAGAAGTCGTGTTTATGACAAATGCGGCGTAAGATGGATTTAAAGGTTCAGGCGTGGCAGACAAAACATATCTTGGGAAACCTCTGCCTATATAAACAGACCAATTTGTAATACCATCCTTGCTTTGAGACGCTTTCAAATCTTTTGCCAAAAATTTTTCAATTTTTTCGACTATTTTCTCTGTTTTTTCAATGCTTGTGCCTTGTGGTGATTCGATTTCCAGCTGATATACTGCTTTGTTTGAATGAGGAAAAAAAACTTTAGGAATTAAAAAATTAAATATTAAAAATCCAAATAAAATTATTCCTGAAACTTTAAAAATTATTTGTTGCGAATTTTTGATGCCATAAATCAGCCATTTTTTGTATCTTGAATAAAATTCTGAATCAATAATTTGTGAAGTAGGCAATTTTATATTTTGTTCAACAAAATATAAATTACAAAATGAAGGTATAAATGTCAAAGCTAAAAACCAAGACGAAAAAAGAGTTAGTGCAATTACTTTGAACATAGGCTGAAAATATTCACCCACTGTGGATTTTGCCCAAAAAATAGGTATAAATGATATTAAAACTGCTATAGTTGCCACCAAAAGAGGTGAATATAGTTCTTTGACTGATAATAAAATTGCATTTTTTTTGGGGATGCTTTGCGAAATTTTCACAAGAATAGATTCTGTAACTACAATAGAATTATCAATAATAATCCCCAAAGAAACAATCAAAGCAGCTATAGAAAACTTGTCAAAATTAATTTTCAAAATATACATTTCACAAAATACGGACAAAATAGTAATAGGCACCAATGAAGCCACTACGCCTCCGACCCTGAAACCTAAAAAAATCAGAATAAAACCTATAACAAGAAAAATACTTTGAAAAAAGCTGAAAAAAAATTTATTTGTGATTGCTTTGACATAATCAGATTGAAAAGCAACTATATCAAAATCCATCCCGATTGGTAAATTCGACTGCATATTTTCAATCTTTTTTTTTACCTCATCTCCCAAAGCAAGAATATCACTACCATTTTTTATAGACATAGCAAGAGCTATAGCTCTTTTACCGGCAGTATGAACAATATTGTCCGGCGGATCAAGATAACCCCTTTTTACGCTGACAATATCTCCCAAATAAATAATATCTTTTTTGTCTTGAAATTGCACTACTGTTTTTTGTATATCTGAAATTGAACCAAAATTTCCCGAAGGCTCGATAAGAAGCCTTTCATCCAATATTTTCACACTTCCGCCTGATGTCAAAATATTTGTATTTTCTAAAATTTGCTTCAATTGAGGCGGTGTTATCCCTAATTGAGATAATCTACCAATGTCATATTCTAAAAATACCACTTCCTTTTGAGCACCCAAAAGATTTACTTTTGCAATATTCGGAATCAACAAAAGCTCCTCTTTAACATAATCTGCAACATCTTTTATTTCCTTATAAGAAAATCCGTCACCAATTATGGTGAGAACAGAACCGAATATATCCCCGAATTCATCATCTACGATAGGTTTCTCGGAATTTTCAGGCAAATCAGGTCTGGTTCTTTCAACTTTACGACGTAATTCATCCCAAATAGGTCTTGGGTTTTTATATTCATCTAAAATATTCACATAGATAATTGAGACCCCAGATTTTGAAATGCTATGAATATAATCAATTTCAGGTATTTCTTGAATTGTTTTTTCAAGTTTGCTTGTAACTAAAAGCTCAACTTTTTCAGAATTCGCACCGGGGAAATATGTGGTTACAACAGCAGTTTTTATCACAAATCCGGGGTCCTCATCTCTCGGAAGATTGAAATACGCGAACACACCTCCGACTAAAATAATAACCAAAAATAAAAAAACTATTTTGGTATGTTCTAAAAAATATTTGGTCATTTAATTCCTCCGTCCAATCTAACTGTCATTCCATCAGAAATCTTGCTGACCCCTGCGACAACAAGTTTGTCTGTAAATGAAAGTCCTTTTTTAATTTTCACACCCGAAGCATAGATTTCGCCTATTTCCACAGGAGTTTTTACTACTTTTGCTTGATTAATACCTGTTTGTCTCAACGTATAAACATATTTGCTTTTTCCGTCATCCAAAACAGAAGTCATAGGTATCACGATTAGTTTTTCAGCACTTCTGTCCAAATTTATAGATACATTGGCACTCATACCGGATTTTATTTCTGATGTAGAGTTGTAAAGCTTTACCACTACAGGAAATGTCGTAAAATTGGATAAAGCATCTGCTCCTATATCAGAAATATATCCTTCGAATTTTTGCCTGTTCAAAGCCTCTATTTCGACTGAAACTTTGTCCCCTTGCTTGATAGAATTTATATAATCTTCTGGAATATTGGTTTTCACCTCTACATCTCCGCTTGAAATCAAACGTATCACAGAAGTTCCTGCCTCAACATTTTCATTTATTTCTGCATTTATTGTGGCAACGTAACCGTCTATTGGGGCTTTTAAAATAGTGTATTCCATAAGAAAGGTTTGATATTCACTTCTTTTTTTGGCTGATTTCAGTCCATCAGCACTGGATTCTGCATTTGCTTTTGCATCATCTAATTGTCTGTCAGAAATTGCTCCTTCTTTATACAACTTTGCCAATCTTAGGTAATATTTTGCGTCATTATAATATTTTGAATAAGCTTGTGCGACTTCGGCTTGAACTTCTTCATCTTTCAATGAGTACAAAATAGGATCTAAAGTGGCAATAATTTGACCTTTTTTAATAAATTCACCTTCTCTTACATTGAGTGTTTGTATATTTCCACCGACTTTAAAACTCAAATTCGTTGAAGTATCAGCTTGGATTACGCCCGAAAAAACTTTATCACCGCTTGAAATCATTTCTTTTGATATAACAACGTATTTCACAGGGCGTAGACGTTTGGCAGGAGTGTCTTTCGGCACGCAAGAGGATAGTAAAAGAACCAAAATACCAATCAAAACTATGTTTTTTTTAACAGACATAATACTCCTCACTATATACAGATTTTACAAACCATATATTTATTTCCCTATATCCCTGAAATATGACCGATTAGGCAATATTTATAAAAGAATGATTGAAAGCTATACTTATGAAAGTGAAGTAGTAAATAAAAAAATTTTGTAATATATTGTAAGATGAGTACTAAAAAAAATTAAGTAGGAAATATGAATAAAAAATATCAAGTTTTGATAACTCTTATATTAATTTTTGCATTCAGCCTCAATTCATTTGCCGTAGTATGTCTTCCCTGCGGAGATACAAAAGAATTATCTTTTAATGATTTTGTAAAACTGTATGAAGACAAAGACTACAAAAAAAAGCTGACTACAAAAATACTATCAACTCCAATTATCGACAATACAATAAATACTCAAAATAATTATAACTACAAAAATCACCCAAAACTTAAAGACCTTGTTGTGTTTACACAGTGGGATTTATTATATAATTTAGAACCAGAAAAAATTTATGATGCGTTTTTCTCCCCCGAAAAACTTATAGAAATTTCCAAAAAAGATTTTGATTCAAATTCGATATATCTAAAAAATGATGAAGAAGATAACGAACCTTTTAACAAAATTAAAAATAAAATAACCGAAGAATCAAAAATTTTAAACAGCTCCGATATAATAGTCCTAAACAACGTAGATATAGGTATGCCAAGAACTCAATATCGGAATGTACCTTTGGAGCTTGCAGAAAAATTGAATTACAATTATGCTTTCGCACCGGAATTTATCGAAGTCGACCCTGCTTCATTAGGAATAGCCGACTATAAATGGTCTGACAGTACAATGGTAACAGAATCAGGTAAAGTCAAAGAATATGAAGTCGACAAGACCAAATATAAAGGACTTACAGGTACAGCTATTTTGAGCCGTTTTCCCTTAAAAAATGTCCGAATAATTCCTTTGATTGATGTTTATGATTGGTACAATTCAGAAAAAAATAATGAATATAAAATCGAAGATGCAGTAAGATTTGGGATGAAACAGGTCTTTAAAGAAGATAATCTAAGGCAAATACGCATAGGGCACAGAATGGCATTAGTTGCCGATATAGAACTCCCTGAAGGCACTTTTACTGTGGTTGGTACCCAAATTGAAAAACGTACTCGCCCTAATGAACGTGCTTTGCAAATGAAAGATTTATTGTCAAAAATAAAAAATATCCAAAACCCTGTAATCCTTGCAGGTAATTTGAACACTACGACATATAATCATCAGCCTAAAGGTGTGAAAAATATAATAAGAAACAAATTTTCTGACCCTGATGCCATTGTTGAAACAGGATTCTTTTTTTTAGTACCTGTTGGAATGCTTGTAGGTTGGATAGTCAGACCCGTTTTTGACATATTCAGAAAAGTAAACGACCCAACTGTCATAAGTATCCCGATACTTTCACCCAATAGAGAAAAGAAAATGTTCAACGCAATACGCAAATTTGAATTTGACGACGGATACAAATTTGACTTCAGAGGAAATCCTGAAACATCAGTAAGCAATTCTTCAAAAATGTTTTCTTCCTCAAACGAAAGAGGCAAAAAGGGCTACATTACTACATATAAAACCAAACGTAATTTAGGAATTTCTAATTATAAAATAAGCTGGATTATCGCAAAAGGATACAATAAAACAAATCAACCTCAAAAATATGCTTGTGAAAAAATGGCTCCTCACTTCGGGAAAACTTTGTATGCATTAAATTTTTCTTATGCACAGCCGATTTCCATACAAGCTCCAATCACAGCGGTATTCCCTTTGTATGACTACAAAAATATGGCAAAACAAAAACTGTAAGTGTTTTGGGTTTTATTTGTGTAATTTATCCACTAAAGTAAATAAATTATATATTTCCGAATTATTTTTCTCAGCAAAAGCAGGAATAGTTGTAATTTTTTTATTTCTGTCAGTTATTGTAATAATTTTTTCAGGTGTCATTTTTCCACGTAGCATGTTATTAGGTTCAGCAATTTTAATTGTAGTGCCATCTGTGTATTCAAGAGCGTAATTGGCTGTATTAAGAGTTTTTTTCGCTATATTTGATTTATTTCCCGAAATATATTTTTCAACTTGACTTATTGCATTTGATGTTTCTTCAACAACCGATTTGGATGTATTATGTTCCATTGCCAATTTTGTTTTGCTTTTAAAACCTGATTTTATAACGTCCCACAAGCTGAAACTTTCAGAATATTTAACTTTTGGCGAAATAAATTTCAAAGCTGTACTTTTAAAACTATCTCCTACTGCTTGCGACACAGTTTGCAAAGTTGGACCATCCGGAAAAACTCTTGAGACTTTAGGAAGAACACTATCAACAATCGTATTAGCAAATCCGCCAATTCCTATACCCATATAAAAACTCCTATAATATAACCTTATAAAATAATAAAACATCAAAACGGTAGATAATTGATAAATTTAGAATAAAATATTAAAATTTTGTAATAATTTTTAAATTTCTTATCTTTTTACCCTTGCCAAAATTTCTCTTGCAACAGGAACATTTATAGCTAATGCAAGGATAAAATAAAGTATAGAACATATAACAAAAATTGCCGTCAATTCAATTCCCAAATACAATTTGGATTGGAATTCAAAAAGACTTTTGAGAAAAATCCCGAAAAAGTAAACAACGAAAGTGATTCCCGAAATTTTCAAAAGCGGCATCAAAAGTTTTTTATATTCCATATCAATTTTTTTCTTAAGTAAAAGTCCGAGCATAAACATATTGAAAAATGTAACTGCAGTTGTAGAGAGCGTAACACCTGCCATCCCAAATCTGTCAACAAACAAAAAGTTCATCAGTACTTTAACCGAAATTGCTCCCATAGCAACCATAAAAGGTGTTTTGGAATCATCAAAAGAGTAAAAAACCCTTGTCAGAGTATCCCTTGCCACATAAGGAATAATCGAAATTGACAAAAATAACAAAGCTCTCGTTACCATTATTGTGTCGTAATAATTGAACGCTCCACGTTGAAAAAGCAAATATATCGCGTCTTTTGCAAACATAAACATGAACATACAAATCGGGAAAGCCAAAAACCAAAGGGTGCTAATACCTTTATTGAAATATGTTTTTAATGAACTCCAATCTTTATTTCCGATGAAACTCGAGAACATAGGAAAAAGAGGTACCAAAAACGCCGTAATCAAAATTCCTGCCGGAAATTGGTACAATCTGTTTGAATAACTAATCGCAGACCAAGCACCTTCTTCTAGGCCTGATGTAAAAAACATATCTATATAAACATTCATTTGACCAATTGTAGTCGACAAAATAGCAGGAAAAAGTACCTCATTGATTTTTCTCATGTCAGATGTCAAAAAATAAAAATTCGGGTGATAAATAACCTTGTTTTTGAGCAAAGACGGCAGCTGAAAAAGCAATTGACCGACTGCACCCACCAAAAATCCCCAAGCCAGCACATTTCCTGTTGGATCGTCAGGAAAAACCCAAAGGGCTATAATTGTCGCAAGACTCACAAAAATTGGTCCCAAGCTTGGCGTTACAAATTCTCTGTAAACATTTGCAATTCCGTAGAATATCCCGATAACCCCGCCAATTAAGACAACAGGAGACATTATTTTGAGATGGACAACTGCCAAAGCTATATATTCATCACTTGCATGTCTTAAAATAAATCTCAAAATAGGTTCAGGGAATGAATAACATAAAATAGTAAATACCCCAAATAGTAAAGCTGTCATAGTTACAAAGGAATTGAAAATTTTCAAAGACTCTTTAGGTATTTCGACCTCTAGGTCTTTTATATGCTTAGAAAAGAAAGAGATTGTAGCCGTATGAAAAGGTCCGCCTACTCCGCCGAGTAATATAAGAGCAAAAGAAGGAATGTTACATGCTGTCAAAAAAGCGTCCGATACCATAGATGCACCATAGGCATTAGCAATTGCCAAATCTCGCCAAAATCCGAAAATTTTGCTTATTATTGTCAAAATGGCAATTAATCCTGCTGTTTTAAATAAATTTATTCTCATTCTTTTGGTCTGTAAACCTCAACCCACGCTCGTAAAATTTTATTATTTTCATGTAAAGGCAAAAATATAATTTTATTATTTTTATCCATAAATCTGTCCAATTTGAACGTATTTTGTTCAAACAAATAATCTTTATCTAAATTTATCTCAACATTATTAATAATTACAGTAAAATTTTCCGCATAATCCGGATTTTCAATAACCAAAGTTCCTTTTCGAGACGGTGAAGAAAATTCTTGGACAAAAATATCAGACTTTGATGTCAACTCTGCCGGAAAAGTGCCTATTGCGATACCTGTATAATAATGTTGTAAAATATCATCAAATTTTTTGCCTTCAGATGCCATTTTTCCTGCACCGTACTGACTCATCCCCACACCATGCCCGAATCCGCCACCTATAAATTTAATCTTTGTCAAGTTTCCTGACTCATCATAAGAATTTTTGACAATTACATTAGCACTGTTAAGCATTTTACCGTTTTTTTGAAAAATTTTGCGAATTATAAGCTCTTTTCTAACTGTGAAATTACCTTTATCTGTTTGTATTTCAAGCGATATAATTTTACCTGAAACACCTCTTGAGATAATTTTTATATCTTTCAAATTTCCAAAATCATTCTGGCTGTATGATGGCGATACAAATCCACTTTTAGAATTTTTCGCCAGATTTTTTTTCAAAATAGCTTCTAATTCAGCCCTGTCCCACTCAACTTGCCAACGATAAAAACGTGAGTCAGTATCATAACTTTCAGAAAAATCAGAATAAAATTTTTCTAAAGCTTCATCGGTGGACAAATCAACTGTTTTATCTGATTTTCCTGACAAATAAGAAATGGGCTCTACGATTTTTGTTTCCCAACTTGGAGTCAAAAAAACATTTTCATAATTTTCGGTACATCCTCCGGGAGTTGAGCTGTACAAAGCCAATATCAAATTACCCTTGTGAAGAGCGAAAAGACCTTTGGTATCGTCAACAGCACGGTTAGAAAACGATTGTTCTGTATCTGCACCAAAATAAACTTGTGATTGGATGCTGTCGCAAACATCAAAATTGTGATAAATCACAGTTCTCGGGCGAAGTGTATAATTTCTGGCGGCAACGGTCTGTGCTTTTAAAGCCTCCAGTCCAAAACAAACGGGCATTTCATTAGGCACAACACCTTTCAAATATTCTTCAAGCGGTATTACATTAACTAAGTTGAAACCATGATGTCCGTTATTTGCGATTGATATTTCAAATTCACCTCTGTAAAGAGCTTGTTTGCCGGCTCTTTTCAAATCTTTTACCTTCAAAAGCCCTGTTGTCTTTATTAATATAGGATTTTTGATATTGCTTTTGATTAATTCATCTGAATATAATGCCAATTTCCCGTTTTCAAAATTTACCTTAAGCATTTTATCAGCAGGTAAAGTAGCCAAAATCTGCATATCTGATTTATCATAAATTACATAATCGCCTGTAGCACCGACAGTAATTGTTGAATAATAATAATTTTCAAACTTATTATCGCCGATTCCGACCCTCACGATATCTTTGAATTCAGCGGCAAAAATCGGTAATGCAAACGAAAATATAACTAAAACTAGGAATAACTTTTTCATAAAAATATTTTATAACAAACCAAGTAAAAATGGTGCTAACATGAACAAAAAGTCTTGTACTTTCTCCATTTTTGTATGTGTAGGTTTCGCCACCTCTTCGCTCGTTGAAGATGTTTCAGGCGGATTATATAATTGTGAATTAATATCAAAATATTGTGCGACATTATTACTGTCACTAAGTGATTTTAACTTGAAAATTCTATCTTGATAATTTCCTTCTTGAACTGCACCAATCAAGTGATATTCTAATCTTTCAATCCTATTATCGGGAGTATCTTTATTGAATTTTTTATTAAAGTTTGAGTTTTCCAAAAATTCAATATCTTTCAATAAGTACCCTGGCATTGCAGAAATCTGCAGTTCATTTGAAAGATTTTCTACACGCGTTGCCAAATCCAAATCAGGATTGGTTATTTTGTGCAAACTCGCCTCTAATCTATCAAGTCTTTGATAGATATTTTCATTTTCGTATGAACGGCTGTACATTTTTTTTTCAATTTGAGTAATTTTAGGATAATTATTGTATCCTGTTTCAGAATCCGCATAAATAAAAGAAGTAAAAAACAGCAATAATGCTGTCATAGCAACTTTTTTCCACATATCTCGCACCTCGTTAATTTTGTTTATAAATATAATTAACGATTAACAAGGCTTTTTAATCCCCAATCAGGTTAAAGCCATTAGTGTATTATTCTGCCGATGCCATAAGTTTTAATAATTTATCTAATTTCTTATCTAAAAAATTTAATTTTTCTTTTATTACTACAGGCTGATAAGCCCCATTGAATGATGAATAAGAAACATATTTGATATTTTCAGCAGAAGCATTCCATTGATTCGCCACTGCCTGAGCATATACATTGATTTCTTTTATGGAATTATAGATATCTTGCTTGGATTCGGGGGAATTTTTATATTTTTCTAAAAAATTGTCCAAATAAAACTTTTGAATATTTATACAAGCTGCATACGCTTGAACATCAGAAGACTTTAAAGTCGCATCTTTGAGCTTAATTATATACGGTTTAAGTTCTAACAAATCATCATAATAAACAGGTTTTTTGGCAGGTCGAAGAAGTTTTATCTGCTCATTGGTGTAATTTGCAGGTGCAAGCTGATTTTTATTATTTTTCATATCGAAAGAAGGTGGTTTTTCGAGTATTGCATAAGGTTTTTTCATATCAATCAAAGTATTAGAAGGTATAGCATGTCTGTCAGCTTGAAAATATTCTTCTATATTAGGTAAATCTCCAAAGTAGCCTGAACCTTGGAAAATAACAAAGAAAAACAATAAAAAACTCAATCTAAAAAATATTTTCATATATTAATTTTACTAAATTTTATCACTTTAGTCATACTCCTAAAAATTGAGACTCAAAAAACAAATTGTATATAAAAAATTGCAACTTAATTCATCTTTACTTTATACCTTTTTTAGCTTATAAAGTTAGTATATAAGAGGAGAAATTTATGTCTAAAAACGCTTATCTTGGAATAGATGTAGGTTCTGTTACCACCAAAATAGCTATTATTGATGAATTAGGAAAATGTATCGAAACAACAATGATTCGAACATCAGGCAAACCTGTTGCAGCTGTACAAAAAAGTATGCAAAATCTTCTCGAGAAAGGCTATGGGGAATACAACATCCTAGGAGTGGGAACAACTGGGAGTGGGCGAAACTTAGCAGGAGCTCTTGTAGGAGCAGATGTAATCAAAAATGAAATTACAGCTCACGCAGTAGCCGCTTCGACTAATATTCCAGATGTCCAAACTATTTTGGAAATCGGCGGGCAAGACAGCAAAATAATCCTTTTAAGAGACGGTATTGTTACAGATTTTGCAATGAATACAGTTTGTGCCGCCGGTACAGGGAGTTTCTTGGACCAACAGGCATCAAGACTTAATGTACCCATAGAAGAATTTGGTTCTACGGCACTGAAATCAAAGTCTCCTGCAAGAATTGCAGGAAGATGCGGAGTATTTGCAGAAAGTGATTTGATTCACAAGCAACAACTGGGATATCCTGTTGAAGATCTTTTATACGGGCTTTGTCAGGCACTTGCCAGAAATTATCTATGCAATCTGGCTCTCGGGAAAGAACTTTTGCCAAAAGTTGTATTCCAAGGCGGAGTCGCAACCAATAGCGGCATGGTGAAGGCTTTTGAAGAAGAATTAGGTTGCGAGATTATTGTCCCTGAAAACCACCAAACAATGGGAGCGATAGGTGCGGCACTTTTGGCTATGGAAAATTTTGATTACACTCACAAAGCTACGATATTTAAAGGTTGGAATGTCAGCGGGCTAGAATTCAGCTCCGCTACCCATGAATGCAAAGACTGCTCAAATAATTGCGAAGTTATCACAATTTTAGAAGGCGGAAACAAAAACCCTTCTGCAAAAACCCCAAAAGAAGTGCAAGGCAACATAATTGCTCGTTGGGGCGGCACTTGCGGAAAATGGGATATAAGCTAAAAACATATAAAAAAGCGGCTTATACGACCCGCTTTTTTACATAAACTATTCAATTTTGAGATTGCTTCGTAAGGTTTTTTAAACCTTCTCGTGTTACCTATATCATAAAAGGGGAGAACACCTTATAAAAAAGGTAAAACGATGCCAAAACCAACACGCCGCCGCTTGTTTTCATTATCCAAGAGGATAAAGAATGCATGCTGAGTAATTTTTTGCAGGCACTAGTAAAGAAAGCTGCAACCATAAGAATCACACCTTGCCCTAATGCGAATACAAAGAACAATGATGCTCCTGTGGCAATATTAGACTTCATAGAGGCAAAAGCCATAATACTAGCTAATATTGGGGTTGAACATGGTGTTGTACCAAAGGCAAATGCAATACCTATCAATAGTGGTAACCAAAACAGGCTTCCGTTTGTATTTTTCGGCAATTGTTTGACCACAGTCGGGACAGGCACGTACAATACTTCAAGTACATGTAAACCCATAATCAGAATCAAAGATGCCAAAACCAGTATCAAATATGGGTTTGCGTTAGCCCCCAAAACCTGACCTGTCATTGCACATGTTACCCCAATTCCTGTCAAAGCAATTGCAATTCCGAGAATGAATGAAATAACTTGCACCATAAGTTTCATATCTTTTTTGTGATCAGAGCCTCCGACATACCCGATTACAACGGGTAATAATCCTAACGAACAAGGAGAAGCCGAAGCTACTATCCCGCCTAAAAATGTCATGACAAACAATATCAACGTACCGTGTCCCGTCTGTAATGCTGTCATGTGTTGTAATAAATTATCCATTTTTTAACTCTTTCAAATATTTTTCTAACTCATTTTGAGGAATTGATCCCTCGATTTTTTGGTATAACTTTCCGTCTTTTTTAAAGAATAACATTGTCGGCACAAGCTGAATGTTATATTTTTCTACATACGGTTTTGCCGCAGGTGTAGATGCATCCAACTTTTCAAAAATGATATCATTTGAATAAGAAGGTTCTGTTTTACCCAAAACTTTTTTCATTTTTACGCACTCCCCGCACATTGTGGAAGTAATCATTACCATTTTTGACTTGACTCCGTTTGCCATAGAAATATCGGAAGTAATGTTTCCTCTAGTTCCTAAAAAAGCATATATTGCCAATGGCAATACCAGTATAGCCAGTATCCATAAATTGTTCATTTTCATAAAAAATCCTCCTTATTTATATACTTACATATGTTTGTTTATTTTTCAAAAATAATACAAATATCATTAAAGCGTATTGCCCTACAAGGTATTATACTATAGTAAAAAATTATTCGGCTTTTGATTTTTTACTATCCTTGAAAAGCTTTTCTAAATTAAATTTTTTATTTTCTGAAATTTTATTATTTAAATCGTCAGGATTATCATTGATACCCAAATAATCTTGAATTCTTACCTTAAATTCGGAAATGTCATTGCAAGTAATCAATTGTCCTTTATAGGCAATTGAAATATTTCCTGTTTCTTCTGAAACCACTATGCAAAGATAATCCGATACTTCTGACATCCCTATAGCTGCTCTGTGCCTGGTTCCGTACCTCCAGCTCAATTTTGGGTCTTCCGTTAAAGGCAGAAGCACACCTGCTGATATGATTTTTCCTTTACATATGACAGTCGCCCCGTCATGCAAGGCTGTATTCGGATGAAAAATAGTCAACAATAATTCTTGGGAAACATAGCCGTCAATGCGTGTTCCCACATCGTACATAGTATTATTTTCCTGAACATTTTGAAGTACTATCAAAGCACCTACACGAGTTTTGCTAAGATGTTTGACTGCATCAGCAATTTCTTTGGATACATTTGATTTTGGTGCCAAATTACTGCTGTGGTTTTCAAATTGAAATATATTTTTACTAAATATTCCCGGTTGCCCCAAATATCCCAAAAATCTTCTAAGTTCGGGCTGAAATATAACAACCAAACCAAAAAGCATAATACTGACCAATGTTTCTAAAAATCTTCCGAGGATTTGGAATTCAAGCATAATAAGTATTTTGCTGAAAATCAAAGCTCCAAGCAACATACCAATACCTTTGAGAAGTCTTTCGGATTGCGTACCGCGAATATAGGCAGTATAAATAGCATATAAAAATACTAAAATCAAACCTATTTCAAAAAATGCTTTCAGACTAAATTCCTTTACCGGAAAAGAGAATTGCACATTTAAAAACTGACTGATTGTGTCTAGCAATTGAAAAATCCTTTTTTAAATTAGAGAAGTCTGGCAGGGATTTGATCGCAAGATACTAAATCTTCGTAAGTTTCCCTCCTTACTATAATATCAGATTGCCCGGAATTTACAAGTACTATAGCAGGCTTTAAAACCCGATTATAGTTGCTGGACATAGAATAACCATAAGCACCTGTATTAAAAACGCAAATTATATCACCCTTTTCAAGTTTTGGAAGTTCAATATCTTTTATTATTATGTCTCCTGACTCACAAAAACGACCGGCAAGCGTTACTATTTCTTCTTTTGAAGCATTGGCTTTATTGGCGACTACAGCTGTGTATTGTGCCTGATACATCGACGGGCGTGGATTATCAGCCATCCCTCCGTCTAAAGCTACATATTTTCTGCCTTCAGGAACTTGTTTCGAGCTGCCGACCTTGTAAAGCGTAACTCCTGATGTCCCTACAATACTTCTTCCGGGTTCAAGATAAAGTATAGGCAATTGCAAATTGAATTTTTGGGCATTTTCTTTAATCGCTGCAATAATCACATCGGCAATTTCAGAAACACAAGGCGGGTTATCTTCAGTCGTGTAAGTTATTCCTAAGCCGCCTCCGATATTAAGTTCTGTCAAGATAATACCAAATTGGTCTTCAATAAGCCTGAATTGTTCCAAAGCGACCTGAACTGCATCGGAATAAACTTGAGTTTCAAATATTTGCGACCCCAAATGAGCGTGCAAACCCTTCAAATTTAAGTTTTTATATTTATTTATTATCAAAGAAACCGCATTTGGTACTTGTGTCAAATCGAAACCGAATTTACTGTCCAAATGCCCTGTCTGTATGTATTCATGGGTATGACACTCGATCCCGGGGGTTATTCTTAAAAGAATTCCAATTTTTTTATCATACTTTTTAGAAATTTCATCAAGCATTTCAAGCTCTAAAAAATTGTCGACAGAAAAACGCCCGACGCCAACATTTAAAGCTAATTCCAATTCCTCAGATGATTTGTTATTACCGTTGAAAAGAGCTTTTGACATATCGAATCCTGCAGCGTGAGCAGTATAAATTTCTCCTCCTGAAACAACGTCCAGTCCAAAATTTTCTGATTTCAAAATTACAGCCATAGCTTTTGTCATAAAGGCTTTAGAGGCAAACATAGGATTTGCATTCGGATAATTTGAAAAAGCGTTTTTATAGTCATTGCAAATATCTCGAATAGTCGCTTCATCATAAACATACAAAGGTGTTCCGTATTTATTTGCCAATTCTACCGAATCACATCCGCCAATTTCAACATGCCCAAGATTGTTTATCTTAAAGGTTTTAGGCGTAATATTTTGATTTATTGACATGTGAGACTCCTTTTGTAGAAATTTATTTACTATTAACAATATTGATACTATAATTTTAATACAAACAACGCAAAAAAAAGATGGTAAAAATGGAAAAAAACTCAAAGAAAAATACTCAATTAATACTTTTTTCGATTATGATAGCTGTTTTATCGATATTAATTTTCGTTTTTAAAGAAATAGCCTTGTTATTTTTCGGGTCTTATGTAATTGCCTGTGCAATAAACCCTCTTGTAGATTGGCTTTCAAAAAAAATGCCCCGAGGAATTGCTATTACTTTAATTTATTTAGTCGGAATCTTTACCATTTTAATAATTGCTATACCCTTATGCGTAATTATTGTTGAAGAAACCGCACTTTTGCTGAACAATTTACCTACTTATATTTCATTAGCCAAGCAACTTCTTGTAAATATTTCCAGCTTAGACTTTCCTGCTCGCAAATTATTATTGAATTTCAATACTGTTTCTGAAGCAATGACTAATTTAGGCGGTAGAATATTAGACCAATCACTAAATATCACAAAAAATGTTATGGAAAGTTTTACTATAATATTTACAGCCTCTATCATCGTCTTGTATATGCTTTTAGATAAACCTATTTTAAAAGACGGTGTCCTTAGCTTTTTTCCCTCTAGTATAAGAGACAAGGTGCATTCTATGGGTAGGTCAATATCCCTAAAAGTAGGCGGATATGTTATCGGGCAGGTTCTAAACATGCTTGCAGTTGCTCTTTTGACAAGCGTCGGACTTTTCGTTTTTAAAATTAAATATGCATTGCTTTTAGGACTTATGGCGGGATTATTGGATGTTATTCCGATTGCCGGACCTTTTATTGCTTGCACAATAGGCATAATTGTTGCTGCTCCGAACGGAATGAACGCAATATTTTCAGTAATCGGTATTTATATGCTGGCTCAATGGCTCACAAATCAATTTTTGAAGCCTGCTTTGTTCGGGAAATTGCTTGATTTGCACCCGATAGTAATAATTTTGGCATTATTAGTGGCTGCACAAACTCTCGGAGTTGCAGGAGTTATCCTCTCTCCGGCAATAGCTGCAACCGTTTGCGTAATTTTTCAGGAAGTATATTTAAAGGTAATAAATAAAGAAAATAATGATTAAAACAATTGATGAAAAATATCTCTATTCACCATCTAACAAAGAAAATGACAGCGTAAAACTTTGGCTTAGTTTTCCTGCAAATTATAATATCGGGATGTCAGCTCTCGGTTATTTGTCATTATTCAAAATTTTTGATACAAATCCAAAGGCGAATCCGGAAAAAATCTTCACAGATACAGAAAAAACTTCTCACAACGTAAATGATGTCAGTTTATTTGGATTTTCATTTTCATTTGAGTTCGATTTTATTAATATTTTCAAAATTCTTGAAGAATACAGAATACCTCTTTATACCAAAGACAGAGATGCCAATTATCCTTTGATTTTTGCAGGAGGACCGGCAATAAGTGCCAACCCTGAACCTTTTGCGGATTTTTTTGATTTTATTATAATTGGCGATGGCGAAAATTCAAATGAAATAATTGAGCTTATTTACGACAATAAACATCTTTCAAGAGAAGAAACTTTGCAAAGATTGAGCGAACTTGACGGAATTTATGTACCTTCTTTTTATGATTTTGAATACAATGAAGATTTTTCGATAAAATCAATTTCTTGCGACAAAAAAGTAAAAAAAATTACAAAAAAAGACCTTGATTGTATGTTTTCTCCGATAGTTACCGAAAATACAATGTTTTCGAATAATTGTCTGATAGAAATCGCAAGAGGGTGTCCGCAAAAATGTGCGTTTTGCTTGGCTTCTTATGCAAATTTACCATTTCGATATCCAAAATACGAGCAAATTATCGAGGCTGTAAATCAAGGAATTTCAAATGCAGGCAAAATCGGTCTTTTGGGGGCATTAGTCAGTGCCCACCCGCAATTTGATGATATTACCGATTATATAAGCAACAAATTAGATAATGAAAATTTTGAAGTTTCCATATCTTCTTTAAGAGCAGACAGAATTAACCCAAAAATCATACAAATGCTTGTTAAAGCGGGGCAAAAAACTTCTACCATAGCTATTGAAGCCGGTTCGCAAAGATTAAGAGATTTTATAAATAAAAAACTTTCTGAGGAACAAATATTTGATAGTGTAAAAATAGCAAGAGACAACGGGCTTTCAGGTCTAAAAATATACTCCATGATTGGACTACCGTCAGAAACTATGGATGATATTCAAGAATTGTGTGAATTAATGAAAAGCCTTCAAAAAGAATTCAAAGGCTTTTCTCTGACTTTGAGTTCATCCTCTTTTGTACCGAAAGCAAACACACCTTTTCAGTGGTATGGCAGAGAAGATTTGAAAACTTTGGAAGAAAAAAATGAATACTTAAAAAAACATCTTCACATGGGAGGAATAAAATACCGCCCCACAAGTGTAAAATGGGATAATATTCAAGCTCTTTTATCCAGAGGCGATAGACGATTAGGCGAATTATTGATTGAATTTTGCCAACATTCCGCATCTTTGGGGAGTATAAATCGTGCCTACAAAAATTGTACAGAACGTACGCAAAATCTCCCGCCTTTTGAATGGTACGCAAACAGAACAATTCCTACAAATGAATTATTACCGTGGGAATTGATTGAACAAGATTTTTCAAAAGAAGATTTGATTAAAGAACTAAAAAGATTACAAAAATTTTCTTATAGTTCTTCAGGTAAATAAACAAAGTTTTTTGAAAGCAATTTTCGAGCATCGACAGATTGCAAAATTTTTGATGCAGATAGTTGCTGATACTGACCTATTACCATAAAAACGTCGTCGACAGATAGTCTTATCATCCTTCTTCCATTTGAATTTTCAATAATTTTTGCCATAGTTTTTTCCGAAAAAATCTAACTAAATTTAACTTCGGCACAAAACTAAAAAGAATTTAGCTAAATCATTCTTTGAACTTACAAATCAAAGCTCATTTCACAACATTGTTTTGAATATCAGAACCCAAAAATGCTTTGATATTATCTATTGTCATAGATAATATTCTCTCAATAGCTTCTTTCGAATCGTAAGCTACATGAGGAGTTACAATGACATTTTTCATATCCAAAAGCCTGTGGTTGATAAGTGTTTTTTTCAAACAAGAAGTTACTTTGCACTCATCTTTTTGCAAAAAATCATCTTCATTTCTAATAATATCTTCACACTCCAAGACATCCAAACCACAAGAAGCCACCTTCCCTGACAAAAGTGCGTCATATAATGCTTCTGTATCAACAATTTCACCGCGGGCAGTATTTACAAGAACCACACCGTCTTTCATCATCTCGAATTTATCTTTATCAATCAAATGCACATTATCTGCAGTGCTGGGTGCATGTATAGAAATAATATCCGATTCTCTTAAAAGAGTGTTTAGGTTAGTGAATTTGACATTATATTCCTTTGCCGTTTGTTCATTAGGGTAAGGATCGTATCCAAGAATATTCATACCAAAACCATTAGCTATGCGACAAAACTGTCTTCCTATTGAGCCGACACCGATAACACCGACTGTTTTGGCGAATAAATCCATTCCTATGTAATTATCAGGCTCAATCACTCTATTTTTCAAGTCAGAACTTGATAAAGTTATTTTTTTTGCCGAAGCTAAAAGCAAAGCGAATGCATATTCAGCAATAGTTACATCACCGTATCTAGGGACATTTGAAACTGCTATAGCGTTTGCTTTGCAATATTTCAAGTCTATATGAGAAAAACCTGTAGAACGTGTTGCTATAAATTTCAAATGGGGCAATTTTGAAAGATTTTCAGCATTGACTATTGAATTAACGAATACAGAAATAATATCAGCATCTTTAATTTTTTCGAGATTTTTTTCAAAATTAATATGGAAACTGTCTTCTATAAAAACAACTTCTTGAGCTATGTTTAAAAGTTCTTCCAACTTGGATTTTTCATAATTTTTGACATCAAAACAAACAATTTTCATTTTTATTACCTACTCTAAAATATTTATTATAAAATTTCTTTTTAAAAAAATTTCATTTTTATTTTTGACCACAAAAGCAATTTCTTCAACCCCCTCATTGATAACTAAAGAAAGGTCTTTTGCTACTGCGTTATAAACAAAATTTTCGTTGGGAATATCAAAATTTATTACGCCCAACTTGAAAGATTCTGCACCCTTTGGTTCTATAAAAATATCCAGACCATATGCCCCTTCAGTCCAACCAGGTCCGCATAAAACTGCCAAATCAAAATCGAATTCTGCCGGCAATTGCATCGCAACAAATTGATCATACATGTTTATTGCCGTCAATTTGTTATTCTTATAAATCAAGCTTTCAGCAATAACCAAATATTGATTTTTCATCAATAATCCTCTCTCTTCAGCCGATAATGTCGAAAATACATCTTTTTTATATTAGACTATTTTAGAGTGTTGGGTCAATTCATTGGTGTCCAAAATTCTTATATTTTGATATTTTTTAGCAACTTTTATTTTTGATTTTTTCAAATAATCGTTCATTTGTTCGTAATCAAAGACTCTTTCCCATTTGGCAATAACAGCAGTAGCTACGCAATTCCCGATTAGATTCACTGTAGTTCTTCCCATATCTAAAATTTGGTCAATACCTAAAAGTATTGCAACAGCTGCGATAGGAAGATTAAAACTGCCTAAAGTCGCTGTCAAAACTACCAAAGAAACTCTTGGTACAGCTGCTATACCTTTGCTTGTTAGCATCAACGTGAGCATTATCATCAATTGATGATGTAAATCCAAACTAATCCCTGAAGCTTGAGCGACAAAAACAACTGCCAAAGACAGATATAGGGTACTTCCGTCTAAGTTGAAAGTATAACCTGTAGGCATAACAAAACCGACTATATTTCGAGGGACGCCAAATTTTTCCATTACTCTCATAGCTTTTGGCAAAGCAGCTTCAGAACTTGCAGTCGAAAATGCCAGTAAAGCAGGTTCTTGCAAAGCTTTGACTAAACCAATGAAAGGTATTTTACAAATTCTGCAGGCAACCGCCAAGACAAATACTATAAAAATAAACAGTGCCAAATATAACACAGCGATAAGTTTGGCATAAATACTTAAAATCCCGATTCCATTTTCGCCTATTGTGCCCGCTATAGCTGCAAAAACCCCGATAGGAGCAAAAAACATAACATATTTTGTAACTTTGAACATAACATCAGCCAAAGATGTCAAACCTTCCAAAATAGGTTTTCCTTTATCACCGACTGAACATAAAGCTAAGGCAAAAAATACAGCAAAAAATACTATTTGAAGAATATCACCTCTTGCCATTGCATCAAAAATACTACTTGGAACGATATGCAAGAAAGTATCACTAAGAGATGTACTAACATGAGCATGCCCCATTTGTTGCACCAATTCCATATTATGCGCCGAAGCTTCGATATTAAATCCATGACCGGGTTTGAAATAATTTGCGATGCCAAGCCCGATTACCAATGCGAGAGTAGTTACTATTTCGAAATATGCAATAGTCTTTAAGCCTATTTTACCAAGTTGTTTGACATCACCATGCCCTGCTATACCAACTACCAAAGTGGAAAATATCAAGGGGGCTATAATCATTTTTATCATACGAAGAAACACATCAGCCAAAGGTTTTATCATTAATGAAAAATCGGGGAACAGCCAACCGCAAAAGACACCCAAAACTAAGGCTGCCAAAATAAATAAAGTTAGCTTAGACTTACCCATTAATTCTCCTAAATTTAAAATGCATTGACTCTAAGAAGATTTTAACAGAAATATTATATTTTAGCTATGCAAAGAGATATTTATGCAATCTTACTTTATCTTTAAAAAATTTATTTCATTTTCATAAGCAGAAATCAAATTTTTTACTTGATTTGCTTGTAAATCATTAAAATTTGTCTTGTTTAACATTTTAGAAAAAAGAATAATTCTTTGTTCGTAATACTTGGCAACTTTCGTATACAAAAGCTTTATCGAAGAATCATCAAGAATATCCGAACAAGCTAATTTTATCCCTATTTGTTTTTCAATATTGTTAGAATTGAACGAAAAATCAGCTTCCAGCATCAAAATTAAATGATTTATGCCATCTTTTGTAATTGTATAAAAGTGTTTTTTTCGTCCGCCCTCAGTAACTGTCTTTTTTTCTTGAATAAAACCTTTTTCGACGAGTCGACTGACAGCAGGATGAATACTCCCAAAAGTTGCACTGGTCAAATATAAAAATTTATCCTTGATAACTTTTCTGATGCCATAGAGAGTATTTTTTTCATTATAAAGAATGTATAAAATCAAAATCTCAATCATAGCTTAAGTTTATCATAGAAAGGCTCATAAATTTTTATTTGTTCTATAATTTAATTAGAAATAATGAGTCAGGAAAAACGAAATGCTTGAAGAAAAAACATACACTCCAAAAGAATTAGTCGAAAAAACGAATCTTAAACATGTTGCGATAATTATGGATGGCAACAGACGATGGGCAAAAGAACGAAATCTTCCTACCGCTGCAGGACACAAAAAAGGTGTAGAAAGCCTAAAAAACATTGTACGACTTGCAGATGATTTTGGAATAAAATATATAACTGTTTACGCTTTTTCGACAGAAAACTGGAAAAGAACTCAAGAAGAAGTATCATTTTTGATGAATCTTTTGTATGAAACGCTCAAAAATGAACTTAATGAGATGCTTCAAAAAGGCGTGAAAATTAGAATCATAGGGGATTTAGAACCGCTTGATAAAAAATTAAAAACTATTTTGCACAATTCAATGGAAAAAAGCAAAAATAATACAGGTGTAAACCTTCAAATAGCAATCAATTATGGTAGCCAAAATGAAATTTTGACTGCGGTAAAAAATATTGCACAAAAAGTCGAAAATAAAGAACTTTCAATTGATGAAATTACGACTGATACAATTTCTGATAACCTTTATACTGCTGGGGTTCCCGATCCTGATATTTTGGTGAGAACCGGAGGAGAAAACCGTATTAGCAATTATCTTTTGTGGCAAATTGCCTACAGCGAAATTTATGTAACAGAAAAATTTTGGCCTGATTATGACAAAAAAGAACTTGAAAAAACTGTAGAAGAATTTGCAAAACGCTCAAGACGCTTTGGGGTATAACGATGAAACGCATAGTCCTTGCCACTTCAAATGAAAATAAATTAAAAGAAATGCAGGCAATTTTTAAACATTTTTCGATAGAAATAGTAAATCCGCCGAGAGAATTCGACCCGATTGAAGATGGAGAAACATTTTTCGATAATTCATTCATAAAGGCAAAAGCTGCAAGTGTACTTTTGGATTTACCTGCCTTAGCCGATGATTCAGGGCTGGAAATCGAAGCACTGGGCGGAGAACCCGGAATTCATTCAGCTCGTTGGGCACAAACAAATTATGAAAGAATCCAAAAAGCTATAAAAAGCCTGGAAAACAAACAAAACAGAAATGCACAATTTGTTTGCACAATGACACTTACAGACAAAAACGGCAACTTGCTTCACAGCACAAAAGGTGTATGCAAAGGCCAAATACTTGAAGAAGAAAAAGGCAGTGGCGGCTTTGGATACGACCCGATTTTTTTCATTCCTGATTTAGGAAAAACCATGGCAGAGCTTACAATGGAAGAAAAAAATAAAATTTCACACCGCTCAATAGCTCTTAAAGAAATGATTGAATTTTTAAAAACCGCTTTTTAACTTTTGTTTTATGACGCTGAAAGAGTCTCTGTGATAGCCTCAAGCAACCTTGAAACGCATATGACTTTTATAGAAGTTTTATTTTTGAGAGGCAAATTGCCTTTTGGAACGATTATTTTTTCAAAACCCATATTTTCAGCTTCTTTTACACGTGATTCGACTTGACTCACTGCACGAACTTCGCCTGACAGGCCGACTTCGCCGACAATTACTGTTTTTTCATCGACTATTGCATCTTTAGCACAACTTGCTATCGCCAAAGCTATACCCAAATCTGCTGCAGGTTCTTTTACATCAAGTCCACCGATTATATTTACATAAACATCGTGCTTACTAAAATTCAGCCCTACACGTCTTTCCAAGACCGCTAAAACTTTTAAAACTCTGTTGTACTCGACACCTGTAGCAACCCTTCTCGGTGCAGCGTATGATGAAGGTCCTACCAATGCTTGAATTTCGACTAAAAGTGGTCGAGTACCCTCCCCTGTTGCTATAATTACATTCCCTGATGCCAAAGCACCGTTTCTTTCCTTCAAAAATATTTCGCTGGGGTTTGAAACTTCAATCAGACCATCATCTTCCATAGCAAACATACCGACTTCTGATGTAGCCCCGAAGCGATTTTTGATGGCACGCAAAATTCTATAGGTATTATATTTTTCGCCTTCAAAATACAATACTGCATCAACCATATGCTCCAAAACCTTTGGTCCTGCGACTGTTCCGTCTTTTGTAACATGCCCGACCACCACAACAGTTATCCCTAGTTGTTTAGCAATATGCATTAAAATATTACAACACTCTTTGACCTGAGAAACACTTCCTACAGAAGAAGTTATGCCTGATGAATAAACAGCTTGGATACTATCCACAATAACAAAATCAGGTTTCAGGTTTTCAATGGTTTCTCGAGCCAAATCAAGATCATTTTCTGCCAAAACAAAAAGATTTTCGCTTTCAACTTTGAGCCTGTTTGCCCTAAGTTTGATTTGGTGTGCGGATTCTTCTGCAGAAATATAAAGAACTTTGCCCTTTTTGGCGATTGCATTTGACGCTTGCAAAATTATTGTAGATTTTCCGATTCCCGGGTCGCCGGCAACCAAGACTAAAGAACCTTGGACAAATCCGCCGCCTAAAACCCTGTCAAATTCTACCATTCCGGAAGATAAACGGTGTTTATGATCAATTTCGATCTCAGAAAGTATTTGTGGAGTGGATTTTTGGGTAGAAACTTTTTGCGAGGTATTTCCTTTTTCTACTTTGAAAACTTCTTCCAAAATAGAGCCCCAACTGTTACATTCAGGGCATTTCCCGAGATAACCTGTTGTTTCATATCCGCAATTTTGACATATCCATTTTGATTTAATTTTTGCCATTTTATTTTAACGCTGCTTCTTCTTGCAAACCGACTGCTGATATTTGATTATCAATTACAGAAAAGAATTTTATCGGTCCTTTCGGAGTAAATTCCAAAAGTCGCCCTGCTGAAGGCTTGGCAAGAATTTGTTGAATTTTTCTATATTCTTCTTCTGGGCTTTCAAAATATAAAATTATCGGAGTTGCGATGTTTTTGACGAATAATAAAAGTGCTTTTCTGGGCTGTAATGGTTGCTGGTAAGGTTGAGGCATTTATTTTCTCCTATATAAAACAAAACTTAATTTTATTAAGTTAGAAATTTGTATTTACAAAGCCAATTTTACTTTATATCAAGTCCTATATCAAGACTGCCTGCTTTTGAGGTTATGGCACTGGTCGAAATGATATCCACACCTGTTTTTGCGATATCTTCAAGAGTCTTCATATTAATTTGACCACTTGCTTCGATAATTGCATTTTCACCTATGAGTTCAACAGCTTTTTTCATTGTTTCAACAGACATATTATCAAGCATAATAATGTCAACTTTGGCTTCCAAAGCCTCTTTTACTTGTTCTAAAGTATCAGCTTCGACTTCAATTTTGTGAGTATGCGAAATATGCTTGCGAACAGTTTCTACAGCTTTTTTGACTCCCCCGCAAAGTGCAATATGATTATCTTTTAGCATAACACAATCACAAAGACTGAATCTATGAGGCGTTGCACCGCCAATTTTTACTGCATATTTTTCAAAAATTCTAAAATTCGGGGTAGTTTTACGAGTTTCAGAAATATTTGCTTTATAAGGTTTTAAAATTTCTTGATATTTCGCTGTCAAAGTGGCTATGGCACTAAGCCTTTGGATATAATTGAGTGCAAGTCTTTCTCCTGTTAAAATTGTTCTTGCATTCCCTTCAATCGTAGCTACATCCTGACCTTTGGCGATTTTATCACCGTCTTTAAAAAATGTTATAACATTAAGATTTTTGTCTAAAATTTCGAAAACTTTTTTGACAATTTCTATCCCGCATAAAATGCCGTCTTCACGAAAATTCATCGTAGCTTTAAGTATTTTGCCGTCAGCTTCGATAAAATCCGTAGAAATATCCCCAAAACCTATATCTTCTTTTAAGGCTTGTTTGATATGTTCTTCAACGATAAAATCATGCAAAAGATAACTCATTTATTTCAAATCTCCTATAGTTAAATAACTGTGTTTTGCTTCTTCCAAAGCATGGGGGTAATCCTCTCTAAAATGCCCTCCCCTTGACTCTTTTCGGCTTAGAGCAGTTTTCAATATTGCTTTTGAAATCAAAAGCATATTTCTGAATTCATACTCTTGAGCATTTTCATATTTGGCATTTACATCAAAATCTTTTTGAAGGTTTTCTATTTGTGAAAGAGCTTCTTCCATAGTCTTTGCAGTCCGTAAAATACCGGCTTTTTTCCACATTATTGATTTTAATTGTTGCTGTAATTCATTAATATTTTCAAAATGAATAATTTCTTTTTTTGGTTCAAAATTCACATTTTCTTTGCTTTCCAAATCTATATTTCGCAGATATTTCGCCAAATTATAAGCCAAAACTACGCATTCAAGAAGTGAATTGCTGGCAAGCCTATTTGCTCCATGCAAAGAACTGCAAGCGACTTCTCCTACCGCATATAAATTTTTGACGCTGGTAAGACCGCTTGTATCAATTTTTACTCCCCCCATAGAATAGTGTGCCGCAGGCGATACAGGGATAAAATCTTTTGTAATGTCAATTCCGTATTTTTCACATTCTTTTTTGATTCTAGGAAAACGAAGCTTAAGTTTTTCTTCAGAAATTTGGGTCATATCGAGAAAAACACAAGAAGTTTGTGTCTTTTTCATTTCTTCAAAAATTGCTCTTGTCAAAATATCTCTTGGTGCCAAATCACCGTTTTGATGGTATTTTGAAGCAAAATATTCACCTTGAGAATTCCGTAATTTTGCTCCTTCTCCTCGTGCTGATTCAGAAATCAAAAAATGACTTCCTTGTGTTTCAATTGCTAATGCAGTCGGATGAAACTGAACAAATTCCATATCTTGCAATACTGCACCTGCCAAAAGAGCTAATGCTGCACCATCAGCAGTTGCTACTTTTGGATTTGTCGTGTGGCGATAAAGCTGTCCCAAGCCACCTGTAGCCAAAATCACTGCATTGGAAAGTATTTTAAAATGTTCATTCCGTTTCAAAATATCAATGCCAATTACTTCTTGATTTTTATTGAGTAAAATTTGCGTAACTAGAGTATTTTCAATCATAGTAATTTTGGGATTAGTGAGAACTTGTATCGATAGAACAGACTCCATTATAATCCCTGTACCATCTCCGCCTGCGTGCAAAATACGATTTACGCTATGAGCACCTTCAAGCGTCAGAGAATAATTCTTTTCATCAATTTTATCGAATTTTATGCCGTATTTAATCAAATCTTCAATAACTTCAGAGCTCAGGTTAGAGATTTCTTTTGCTACAGCATAATCTACAAGACCATTTCCGGCTTTTTCTGTATCTTTAATATGAAGTTCTACGGAATCCTCTTTATTGCTGGGCAAAACACCTACGATTCCGCCTTGAGCGTAGCGACTGTTACTTTCATCCATGTTTGATTTTGTTACCAGCAAAATATTTTTGCAATTTGGATTTTCTGCTATTTTCAAAGCTGCATAAAGTCCTGAAATGCCGCTTCCTATAATAATTGCCGAATAATTATTTAGCATAAATGCCCTAACATAGTTTTTCTTATATAATCTAAATTATACTACAACCGTATTTTTAAACATCAGGAGAATTTATGCTTTTTGAATCCTGTCTTATAGCCACAACATTAGCTTTTGCAAATCCTGCCGACCCTAGCGGAAAAACTATGTATCCATCAGGGAATAATGACTGCGACAAAATTATTTTCTCAGCTCCGCCAATTAGTGCTTATCCTCTTTTGACAATAGGTTCTCCTGTAAACCTGGAAGATGGCACTGTGATTGAAATAGGTAATTATTCGATAAAACCTTCGATTGATGAAACTCAAATATTCATCATCCAAGGTCATAAAACTATTTGCGAATGTCAAGTAATAGAAAATACTATTGTCAGTGATTTTGCAGCTAAACCAACTGCAAAAATAAGCAGAATTGAAAATAATCTAATTTTGACTTACCGAATAGAAAATATTTTGAAACGAGCCATAGTACCTGTTACGAAAGGGTATTAACCAGCTCAATCAGCTCATCAACACAGTAACAATCTTTTATTACAAAAAATTTCGCATCAAGTTTTGTTTCTAAATCAGCAATCGTCATATTGTCTAAAAACACATCAGACTGGTCTTTTAGCATTACTGAAGGAATTATTATATTTTGAATTTTGTCCTTTTGTGGCAAAAGTTCATCCAAAATGTCTTGCCCTGTGAAAAGTCCAGCTACAGAAACATCTTCACCCCAAAAATTACTTTTGGCGATATGAAGATTTATTTGCAGATTTTCTATTTTATTAAACTCACCCCAAATTTCTTGTAGAACATCTTGTGCAAGTCTGCCTGAAAAAGACACAAATTCTGTCGGTTTTTTTATTTTTTTAGGCAAAAGATGCTTTTTACTCCTAAAATCATCCAAAAGCATACGGCAAGTGCCGACTCCGTCTTCAATTTGACCATATTCGTTATAAAAAGAGGCTTCGGGAATATTTTTTTTCGCCAAAATATAAAATTCATCCGAAGGCGTAACAATGTCTTCAGCTGCATCTTCATTAAATTTTTCAGCCAATTTTATGACTTCTTCGGCAATTTTAGACGTAACTTTTTTTATCACAGGATTATTTTGAAATTTCGTAATCCCTACAGGTACAATGGCTACAGAAAGAATGTTTTCAAACTTTATCAGTTCTGACAATGTTTTTTCAAGATTTTTTCCATCATTGAGTTCGGGGCAAAGGACAATTTGCGTATGAATCGGAATTTCAAGACCTTCTAGCCATTTCAAATCTTCAAGGATATTTTTCGCCCTTTTATTTTGAAGCATTTTTTGTCTCAAATCACCATTTGTAGTGTGTACAGACACATATAAAGGTCCTATTTTGAGTTGCTCAATGCGTTTTTTGTCTTCTTTGGTCAAATTTGTAAGAGTAATATAAGTCCCATTAAAAAATGAAAGGCGATAATCATCATCTTTAATCAAAAGAGTATCTCTCATTGATTTTGGCTGTTGATCTATAAAACAAAAAGCACATTTATTGGCACAAGGTTTTATTCCATCAAAAATTACATTATCAAAGTTTATCCCCAAATCTTCGCCGAAATCTTTTTCAATTTCAAAAATTTCTTCTTCACCATTTTTGTATCGTATATACAACTCAACTTCTTCTTGAATTGCAAAAAATTTATAATCAAAATAATCCTTCAAAACCGCCCCGTTAATAGAAACGACTTCATCTCCTTTATTTAGTCCTAAATCATCTGCTATGCTGTCTTTTTCGACTTCATCAATTATTGCTTTCATAAAAAAATTTTAGCACAAAGAAAGACTAATGCAAAAGTCGAAAAATAGGATTTTGCACATAATCAATGCTTATTAAAAAACTAAATAATTTTATACGAAGAAAATCCAGCTGAGAAGAAAATCTGCAAAAAGTAAAACAATAGTAGTGTACATTGCAGCCTTAATGGTTGCATCACCTACATCTTTGGCACCACCTTCGGTCATATATCCCATTGTGCAACATACCACAGTAATGATAACGCCGAAAATAGAAGCTTTTAAAAGACTTACGCCGACATCATAAGTTTTTGTCTGCGTCCAAACCGAATCCAAAAAACGATTAGGGTGAAGATTAATAGTAGCTTGCGAAACAATCAAACCTCCATAAAGCCCCACTATTTCACAAATCATAACCACCAAGGGTACAACTATCATACTTGCCAAAACTCTTGGTGCAATCAAATATTTTATCGGGTCGACCCCCAAAGTTTTCATCGCATCGACCTGTTCTGTAATTTTCATATTTGCAATTTCTGCAGCCATAGCTGTCCCTGAACGTGCACTAATTGCAAAAGCGGCAAAACCGGGTGCAAGCTCTCTTATCAAAGTAAAAGAAACCACCGCCCCGATATAACCTTCTGTTCCCGACAATATAAATTGTTGTGCCAATTGAAGCGAAATAACAGCCCCTGCGACAAAGACAATGGTCATAGAAATCCATAATGAATCAAATCCTATACAGGCACCTTGTTTAATTATTTCTTTAATGCTTACTTTGCCTGACAAAATATATTTGAAAGACTTAAGAAGATTCAGTATACAATGTCCTGCAAACTTAATCATATATAGGCGTACACCAATGTTTGTACTCCATAACCTTTCCTCTGACGATATCTGAGTACAATTGTTGAATTTGCGAAATCAATTCAGTGGTTTTTCCGTCTCCGACAGGTCTGTTATCAATTGATACAATAGGCATAACTTGTGCACCCGTACCACAATAAAAAGCTCCGTCTGCAAGATATAATTCTGTTCTGTCGATTTCTCGCTCTACTACTTCCAGATTCAAATAATTTTCTGCTATTTCTTTGATGGTATTTCTTGTAATACCAATTAAAATATCATCGGTTGGTTTTGAGGTAATAAGTTTGTTACCTTCGACCAAATACAAGTTCATCGCACTTCCTTCCGCAACATGCCCGTCAGCCTTCAATACAATTGCATCGTCGAATCCTGCCAACCTTGCATCTGTAACGATTAAAGCTGTATTTGCGTAACATCCGGAAATCTTGGCTCTTGCAGGAATTGCATTGTCGTCAGAACGTCTCCAGTTTGAAACACAAACCTTAAGCCCATTTGAGCAATCAATATAATCACCAAGCGGAGTTGTTGCAATTACGAGACTGTCTTTGTTATCAGTCAATTTTGGACCTATTGTTTTATTAGACTTAAAAATAGTAGGTCTGATATAAGTATCTGTCTTTGGTGCATTTTTTTTCAAAAGCTCGATTACTATGTCGCACATATCATTTACGGTATATTCAGGATGCATATGCATTATCTTGCAGCTATTCAAAATTCTTTCAAAATGCTCTCTCATCCTAAAAACGTATAATTGTTTTTCTTCAGGAACCCAATAAGCTCTAATTCCTTCAAATACGCAAGTCCCGTACAAAAAACCATGGGTACGGACACTAATTACAGCTTGCTCATCAGGTACATATTTACCTTCTAAATATACATAATCAGACACTTCAAAAACTCCTGTTCAAACTAAAAATCTGCTTTTGTTATAGCACAAATTTAAATTTAAAGGTAGTTTTTTAAGCTTAATTTGTTTGTTAATAACATAACAATTATTAACAAATATATTTTGTCGAATCATAATTTTTGTCGTAAAATACTATTATAAAAACTTTGGAGAATAATGCAGTGGCATCAATAAACATATTTGGAATACTACTCTTTTTGGTTTTCGGCGGATTTACTTTATTCCAGCTTTATGTAGTTTTTTGTTCATCAAAATATAAAATTTGGAAACTTAGATACAAATACAACCCGAGCAAATACAACCAAAATTATAATGTCGTAATTTACTCGCACAACTCTGCTGAAGCTGTTGTAGAGCTTTTAGAAAATCTTAAAAAACAAGACTATCCTATAGATAAAGTGAAAATAAATATTATTTTAGATAACTGTACAGACAACTCTTCAAATTTGCTTGAAATCCTTGGTGGAGCAAAGATTTGGCGAATTACGACAGACCAAAAACCAATCGGAAGAAACGCCGCATTTGAATGGTTTCTTGACAGAACATTAGCATTTGAAAATACCAACACATTTGTATTTTTGGATGCCAAAAATCGAATTAATCCTTATCTTTTAAACAATATAAATAATGCCATAAGCGAATTCCCTATTGTGATAGGAAGAATCAGACACCAATCAGAAAACACTATTTTGTCCATAATTATAGACCTTTACGAAAAACTTCATTACAATATCAGCCTGAAAGGTCGCTCTATGGCGGGTTTGTCCAACTTTATTTCTACAGAAATTTTGGCAATAAGACAAGAGGTTTTAGAAAAAGTAAGATTTATCACCGTAAAAAATCAAAATACAGAAATGCTTTATTCCATACTTCTTTCAAAAGCTAAATTTCCAATGATTTATTCAGACGAAGTAAGTGTTTTTTCAAGAGAAGATTCTACGATAAAAACTTTTGCCTTAAAAAAACATAAAGAATTTCTAGATAAATTAAAAACCTTCAACTACAGCATAAATCTTCTGAAATCGTCTGCCTGCAATAAAAGCAAGGAACTGGTTGTCTCCCTTCTTTATCCCAATGATGCAATAATTTTTTGTTTATTTTCCTCTTTAATTGCCATTTCTTGCAATGATGAATTTATATTGGGGACAAAATTACCGCTTTATTTACTGTCATTTAGCTTTATTACCACAATTTATACTATGCTTTTAGCCAAATTTTCTTGGTTTGAAGTAATGATTTGGCCCATCAAAATAATAACTTCGCCACTGGCATTATTAGGAAAAAATATTTACAAAATTAAATTAAAAAAACCGAATTGGAAATTTAAAAAAATTGAATTTAATCTCACAATACCAAAGTTTGAGTTTCCTAAATTTAAAAAAAATCACCCCAAAAATACCACTAATGTTTTGGTTACAAACGGGACCAGAGATATACCTTGTGAGTTGGAAATAGAGAACAAAGACGGTCTTTACACTTCAATTTTATGGTTCAATAACAAAAAAACATGCTCGAATAAGTTTTTAAGAGCAGCAGATTCTTTAGCAGAACTTTCAGAAAAACTTTATGACAGAAATTTGGTTTTAAAAGTATGTCAAAATTGCGGATATTTTGAGCCGGTACAAGATGGAAAACATGATTATATGAACGGTTCTTGCCTTTTGGGCATCGTAAAACATGGAAGAAAAGAACCTTACAGCACGCAAATAGCCTATAACTGCAAATTTATAATTCCTTCGCACGCAAAAGAATTTGTCAAAAAACAAATAGAAGAATTACTTTAATTTATTTGTAAAAACCGCAAAAACCTTCATAATGTTTATCAATTTCCCCGTATAGGAATTCTACGCCGTCTTTTTTAGGATTTGTTTTTACATAATATAAATCATCAGTTTGTGGTTCAATAGGAGTTTTGGTCATTTTGACAACAGCCATTATTGTATGCCCTTGTTTCAAATGCAAAGTACTATCTGTGCTGTTAAAAGCTACAGTATAAAAGCCTTGAGGTATAATGCATTCGTTATTAAAAAGTGTTTGAGAAATTTGAACAAGTAAATAAGGTTGTGGCAAAATCCCGCCTGTAGTGCCATTTTGAAGAGGAGTACCTTCAAGTTTTTTGGGTTTTTTTTGCCAAAAATGCCTTTTAGGTTGCTTACCTTTATCTTTTTTTTCTTGAAGATTTTTCATTAGTTTTTGATAGTCTTGTTCGTTTACAGGTTTCATTCTTTTTGAATTTTCGAAAGCATCCATCGTACTTTTGTCGAAAAAATCGAATTCTTCAGCCGAAACATTCAAACAAAAACAAAATAGTATAAATAACAACAAAAAATTTTTTTTCATATCAGCTCATTTCTTTAATTTACTGACATTATAGCTGTGTTTCAAATTATTATGTACAAATTTCTATATGTTTAATATTTTTGAATTAGTTACAATTTGCTTCTGAGCTTTGATTGCTTTATTATTATAAATATAGAATTATTTCTAAGACCCGTGAATAGCTAAATTCAAATCTAATATTGAATACGGAGGACAAAATTTATGTTGCAGAGAACATTTGTGGCAATCAAACCTGCCACGGTGAAAAGGGGATTAATCGGAGAGATTATAAGGCGTTTTGACAGAAAACAATACAAAATTGTTGCTATGAAAATGCTCGTCGTAGATAAAGATTTAGCTTATAAACATTATGAAGAGCATATCGGAAAACCTTTTTTCGATGAATTGGTGGATTTTATCACATCAGGTCCTATCGTTGCAATGGCAATCGAAGGCTACGATGCAATTCCTGGGATTCGAAAAATGATAGGCTCGACAAACCCTTTAGAAGCAGAAATGGGAACAATCAGAGCTGACTTTGCACAAACAAAAGAACGCAATGTTGTACACGCATCTGATTCTGAAGCCAGTGCGAAAAGAGAACTTGCATTATATTTCAAGGACGACGAAATCTGCGAATATGAGTTTTAATTTTGACCTCGAAAAAAAATGCACCAAATCAAATGCCAGAGCAGCAACTTTTAAAACCCCTCATGGCAAGATAAAAACCCCTGTTTTTATGCCTGTCGGGACGAATTCTGCTGTCAAAATGATGACAAATCAAATGCTCAAAGATGTTAATTCTCAAATCATTCTTGGGAATTCTTACCATTTGTATTTACGTCCGGGGCACAAAATGATTAAACAAGCAGGCGGTTTACACAAATGGATGAATTGGGACAGACCGATTTTGACCGATTCGGGAGGTTTTCAGGTTTTTAGTCTTGCAAATTTGCGAAAAATAACAGAAGACGGCGTAAGTTTTCAAGACCCTAAAGACGGCAAAAAACATTACATAAACCCCGAAATTTCGATGGAAATTCAAAATTCTATCGGTGCAGACATTATCATGGCTTTTGATGAATGCCCGCCTTATCCTTGCGAATACCAAACAGCTAAAAAGTCGATGGAAATGACTCACAGATGGCTGGATAGATGTTTTAAAGCCCACAAAAGGGCTGACCAAGCACTTTTCCCGATAGTTCAAGGCTCAACTTATGATGATTTGAGACAAGAAAGTGCAAAAGTTATTTCATCTTTTGATGCAATCGGCTACGCAATAGGCGGAGTAAGCGTCGGAGAACCCACCGAAGAAAAAAATCGTATTGTAGAACTTTGCACCCCGCTTTTACCTCAAGACAAACCAAGATACCTTATGGGAGTTGGGACTCCAGAGGATTTGCTTGACGGGGTTTTGCGAGGAATTGATATGTTTGATTGCGTTATGCCGACTCGAAATGCCAGACATGGAAGCTTTTTTAGTGATAATGGGCGTAAAATAATCAAAAATAAAGAATTTGAAGCAGATTTTGGTCCTTTGCAAGAAGGTTGCACATGCTACGCTTGTCAAAATCATTCTAAAGCCTATATCAGACATCTTTTCAGACAAAAAGAATCCACAGCCGGAACTTTGATGTCCATACACAATATTCACTACCTCATAAACCTTATGGCAGAAGCTAGAAAGGCTATTCTTGAGGATAGATATTTGGAATTTTATACAGAGCGAATGGCTAAACTTTTGCCGAAGAAAAAATAGGTTTAGCCCAAAAATTAACCACATGGTCAACAATTAATCAACAAATAACTGACTAATGGGTTGATGATAGGAAGCGGTCAATTTGCAATAATCATATCAAGACAGAAACGTAAGGTTAAAGTCTTAAAAGAAGAAGGTTAGGGGATTTAAAGAGGCTTCAAAGAAGCCTTTTTTATTTTTGGTTTATTTTATTTTGTCATTCTGAACTTGTTTCAGAATCTTACCGATTTTGCATGTCAGTTATAGTGATATATTCTTTTTTTACATTAATTTCGGTATGCCCATATTCTACAAGTTTTCCTTTTAAGAAAGATAAATCTATTTCTAAAATATATTCTTTAAATGGACTACTATCAGCATATAACCTAAAAATAATTTCATATTTTTTGCAACAAGAATCATATTTAGGAACATTTATATTGTTAAATCTATGATAAGTCATTTGTTGCTTAAATCCTGGGAAAAATATTCCATAATCTTTTTTTTGCATTAGTTTTTCACCTATTGACATATAATTATCATTATAGTGATTAGCAATATTATGAAAACTCAAGTTTTCAGGGATATTAAAAGATATAGCAACATGTTTTCCCAATACTATTCCAACATTTTCAACATAAATATTATGAAAATCTAAAGTTATATATCGCTCCACAATAACCACTTTAAAATCAACATTTTTAAAATCCAAAATAATATCAGGATGAACTAATTTATTATTAATTAATTGAATATCATGATGTTGAATTGCACGATTTTCAGTTCCGAATCTTTTGTAATATATAAAATCCTTAGCAGATAGAATTGCTTGAATTGCTCCTTTTTGAGTATCTTGAATCATTATACAAACCAAACAACTATTTTCGTCATCGGGGATATCTATTCTTTTTACTATGCAATTATCTATTCTCGGATTAGTTAAGCTATTTATAATCGTATTAATATTCTCAATATTTAAGCCGTTTTTATTTAAAGGATCAATTTCCAGCCATCTGCCTTGAGTGTTTTTCTTTTCTGAAACACCATATATAATAACACCGCCAATAGCATTAGAAAAGGCTGATAAGTCCTTAGCCAACTCTTTTTTTGCTCTATTTCTATGCTCTTTATCAAAAAGATGCTTTATTTCTATGCCTGCTTTAAAGTCAAGGTCAGTAGCCTCTTCTTGTTGATTTTCCGTATATGATTTTATTTTATTATATATGGCTTTATCATCTAACTTTTTAAATTCTTCGTATAAATTCATATCATTCCTCTAGTTATTCAAGCTATGAATTGGTGCTGGGATTCTTCCGCCACGATTGACGAAAACTGATGAGCTGTATTCATTCACCTTCATAATAGGTGCTTCGCCCAAAAGTCCGCCGAATACTGCTCTATCGCCGATGACTTTGTTTGGAACGGGTATGATACGCACCGCTGTGGTTTTTTTGTTAATCATACCGATTGCCATTTCATCTGCGATGATTCCAGCAATTGTGCTGACGGGCGTTTCACCTGGTATTGCAATCATATCAAGCCCGACAGAGCAGACCGATGTCATAGCTTCAAGTTTGTCAAAAGTCAAAGCTCCGCATGCGGCAGCCTTAATCATATCAGCATCTTCAGATACAGGAATAAATGCCCCTGAAAGCCCCCCGACGTATGAGCTTGCCATAATTCCGCCCTTTTTGACGGCGTCATTAAGCATTGCAAGTGCCGCCGTTGTGCCATGTGCACCTGCTATTTCAAGCCCCATAGCTTCAAAAATCCCCGCCACGCTGTCGCCCTTTGCTGGGGTAGGAGCGAGAGAAAGGTCGATTACTCCGAAAGGAATATTCATCCTTTTAGCGAGTTCGCGCCCGATAAGTTCGCCTGTGGATGTGATTTTGAATGAAATTCTTTTGATTTTTTCTGCCAATTGACCAAAATCCGCATCTTTCGGCATAGATTCAAGTGCAGCTCTGACCACCCCTGGACCGCTAACGCCAATATTCAAAGCACATTCAGGTTCACCATATCCGCAAAAAGCACCCGCCATAAAAGGATTGTCGCCTGGGACGTTACAAAAAACGACCAACTTGGCAGCTCCGATTCCGTCTTTGTCCGCAGTCAAAATTGCCGATTGCTTGATAACATCAGCCATTTTCAAGACTGCATCCATATTTATGCCTGCTTTTGACGAGGCAAGATTTACTGATGAACAGACACGATTTGTAACACTCAAAGCTTCGGGAATGCTCTCTATAAGTGCAATATCACCACGAGTACAACCTTTTTCTACCAAAGCACCATATCCACCTATAAAATCCACTCCGATATCCATCGCAGCTTTATCAAGGACTTTGGCAAGATAAACATAATCATAATCGTCAAAACCTTCGCCAATAGATGAAATCGGGGTAACTGAAATACGTTTATTGATGATTGGAATTGAATATTCTGCACCTATTTCGTCAGCATATTTTTTGAGATTTTTGGCATATTTGAGAATTTTGTTATAAATTCTATCGCCTGTTGTCTTTGCATCGGAACTTACGCAATCTCTGAGACTCAATGCCAAAGTAACTGTACGAATATCAAGATGATGTAATTTTATCATCTCAATTGTTTCTAAAACCTGTTCAAAATCAGAACTCATATTTCAAAGCCTCTTCCTTGTTAATTCTCCGAAAATGGAAACCTGTCCCCGAAAAAAGATGCCTCTCCTTCAACAAAGTCTTCTAAATCATCGCTATCAAATAATCTATGTGGTATATCATCAAGATTAGGTAAATCATCATTGGGTGTAGTTAGCTTTTTGGGCGGATTACGAGATAAATCCCATTTACCTTCAGTAGGAAAAGGATTTTCATCAGGAAGTTTGGATAAATCCTCTAATTTATCCAAAGAAAATTCGAATTCAGTGAGATCTGTAGTTTTAATCGTAGGTGTTAGATCATCATATGAAGGTTTGGGGCTAAAATCCAATTGTTCTTGACCATATTGATTGAATTCTCGTACGGTTGAAATTTTAGCGGTTGCATTAAATTCTACGACGATTTTTGTACCGTCAGGCAAAAATTCAGTAATTATTTTAGGTTGCATATTTTCATCCATTTCATTTATTTGGATTATATTTTCCCCTGTTTTATCAAAATATTCTTCTCTGTAAGAACCATCTTCCATACGTTTCCTATAAGAATAATTTGTTCCGTCTAAACGATATTCTTTAGCTTCTACAAGTTTATTTTTGTCATCATAATTACCTATCGATTTTATTGTTTTTCCGTCTTCAAACAAACATGTTTGCATATAACTCCCGTCAGCATTGAATTCTTTAAAAAACGGGGTGGAATCTTCAGGGTCGATGCCTTCAGAAGATATAGGCTTTTCATTAGCATCCAAATTGAGAGTTTCTTCGATATTTTCACCTTTTTTGTCATAATTGTACTGAGTATACGATCCATCAGATTTACGCTCTATTACATATTCGAGAGTTTCATCATCGCGAAATTCTTTCATTGCAATCAGTTTGTCATTTATGTCATATTTAGATATAGCTTTCAATGTTTTACTGTCTTCTAAAAAATTCGTTTGTATGAAAGTTCCGTCAGGATTATATTTAATTAAATAATATTCTTTAGTTTCCGAATTAAAGCCTCTAGAAGATATAAGATTTTCATCCGCATCTAAAAGAGTAATTTCTTCGACTATCCCATCTTCATCAAAACCTTTTTGAATATATGTCCCATCAGGTTGACGTTTCGTAATAAAATCAAGCGAACCGTCTTCAAGACGTTCTTTTCTGTTAATAAGAACACCATCTGTATCATAAGAACTTAGGCTGTTAATTTTTGGTTTATTGGCATCATCAAAAAAATGAATTTTTATAACACTATTATCAGGTTTGTATTTTGTCAAAGAATCAAGAGTTCCATTTTCGCGAAATTCTTCTGATTTTGTTATTTGATTATCAGAATTATAATAATTTTTTTTATCGCCTTTATTGTTGAATATTCTTTGAAATTCAACCGAACCATCTTGGCGATATTTTTTGAGTTCCTCTATTATTTTATTTCGATATTTAATAAAATTTTGTATCAGACCATTTTTACTAAAAACATCTATAGTTTTTACATTAAAATCCGCTATATCCTTTATTACACTGGGCTTTAACGGAGGAGAAATATAGACTTTTGGCTGTACAAAAGTATTTATTGCGGGTATTGAATTTTTGCCTCTAAATGTGATTTTCATGCTTATCCTTACAGTAACCTATTTTACAACCTATATGAAAAATCGTAAATTATTAAATTTGCCATATAATATAATTTTACAACCTATAACTCTTCTTAAACCCAGCATTTAAGCATTGAAATTCAATTTAATATTTCTTAACAGCGTATCTTGAATCTATAACCCTTTTTTTAATTCTACTCAATTTTTTACCACTTTTCTAATCATCAAATAAAGTTACAGGATCAAGCTTAAATTGTAACATTTTTGCTGAATCTCTCCCGCCATCACCGCCTTTGCGTTGCATTCCGACTAATCCTATATTTAATGACCCTTTTGGACTAAATTTAACATCGGCATTTGAATAATGTTGCAAAGCTTCATTAATATTTTTCAAAACCCAACGATATCTTCCATCTGTAAATTGAATAACTAAAATCCATTCAGCACTAAATTGTCCTCTGCCTTTTATAATATCAGATAATACAAGGGTTTTGTTAACAGTAAACCAATTTAAAATTATTTGTCTTTCTTTATCGGCCATTTCATCGAAAAACATTCTCCTTCCGTCTCGCGTGTTTGAGCGATAAGGAGATATTTCTCCGACAAAATATTGTAACATATTATAAACATCTTTCGGCATTTGCCATAGTTCGTCGTAATTTTTCAACCATCTTTTATCGACCTGATTAAATCCTGCTTTGTTCGATACAAGTTTTACCTGTAAATTTTCTGTATTTACTGCTTCCTTGAAATTAATTTGGACCTGAACATTAACATCAGTTTTATATCCATGTAGTACAACTGCTTTGACATATTCAATGTCATTTAAGTCATAATTCATTATTTTCAACCAATATTGAGCATCTTCATCAATTTCCCAATTATTAAATTTGCCTGCTACAAAGTGTTCGTTTTTAAACCCATTTTTTGCAGTTTCAGAACCTTTTTTTATTAAATCAGACATTTTTGCTCCTCTATACAACATTTCAATAATTCATTTCCTATAGCTTCGACAACATTAACTGTCATTGCGTTACCCGCCTGAGAAAGTAATTTATTATTCAATATTTTTGCTTCCAAGGCCTTTTTTGCTATTTCGATAGGAAAACCTTGCAACAATAAGGCTTCAAAGCCTGATAATTTTCTTATTTTTTTGTCTCTGACATAAAGTATTCCATGTCTTCCTGTCCTTAAGGTCGGACACTTTTCCTTATACAACCTCAAATCACTTTGTCTTGTATCCAAAATCAAGTAGTCATTCTCTAATATTTCATCTATATTATATTTATTTTTGTTATATTTATTATTCAAATATTTTTGGAATATTTTGTTATTAATATCAAAATCTAAATCGCTATCATCTATTAAATAATTATCGAGTTTTGGCATAGGTTTAGACTTAGGAAATTGAAAAGATTTATTAAAAAAACCTTTTTTCATACCTACGATATAAACTCTTTCACGCATTTGTGGGACTCCATATTCAGAACTGTTCAAAATAGCATATTCAACCGAATAATTTAATTTATTTAATTCTTCGATAATTATTTTTAGTGTTCTGCCTTTGTCATGATTTACTAATCCTTTGACATTTTCAAGAATAAAATACGGAATATCTTTTTCTTTTAAAATTTTGCATATGCCATAAATAACCAATCCTCTGTTGTCATCAAAACCTGCTCTTTTTCCAACTATGCTAAATGTTTGACAAGGAAATCCCCCGATTAAAATATCGAAGTCAGGTAAATCATTGGCTTTTATTTTCATTAAATCACCAAAATTTTGTTCGTTATTACCGTGAAAAATCTGATATGTTTGCAAAGGATTGAAATCGATTTCACTATAGGCAACGCAAGACAAACCATTGTTCGTCAATCCCAACCTACCCCCGCCAATGCCAGCACAAAAATCCATAAAAGTTTTTTTTTCTTTTTTATTTTTCAATTTAAATCTCTCTAAAAAAATAATTTGTTCACTATTTAAATATCATTATAATTTTCTATATGGTATGCATTTTGTCAAAAATGGCTTTTCTTTGTACCCAAACTTCCATTTGGAGGTCTTCTCCAGCTTTGATAAGTTTGTCTTTAATTTCTTGAAAAGTTTTGTCTGACTTGGACAAATCACCCATAACAAACATTACGAAATGATCTTGCATAATAGTTTGTTTGATATCCTCAATATTGACTGAACAATCCGCCAAAACATTGGCAAATTTGGCAACTATACCGACTTTATCCAAGCCTGATACAGTAATTATAACTTTAGAATCTTTCATTTTTCAATCCTTATAAAGATTTTAAACTACAACTATGATACCTAATTTGGGGGTACTTTGCAAAGATTTTTAAATTTTATTTCATATTATTCCATTATCTACTATAATAAAACTAGAGTTTAATTTTTGGAGTTTATTCAATTTAAAAAATTATGGATGCAAGAGAAACGGCGTTAAAAGCTTTAATAGATATTTCATACAACAAAGATTTTGAAAATGTTTTTGACTCTTGGGGAGCAAAAACCCCCTATAGAGGCGATTTCGGGAATCTTGTGAATGGTGTAATCAGAAATATAACTTATCTTGATTTTTTTATCGAAAAAATTTCTCAACGTAAACCGAATTTTTTGCAAAATGATATAAGAAATTTACTCAGACTGGGATTTTTTGAACTAGAATTCACCCAAAACCCCGAATACGCAGTCGTAAACAGCTATGTAGATATAGCCAAAAAAACCAATCCCAAAGCATCTACATTTATAAATGCTGTCTTAAGAAATTTTTTGAGACAAAAAGACGAAATTAAATTGCCGTCAAATTTTTTGGATAATTTGGCAACAAAATATTCCCACCCAAAATGGATGATAAAACGCTGGGTACTGCATTACGGCAAAGATGAAATTGAAAGTATTCTCAAATTCAACAACACTCCTTATGGACTTTGGATTCGTGTAAATACTCTAAAAATAAGTGTAAATGACTTTTTGGCGATGCTTGTCAAAGAAGGAATAGAATTTGAACAAAACATTATTGTACCTGAATGCATAAAAATCAATCATAAAGGCTCTATTACAGATTTTATAGGGTTTGAAGAAGGTATGTGGATGGTTCAAGGCGTAGCATCTTCTCTTGTGGCGAATATTCTTGCACCGGAAGAAGATGATGTAGTTCTCGATATCTGTGCAGCACCCGGCGGAAAAACTGCCCACATGGCTGCTATGATGAATAATACAGGACGAATTTTAGCTCTTGATTCCAACAAAAAAAGGCTCGAGCGGTTAGAAGAAAATTTAATCCGATTGAATATTGAAAATACGTCTTACATCGTAAAAGATGCGACAAAAGCCAGCTTTCAAGAATATTTTGACAAAATACTTGTCGATGCACCTTGCTCAAATACAGGTATTTTTTCTAAAAAACCTGATGCAAAATGGAAAAAAACCATTGAAGATATTGAGGACCTTTCAAAACTGCAATACCAAATTTTGGAAAATGTTTCAAAATACCTCAAGCCTAATGGTACAATGGTTTACAGCACTTGTAGCATTGAACTGGAAGAAAATATTTTGGTAGTGCATAAATTTTTGCAAAACAATAAAGATTTTGTGCTTGAACCTTTTGATATTCCTTATGAGACGGAAGGAACTTTACAAATTATTCCTTACGAATTTGATATGGAAGGCTTTTTCATCGCAAAGTTCAAAAGATTGTAAAAATAATTTTTCAAAAATATCAAACAAAATTTTTTTGTGTAATCATATTAAAGCACGTAATTTAAGGAGAGTAGGAAGTTGTACAATGTTGCCATAATTGGAGCCGGTCCGGCAGGTATATTTTCAGCTTTGGAAATAATGAAACTTCGCCCTGAATGGAAAGTTTTGATTGTTGAAAAAGGAAGTAAAATTGAAAAAAGACAATGCATGATTAGAAACGGTGCAAAAGCTTGTCCTCCTTGCAAAAAATGCGGTCTTCTTTGCGGATGGGGCGGTGCAGGTGCATTTTCTGACGGAAAATTAACACTTACCCCTGATGTCGGAGGAAATTTACTTGATTACATGTCAAGACAAGAGGTTGAAACCCTTATCAAATATACAGATAATATCTATCTTAATTTTGGTGCTACAGAAGAAATTCACGGCACAAATGATGCAGAATTTGAAGAAATTGCACGCCAAGCTACTCTTGCGGAACTAAAACTTATTAAATCTCCGGTAAGACACCTCGGCACAGAAAGAAGTCTCGATGTTTTAAAAGCAATGCAAGACTTTTTGGCACAAAGAGTAGAAATTTTGAATAATGAAGTTGCCAAAAATTTAATTATTGAAAATAACGAAATCAAAGGATTTACAACAGATAAAGGCAATACTTATACTGCAGAATATGTGATAATTGCTCCCGGTCGCGAAGGAGCAGATTGGCTTGCGAAAGAACTTGCAGGAACTAATGTCGAATTGGTCAATAATGCAGTCGATGTCGGCGTTCGTGTTGAACTTCCTGCCCCGATAATGGAAGAAATTACAGACAAACTTTATGAGTCAAAATTGATTTATCATGCACCGAGTTTTGGTGATGAAGTCAGAACTTTTTGTATGAATCCAAACGGCGAGGTCGTTTGCGAAAATTACAACGGTATCGCGACAGTCAACGGGCATAGTTATGCAAACAAAAAAACTGCAAATACAAACTTTGCACTTCTTGTGAGTAAACGCTTTACAGAACCCTTCAAAGAGCCTATTCAATACGGTCAACACGTTGCGAGACTGGCAAATATGCTTTCAGGCGGTGTTTTGGTTCAAAGACTCGGCGATTTGCTTGATGGAAGACGTTCAACTCACGAAAGTATCAAAAACTCAATCATCACACCTACTTTAGAATCTGCCACTCCAGGGGATTTGAGCTTGGTGTTGCCGTACAGACATTTAACAAGTATTGTCGAAATGCTTTATGCTCTTGACAAAATTGCACCAGGCGTTGCATCAAGATATACGCTTCTTTACGGTGTAGAAGTCAAATTTTACTCTTCAAGAGTGAAATTGACCAATGAGCTTGAAACCGAAGGCGTAAAAAATCTTTTCACCATAGGCGACGGTGCAGGTGTAACAAGAGGGCTTATTCAGGCTTCTGCTTCAGGAATTCTTGCTGCAAGAACTATTTGCGACAGAGGTTAGAGTTTTTTACAAAGGAGTTTTCTTTGGCAAACCTGCTTTGCGGGGGAATTTGCGTGAAGTTTTGTCAGTTTTTTCGATGACTATCAAATTTCTTTCAATATCATCGCCAAGGCTATACGGAATTACTTCAGCAAGGCTTGCCCCGAGGACTTTTAAAGCATTTTTTGCTTCTTTTATTTCATCCTGTGCAGCTTTAGCTTTGTAAGCCACAAAAAAACCGCCGACTTTAACATAAGGAAGGCAATATTCAGCCAAAATATTCAACGGTGCGACTGCTCTTGCTGTAACAAAATCGAATTTTTCACGAAAATCAAGAGGCAATTCTTCTGCTCTGGTATTGAGTGCCTCAAAACGTCTTTGAACGCCGATTTTTTCTGCTGCTTGAAGCAAAAAATTTGTTTTTTTGCCGACAGAATCGACAGCCACAACTTGTGAATCAGGATAAAGTATCGAAATAGGCAAAGCGGGAAAACCGCCACCTGAACCTATATCCAGCACTTTAAAAGATCCCGTTACTGAAGGGATTTTGTTAAAAGCCATTGAATCCAAGAAATGTTTGGTCAAAATAGTCTCTTCATCAGCTTTTGAGATGAGATTAGTGTGCGAATTAAATTCCACCAAAAAATCATAATAAATTTTGAATTGCTCAAGTTTTTCGTCAGAAAGATTCAGCATCAAGTCTTTAGCTTTATTTTTAAGATATATTTTAATTTGGTCTCCCATTTAAGATTGCCCCGTTATAGTCTCAAATTCTTTTTTGTCGATTTTACCTTTGATAAACTCAATCCTGCGTTCGATTTTCACTTTACTGTCAGTCGAAATTTCTTTACCGATACATTTTTTCGCCCAAACAAAAGCTCTGAGAGCTTTTGGCAGGTTATTTATTCTCATATAAACATCGCCGACATCCAAATAAGCAGAAGCCAAAAGATAAGGTGTATTAAGCTCTTTGGCAGTTTTCAGTTTTTCATAATAGAATTTTTGTGCCATTTTGTAGTCTTTTAAATCAAAATAGGTATCAGCAAGTTTGGATGCTGATTGAACAATTGCTTCTAATTCACCTGCCTCTTTATCTATCTCATAAGACTTATGAAGCAAAGTTATAGCCTTTGTATAGTCTCCTTCATCCGCATAAATCAAACCTAAATTTGCACAACTTTCTGAATAATATTTGTCATAACCTTCTTTTATCAAAACAGCATTTGCTCCGCGTTCGTAGAATTCTTTAGCATTTTGCATTTTGCCCATATTGTCAAATGTTACTGCTATTTTAAAGTAAATTTCGTTTAAAACAGGATGGTTGACTCCTGCTTGTTTTAAGGCTGTTTCATAGACCTGAAGTGCATTTGATTCTTGGTTCATATCGATATATAAATCGCCCAATCCAAGCAAAGCAAAAAGAATTTGGCTTTTTGGCAATGATTTCAAAATATTCATGTCTAAGAAATCGTTGTAATGCTGTTCTGCAGGTTTGTATTCCCCGAACGAGTGAAGTGTTTTGGCAATATTCAAAAGAATATAAGCCAATTCTTTATCATCATTAAGTTCTGTTGCTATAGCATAAGCTGTTTTGAGCGATTGCATTGCTTCTTGACGCTTTTTGAGTTTTGTATAACAGTTAGCAATTTTGCAATGGATATATAGTTCTTTTTGCTTTATTTTACAGGCTTTTTCTGCTTTTTGGTATAATTCGATAGCGTTTTCATATTTTTTGATTTCTTCTTGGTCGATTGCATCTTCCAAAAATTTGTAATAATCAGTATTATCAATAATTTTTGATTTTTTGTAGTCTACTTCGATGGGAATTTCGTCAATAATAGTTTTTTTTCTTTTATCCTTCGGTTTTTTTTCCTCATCTAGCCTTTGAAGCTCTTTTGCTTCTTCATATAAAAGTTTTCGTTCTTCTTCTGAAAATTCCGCCCCGATAATTTCGGTTTGAATGTGATGTGTACTAATGTTTTGCACAGCTATATTATCAGCTTTTTTCATGATATCTTCAGAAATATTTTTTTTACTCTTTGGTGAAGAATTATCTTCTTTCACAATAGAAGTTTTGGACTCATTAAATAAAATAACATCGCTGTTTAACATCGATGCTTTTAGTGTTATTTCATTAGATTTTTTGTGTTCAGAAAGTCTGGCATGGTGTGCAAATTCATTTCGTAAAGTCGTTCTGGAAAGTTTTATATGTCTTTCAAAATGTTTAAGGGGAATTTCTTTTCCATAAAAAGTCGAAAGAGCTGTATGAACCTTTTCTTTATGAGTTTTTCCGACTTTACCCAAAATTTGTTTTGCAAAATAATCTTTTACATAAAAATGCCCGTCAAAAATGTAAACAAAGGATGTTTTGAGCAAATCATCAAATATTTTTTTGCAATTATCGGGCAAAATAAAATCAATGGTTTCCCTCGTTACAGGGTGCCTTATTGCAGATAAATAATATAAAACATCTGCCTCTTTTTGTGAAAGTTTACTTGCCAATTGATAAATTACATAGTCATTAAAATCGATTTTTTGAGCTGTGGCTTTTGTAAAAAATTCTATGGAATCTTCATCTTTGATTACTTTGAAAAAATTTCTTATATTTCTTGAAACACCGAATGTTTCTTCAAAAATTTGCTCTAAAGGAACTTTGTCTTCTTTAATATGCATAGCTTTTTTTAGTTCCAAAAATTGATTGTATGTTAAAGCTTCAAGTCTGAGATTTTTTGAAAAAGGATGTTTTTTTATTATTTCAAAAGGTGCAACCTGAGAAGCTGTAACGATTTTGATATTTTCTTGTTCTGCTAGAAAATCCAAAAACTTAGAAATTTCATGGGGCAATCTGTCGGTATTTTTATTTATAAAATGCTCAAATGAATCAAATGCTATCACCAAATTCATAGGGAAATCTTTGAGTAATTCAAAAATTCTTTCATCAACTGAACGAGTTTGTGAAAAAGTTTTTTTGACTAAATGTTGAATTTTGACAGATTTTATAGTCGTAAAATAGCGATATAAAGAGAAAATCACATCATCCATACAAGCAGAATTGAAGCAGTCAAAACAAAAGAATAGCGAATTGTCTAAAAAAGCTGGCGTAAGTTTCAAAATTTCACTTTTGCCAACTCCCGAAAATCCTGTCAGAAAATGGAATTTTATCCCGCTGCCTAGATTTTCTATAAATTCCTTGATTTCTGTATGGCGTATATCTACAACTGAATTAATGCGTGGAGTGAGTTCAAAATGCTTAGAAATAGCTGTTTTGAAATCTTCTTTTGTTTTGAGATTTTTAACTAAATTTTTCTCCATTGCCTTATTCTATAATAGTTTTAAGGAAAATGTCTATCTCTGAAATAAAAGTTAAGTTTTTTAATATATCTTCCTAAATTAATTTGCTTATGCGATAATAATTTGGCAATTATGATAAAGGAGCTAGTATGATAAAAGTTGCGGTTTGTGGAGCTTTGGGCAGAATGGGACAAGAAGTCGTCAATGCTGTCAATGAAGCTGATGGTATGGAATTGAGCGTTGCAGTCGATATAGCTGCTTCAGGTCAAAAAATCGGCGATATTACAGTTGAAAAAAATCTTGAAACAGCCCTTAAGTCGAATCAAGCAGATGTATTAGTTGATTTTACCCAACCAGACAGCGTTTTCAAAAATGCTTTAACTGCTTTAAATATAGGAGTAAGCCCAGTCATCGGAACAACAGGTCTTTCTGACAAACAGCTTGCTGAATTAAAAGAAATTGTCGAAGAAAAAGAAATAGGATGTTTTATAGCGCCGAATTTCACTATCGGAGCTGTTTTAATGATGAAATTTTCTCAAATGGCAGCAAAATATTTTCACAATGCTGAAATAATTGAATTTCATCACAATCAAAAAAAAGACGCCCCGTCAGGAACAGCGATAAAAACTGCCCAAATGATGGCTTTAGAACAAAGTGATTTTGCCAAAAATAATTGTGCCGAAGTGGAACTGATAGAAGGCTCCAGAGGCGGTAAATCGAAAAGCAATATCCAAATTCACAGCGTAAGAATGCCGGGTTATATGGCTTCTCAAGAAGTTATTTTTGGCTCTCCCGGAGAAACCCTAAAAATAAGGCACGATTCTGTTGACAGAAAGTGCTATATGGCAGGTGTAGTCCTTGCCATCAGATACATTTTTAAGAATAATGATTTCATATACGGATTAGAAAATATATTATAGTGAGGATTTTATGAAAAAACCAAGTATAGCAATTTTGGGGGCAACAGGAGTTGTCGGACAAAAAATTAAAGATATTCTAGAAGAACGTGATTTTCAATTTTCACATATAAAATTTTTGGCAAGTGCCAGAAGTGTCGGAAGACCTCTAAATTTCAAAGGTAAAACCTACAAAGTCGAAGAAGCAACGCCCGAAGCGTTTGACGGTGTTGATATAGTCCTAAGCTCAGCAGGAGCATCTACAAGCAAAGCTCTCGTCGAAGAAATCACAAAACGCGGATGCATTATGATTGACAATACCAGTGCATTTCGTATGGATGAAGGCACTCCGCTTGTTATTGTCGGGGTGAACGATGAAGATATAAAATTGCACAAAGGCATAATCGCAAACCCAAATTGTTCTACATCACAACTTATGCTTGCAATCAAGCCTCTTCACGATTATGCGGTTATAAAAAGAATGATAGTTTCGACTTATCAAGCCGTTTCAGGAGCAGGAAAAGCAGCTATAGACGAGCTTAGAGCTAATGCTGAAGCTATTTTAAAAAATGAAAAATTCGAAAATGCAGTTTTCGATAAACAAATAGCATTCAATGTAATTCCTCGTATAGATGTGTTTTCAGATTATGACTATACAAAAGAAGAATTAAAAGTTGTTTATGAGACCAAAAAAATCATGCATTTGCCTCAAGAAACCAAAATTTCTTGTACAGCTGTTAGAATACCTGTTTATACAGGACACTCTGAAAGTGTAAGCATCGAATTTGAAAAAGAAATTACACCGCAAAAAGCCAGAGAAATCCTTGACGCAGCTTTTGGAGTCGAAGTTATTGATAATCCTGCACAGTTTAAATACCCTACACCGGCTTTTGCAGAGGGCAAAGACCCTGTATATGTCGGACGCATAAGAAAAGATTTGGCGTTTGATAATGGTCTTGCTATGTGGGTGGTTGCAGATAATCTTCGCATAGGTGCGGCTTTGAACACAGTTCGCATCGCTGAAAAACTTGTCGAAATGAATTTAATCAAAAATTAGGAGAATAAATTATGCAAAAACGCTATTGTATTGGCGATGTTGTAACAGCAATGGTTACGCCGTTTGATAAAGATTTAAAAATTAATTATCAAATGGTTGAAAAATTGGCAAATCACTTAGTAGAAAACGGCACAGAAACTATTCTTGTTGCAGGAACTACAGGTGAAAGTCCGACTTTGACACACGAAGAAGAATTAGAGCTTTTAAAAGTTGTCAAATCGGCAGTTTCAGGCAAGGCAAAAATTCTTATGGGTGCAGGCTCGAATTCAACTGCAACAGCGGTAGAAATGTCTAAAAAAGTCGCTAAAGCAGGTGCAGACGCCATTTTATCAGTAGTGCCATATTATAACAAACCATCGCAAATCGGCATGGTGGCTCATTTTGGTGCTATTGCAAATGCAGTTGATCTGCCTATTATGCTTTACAATATTCCAGGGCGTACAGGCGTAGATATGGCACCTGAAACTATTATCAAAATCGCAAATGAACATAAAAATGTTTTCGCAGTCAAACAAAGCAACGGAAATCTTGATTTGGTTACAGAAATTATAAGCGAAGCCCCTGAAGGATTTGTAGTATTTTCAGGCGACGACAGTCTGACACTTCCTATGTTGGCTCTAGGTGCTGTCGGAGTAGTATCTGTAGCATCTCATCTCGTCGGGAAAGAAATCCAATCGATAATAAAAGCCTTCAAAGCAGGAAATGTATCAGAAGCAACAGCTTTGCACCATAAATATTATCCTGTATTCAAAAAGATTTTTATGGCACCGAATCCTATACCTGTCAAAGCAGCTTTGGCAAAAAAAGGTATTATCGAAGAATATGTAAGATTGCCTTTAGTTGGACTTGATGACAAGCAAAAAGCTGAATTATTCAGTGCAATAGACTACGTTTTGTAAGGAGCAAATTGTGATAAAAGAGCAGTATTATCCTCAAGAAATAGAAAAAAAATGGCAAGCAAAATGGGAAAGTTGCGGAATCAATAAAACACCGCAGGAATCAGACAAACCAAAATATTATGCCCTGTCTATGTTTCCATATCCTTCAGGTCGACTGCATATGGGTCATGTCAGAAATTATACTATCACAGATGTTATAGCTCGTTTTCACAAAATGAAAGGATACAATGTTCTTCATCCTATGGGGTGGGACAGTTTTGGGCTTCCTGCAGAAAATGCTGCTATGAAATCAAACGAGCATCCTGAAAAATGGACTCTACAAAACATAGACTATATGAGAGAACAACTCAAAACGCTTGGGCTTTACTATGACTGGAGCAGAGAGTTCGCAACCTGTAAAGAAGATTACTACAAATGGACTCAATGGATATTTTTGGAATTTTACAAAGCAGGCTTGGCATACAAAAAAGAAGCTGCTGTAAATTGGTGCGAAAAATGTGCGACAGTTCTTGCAAATGAACAAGTTATAGACGGAAAATGCTGGCGATGCGATGAACTTGTCGAAAAGAAATTTCTTTCTCAATGGTTCTTAAAAATCACTGATTATGCAGAAGTTTTGCTTGAAGATTTAGAAAAACTTAGCGGATGGCCTGACAGAGTCAAACTTATGCAAAAAAACTGGATTGGCAAATCAACAGGTGCAATTTTAAAATTCAAAGTTGCAGAAAATCCCGAAATCGAAATACCTGTCTATACAACCCGCCCTGATACAGCTTATGGTATAACATATCTGGTCGTAGCTCCCGAATACAAAGGAATTGAAGACTTAATCAGCGAAGAACAAAAATCTATAGTCGCAGAATATCAAGAGCAAGCAAGACGAACTTCAGAAATTGAAAGATTGTCCACAGAACGCACAAAAACAGGTGTTCCGCTGGGAAAACACGTCATAAATCCTTTCACTGGAGAGACAATTCCTCTTTGGACTGCTGATTATGCACTTGCAGACTATGGAACAGGGGCGGTAATGGCAGTACCAGCACACGATTTAAGAGATTTTGAATTTGCAAAAAAATTCGATTTACCTATCAAAAAAGTTATTCAAAATCCGCAAAATCCTGATGCGGATACCACAGAAGCATATACAGAATCAGGCATAATGGTAAATTCAGGCAATTTTGACGGTCTTAAAAGCACCGATGCAAAATCCAAAATCACTCATTATGCAAAAGAAAATAATTTTGGGAACAAGGAAATACAATATCGTTTGCGTGATTGGCTGATTTCTCGACAAAGATATTGGGGTGCACCGATTCCTATAGTTTATTGCGAAAAATGCGGTATACAACCCATATCTGTCGACCAACTCCCGGTAAAATTACCCGAGGACGTTGATTTTACAGTCGTAGGAAAATCACCTATTTTGACATCAAAAACATTCTTAGATACAACCTGTCCTATTTGCGGAGGTAATGCGAAACGTGAAACTGATACAATGGATACTTTCATTTGTTCAAGCTGGTATTATCTTCGTTATGCCGATCCTCACAATACGCAAATGCCTTTTGATAAAGAAAAAGTTAACTACTGGTTACCAGTAGACCAATATGTAGGCGGCATTGAGCATGCAATTTTACACTTGCTTTATTCAAGATTTTTTACAAAGGCACTAAAAGACAGAGGGCTTTTGGATTTTGATGAACCATTTAAAAACCTTCTGACACAAGGCATGGTGCTTAAAGACGGTGCTAAAATGAGCAAATCAAAGGGTAATACAGTAGACCCTGATGAAATTTTCAAGCATTATGGGGCGGACACTGCAAGATTATTTATTTTGAGCGATTCCCCGCCTGAAAGAGACTTAGATTGGTCAGATTCCGGAGTTGAAGGCTGTTACAAATTCCTAAACAGAGTTTGGCGTTTATTTTATAATATCCAAGACAAAATTTCTTTAAATTTTCAAATTCCTTCAGAATTGCCAAAAGATTCTGATGCGTTGCTTCGAGAAATTCATATGACAATCAAAAAAATATCAAATGATATTTCAAACGAATTTCAATTCAACACAGTCATAAGCAAAACACGTGAATTCGTAAATTCTCTTTATGACTACACAAATACCAAAACCGAATATTTAGAAGCAGACAAAGCTGTATTGAGCTATGCTGCGGTAACTTTAATCAAAATATTGGCTCCGATTGTGCCTCATATGGCGGAAGATTTATACGCAAACCTTGGTGCGGACGAATCTATTCATACGCAAAGTTGGCCTGATTTTGATGAAAAATTGGCTGTTTCACAAAGTGTTACTGTAGTTGTGCAAATAAACGGAAAAGTCAGAGAAAAAATCGAAGTTTCACCTGAAATATCAAAAGATGAGCTTGAAAAATTGGCATTGAATAATGAGAAAGTAAAAGCTTGGACAGTAGGCAGCCAAATTATAAAAGTGGTGGTTGTGCCGGGACGATTGGTAAATATTGTAATCAAATAAACGCCTCATTGCGATATGAATGAAAGGAATATTTATGGAACTTCAATTTATCGGGCATAGTGCATTTTATTTAGAAACCGAAAAAGCAGGGATTTTGATAGACCCTTTCATATCTCAAAATCCTATATCAAAATTCGACCCAAAAAGTAAAGTTACGGATATATTGGTAACACATGGGCACTCAGACCATCTTGGAGATGCGATTCCAATCTCGAAACAAACAGGTGCAACTATTACAGCTATTTTTGAACTCGCAAATTATTGTGCTAAATGCGGTGCAAAAGTCCAAGCAGTAAATATCGGAGGCAAAATTCCTTTTGAATGGGGACGTGCAAGATTTTTTAGTGCTACACACTCAAGTTCGACTCCCGACGGAGCTTACGCTGGTTGTGCCACAAGTATTTTGATGGAAATAAACGGTATGAAGATTTTTCATGCAGGCGACACAGGTTTGCATCAAGAAATGAAAACTATCGGAGAAATTTACAAGCCAGACATTGCTATTTTACCTGTCGGGAATTTTTACACAATGGGCGTAAAAGAAGCAGCCATAGCGGCACAATGGCTTGGTGCCAAAAAAATTATTCCGATGCATTACAATACTTTTGATTTGATAAAAGCAGATATTAAAAAATTAAAATCATTTTTGCCCAAAAATATCGAATGTATAACTTTAGAACCCGGGCAAAAAATAGGATTTTATTAAATTTATATTTAAGCAGGAGAACTCACATTCAAAGCCAAGGTCAAAATAGATTCATTTTCTTTTTTGACAGGAGCCCAGTAGTCTTTGACCAAAATTGCATAAGAAATTTTTTTCTCAAAGCCTTTTTGTGTCAGATTTTCAGTTAAAATCTTGGATGAGGTATGATATTTTTTGACCAAAATAGTACCCCCATCGAGATAATTCTTGCAACACTTTAAGGCTTCCGGGTAATATGTAGCAAAAGCATCCGAGAGTAAAATATCTAGATATAGTTCGCCATTTTTTTTGAAAATCAAAAAATAGCCCTCAACACTTGCAGTTACTTCATTGTAAAGAATTTTTTTTAGTAATGCATTTTTGAATCTTTTTTTGAAATCACTTTCGACAATTTTTAATGCCTGCCTGAACTGCGGAAAAATCATATTATTGTGAAGTTCTACAATTTGAGGCAAGTATCTTGGTTCATAATCTTTGAAAAGTGATTGGTTAAAATTTTCATCAATAATTTTTGAAACATCACCTCTCCAAAGTTCAAGATGGGCACATTCTCTAAAGCTACAGCCTTTTTTGAACAATTCTTTGAGTTCAGGTGTATCTTCATTTACAAAAGTGATAAAGGTTTCAACACCATCGCCACCGTATTTATTCATAACATATTTTATCAATCTTGCAATCATATCATCGGAACAATGACCAATAGAGAGCCTATCTATTTGCCAGCGTGCATTTTTACGACTTTGTGGTGAAATATTAACTTCGCAAAGAGACTTTCCGTCTTCGATAGCAGCATAATTTTCTGACAAGAACTTTTTATTATTCGGCAAAAAATAATGGAAAAATTCGCAAAGCGAATTATGGATTTTAGGCATTTGGTGAAAAATATTTAATAAAAAATGCTCTAAAGATTCATTATTATTGGATTTAATTCTCTTAATCTTTATCATACTAGCCCCTTCAAAATAATTATAACAGATTTATAAAGATACTAAAAAAATTATATTTATTTACTAATTGTTAACTTAGTTGTCATCATTTCCCCAAAAGTTTATAATTTATCTAAATAGCAGTTATAAAGAGAGATTTTGATGTATAAAGTTGAAAAAATAACCAAAGAAAATATTAAAGATTTAGAATTTGCCTATAATGATTTTTTTGTAAGGTCCTATACTGATTACGGTTTCGAAATTTTACCGTTAGAATTCCCTGATGTAGCACATTTTGTTGAAAATAAAATCCTTAATATACTTGGGCTTTATCATCAAAATATTTTAAAAGCTTTTTTGATTTACAACATTATTGTTGATGTCGTTGAAATCAGCATTATTCACTGCGTTGGAAATGAAGATATAACAGACAAAAAATCTACGCTGATTCAAGCTCTGAAAAATGAGATTTCAGATAAAGAATTGAAGCTTATATCTTATGCAATGATGGGTGTTCAAAAAGATTTCGCAGCAAAAATTGCACATTTTGGGTTTGATTTCGTCGGGCAGGCTATTGTAAATTTCAAATTCACTAATGAAAAATCCGTACAGATTTTCAGTAAAATAGTTGATAAAACTTGCTCTGAAGGCATCGAAATAATAAATTGGAATCCCAAATATGCTATGGATTTGATAAAACTTATTCATGATTCCTTTAAGAACATGCAGGACTATAAATTCGACCCAAGATTTTTAACTTTGTCAGGTTGTGAGGATATTTTAGCGAAAATTGTCGAAAATGTTTATGGCATATTTTTGCCTGATAAAACTAAAATTTTGTTACAAAATGGTGTGCCAAAAGGGTTTTGCTTTGTAAATTTGACAACGGATAATATTGCAAATATTCCTATCATAGGCATATCACCGGAAATGAAATATAACGGACTGGGACAATTGCTCTTGAAAAAAGCTTTAGATGACTTGATAAAAGATGTTATGGCAGGAAAACTGCCTTTGATTGAGCTTAATGCCACTGTCGATACGGATAATTTACCCGCCATAAATATGTATCGCAAGCTTGGGTTTAAAGAAAGTACGAATTATTTTCACGCATACTGCGAATTATAAAAAAAGTTAACCAAGCTCCGCCAAGAACTTGGTTAACTTTTTTGCTTTCGCAAATATTTTCAATTATTACTTTGAACTAATTTTAAAGACGCCAAAGTTCGATAAGGATTATTGAATCCTTCTGCTTTTTCGGCTGCTTTTAAGTTGAAAATTCTTATAATTCTTCTAAGTTCTTCTTCTTCACGCCAAGAATTAGCTCTATATACGTTATTTTCCGGATCCGGCTTGATTCCAAGCGCGGTTAAAAATTCGCGTTCTTTCATAGATTACCCCTTTTGAAAATAAAAATCCCAATAATATATTCTATATATTTATAAAAACAAACTGACCCAATAAATTGCCTTTTTTATTTAAAAAAGTTAACAAAGTTTAATACTTAATTTCAAAAATATCTCTGACATTTACTGTTCTTGTACTGTAAAGCCAGCTGACAGAATATTTTGATAAATACTTAATAATATTAAGAAATATATCTTTTAAATTACACCCAATTGTACAAGGGGTCTTGTGCTTGTACTGACTAAAAAAATGGTGCATAATATGTTTGAGGATGTTTTTATGAAGTCTAAAATTTTAAAATATATTATACTTTTCGGAATTCTTATATTTGTACTTAAATCTTGTTTAATTGTTGATAAAGTTCCTGAATTAAAGTCAAATAATTTTCAAAAAACCGATAATGCTTTAACTCCAAAATCCAAGCCACCCTTTGAAACTATTTATAAAGACGGCGTAGATTATTTGGTTTCAAGAGGAGAGGTGGGAAAATACGGAGGAGAATTCAGGTCTTCGGTGATTGGAGAAGGTCCAAAGACTTTTAACCCTTGGGAATCTAAAGATAATACATCATCATCTTTAGGTGGATTGATGTTTGACGGTTTAGTTGCAACAGACGCTTATACAGGCGAAGTTGTCCCCAAATTGGCAAAATCTGTTGATATAAAAAATAATTTAGAATACACAGTGCATCTTCGTCGTGGGCTAAAGTGGTCTGACGGCAAGCCTTTAACAGCAGATGATGTTGTTTTTACGTGGCAAGATGTTATTTTCCAAGGATACGGAAACACAAGCACTCGCGATAATTTATATATTGAAGGCAAATTACCGACTGTTAAAAAAATAGATGATTATACAGTAAAATTCACTACTCCTGTTCCTTTTGCACCTTTTTTAAGACAATTAAGTACTCCTATTGCACCAAAACATATATTTTTGCCAATTGTCAAAAAAGGTAAAGCAGCTTTTCACTCATTTTGGGGTGTTTCTGTAAATCCTGAAAAATTTGTGATAAGCGGACCATTCAAAATCAAAGAATATACACCTGCTCAAAGAGTAACATTCATCCGCAACCCAAACTATTATATGATTGACAAAAAAGAACAAAAATTGCCTTATCTGGATAGATATATAGTCTATATTGTAGGAGATTTGAACAATGAAGTATTGAAATTTGAAGCAGGCGAACTGGATATTCTTTCTGTCAGAGGCAATAATGTAGCACGTTTCAAGGCATTAGAAAGACATGGCAACTACAAAATATACAATCTCGGACCGGAAACAAGTACAGTATTTATGTGCTTTAATTTGAACGACCGAAAAAATGAAAAAGGGAAATATTTTATTTCCCCAATAAAGCAAAGATGGTTCAAAGATTTGAATTTCAGAACGGCAATAGATTATGCAATTGACCGAAATGCTATGGTGTCGAACGTTCTCTATGGTGTCGGAGCTCCTTTATTTACGGCAGAAAGTTTAAGCTCTATATATTTGAATAAAAATCTTGCCATAGGACACAAAAAAGATGCCCAAAAAGCAAAAGAATTTTTGAAAAAAAGCGGTTTTTATTACAAAAAAGGTAAATTATTCGATAAATACGGCAACAGAGTCGAATTTGAACTTCTTACAAATGCCGGAAACACAGAACGTGAAGCAGTTGGCGTTATAATCAAACAAGATCTTGAGGAAATCGGGATTAAAGTAAATTTCAAACCGATTGAATTCAATTCTTTGGTCGGAAAACTCATGAATTCTTATGATTGGGATATGGTAATTATAGGGCTTACAGGCAGTCCTATTGAGCCTCATAGCGGTAGAAGCGTATGGTCAAACACAGGAACTATGCACTTATTTAATATGCATAATCCGACACCTACATCTTGGGAAAAACAACTCGATAATATTTTTGAATCAGCGGCAAAAGTATTGGATTTTGCCCAAAGGAAAGTATATTATGATAAATACCAACAAATAATATATGATGAAAAACCAATGATATATCTATATTCACCTGTTTTGATGATTGCCGTAAGAAATACTTTGGGAAACATCGACCCCACCCATCTTGGAGGAAGTACGCACAATATTGAGGAGATTTATATCAAATGAATATTATCGCATACTCACTAAAAAGAACTATTGAGGCCATTCCGCTTTTGATTTTGGTATCAATTATCAGTTTCAGCATAATCAAACTTAGCCCAGTAGATCCTTTAGCAGAGCTAAAACTCAACCCGAATATTACAGCACAGACATTAGAACTTGAAAAACAAAGACTGGGTTTGGATTTGCCTTTTTATCAGCAATATATGCGTTGGGGATGGAATTTTGTCAAAGGGAATTTAGGTGTTTCAACATCAGGAGAACCTGTAATAAATAGACTGACAGAAAGAATTCCCAATACGCTTTTATTATCGTTTACCACAATATTTATGACATGGCTTGTTGGACTTCCTCTCGGGATTTATGCAGCTTTAAACTGGCGAAAACCTGTCGACAGAATCCTTACAGTCTTATCTTCGATAGGAATGGCAATTCCTTCATTTTTCTTTGCATTGTTGTTATTGGTATTTGCTGTTAAAACAGGTCTTTTCCCTGTGGGGGGGCTTACGAGCGTTGGGTTTGAAAACTTTTCTACACTGCACCAAATAATTGACATAATTCACCATTTAATATTGCCTACTACAGTCCTTTTTACGATTAGTCTTGCGGGGCTTCAAAGACAAATCAGGGCAAATCTTTTGGATATTTTGGAGTCTGATTATGTAAAAATGGCAAAGGCAAAGGGTTTGAGCGAAAATACAGTTGTGTACAAACATGCTCTAAGAAATGCAATCAACCCGATGGTAACGCTTTTGGGGTTCGAATTTGCTTCTTTGCTTAGCGGTGCAGCCCTTACAGAATATGTATTTCAATATCCCGGCTTGGGTCGCTTAGTGCTTGAAGCCGTAATGAAATCTGATATAAATCTTGTTATGGCATCATTAATGATAGGTTCAATAATGCTGGTGATGGGCAATTTAATTGCGGATATTTTACTTCGGATTGTCGATCCAAGAATAGGAGACAATTAATGTTTGAAAAAATTGATTCATCATTAATAAAAAGACTCAAAAAAGACAAAGTAACCCTTGTCGGAATATTTGTCTTGATTTTTTTGTACACTGCAATTTTATTCGCTCCTTTCGTTGCACCATACTCCCAAACCCACTCTAGTAGAGACCTTTCCTATACACCACCTTGCAAAATTTTCACTGTAACATCAGATTATAAATTATCTAAACCTTATACATACAACTATATAAGGGAATTCAACCCTGATACATATTCTATCGAATATAAAATGGACAGGTCGAAAAAATATTACGTCAATTTTTTACAAAAAGGCGAAAGTTACAAACTTTTTGGTTTTATCCCCAGTAATATCCACCTTTTCGGCGTAGATAAAGGAGGAGAAATTTTTCTTTTGGGTACGGATATAAATGGTCGAGATAATTTTTCAAGACTGCTGTTTGGCGGACAAATCTCTCTTACTATTGGGTTTTTGGCGTTATTTATATCGTTTCCGATAGGAATGCTCTATGGTGGAATTTCAGGATATTTCGGCGGCGTAACAGATATGCTTATGATGCGTGTAGCAGAAGCAATTATGTCAATTCCGAGCTTCTATTTATTAATAATTTTAGCCGCTGTTTTGCCTTCAGGAATGAGTTCTGTTCAAAGATTCACAATGATTACGGCAATACTTGCTTTCATTGGTTGGGCAGGTTTTGCTCGTGTAATTCGTGGCATGGTGCTGTCGATAAAAGAACAAGAATTCATAGAAGCTTCAAAGTCAATTGGGGCTGGCTCTTTTAGGATAATCACAAAACATATTTTGCCTCAAACAATAAGTTATGTAGTAGTGGCAATAACTCTTTCCGTTCCCAGCTATATTTTGGCGGAATCAGGCTTGAGCTTTTTAGGACTTGGGATACAGCAACCTGACGCAAGTTGGGGTAATATGCTGAAAGAAGCCCAAGAATACGTCAATATTCTTTCAAGACCTTGGCTTTTGACTCCCGGTTTTTTAATTTTTGTTGCAGTCTTATCTTTTAACCTAGTAGGTGATACAATAAGAGACATCTTAGATCCAAAAAGTAAAGCAAGACGATAGAGGAATTTTTTATGCACGAAGTTCATTCTTTTATTACGGAATATTCAATGGCGGATATCTCCATCAGACTTCTAATTTCGGCATTATTAGGATTTGCAATAGGATTTGAAAGAGAATACACAAGCAAATGGGCTGGGATAAAAACTCATATGCTTGTAGCCCTAGGTTCTACAGTATTTACTATTTTATCAATCTATTCATTCCCAAAAATTGCCGTAACAGGAGCGACAATGTGCGTTGGAGACCCTTCAAGGGTTGCTGCACAAATAATCACAGGCATCGGTTTTATCGGTGGAGGTACTGTTCTTCGGCATGGTGGTTCTGTTTTTGGACTTACAACCGCTGCCAGTCTTTGGATTGCAGCAAGTATCGGCATGGCTGCCGGAACAGGTGATTTTGCACTTGCGACGATGGCTACCGTACTTTCAATAATTGTTCTTGTTGCCTTCAAAAAAATCCAAAATGTTTTCATTAAGCCTAACGTAAAGGCTCATACAACCATAAAGGCTATAATTATTGTAAATGAAGATTATGCTCAAGACGTAATTGAAAAAATTACAAGCAAATTTAACCACATATTAGAGCTTAAAAAAACCAAATGCCACAGGGAAGAAAATTGCACCAAAATATTAACCCGATTGGATATAGTAGATAAAGACCCTGTCAAAACAGCTTATAAAATTTTTGATAAAATAGATTACATAGAATCAATAGCAATAGAGCAGGATTTTCATGAATAACGCATTTTTAAATGACTTAAAAACCAAATTAACCAAAACAAAATTCAAAAAAAATATCAGCAGCTTGATAACATTTATTTCAAACAAAGTAAATTTAGACAGAAAAAGAGCCAAGTTGTTATTAATTATTTTGATTTTGATGTTTGTTTCTTTTTTGGATATATTATGGATGATAATTCCTGTGCCTGAACGAAACATCATCGAAGAATCACAACCCTACAAAGTCGAAGAAATACCGGCATTAGTCAACAAATATCAAAAGATTTTGGAGCAAAAACCAAGCGACTTCAATGCTCATTATGAACTCGGCAAAATCTATGTCTTTATGGGTGAATATGAAAGAGCAAAAGTAGAATTTTTTCAAGCCGTAGAAGTCGCTCCTCAAGGAAATTTCAACGCAGGATTTGCTTTGACAGATTTATACATTAAAGAAAAAAATCCCGGCATGGCAGAAAAAATGTCTCTTAAAGTAGATGAAAAACGTCTTTTTCGAGAAGAACTTTTTATTAAGGCTGATTTACTTGTCAATATTTCAAGACTTTACTTTGGGATGAACGATTTTGACGGCTCATACAGAACTCTTAAAGAAGCAATAAATTATTATACAAGATTAGATGCAAAAGAAAAATTAAATTCCTCAAAAAAAGAACTTGCATATCTTTTGGTGGATATGGCGGACAATGCCTATTACAATCAGAATGACCCTGTAAAAGCCAGCATATATCTTGATGAATCCCAAAAATTGGAAGAAAATGCATGGGCTTATGCAAAATTAGGGTATTTATTTTTTGAAGATCCCAAATTATCCACAGAATATTTTGAAAAAGCTTATAATTTTGAACCAAATGCAGTAAATTTGGAAGTTTTAATTCATACCTTGCAAGAAGCAGTACTCCTAAGTGCCCAAGAAGGTAAAGAATCAGAAAAAGTATACTTTCAAGGTGTTCTTGATCGTGTCAAAGAAGAAAATTTACATGGGAAATTCTACACAAAAACAGCTTTGAGTAACGTAGAAGGTTTTTATGAGAAGCAAGAAAACCCAAATCTGTATTTACCTGTTGTCTACATCGACATTCACAACGCAAATGATAAAAAAGCGTTAGATTATCTCAAAATAAGGGCTGTTTTTATTGATAATAATAACAAAATTGTCGGACATCATGACATAATCGCCGTTAATTCTTCTGAACCTTTACCACCCGGGAAACAAAAAAATACTTTCCGAATCGAATCGAATCGTTTTTTGACCTCTTCTGAAAAACCTAATACTTTTTATAAAGTATTGTTATATATTTCCAAAAAAAGACCTGATGAATGGACTTATTCAACGACAAAAATTCTTCGTAATTACTAATTTTTTATAAGCAATTATTCATATATGAATTTTGTTGCAATATTTTGTTACAATCATAATAAAATATTTTTTGCTTTATTATTCCATATTTTTATAAAAAAAAACATACAAATCAACTATATCGCTCTAAAAACACCCTATTTTTATAAAAAAAATATATAACTATTGTGAAGCGTACACTAAAAAAATTTTATTAAGCATTTTCACATTAGCAATTTTTTTTTTCACAGGTTTTATTTAGTTATAAATGCTGATATTATTGATAAGTTGTTGTGGCAGAAGAATATATCAAAAAAATATTAATTTTTTCAGCATCAATATTGATATTATTTATTTGGAGAAGATCATTTGCATTTAACGCCTATTAACAGTAATTTACAAAACAAAAATCAAAGGTCTAATCAGCCCTCATTTTCTAATGGAGGAGCTATTTTAGCTGCACTGGCCAAGCCTTTACAATCTTTTGACACCAATCCTATCGGGGGGGTTATATTTTTAGACCTTACCTCTGCAGTTGCACCAAATACTGCGATAGATACTGTGAAAAGAAATCCCGACCAAGGATTTGAAACTTTCAGAAGAGAATTTTCAGGATTGGTTGTTAACTGCGTATTACCCGGTATTATTGTCCCTGGAGTTGCATATTTAGCCAAAAAAGGTATGCTCGGGGATGCTTTTTCTAATATTGAAGCACATAAAATTTGGGCGAACAAAGATAATATCGATGAAGCAACTGCCACTTGGAAAAAAGTTGGTCATATGGATTCTGAAGAAGAAAAAGCAAGGGAAATCTTCAAAGAATTTACCAAAAAAATGCAGCCCGATTCACAATCCAAATTAAAATTAGACCCTAATAGCACTACAGACAAAATCAAAGCAGCAGAAGACAAATTTGTAAAAGCTTACAAAAATGCTAAAAAAGGAGTCAGCCTTGATAATAAAACTCTTATAGGAATACATAATGATTTGGCTACAGTCTATGGTCAATCAAAATCAATCACTATTAAGGGCGAATCAAAAACTTATACGACTCCTCTCAAAAATTATATCAGAGATCATTTTGCATTATCAAAAGCCTTTGCAGATAAAGCTGTTACCCCTCATAATATTGATGCTTTTTCAGATAATTTGAAAAAATTGTTGAAATTCAAGAGCCTTGCAACAATGGTGGGTGTTGGTGCTTTAGCATTGTCTATGCAATCTATTAACCGAAGTATTACAGAAAAAATGACAGGCAGAAAAGGCTACTCAGGCTACAAAGATTTGAGTATTGATGCTCAGCCGACAGAAGAAGAAAAACAAAAACTTCTAAGAGGTAAATTCTTATCGGCAGCTTGGTTCACCGGCTTGGCATTTTTAAGTATGGGTAAATTTTCTTACGAAATTTTGAATTTTGCCGCTCCTACGACAACAATGAATCAGGCAAGAACTTTGAGCTTGTTGACAGATTTCGGTCGTGTTAGTGCTGCTGATGAGAAAAACGAATTGAAAGATACAACATTGAGAGATACTGTTATATTTATGAACTTGTATGTCCTTGGTGATTATATTCAAAAAGGCGTTGTCGAATTAGCCCAAAAAATGTACAAAAAAACACATGGCGACTTGAATTTGATGAATGAATCAGAAAAACTCGACAAAAACGCACCTTTACTGAAAAAAATCGGACATTGGGTCAAAGGCAAATCAGTAAAATCATTTGACGAAATAGAGGGGACTGCAACAAATTTATTAAAAGATGCAAAAACAACTCAATTACGAAAAAATATCGTAACAGCTGCTAATTTGACAAGTATTGGATATTCATTGCTTGCTCTTGGTATAGTTATTCCTATTTTGATTGCAAAAATGACCAATAACAACAGGAAAAAACAAATTGCAAAAGTTAAATCTTCCTCAGAAACAGAGGTAAAACCACAAAGCAAAACATAGAAGATTAATAATTATTAACGAAAAAGACCTTATTAAGGCAATTTTTTGAGATTAGGTGCATTATAAAGGCAAGTTAGCATATCAAAAGAAGTGAAAATTAAGTAAATGATTATAACAAATAATAATCACAATAAGATACAAACAAAACCGGCATTTGGGAACGCAGTAATGAATTATCTAGCCAGCAATCAAGCTATTGGTGCTTTTGCAGTAGATATGGGTTTTATGGTTATTCCAAGGACTGCCATTGATTTTACAAGAACCCCTGAAGCAGGTATGGAAACGGCCAGAAGAGAGCTTGTAAGTTGCTTTCTGTACGCAGGTATGGGGGCATTCGGTCTTGTTGCAGCACATATCGTAGGGGCTTTCCCTAAAAGTAAAAAATATGATGTTCCATTACACAAAATTAACGCAGGGAGTTCAACTTTTGATGCTTTAGCACACTCTTGGAATGAATCATTAAATAATTACGGGCGACATTTTAATAATAAAAAACCGACAGTGGATGATTATTTAAATAATGTATTCAATTCTGTTACAGGCTTGAGCAATAATACTAAAACTCCTATAAATTCTAAACCTAAAATCCAAAAAGAAATAGTTGAAGAATTAAAAGAATTACTGTTTAGCAAAAATGACTACCAACTTGCTAAAGATACAAAAACAAAATTAGTTCAAAAAATAATCAAAATCACAGGAGCCAGCGAGCATCTAAATCTCGTAAATAAAACAGCAGAAATAGAAATCAACGGAATAAAACAATTTGAACAAATCAAATTGAGTGCAGCTGATTTGCTGGATAATGTTTATTCTTTGGGTAGAACTTTTATGCAAGATAAAGTTGCTGCTGAATTCAAAAAAGGCTCTAATTTGGCAGATAATGAATTTGTAAAATCTTTCAAACGCTTTAATTCTCACAAAATGCTTTTGGGTATCGGCATGGTATCTGCTGTTGCATTTAGCATGCAAGCGGTAAACAGATGGCTTACCAAAAAGAAAACAGGTTCAGACGGATTTGTAGTCTATAAAGATAAAGAAGGAACGGGAGAAAAAGCTCAAAAAGATAAATCAACAAGCTTTAAAGTTGCAAAAGGTTTATCCGCTGGAGCTATAGGTTGGTTCGCACTTAGCCAAATCGGCGGAAAACTCAAAGATTTGCCTAAGAAATTGGAATTTACAAAATTATTACCGACTATGAACCACTATAAATATGCCTATGGTCTTACGATTGCAGGAAGACTTTTAGCTTCAAGTGATAAAAATGAACTTCGAGAAACTGCTACTCGTGATTTCTTAGGGTTTGCCAGTTGGCTTGTTTTGGGCGATGTAGTAGCAAAAATCGCTGCCAGAGCTTTTGAAAAATCCAAAAACATAAAATTATTAAATTTTGAAGACAAAACTTTAACAGGTTTCGCCAAAATAATGAAATCATCTCTAAAAACGCATGAAGAATTATTATACTCAGATACAGCAAAAATGGCTTCAGAAGGGACTAAAAAAGCTCTGAAATATTTGAACATATCTCAATTAAGCGGATATGCGTATTCTGGATTGCTTTTAGGGCTGTTTATACCTATGCTGAATAAAGCTGTAACAAATAAACTGCATGACAAAGAAATCGAAAAGAAAAAAATAGCCAAAGTCCAAAAAAACGAAGTTAAATCTTGATTTTACTAGAAAGTTATTTTAATCTATGATGTATTTATGAACAGCATTATTAGAGAAAATACTCAAAATCGCAAACTTTTCAGAGAACTGTTTTTTTCTTCGCAAAAGAATTTGAAGACAAGATTTGATGCAATGAAAAAAAACTTTGCCTGCAATCGTTGTCATAATTGTTGTAAAGACAGATATCTTGAAATTTCTCCTGAAGAAATCAAAGATTTGGCAAAAAATGAAAAAATTTGGGCTAATTTCTTAGACTTTTTTGAGATTTCAAAAAAAGAAAATGAGTTTTCAAAAAATGTTCGAGAAAAAACAAACGAACCTGTTTGGTTTTATTCTTGTCGTTATTTTGATGGAGAAAAATGTTCCTACAAAGGAGCAAAAGAGCCATTTTGCCTCAATTGCGGGATAAATTTTGAAAAAGTTTTACCATTACAATGCAACTATAAAAATTGGCAAAAAAACATATTAAAAGATATTGAAAATGAAATATTTAAAGATGTTTTGATTAAATACAAACAAATGGAAACTTTTAAAGAAAATTTTAGCTGTAATAAAACAGGAACATGTTGCAAATTTGCTTGTAGCGAGTTCTCTTTTGAAGAACTTAAACAAAAAGCTTCTAATGGAGATAATTTTGCAACACAATTTGTCAGTGTGTTTCAGCCTTATGAAAATCAAGAAACAGCAAGGGAAATTTATCCTGAATATGTCGAGATGCTCGAAAAAAAACTTGGCGTAGATGAAAAAGTATATTTTTATTTTTGTCCGCATTTAGACAAAAATAATCTCTGCACCCAATATGAAAAACGTCCTGACGTTTGTAGGGATTTTCCAAATAATCCATTATCAATTCTTCCGCCGTGGTGTGGGTATTATGAATGGAAAGAAGATGTCGAAGTGCTTGCTATGACTTTGCATGCATTAGTTAACTTAGGCGAATTCTACAAAGAAAAACTTGATAAAATCATCTAAAAATAATAAATTTTATTTTCAAATAAGATATTTAAGAAAAATAGTAACCAAAGTGAAATACACTGCCAAGCCAATAACATCAATCGTTGTAGCAATTACAGGACCACTTGCGATTGCCGGGTCTATATTTATTTTCTTCAGCACAAAAGGTGTCATTGTACCGATAAGGGTAGCTAATGTCATGTTCAAAATCATTGCAAAACCCACAACAAGCCCAAGTGCATAATTATGTTGCCATCTCCAAGTAAGCAAAATAACCATTATGCCAAAAAATGTGCCAATAACCAGCCCTATTCTGAATTCTCTGAAAATATGATGAAAAGCAGAACTCATAGTTACTTCACCCGTTGATAAACCACGAACCATTAATGTAATACTTTGTGTTCCTATATTTCCGCCAAGACCTGCCAATAGAGGCATAAAGATTGCAATAATCGGTATAATTCCAATCAATGTGTCGAAATGATGTGCGACATTGACCGCAACAAATTCACCCAAAAGAGTAATAAATAGCCATGGAGTTCTTGCCCTGATAGCATTGAACATGTGTCCTGCCAAAATCTCATCTTCATCAATTACATCTGTCGTGATACCCGACGATGCATAAATTTCGCCGGTAGTTTCTTCTTCCGTTACTTCTTGAGCATCATCCCAAGTAACCATGCCCTTCAATCTGTTGTAATGATCTACGATAGGAACTGCCAAAAAAGCATATTTCATAAGAATATCAGCAACAATATCTTGAGGATCATCTACATAAGCTTTAATAATATCAGTCGACATTATATCTTCAATTTTGATATGCAAAGGGCTTGTGAGTAAGCTTCTCAAGCTGACAACACCCAACAAATGATTAAGTTTGTCGACAACATAAATATAGTAAAGTTCTATATTGTCTTTTTCAGCTTTAATTCTTAAAAAAGACAAAGCCTGCTCAATAGTCATATCCTGATTGACTGTAATTACCGCCGAATTCATGATACCGCCTGCGGTATCTTCTTCATAGCTTAATAGTTCACGAATTTGGCTGGAAACACGAAGCGGAAGCTTATTCAGATATGTCTCAGAATCTACATCATCCAAATCTCCTAACACGTCCGCCACAGAGTCATGAGGCATTTTTAATATAATTCTGGCAGCTTTTTCATCATCCAAGTTTTCAAGAGTTTCAATTTGCATTTGGGGAGAAAGTTCTTCGAGCAAATCAGCCAATTCATCTTCTGACAAAATGCTGGTACATATTTGCCTTTCAGCATGATTCAATTCTTGATAAACTTCTGCCAAATCAGCACAATGCAGTCCTGATAACTCTTCTTCAAGGTTGTGGGAATCAGAATTGTCTATAAGTTCTTTAATTCTATCCTTTATATTTTCAAGATTTGGCAACATAGACTCAATCCCTTAATGTGCGTAAGTTTATTTTAATCAAAGCAAAGCTTAAAATAAACCCCTAATTATTTGCTGTTCCTATTAAAAGCTCTTATTGCCAAAACTTGCTGATAAGCTTTAGTAAAATGTGCATAGTCAAAAATCACTATCCCGTCAGCATTCAATTCTCGCAAAACCTTAATTTCTTGAATTAAATTGGTAGGTTCTGTTTTTGTAAAAGGATCAAACAATCCGGCATAAATTTTCATATTAGGACCTTTACAAGCCATCATGTCTCGTAAATATTTTTCTGTAAAATCAAGATTTGACGATAAAAACAAAGGTGTAAATGCATCCAAATAGCCCCTTTGTGCCCACTTGCCCCAATCTTGCAATTTCACTACTGCACTTTGATTTTTGTCAGGAAAAATTACTGCCGAAATAATTATATTCGGGCGAAGTTTTTTCAAATTGCCCAACTGCTCTACAAAACATGTAACTTTATCTCTTCGATAGTTTTCCCATTTGTACCAATTCGGATTAGTAGTTCCAATTTCGACAGGCGAAACCCCATAGATTTTTTGAAATTCTTCAATAGCGTATTTGGTATAACCCCAACTCGTAGACATAAATTCGGGGGAATTTTGTGGAGAACAGACAGGATATCTTATGTAGTCGATATTCACACCATCAACATCATAATTACAAACAATTTCTTTCAAAATTTTCATCAAATAATCTTGAACTTGTGGATTTGCAGGGTCTAAAAAATAACCCAAATGCTCTGCCTTTGAAGGCTGAACCGACTCGGAAGTTGCAAACCAAAATTGTCTGTTTAACCATTCGGGGTATTTTGATTTGAGAAGGTTAGGCAACGGTGAAACGGATTCATTCCCCAAATAATAAGTTTGAAACCAAGCATGCACTTTTATGTTTCTTTTATGTGCTTCTTCTATCCATATTTTCAAAATATCAGTATCAGAAAATTCAGGTCTTTGAGCAATCAAACCGTATGATTTAAGTGTTTCAGAAGGAAAAATAGTCATTCCATGATAATAAGTTTCAAGATAAATATTATCGATACCTATTCTTTTCAAATTATCGAGAATAAGTCCAATTCTTTCGGGAGATCTTTCTTTTGGGCGTAACCAAACGCCTTTTGGTTCATTTTGAACATAAGGCACAGAACATGCGATGGCTCTGTTAGAGTAAATTATCGAATTCTTAGCATATTTTTTTGCCATAATAATATCAAATTTTTGGGCATATCCTTTCGAATACTCCAAAAAAGCATTTGCTTTATCGATATAAAAATCAGATTGAAGCATTGAATAGTTATTCTTTTTGTAATAATTATTTATTTCCTGTGCTTCTCTTATTTTTTCTTCAGCTTCAAATACGTATGTTTCGGGAGTAATAATGCTGCTGATTGTTTTTGTTGTCGTATTTATATCTATCCTTGAACCTAAAATAACATTTTTTTCAATCCACTCTTTAGCCTTCCCATGTCCGCTTATGACAAAACCATTAGGAGGAATGATGGAATCCATAGAACTCATCGCTACAACTTGATTATTAACGACTATAGCTTCTTTTCCATACTCATTTGTATTGGTTTTCAAGCCATATTCACTTGTATAAACGATAAACTCATTAATTCCTCGTCCGCCTGGGTCTTTGTTGGTTTTTTTAGGGTTAATATCAGTTATTTGATAAAAAGAGACCTCATTTCCCAAAGATATTCTTTGAACATCAATATTTATCGTCTCCGGACAACTCATAAGCATTGGCATATTGGTCTGGCATGTAGATTTTTGCTTCTTTTTTCTATTGTTTATCAATAAATTTTTGTCATTAAAATTTTTAAGTCTTTTAATAGTTTTTTGGTGAAGATTTTTGATGCTCTCAATATCTGACTGCGAAATATTAAATTCGGTTTTCGGAAGGTTCAACGCTTCAGCACTGGGTAAATTTATATCCGGCATTTCGAATTTTGGTCGTTCAATATTGATTTTTTTATTATTCGGGAGCTTAAAATATCTCGCTTCCGCAAAATTTGTAACGCTGAAAAATAAAATAACTAAAATACAAACCAATTTTTTCATAAAATTCACTCTTCTAAACTTCGACTCATCATTGCCTAATCGTGGCTTTCAAAAAAACTTCTACTGCGTTATATTAAAATATTAAAAAAATGTTTAAAATAAATATTTTTATTTGAGTTTATTTTAAACTATAATTAGAAATATTATATCAGGCAAAAAGCGTATGAAATACAAAGATTACTATGAAATTTTGGGAGTCAAAAAAAATGCTGACGAAAAAGAAATCAAATCAGCATATCGTAAACTTGCCCGAAAATACCACCCTGACGTAAATAAGGACTCAAATTCGGCGGAAAAATTCAAAGACCTTAATGAGGCATACGAAGTTTTATCCGATAAAGAAAAACGAAACAGATACGATTCTTTAGGCTCAAATTGGCAACAAGGTTCTGACTTTACACCACCTCCTGGTTATGAAAATGTAAATATCAATTTTAGAGACTTCGGCAGTGGATTTTCTCAAGGTCGTTCATCTTCAGGATTTGAAGATTTTGGAGGATTTAGTGATTTTTTTACAAGCATATTCGGTTCAAGCATGCATCAACAGCAAAGACCCTCTCAGCCACAAAAACAACATAAATCTACGACGAATTTGGATGTTATACAAGATATAACTCTTGAACCTGAAGATGCCATTTACGGTATTTCAAAAAATGTAAAAGTGTCTTTTATGGACAAATGTCCCGACTGCAAAGGGAGAGGCTGCTACAGTTGCGGTCAAAGCGGTTTTTCACCAATTTCTAAAACACTTAAAGTCCAAATTCCAAAAGGCATAAAAGAAGGTGCGAAAATTCGATTTAGCAATGAAGGGAAACTAGACGATTATGGACATAGAGGCGATATTTATTTAATTGTCAAATTTTCCAAAAACGCAAAATTTCAAATTGAAGGAAACAATATAACCTCCATTTTAGAAATAACACCCGAAGAAGCTGTTTTGGGATGCATCAAATCTGTAGAAACCACTCAAGGTATTGTCAAAGTAACAATCCCTCCAAAAACACAATCCGGAAAATCACTAAGGCTAAAAGGTTTAGGTCTAAAATCCGATAAAGGAGAAATTGGTTACCATACTGTGAAATTACAAATTATTATCCCCCATCACTTATCTGACAAAGAAATTGAACTATACAAAAAAATAGCGGAATTAAAAAAATAATGAAAGAAATTTTTTCCAGATGTGAACTATTTTGGGGCAGTGATTTTCAAGAAACACTTGCGAAAAAACACATTTTAATTGTAGGTCTCGGAGGAGTGGGAGCTTTTGCTTGTGAGGCTTTGGCAAGAATCGGCATAGGGCAATTCACTTTGGTAGATTTTGATGTGGTTACAGAATCCAACATAAACAGACAACTTTTTGCACTTAATTCGACAATAGGTCAAAAAAAGACTCTTCTTGCAAAAAAAAGATGCGAAGATATTAACTCTAATATAAAAATAAATATAATTGACAACTTTTACACCCAAAAATCGAACGAAGAACTTTTTCAAATAAAACCTGACTTTGTAGTTGATGCAATAGATACATTGCGTTCAAAAATTGAACTTTTGGAATATTGCTATCAAAATAAAATCCCCATAATAAGCTCTCTTGGTGCAGGTAACAGAATAATTCCCGAAGCTCTCAAAATATCAGACTTGAGAGATATTCAAGCAAAAAAATGCGTTTTTACAAAAAATATCTTGTACCAATTGAATAAGAGGTCGATTAGAGAAGGGATTCCTTTTGTGATTTCGGATGAGCCACCCGCCAAAGTCAAAAAAGTTCAAATTACAGAAAGAGTCGGCGATATCGAGTACGAAAAAATCACTCCCGCAAGTGTATCATTTGTCCCGCCTGTGGCAGGTTATATTATGGCAGGACATATAATCAGGAGCTTTTTGAATGAGTAAAGGAATCCTATATATTTGCCCTACCCCTATCGGCAACATAAAAGACATAACTCTTAGAGCCATAGAGCTTTTAAAGAATGTTGATTTGATTTTGTGCGAAGACACAAGAGTTTCAATCAAGATTCTCAACCACTACGAAATTAAAACAAAAATGAAAAGTTATCATAAATTTAATGAAAAACAATCAATAATTGAAATAATTTCTTTGCTAAAAGAAGGCAAAAATATCGCCTTGATTTCAGATGCAGGTACGCCTGTCATCTCAGACCCCGGCTGTGAACTTCTGAAATCAGCCATTGAAGCATCTGTAAAAATAGTCCCTCTTGCAGGAGCAAGTGCCGTTACTACATTTATGAGCGGGGTTTATAACCCGAGCGGGCAGTTTTTATTTCTGGGATTTTTACCTAAAAAAACATCTGAAAAAGAGACGATTTTACGAAAATTCAAAACCCAAACCATTGTTTTTTATGAATCCCCAAACAGACTCGTAAAAACTCTTGAAGAAATAAAACAAATCCACCAAGAAGCTCAAGTAGCAGTTGGGCGTGAGCTTACAAAAGTTTATGAAGAAATCAAACAAAATTCTATTGAAAAAATCCTAAACCATTATAAGCAAAAGCCTCCCAAAGGTGAAATTGCTGTAGCTATAATCGGAGAAGCCCAAAATGATTCGAATATAGACCTAAATGAACAAATTTTGAAACTCCACTCGCAAGGCTATAGTATTAATGAAATTAGTAAAATTATTTCGACCCTTTTTAAAACTTCTAAAAAAGAGGTCTACAAAATTGCATTAGATTTATTAAAAACTTAAACATCGCTGCCTGAAAATCTATCGTCTTCAAGCTCTTTTATATTTATAGTCTGTCCATCTTCAACAGGAATGTGGTGCCCTTTAGGGATATCAATTTCGATGTTACTTACATCATCATCGATCATCTCCAATTCATTTTTTGTATATTCCTTAACCTTGCCGTCTTCTAATTTTACAGCGACTTTGCCGTTCAAAAAGTGCAATGCACAAACCCGACCGATGCCATCCGCGGTCATAACCCCTGAACCCACAGGGGGCATACCTTTTGCGGCATCAATATAATTCGAATATTCATAATTCAAACAACACAAAAGTCTTCCGCAAACTCCTGAAATTTTACCCGGATTAATAGGCATTCCCTGATCTTTAGCCAATTTTATGTTAATTGATTCGAAATTTCTTAAAAAACTGCAGCAGCAAAAAGGTCTTCCGCAAAGTCCATTGCCTTCTAAGATAGAAGTTTCATCCCGAACACCTATATGCCGAAGGTCAATTCTAACTCCGCGAAAAGTTTGAGTCAAATCCTTCAAAAGTCCTCTAAAATCGACTCTTTGAGGTGCTGTATAATGAAAAGTTATTTTTGCTTTGTCAAATGTGTATTTTACACGAGTCAAATTCATGTCTAATTTATGATTTTTAATGAGCTCTTTACATTTTTCGAAGGCATCATCTTCTTCTTTTTTGATTTTTTCTAATTTGAGCAAATCATCTTTGGTAAGTGTCCTTATCAGAGGTAAATATTCAACATCTTTACCTTCCCACTTTTGAGCGACACAAGAAGAAACTTTTATAACTTTTGCTACTTCTTCTCCCTTGTCAGTTCTGATTAAAACGTATTGACCATGTTCTAAAGTCAAATAATCAGGGACTTTCAGGGCGAAAAATTTGTTTTTAAGCATTCTAACAGCATATTTAATCATAAAAGTATTATACACAAAAATATTGATTTTATTAAATTAAACATATAAAAAAATAGTCCAACCTTTCAAATTAGACTATTTTTTTGTCTATCAACTCAATTTTTTGATTATTTTACAGCTTTTTTATTAAGAACAAAATGTTTATTCAAAGATGCAAGTTGTGCACTACCTTTGAATGCATCTTTAGGCTTAATATCTTTATCAGGTGGGTCTAAAGCTAATCCTGCACTTTTGAATTTGGCTGAAAGTGCTTTGGCTTCATCTTTCCCGAGTGCAGCCAAAGAAGCTTTAATAGCAGCTATATCTTCTTTCAGAACACCTGTCGAAACTATATTGTTTTTTTCCATAATATTTTTTATGCCATATCCTGTAACTGTATTTGTATCAACAATTTTTTCGGATTTTGCTTCACCTTGAGGTTTGTTTCCCGCTGGTGGAGAAGGAGGTTTTGGGGGATCAGGTAATGTTATATTATGCTCTTTAGCATAAGTTTCTACTGCTTCACGCCCTTTTGAAACAATATCAGATGGTATTCCCGCTTGTTTTAATTTATCTAAAAATTCTTGAGGCGGATTACCTGAAGGTTTTTGTATATTTGCTCCTGAACCTACATTGAAATTTGAAAATGAAACACCTTGTACCATAACTTTATTTATCCTTTCATAAGCTACTTTATATCTTATGTATATATAAAGGATATTTTTTTTAATAAATTTCAACTCTATCAAAGATTGTAATATTTTTTTACAATCTTTGATAAGAATTCATTTTTTAAAATTAAAGATTTATTATCTTGTGCTTTTCGATAATTTGATTCGCCAAGGCATCTAATTGTAAAAAATCATCACCTTTTGGCTTGCCTTTGATTATTACAAAATCCAATTTTTCAGGTTTTATTATACTTAAAAGACTCTCTAAAATTTTGGTCAAATTGCCACCCCATCCGTAAGAACCGACAATTGAGAAAAATTTAATTTTGGGTCTTAAAGCATTGAGCAAATAGGTGCAATAAACAGCCGAAGGATGAGGACCTGAAAGCACCATCGACACTCCTATAACAAGAGTTGCTGCATCAACAGTTTCCATAACAAGTTCACCCATATCACCTTCGATTAAGTCCCAAAGGACTACCTCTATATCAGCATCTTCAAGTTTTTGAGTAAGATAATCAACCATCATTTTTGTACTTTCATACATAGACACATAGGGAATTACCACCTTGTTTTTGACTTTGTCGGAAGTCCAATCTTCATAAGCTTGAAGTATAAAAGATGGATTTTTGTATACAGGTCCATGACTTGGCAAAATCATTTTTGGAGACAATTCTTTAATTTTTTGGTTATATTTACTCGCAAAAGTTCTAAAAGGCATCATTATTTCTGCATAATATCTTTTGGCGGCAAGTAATAAATTTTCGCTGTAATCAGCCCAAATATCACCTGTGGTGTAGTGTGCACCATAAAAATCACATGTGAAAAGAAATTTATCTTCTTGCAAATAAGTAAACATCGTATCTGGCCAATGGACAAACGGTGCCAAAATAAACTGCAATGTCTTGTTCCCCAAAGACAAAGTATCTTCATCTTGAATAACAATAAATTTATCTTCATCTATGTGAAGCATAGATTTTATATTTTCTTTTGCTCTTTCATTTGTAACTATTTTGGCATTAGGATATTTTGCCACCAAAGCAGGTATAGCACCTGAATGGTCTTGTTCTGCGTGATTAGAAACAATATAATCAATTTCTTTAATACCGGCTTCTTCAAGTTTATCTAAAAGCAGATGTATTTTTGGTGGGTATATCGTATCAATAAGAGCTGATTTTTGTGAACCTTTTATAAAATATGAATTGTATGTCGTACCTTCAGGCAAAGGAATCAGCTGATCAAACATAGTCCTGTCTTTATCTTTCTCTCCGCAGAAAAAGATATTCTCAGCCAGTTCAATTAATTTCATTTTATTTTATTCCTCTTCAACAAATTGGTCTTTGCCCACAAGGCAGATAGGGCATTCCCAATCTGCAGGGAGGTCAGCAAAAAGTGTCCCTGCTTCAATACCGTTTGATGGGTCGCCTTGTGCTTCGTCATATATATAACCGCAAACTAAACATCTGAATTGTTTCATGGGAAATCTCCTTTTATTTCAAATTGAAATTTAATATCATAGTACATATTAAATAATATACAAAATCTTTGCCGATGTCTATATTAATTAGTGCCTTGACAAGTCAAAAGTTTATTTTTTGACAACTTGTTTAGCAGGTGCAGTTTTGAAAGCATTTGCTTTATCAAATCTATATTTTGTGAACATATTAGAAGCTCCTGCGACGAAAAAGCCCATAAATCCCAGCCCAAACAAAAACGGTACACCTGTTATAAGTGCTTTTTGTTTTGCAAGATTTTTGAATTCTGCTTCGATTTTTGTACCCTTTTGGGTTGATAATTTTTTTGCCAAATCACCTAATTGGTCAAATTCAGGTACATTTAAGTCTTTTCCAATAATTTCTTTGCATTTCCCTATTTTTTGCAATATTTTTTTGAATCCTTTTTCGAGCATTTCACTGCCTGTAATTATATAAAATCCGACAACAGGGAATCTATAAAGAGTTTCTTTAAAATTCTGCTCGCCTCGGTCTTTTGAAGCACCGAAATAACCCGCCCCGCCAATTAAAACGCAAGAAGTCAACTGTCCTTTACTTAAAGCCAATTTCCCTTTATTGTCTGCAAAATCTAAACTGAAATATTTATTAACAAAGTCGGCTTTTTTCTGACTATTTTTGAAAAGTTTATTTCCGGGAGCTAAAATGAATTCGCTGATATTTTGTAATATTTTGGAATTAGCACCTTTTTTGGCAATTAACAAACTCCCGGCAAGGCAAGCTCCAAAGATACCTGATGCTATTTTTATATTTTTAATTGCACTGTTTTTCACATTTTCCTGATGTTGTTTATCTTCATTTTTTTCTTTTTTCAAATTGGCGATATTGTTAAAATCTGCTTGATTGAAAACATTCAAAGTCAGTAAATTTTTAACAAAGTTCAACGAATATTCTGCAAGCGGTATAAGCATGCAACCTAGTGCTATAGCTGCTTTTACAGGCATAAGTTTTTTGTTTTGAATGTTTTTTTGGTTCAATAATTCAACAGCGGGTTTCGAAATGAGTTTTTGTTCATCTTTTGCTAAATTTTTAGAGTAAATATTTCTGAAAACTTTTTCACCGAGTAAAACCGGAACATAATAAACAAGCAAAGATTCACTAATCTCTAAAAATGTATTTTCCGCCAAATCTGCTTTGCTTCTTGCAAAAGTAGCTTTAGGAATTAAATTTGTAGAAGTATCTTGCACAAACCTTGTAGGAGCAAGTCCTGAGGACTTCTCGTGTGCAGATATTAAATTAGAAACTACCCTTAAGGGAGTGGAAAGTGTATTTATGAGATTGACAGTCATGATTTTTTCCTTTGTTAAATACTTAAAAAGAGCCTGCACTAAAGTTGTACAGGCTCTTGTCGATAAAATTTATTTTAAATATTTAACGCCAGCAAAAAGACCCTGTACCAGAATACAGTTGCCACCAAGTTAAGTTCAAAGTTTTTTGCTGTTTTTTCATGTTTTAACCACTTTAATTTCCTTAAATTAACTTACACTTAAGTTTAAGTAAAGTCAATCGGGAAAATTGCTATTTTTTATAAAATTTGTAACAACTTTTGGTATAAATGTTAACAAATCAGAAGCAAGAACAGAGTATTGCGAAAATTCTTTCCCTGCAAGCTCACCGCAAATTCCATGCAAATGAACCCCAAGCACAGCCGCATCCCAAGATGAAGAGCCTTGAGCAGCGAGTCCTGTAATAATGCCTGTCAAAATATCTCCTGTACCTGCTTTTGAAAGAGTGTTATTCCCAGTTTTATTTATTATTATATTTTGTTTTTTATCGCAAATAATACTTTCATGCCCCTTTAAAACAACTATGCTGTCGAATTTTTTACTCGCTTCTTTGGCAAAAAATATTCGATTTTGAGATATTTCTTTTGTCGTAACACTCATTAATCTTGCCATCTCAGCTTCATGAGGGGTTAATACAGTATTTTCAGGTAAATTTTTTATTCCTAAAATTGAAATTGCATTTAGTCCATCGGCATCGATAATTAGTGGGATTTTGGTTTCTTTCAACAAAGTTATAAATTTATCAAAAAATAAAAGAACCCTTTTGTCCGTGCCTAGTCCGCAACCTATAGAAATTGCACTGTATTTGTAGAGATTTTTTTCGATAAGTCTGATATTTTTCAGAGGTGAATCATTCAACGGCAAAAAAGTTAAATCGGGAGTCAATGAAGCTATATTGTTAACAATATTTTCAGGACAAGCTAGAACAACGTATCCTGCACCTATCTTCAGGGCTGAAATTGAAGATAAAAAAGCTGCACCCTGAAAATTTTGGCTTCCTGCAATATTTAAAATTTTGCCGAAAGAACCTTTATGTGAATTTTGTTGCCTCTTTGGTAAGAGTTTCTTATAATTCATTTATACCCCCTTGAAATTGATTTTATCATATTAACTGCTACTATAGAATTGCAAAGGTGTTTAAGATGTGGTTCAAAAAAATTATCTTTAGTTTCTTTATATGCATTTTTTTTGCTAAAGCGGCATTTGCTTCGAATTGGCAAGAAATATTCCCTTACAACCAAAGCACATTTTTGCGTGAAAATATAAATTTTGCCTTAGTACGGAATTCTTACCCGAAGATTTTTGAGCGTAATCTCGAAAATTTTGAAAATTTTTTGTACATGAATAATCTCAAAGATTGTTCCCCTGAAATTCAAGCAAATTCCAAATTTTTTCCTCCTATTTTTGATAATAAAAAAGATGTATTTCTCGAACATGAAAAAATTACAAAAACTATAACGGCATGCCTTTATTTTAATGCCTTAAAAGATGATAGAATTGCAGATTTGCAGAAAGAAAAAATTTCAATTTATAAAGAACTTTTTGATATTTCTAAAGAAACATACGGCTTTAAAGAAATTGCTCAAACGACTAGTGATTATATGGATGCACAGGTCAAACTTCTTGAATATCAACAGGCGAAAAAGCTTTGTTTTAAGCATATTGCAGATTTTGTCGGGAAGGATTTTGATGATCCTCCTATAGATGATTTGAATCAATTCAAAATCAAAGACCCTATAGAAAAAATACTTTTGCAAAATCCGAAAAACAACCGCGAAAATGAAGGGCTTTTATATAAGCTTAGATGCGACTACAATAACTATAAAGTGCTCACTGAAAAAATAAAAATTCACGAAAATCCTGCAAAAAAAGAAACTCATTTGGTCGAATTACAAGATAAACTTGACTTGATTGAATTCAAAAAACGGCAAACAAATCTGAAATTGGCTTGCTTGATAGATTACATAAGTATTTTGGAATAAATTTCTTTTTTTGTTATCAATCATCAATTTCTTCTATAGAACGAGCGAATATTCCCGCAAAAATCAATGAAAACCCGAAAAATATCATATTAATACCAAATAAAAGCCCGATAGTGAAAGCTGCTGTATTTGGCCAAAAATAGATTAATATAAAAGCAAAAAGCAAAGATAAAAGTCCTGAGAAAAACACCCAACCCCAAGCTTTTAGCGGTTTTAAATTTAATGCGAAAATAATTTTTGTAATCCCTGTCAAAATAAAATATCCAATCAATAAAATAGTCAAAAACATAAGCCCTCGAACTGGGTGTACAAGTATTGCAGTCCCTAGTAAAAGCTCAATTATTCCCAAAAATAATGAGGGGAAAAAATATTTCCCTTTTCTCAATTTGACAGCTCTAAAAATTTGCACGATACCGCCTGCCATTAACAATGCTCCTACTGTTATTACTATTCCAAAGGAAAAGACAGCAGGGATTATTATTGCCAAACTGCCGAGTATCAAAAATAATACTCCTTCAGCTGCAATAATAGGCCAATTTTTTTGTAATTCTTGCATAATTAAAATCTCCAAGTTAATAATTTTTTATTATAAAAAAAATTAACCTCTAACAAATCGCAAATTTGACTAATCCTTGAGACTGATGCACAAGTCATCTTTTTAGATTTTTCATTCAAAATGTCTTGTGCTACGTCTCTAACGGCTAGTGTCGCAAATGCCCGCCAACTCACGTTGCCGTGCTTTGCTCACTTTTGTAAGGTCGCCCCCTGCACAAGTCTCAAAATTAGAAATTTTGGACTTGTGCAGGGGCTTTTATTTTAGGATATATTATTTGAAACATTCAGCATTTTGTCTATGTCGATTGTTGTATTATTCGTAAAAGTTGACACCACAAGAGAGGTGTCGACTTGACCGAGTTTTGCAACTTCATCATTTATGATTTTGAATTCATCCATCGAAGCCACCATTATTTTTATCAAAAAATCATTTCTCCCTGTTATTCTTACGCATTCTAGGACTTGATAATACTTAGAAAGCTCATTTACGATGGTTTTTTCCTGTTGTGCGAAAACCCCGGTGAAACTTACGAGCATAACGGCAGTTATCGGGAAACCCAATTTTTCAGAATTTAAATTTATTGTATATTTCTCAATAATACCTTGCTCTTCAAGCTTTTTGACTCTTTCCGCTACGCTTGACGAAGTCAAAGCTATTTCTTTACCGATTTCAGTGAAAGACATTCTTGCATTTTTTTGTAAAAGGGCAAGGATTTTCAGTGAAATTTCATCAACATTAATTTTTTGCATAAATTGGCACTTTCTCCTGAAAATTTAAGGCACTAAATCTTTTATTTACTTGATTTTATATGTTATTTATTCAAAATGTGTGGTTTCATGTTACTAGGTTGTTGAATTAATAGCAAGGAGCAAAAATGAAAAAAATCGGACTTTTAGGCGGAATGAGCTGTGAATCCACAGTGGAATATTACAAAATTATTAATTCTGAAATCAGGAAAGCACTGGGGAAGGCTTCTTCTGCAAAGCTGATTATTGAAAGTTTTAATTTTGAAGAAATAGTAGCATTGCAATTTGCCGGACAATGGGACGAATTGGCAAAAAAGCTTACCGAATCGGCACAAAATCTTGAAAAAGCAGGTGCTGAATATATTGTAATTTGTACAAATTTGATGCACAAAGTCGCCCCTGTAGTTCAATCTAACATTTCTGTACCATTAATTCATATGGTTGATAGCGTAGCTTGTGAAATTCAAAAACAAGGCTTCAACAAAATTGGTCTTCTCGGGACTATTTTTACAATGGAAGAAGATTTTTATTCAAAAAAACTTCAAGATGATTATTCAATCGAAACCATAATCCCTGAAAGTAAAGACAGGCAAGAAGTGAGCAGAATTATTTATGAAGAACTTTGTTGCGGAATCATTAAGGAATCATCTAAAAAAACATTTCTTGAAATAATCAACAAAATGAAAGAAAAAGGTGCCCAAGGGGTAATTTTGGGTTGTACCGAAATTCCATTGTTGCTTCAAAAAGCCGCTCTTCCGACATTTGATACCACGCAAATCCACGCTATGAGTGTTGTTTCGAAAATGCTTGAAAAAGATTTAATTCTTGCAAAATAATTTTTTTTATCTCTTGACCTTTGGCAAAAATTCTTTTGTTGAAGGTTTATTTTAAAGGAATTTCGAAAATGAAAGTTGTCCCTTCATTGACTTTGCTTTCGAGCCAAATTTTGCCGCCATGCATTTCGACAAATTCTTTGGTGATTGTAAGTCCCAGTCCTGTTGAGCTTTCAGTTTTAGTATAAATATTTTCTATTTGTTGAAACTTTGCAAAAATTTTGCCGTGATATTTTTCTTCAATGCCGATTCCGTTATCTTTGACAAAAAATCTTACTTTTTCTTTCAAAATTTTGAATCCTGTTTCGATTTCACCATAAGGATTTGTGTATTTGATAGCATTGCTCAACAAATTGTACAAAATTTGTTGTAATTTTTTGAAATCAGCCTCAATTAAAGTTTCGGCATCATCATAAACTTTTTTGAAAGTTATATTTTTTTTGCTCGACAAAGACCGTAAAATATTAATAACTTCATCGATAGTGTTTGCAATATTGACAGTCGATTTGTTTAATGTCATTTGATTTGCTTCAATTTTTGACATATCCAAAATCTCGTTAATAATCCCGTTCAAATGTATACCGCTGGCGTTTATATCATTAACATATTCTTGCTGTTTTTCATTTAAGTCTCCGAATAATTCCATCTTAAGTGCATCTGAAGAATTTATAATCGCATTAAGAGGCGTTCTCAACTCATGCGAAATATTTGCCAAAAAATCGTCTTTAATTTTATTTGCTTCAACTATTTGCTTATTTTTTTCTTTGATGACAACATAAGCTTGAGTTTTTTCGACTATATTCTCTTGCAATATCTTTAATTGAATTTTGAAAACATCTGATAATTCAGCATCCTTAATTATATAAGCAGCTACTGATGCAAATGCATCTATGAGTTCTAAATCTTCTTTCGAAAATTTATTCATACCGCTTTTTTCAATGAGTAAAATACCAAATAAAGCCTCTCTTATTTTCAAAGGAGCAGCCATAAAAGAAGAATCTTTGGTTTCTTTTATACCTATTTCAGATGCTAGCTCTACTGTATTTTCGACTTCAGTTTTTTGTTGTTTGATAAATTTTCTGACCAAAAGTCCCATTTCTTTAACTTTTTGCAGATTGAAACTTTCTTCTTCACTGCAACCGAATTCTGATTTCAAATATAAACCGTTTGGGCTTATAAAAAAAATATACGCTTTTTCATTTTCAAAAATTTCGTTAATATATTTAAATACCATTTCTAAAGTATTTTCGGCATCTTCATATTTATTTAGAATTTTTGAAACCAAACTTAGTGCTTTTTGGAATTTATCTTTTTGAGTCATTTAAATTTATAGCTCCCTATAGTATTATAATTGTTATAATTTAAAAGACAATATATTAAGGAAATTTATGGATATCGCATTTAGCTTACTCGGACCTATTCTTTTAGGTGCATTCATCGGAACCAAATTAGATACAGGAAATAAATTTCCTGTTTGGACAATTTCTCTTACATTTTTGGGCATGGTTACGGGTTTTTGGAGCGTTTACAAGCGTTACATTAAATGAGATTTCATCTAATCAATGAATGACCTGTCATTTCTTCAGGTTTTTCAATTCCCATAAGTTCCAAAACAGTTGGTGCAACATCAGACAAAGCACCGTCTTGTAAAAGTTGTTTATCACCGGCATTGATTAAAACCAAAGGCACTTTATTATTTGTATGTGCCGTAAAAGGCTTTCCTTCATCTGTCGCCATACATTCTGCGTTGCCGTGGTCCGCTGTTAAAAGCATCGAATAACCTTTTTCTTCAACTTTTTTTACGATTTCTCCAATACATTCATCGACCGTTTTTACAGCCCTAATCGCCGCTTCTTCAATTCCTGTATGCCCTACCATATCAGGATTTGCAAAGTTTACCAAAATAAATCCGTATTTGTCAGAATCTAAAGCTTCAAGAACTTTATCCCTAACTTGATAAGCACTCATTTCAGGCTGAAGATCATATGTAGCGACTTTAGGAGAATTTACGAGGAGTCTTGTTTCAGTCGAAAATGGCTCTTCAACACCACCGTTAAAGAAAAATGTAACATGAGCATACTTTTCTGTTTCAGCAGTTCTCAATTGTGCTACGCCTTCTTTGTCTAAAATTTCTCCCAAAATATTTGTCAAATGACTTGGAGGAAAAGCCACAGGCAACCCAAAGGTTTCATCATATTGAGTGAAACAAACAAAGAATAAATTATTCAAAACTTTTTTTCTTTCAAAACCGTTAAAATCTTTTAAAGCGACAGCTCTGGTTATTTCACGAGCTCTGTCAGGTCTAAAATTGAAAAAAACAACAGAATCATTATCCTGAATCCGAGAATTTCCGTTCTTGATTGCCGTCGGAAGTACAAATTCATCATTTTTACCTTCAGCATAAGAATTTTCGACCGCTTCAACTGCACTTTCTGCTTTTTCGCCTTCTCCCAAAATCAAACAATCATAAGCTTTTTCGACTCTATCCCAACGATTATCCCTATCCATCGCATAATAACGTCCGCTGACTGTAGCTATTTTCGACAAACCTTCTTTCGAAAGTTTTTCTTCAACTTCCTGTAAATAAGCAACCGCACTTTGAGGAGGTGTATCGCGTCCATCCAAAAAAGCATGCACATAAACTTTTGAAAGATTATGCTTCTTCGCCAAATCTATCAATGCAAATAAATGCCCCATAGAACTATGAACACCACCATCTGAAATTAATCCCATAAAATGTAGAGACGAATTATTTTTTTTGGCATGTTCTATTGCCTTTAAAAGATTTTTATTTTCAAAAAATTCACCTTCTCTGATTGATTTGTTAATTCTTGTAAGCTCTTGATAGACAACTCTTCCTGCACCCAAATTGAGATGCCCGACTTCGGAATTTCCCATTTGTCCGTCAGGTAACCCTACATGCTCACCATCAGCAAAAATAGTAATATTTGGATATTTTTTGATGATTTTATTAAAATTCGGAGAACCTGATTCACAAATCGCATTGTGTTCACATTTGTCAGAAACACCCCAGCCGTCCATAATTGCAAGTAAAACTTTATTTTTCATATTAAATTCCTCTTTTTAGTCTGTTCATTATTTTTATTATCCATACTAAAATATAAATTAATAGTTTTTTTAGAAAAAGGAGACTAAAATGAACCTTTTTGTTACAGGAACAGATACAGGAGTCGGAAAAACTTTTATAACCGCAGGAATCGCAGCTACTTTAATACAAGAAGGTGCAAATGTCGGGGTATATAAACCTGCACAATCAGGGGCAAGCCGTGATAAAAACAATAATTTCATAGCGGATGATATAGAATTTATCAAAAAAATCGCTCCCGATGCAAAAACAAAATTTTCTTATCTTTTAGAAACTCCGGCAGCTCCTTCAGTTGCGGCGGATATCGAAGATATAGTTATTGAAAAAGATACAATCAAAAAAGATTTCGAAGAATTTAAAAAAACTTGCGATATTACTTTGGTAGAAGGTGCAGGGGGGCTTATGACGCCCTTTGGCAAAGATTTTTTGGCTGCAGATATTGCCAAAATGCTGAATTTGCCGATTATTATTGTTGCGAGACCTGATTTGGGTACAATAAACCATACTTTGCTTACTGTTGAATATGCAAAAAAACGAGGGCTTAAAATAGCAGGAATCATCATCAATAATTATCCTGAAGGGACTGCAGACATTGCCATTAAAACAGCCCCTATGCTTATTAAAAAATTTTCACAAGTCGATATCTTAGGCGTCGTGCCAAAAAACCAAAATCCTTTCGGTACAGGTATTTATGAACTTGTCTCAAAACATGTTAATATATTAAGCTTATTAAATTTTAAATAGTAAATTGAATTTCATACATAACTTATGAAATAGCTTTAGCCTTATAAAAATATATGTAAATAATTCGTTAAATATGTTTGACTCAATATTTTTAACTACTTATAATATTTGTAGGCGAGGGAAAATGATAAAATATAATCCAAAATTTAATAATAATTTTTAAAAAAAAGAAAAGCTTTGTCTTTTCTTTTTTTGTATGAGGACAAATGAAAAAAAATCATATCGGCACAATTCAAAAAATCGAAGAAATAAACAGAAATGTTTATTCTATTGAGTTTTCAGCTTCATCACTCACAAATATAGAACCGGGCGAATATATTTCGATTTTATGTGATGGACTTACTCTCAGAAGACCTTTCAGCGTTGCTGATTTTAAAAACGGCAAAATCACCGTTTTATTCAAAAAAAAAGGAAAAGGGACTCAATATATTTCAAGCCTAAAAATCGGTGATGAGATTGAATTTTCAGCCCCATTAGGCAATACTTTTTCGATTGAAAATAAAAAAACTTTATTGATTGGAGCAGGCATCGGAGTCGCTCCTTTGTTTTATTTAAACAAAAAACTCAAAGGAATAGGTGTCGAAACATTTTTTGCATCAGGTTTTTTGTCGACAGAAGATATTTTGGGAGAATTCGATTTTGCATCCACAGATGATGGCTCAAATGGCAACAAGGGAAGCATTTGCGATTATTTAGAATCACTTATTGTTGATTTCAAACCCGAAAAAATAGTTTCTTGTGCTCCGCATCCTGTCTTGAAAATTGTATCTGAAACAGCCCAAAAATACGGCATTGAGAGCGAAATTGCTATGGAAAAAATCATGGCCTGCGGTATTGGAATTTGTCGAGGATGCGTTATTCAAGTAAAAAAAGACGGTCGGATTCAAAATGCTACTGTATGCAAAGACGGACCTGTATTTAAGGGTGAGGAGGTTGTATGGTAGATTTATCGCTGAAATTAAACGATTTTATCTTGAAAAATCCAATAATTTCTGCATCAGGGACTTATGGCTACAACAACGAATTTGATGTTTTTTGTGATGTCAAAAAACTAGGAGCAGTCGTAACTAAGGGTATTACGCTTGAACCAAGGCTCGGAAACGATGGACAAAGAATTTTTGAAACTTCAAGCGGTATGATAAACCGTATTGGGCTTGAAAATATTGGTATCAGAGCTTTTCTTGAAGAAAAAACAACTGTTCTTCAAAAAGATAAAATCGATTTTATTTTGAATATAGCAGGGAGTTCGATAGAAGATTATGTAGAGCTAGCAAAAATAGCTCAATGCAACGCTATAAAAGCTATTGAGCTGAATGTATCTTGTCCGAATGTCAAATCAGGATGCATAGAATTTGGCGTAAATAAAGATTCTTTATACGAACTTGTTTCAAAAGTACGAGATGAATACAAAAATTGCTTGATTGTGAAACTTTCTCCGAATGTTACAAATGCGGAAGAGATTGCACTTTCAGCCCAAAATGCCGGTGCGGACGCCATTTCGGCTATTAATACCGTAAGGGGAATGGGTATGAAAATTGATTTCGTAGGAGGTAAATTCAAAAAAAGCACTGTTGCAGGCGGACTTTCAGGGCGTTGTATAAAACCTGTCGCATTATCTTTTGTGGATAGAATCAGCAAAGTCGTTGATATTCCGATAATTGGAATGGGCGGAATTTATTCACTGGAGGATGTTTTCGAATTTTTCTCCGTCGGTGCAACAGCTGTACAAATCGGTACGGCAAATTTTACACACCCCAATATTGCGGAAGAATTAGTAAATAATTTAGAAAAATTTATGTCCGAAAATAATTTTTCTACTCTTGGTGAATTACAAAAAAAATTAAAGGAGGCATCAAATGTCTGACACAGAAATAATAACGCTTTTAGAAGAATTCGACGGGCTTTTGAGAGGTCATTTTTGCCTGACTTCAGGATTGCATTCAGATACTTATTTTCAGTGTGCAAAACTTTATCAACATCCGCATGCGGTTGAAGAACTTGCCAAAAAACTTGCTAAAAAACTTGAAAATGTAGAATTTGATACAATTGTTTCTCCTGCAATAGGAGCAATAATTATCGGTTATGAAACAGCGAAACAGGCAGGAAAAAAATTCCTTTTTGTCGAAAGAAAAGAAGGAAATTTGGAATTAAGGCGTGATTATCGCCTAAAAAAAGGTGAAAAAGTTGTGATTTTAGAAGATGTAATCACTACAGCAAGAACAATAAATGAAACCATCGAAGCCATAAAGGCTTTTGAACCTGAAATAGCAGCTATAGCTTGTCTTGTAGACAGAACTGCAGGGCATACAAAAATAATTTATGACATAAAATCACTTTTACAGGTAGATCCTGTAACTTATGAACCTGACAATTGCCCATTGTGCCAAAAAGCTATCCCGCTTGTGAAGCCCGGTAGCAGAGAGGAAAAAATCGGTGTTTAAAAATCTCATTGACATAAAAAGTCTAAGTAAACATGAAATAACCGAAGTTATTGATTTGGCATCAGGTTTTGAACGAGGCATAACAATTCCTTCTTGCAAAGGGAAACATATTGCTTTGATTTTTTGTGAAAATTCAACCAGAACACGTTTTAGTTTTGAAATGGCCGCAAATAAACTTGGGGTATACACTTACAATTTCGATGCTAATAAATCATCCTTCTCAAAAGGCGAATCGCTGAAAGACACCATTGAAAACCTTTATGCGATAGGGATTGAAGCAGTGGTAATCAGGCATAGCGAAGCAGGAATAGTGGAAAAAACCATAGCTGAAGTTGAATGTCCAATGGCATTTATAAACGGTGGTGATGGCAATAATGCTCATCCTACGCAGGCTTTGCTGGATTTTTATACAATGCAAAAATATCTAGGTTCACTCGAAAACAAAAAAATTGTAATTGTCGGAGACATTCTACACTCTCGTGTGGCAAAATCAAATATAGAATTGTTGAAAAAATTTGGTGCAAACATCTATCTTTGTGCACCCGAATATTTTAAAGATAAAAATATTGTTGGCGTAAATTGGGTGGATAATTTGAGAGATTCTCTCAAAAATGCTGATGCAGCAATGTTTTTAAGGGTACAAAATGAAAGACTCGAAGAATCAATTCCGCTTGATAAATATATTGAAAATTACGGATTAACGCTTGCGAAACTTCAAAAATTTGCCCCGAAAAATATTCTTGTGATGCACCCTGGGCCTGTAAATCGAGATATTGAATTATCTTCAGAAATTTTAGACGGCGAATACGGCAAAGTTATTTTGGAACAAACTCACAATGGAGTTTTTGTGAGAATGGCAATTCTCGAAATTCTTATGGGGGGCGGTGCATTTTGAAAAATATTATTTTAAAAAATGCCAGAATAGTGAGTCCTTCAAACGACATCGATGATATTTTAGATATCAAAATTGAGGATGGAATCATTGTCGAAATATCCAAAAATATACTCGAATACGGGATGGATTTTTCAGGAATGATTATTACTCCTGGATTCGTCGATATGCATTGCCATCTTCGTGAACCGGGATTTGAATACAAAGAAACCATCAAAACAGGTATTGAATCAGCCTTAAATGGTGGCTATACCGGCATTTGCCCGATGGCAAATACCATGCCTGTTACAGATAACCCGGATATTTTAAATTTAGTTCTTGAAAAGGCTTCAGGAATCGACCTTTACCCTATTTGTGCAATTACGAAAGGACTCAAAGGTGAAGAGCTGGTAGATTTTAAAAATCTCAAAATGTCAGGTGCAATAGCTTTTTCAGACGACGGAAAGCCTCTTGAAAACATGGAACTGTATCGTCAGGCACTTTTGAGCGGAAATTTGATAATATCGCACGCAGAAGATTCTAAACTTCTCGAAAACCCAGTCTCAGAAGCAGTTGCAGTAGCCAGAGAGCTGGAAATTTTGAGAGAAACTGGCGGGAATTTGCATTTTGCACATATTTCGACAAAACGAGCTGTTGAATTAATCCGACAAGCAAAAAAAGACGGTTTGAAAGTTACTTGCGAAACAGCACCTCATTATTTTTCTTTCACAAAAGAGGATGAAACTTCAGACGGAAAATTCAAAATGAATCCGCCTCTTCGCACCCAAAACGACATTGAAGCAATAATAGATGGGTTGAAAGATGGCACTATAGACTGCATAGCGACTGACCATGCACCTCATTCTCTGCTTGAAAAATCAAAACCTTTTAATGATGCACCTTTTGGTATAGTTGGGTTTGAAACTGCTTTGGGGGCTGCGTTTACTTATTTGCTTAATGAAGGTCATTTAAATATTAACGAAATAATAGAAAAATTCTCCGTAAATCCGTCTAAAATTCTCGGATTAAAAGAACAAGGCAATATAAAAATCGGTCAAAAGGCTAATTTGACTGTTATAGACCCAAATATTACATATAAAGTCAATGCAAAAGATTTTAAAACCATGTGCAAAATATCTCCTTACGATGGGGTTATATTCAAAGGCAAAACTATTGCTGTGGTTGCAAATGGAGAATTTAAAGAAACAGGAGCAAATTTATGCAGACAATAAATAAAAATATAAAAAACAAAATAGTTCTGGCACTTGATGTTGACACACTTGAAGAAGCTAAAACACTTATTTTGGAACTCAAAGACTTTGTCGGGGTTTTCAAAATCGGACTTCAGCTTTACACTCAAAATGGCAATGAAATAATTGATTTTATGACATCTCAAGGACTTGAATTTTTCTTGGATGTTAAACTTTTGGACATCCCGAATACTGTTGCCAAAGCTTCAGAAAATATTATTAAAAGAGGGGCAAGCTTCTTTAATATTCATACTCTCGGCGGAAGCGAAATGATGTCAGCTTCAGTCAAAAGTGCCAAAGAAACAGCAAATTTGCTAAAAATGAAAGAGCCATTTATCCTTGGAGTAACAGTCTTAACGAGTATATCAGATGAAGTTTTGAATAACGAACTTGAAATCCCCCAAAAAGCCGGCGAATATGTCTTAAAATTGGCAAAACTAGCCAAAGATAGCGGTTTAGACGGTGTTGTAGCGAGCACTTGGGAAGCTAAAAAAATTAAAGAAATTTGTGGGCAAGAATTCAAAGTTTTATGCCCCGGAATCAGGCCTGAATGGTCTTTGAAAAATGACCAAAAACGTGCCGCTACGCCAAATCGTGCAATTCAAGAAGGTGCAGATTATTTGGTTATCGGAAGAGCTGTAACTGCCTCAGATGACAGAATTAAGGCAATGCAAATGATTTATGATGAAATCGAAAATAATAAAGGAGAAATATAATGAAAGCAATATTATTGCTTGAAGACGGAACAATTTTTGAAGGGCAATCCTTTGGGGCACAAGGGACAAACTTTGGCGAAATAGTTTTTAATACTTCAATGACAGGCTATCAAGAAATTTTGACCGACCCGTCTTATGCAGATCAAGTCATAGTAATGACTTATCCCGAAATTGGTAATTACGGAATAAATGATGATGATTTTGAGAGTCAAATACCTGCGGCTAAAGGATTTATAGTGAAAAGTTATTGCGAAAATGATTCTCACTATAAAAGTCAACAAACTTTGGCTCAATATCTCAAAAAAAATAATATAGTCGGTATATCAGGTATTGATACTCGGTCTCTTGTACGAAAAATACGAGAAAAAGGCTCTATGAATTGCGTAGTAACCACTAAAGAAATTTCTGAAAATTTGAAAAATGAATTATCTAATTATAAACCAGATAAAGATATTATTCTGAAAGTTACATGCAAAAAAATAGAGAAAATGCCAAATACAGGCGTTAAAATGGCTTTCATAGATTATGGTGCAAAAAGAAATATTATCGCAAATCTCGTTCAAAAAAATTGCGATTTGACTGTTTTTCCGGCTGATGTTTTTGCCGAAAAAATTCTTGAGGGCAATTTTGATGCAGTTTTTCTTTCAAATGGACCGGGAGATCCTCAAAATGCAACTTTTGCCATAAAAACCGTAAAAGAATTAGTCGGGAAATTGCCTATTTTTGGGATTTGCCTCGGTTACCAAATTTTGAGTATAGTGCTGGGAGCAAAAACATATAAGCTTAAATATGGTCATAGAGGCGGAAATCACCCTGTAATAAACCTCCAAACTAAAAAAATAATGATGACCAGCCAAAATCACAGTTATGCAGTCGAGCAATCAAATTTGCCCAAAAATATGATTGCGACATATAAAAATTTGAATGATGATACGATGGAAGGTTTTTCGTACCCGATTTTGAATATTGAAGGCGTGCAATTTCATCCTGAAGCCGCACCCGGACCTATGGATGCAAATGAAATTTTTGATAAATGGATAAGTAAAATACAGAAAGTTAAAGAAGAAAAATGCCAAAAAATACACAGATAAAAAAAGTTTTAGTAATAGGCTCAGGTCCTATCGTAATAGGGCAAGCAGCAGAATTTGACTATGCAGGAGTACAGGCTTGTCGTGCACTCAAAGAAGAGGGTATTGAGGTGATTTTAGTCAACTCGAACCCTGCAACTATTATGACTGATGAAAATATTGCTGACAAGGTTTATATTCAGCCCCTTACGGTTGATGCACTGACGTATATAATAAATAAAGAACGCCCCGAAGGTTTAATAGCAAGCCTTGGAGGGCAAACAGGTCTGAATTTGGCCGTACAGTTGAATGATACAGGGATTTTGAAAAAATATAAAATAAATGTTTTAGGCACAAATATAGATTCCATCAAAAAGGCTGAAGACAGAGAACTTTTCAAAAATCTTATGCAGCAAATAAATGAACCTGTCCCGGATAGTGCAATTGTATCAAATTATGAGGATGCTTTAGATTTCTCCAAAAAAATCGGATTTCCGATTATTATCAGACCGGCATACACTCTTGGAGGCTCTGGAGGAGGAATTGCACAAAATGAACAGGAATACGAAGAAATTGTTCATTCTGGTCTTGCTATGAGTCCGATTAATCAAGTTTTGGTCGAAAAAAGCATTGCGGGATTCAAAGAGGTCGAATATGAAGTAATGAGAGACGGCAATGATACTTGCATAATAGTATGTAATATGGAAAACATCGACCCTATAGGGATTCACACTGGGGACAGCTTTGTAGTTGCACCTTCGCAAACACTTACCAATAATGAATATCAAATGCTTCGTTCATCAGCACTAAAAATAATTCGTGCCCTCAAAATTGAAGGCGGATGCAATGTTCAATATGCTTTGGATACAATCACAAATCAATATTATGTAATAGAAGTAAATCCGCGTGTAAGCCGCTCATCAGCCCTTGCTTCAAAGGCTACAGGCTACCCTATTGCAAGAGTTACGACCAAAATAGCTATAGGATATAATTTACACGAAATAAAGAACGCAATTACAGGTAAAACAGTTGCGGCATTTGAGCCTTCGATTGATTATGTCGTAACAAAAATACCAAAATGGCCTTTTGACAAATTTAGTTACGGCGATAGAGTTTTGGGTACAAAAATGAAAGCCACAGGCGAAGTTATGGCAATCGGCAGGACTTTTGAGAGTTCATTCAAAAAAGCTTTAACTTCAACAGAGGACAAGCAAACAGGACTTTTAAATTACAAATTTTCTAAAGTCAGCACCGACCAGTTGATTTTGGATTTAAATATTCAAGATGACAGACGAATTTTTCGCTTGGCACAAGCTCTGCAACGTGGTGTAACTATTGACCAAATCAACAAAATCACCAAAATTGACAGATGGTTTATTCATAAAATCAAAAATCTTGTCGATTTTGGTGAGAATCTCAAAACCACAGAATTAACGCCGGAACTGTACTTAAAAGCTAAAGAAATGGGTTTTTTGGACAAAGAAATAGCTGATTTGCAAGACAAAAAAGTTAAAGAAATTAATAAAATGAGAACAGAAAACGGAATTCAGGCTTCTTTTAAAATTGTTGATACTTGTGCGGCAGAATTTGAAGCACAAACACCTTATTATTACTCGACTTACGGCGAAATGTGCGAGCTGAAGAAAACTTCTGACAAAGAGACTATTATGGTTTTGGGTTCGGGTCCAATCCGTATAGGGCAAGGTATTGAGTTCGATTATTGCTCTGTTCATGCAGCTTGGAGTATCAAAAATAATGGCTATGACTCGGTTATGGTCAATTCAAATCCTGAAACACTCAGCACAGACTTCGATATAGCTGATAGGCTTTATTTTGAGCCAATGCATATAGAAAATATAATGAATATAGTCGAAAAAGAACAGCCAAAAGGTGTTTTGGTACAATTTGGCGGACAAACTGCAATAAATTTGGCAGAAAAACTAAAAAAACGAGGAGTTCAAATTCTTGGCACATCCCTTGAATCCATTGATTTGACTGAAGACAGAGAACTTTTCGGCAAACTTCTTGATGAATTAGAAATTCCTCAACCAAAGGGCAAAGGTGTCAGAACCCTTGTTGAAGCAATTGAAGCAGCTAAAGATATCGGCTATCCTGTACTTGTAAGACCGTCTTATGTCATTGGCGGACGCGGTATGCAGGTGGTTTATAATGATGAGGAACTCGTAACTTACATCAATGAAGCAATCAAATTTTCAGATAACATAATCCTTATCGACCAATACATAGAAGGTCATGAGGTAGAGTTAGATGCTATTTCAGACGGTATAGATATTTTAGTCCCAGGTATCAATGAACACATAGAACGAGCCGGAGTCCATTCAGGAGACAGTATAAGCGTTTATCCCGCACAGCATATCGACAAAAAAATTGTGGCAAAACTACTGGAATATACTAAAAAAATGGCAACAAGCCTCCAAATAAAAGGACTTATGAATGTTCAATTTATTATCAAAGACAATATCCCTTATGTTATAGAGGTAAATCCTCGTGCATCAAGGACTGTGCCGATTATGTCCAAAGTTACCAATATTCCGATGGTAGATATTGCTGTAAATGTAATTTTGGGGCAATCAATCAAAAAACAGGGTTACAAGCCTGGCTTGGCAAAAGAAACAACTTTGGTTTGCGTAAAAGTTCCGATTTTTTCATTTCAAAAATTAAACCGGATTGACCCTGCACTTGCACCGGAAATGAAATCTACAGGAGAGGTTTTGGGCATAGACAAAAACTATGAAAAAGCCCTCATAAAGGCTTTTATAGCAGCAGGATACAAATTCCCTATGGCAAAAGAAAGGATTTTGGTATCATTGAATGATCATTATAAAAACCCTGCTCTTGAAGTAATAAAGGGATTTTTTAATGCAGGATTTTTGATTATGGCAACTTGGGGAACTCATAAATTTCTCGAAAAAAACGGTGTCCCGTCAAAAATGATTGAAAAATTCATGTTCGATAAGCTTCAAAAACGTATGAAAGAAGGGCGTTTGTCATTGGTCGTAAACACTCCGACATTGGGCAAAGATTCTGAAAGAAGAGGTTTCAAAATCCGCACAATTGCAGAAATGTACGGAATACCTTGTTTTACGTCTATTGATACAGCAAGAGCATTTTTGCAGGCAATAAATGCTTATGACAATAATTCTAAACTCAAATATAAAAGTATTGAAAAATACCGAAAAAAGAAATTTTTCAGCTGGTTTAAATAAAAACAGTGCGAAAGCCTGAAATTGCATAAATTTGAGACTTTTTTCTGTCTTTAAATTCTGCTCGTTTATTTTTAAGCCTTTTTTACAAAACAAGTCTTTAAAACTATTTGACTGTTGCCTATTTTGCATTCAATTTCATCAGGATTAGAAGTAATTCTTATTTTTTTGACTACAGTTCCTCTTTTAAGCTTAAGGGAACATCCTTTGACATTCAAATCTTTACTTAACATCACAGAATCACCATTTTCCAAAGCTGTACCGTTGCAATCTTTAGTTTCCATATTCTCTCCTTTTTCTTCAATACTATTTTACGCAAAAAAATATATTAAGTTAAGTTTTTAGAAAAAACAAAAAAAAGAGAGGTCTGAAAAACAAAACTCTCTTTTTTAAAATTGTATACAACTAAATTGTTATTTACAACATGGGTCGCAACATGGAGTGCAACATGGGTCGCAACAAGAGGAAACAGGCATATTTTGAACACGCTCTTTTTCCCAGAAGTGTCTTTTTGGAATAACAACACATTTTGTAGGTCCACAGCAAGATGAACAACATTCACCAATCGCAGTAGGGCATACAGGAGCTGCTCCGCCGGTTACGCAAGGACAAACAGTGTAATAGCCTGTACGTTTTAAATTCCAAAAATGTTTTTTCGGAAGTACAACACTCTGAATAGAGCAAGCTCCACCGCATGGATCACAAGAACATGCACATGGTGAGCTGACACAAGGATTGCAAGAATCGCAACAAGCCGCATTTGCTGATGCAGCAGGAAGTGCCAATAATGTTAATAAGCCTATGGTTGTCAAAAATCTTTTCATTCTTTAATTCTCCTTTGTTTAAAACAATTAACTGAATTTTATTCTCACAGTATCAAGCAGAAAAAGTCGAAGCTCATCCCCTGTTACGGTAATAATTTTTTTTAAATACTACCCTTTTATAGGGTTATTTTTTACCCTTACTTACAAAGAGGGCTTTTGAAATTTGAGTTATAAAATTTTGATTACACTGACAGGGCAATTTTTCGCAGCTTCTTTACAACAAGATTCGTTGCCTCTGATTTTGCTGTGATTGACATTTACTCTGTCGGTAACTTTAAAAACCTCACTGCAGACAGCTTCGCAAGCACCGCAAGCTGTACATCCCGGTAATATTTTTATTTTCATAAATTTCTCCTTTTAATATATCTAACCTAAAATAGTAGATAAAGAAATTATTATTCAACCACAAAATCAAAACATTCCCTTTTAGGGCAAAATAAATTTAATTTCATGGCTAGAACTAAAAGATGCAAAAAAATTCTTAAGTTTTAAAATTTGATACTTTTTTGTCGTATCCTGATATGCTTTATCCGAATTTTCTGTTAAAATGAATAAAACAGCAAAAGGATTGGAATATAAATGAAATTTTTATTTAACGCTCAAGATGAAATCTTAGATAGTTTACCTGATGCAATTTTCGCATTGAATTATGAACGAAAATTTTTGTTCTGTAATAAAGCGATGGAGCATCTTTTGGGCTACAGTTCAAGAGAAATTAAGAATATGCATGTCTCGCAAATTTGCCAACAAGGTTCTGAAGGTATCTATGATGCTATGATTAATCATCGCAAAAATACAATAAATGTAAAAACAAAAGCAAATAAAGACCTGATTCTTGAAGTTACGGCTTACGATTCAGAATCCAAACAACAAGTTATGGTTTGTGCCAGAGATGTTACAGAAACACATACAATAATTTCAAATGTAATTTCTGAATATAAAGCCAATCAAGAAAAAAATGAAAAAAGAAATGCATTTATAGTAGATGCTTCACAAGAATTTGAAAAACCCATGAATTCTGTTATTGGTTTTTCACAAGCCCTTTCAGAAGGAGTTGCAGGTGAACTTAACGAAAAACAAAATAAATACTTGAATATAATCACCAAAAACGCACTTACATTACATAGCTTGCTTCAATCGGTTGTAGATATCACAAAATTAGATGCAAATAAAATGCCTGTCGAAAAAAGAATTTTTGACATAACAAATCTTATCAACCTTGTAGCACAAGCTTTTAAGCCAGCTTTTGACAAAAAGGAAATTGATTTTAAATTAAAATTTACAGATCTTGAAAAAAGAAAAGCCTATACTGATGAAAATCTTCTCAGACGTGTTTTATCTATAATTCTTGAAAATGCCTCTAAATTTACCAGTTCCGGAATAATAGAAATGGCGGTATCAAACCCTGATTTGACTTATGCAAGACTGCAAGGGCTTTTTATCGGACCGAAAGAAATACCGACTTCTTATTTGATGTTCAAAATATCAGACACAGGGACAGGGGTCAAAGAAGAAGATTTGAATTTGATTTTTGATGAATATAGTATAGTCGAAAAAACAAGAAAAATTGTTGGCGAAGATATTGGTACAGGACTAAATTTGCCAATTGCGAAAAAAATTATTGATGTTTTAGGTGGTATAATTTGGGTTGAAAGCGAGCTCCAAAAAGGTTCTTCTTTCAATTTTATTATTCCTGTTAAGAGTGAAGAATCAGAAACGGCGGGAAATGAGTAAAGTTTTATTAGAAAAAATTAAAAAATCTTACGACAAAAATGAAATTATAAAAGGCATTGACCTTGAAATCCAAGATAAAGAATTTTTGGTTCTAGTAGGTCCCTCTGGTTGCGGGAAATCAACGCTTTTGAGAATTATTGCAGGTCTTGAAGATGTATCTGAAGGAAAAGTTTTTATCGGCGAAAAAAATGTTACAAATATACATCCCAAAGATCGCGATATAGCTATGGTTTTTCAAAACTATGCACTTTATCCGCATATGAGCGTTTACGAAAATATGGCTTTTGCCTTGAAAATGAGAAAAGTTTCAAAAGAAGAAATTGATAAAAAAGTAAAAGAAGCTGCTCAAATTTTGGACTTGACTGATTATTTGAACCGAAAACCCTCGCAACTTTCAGGCGGGCAAAGGCAAAGAGTCGCTTTAGGACGTGCAATTGTAAGAAATCCGAAAGTTTTTTTGATGGATGAGCCTTTATCAAATTTAGATGCCAAACTTCGCTCTACTACTCGTTTTGAAATTAAAAAACTTCATAAAAAACTTGATACCACTTTTGTTTATGTAACTCATGATCAGGTTGAAGCTATGACTATGGGCAATAGAATAGCAGTTTTGCATCAAGGAAAATTACAACAGCTAGGCAGTGCATCAGAAATTTATAATAATCCCAAGAATATTTTTGTTGCAGGGTTTATAGGTTCTCCCAGTATGAATTTTATCGAAGGAGAAATCAAAGAAAATAGATTTATTGCAGGCGAAATTGACATCAAAACCGAATATCAAGACCAAAAATCAATCCTCGGGATTCGTTCTGAAGATTTGATTTTGGAATCCAACGGACAAATCAAATCGCAAGTCGAATTAGTAGAAATGCTTGGAAGTGAAAAACTTGTGCATTTCAAATTAAACAATAATAATATAATTGCAAAAATTTCATCCGAAATCGAAATTGAGCAAGGAGATCCGATTGCGTTTTCTTTGAATTTTGAAAAAATTATTTTATTCAGCAAAGAAACTACCGAAAATTTATCTTTTTAGGCATCGTCTTCGACCCATATTATAATATGTTCTTCGCAAGGGTAATAAAAATCTCGCAAGTTCGAATATTTTTTGTTGTAATAATTTTCTGCGCTAAAGGGGTTTGTGGTGTCGATTTTTTTGTCGAAACCATTAACTTCATGCACAAAGTCTTGCCATACTTTAGCCATAATAGAATCCCTCATATATCCAGCTGAGTTCATTCACATTATGAACTGCTTTAATAAGGATTCTATCGGCAGAAAGTATTGAGTTTTTTATTGTATTTTAGACTTACTTTTAATCGAATCAATATATTTTTTTGCGATATATTTGTCAAAAAAAACAGGTTTTAGTTCAATTTTCTTCTTAAATTTTGTAATTTTTTCAGAAGCTTGTGAGATTTTATCTGCCAATTCAGTATCTTTTTGGGATTCTGTTTGAATACTCTCAAGAAGAGAAAGAACTTCAGGGGTTGCATCCCTAAAAATAAACATTTCGACCCCCGCTTTTATGGCTTTGATGCAAGCTTCCAGAGAAGAATAATTTTTTGTAACCCCACCCATAACCATATCATCAGAAATTATAAGCCCCTCGAAACTCAAATCATGTTTCAAATAATCAATAACATTTTTTGATAAAGAAGCAGGCAAAATTTCTTCGTCAAAAGCTGCGAAATGCACATGGGCTACCATTATAGCGTCAATACCATCTTCAATTGCTTTTCGAAAAGGCAAAATATGTTCTTCCAGTTGATTCATAGTCAAATCAATCTGCGGCAAATCCAAATGGGAGTCGATTCCTGCCTCACCATGCCCGCAAAAATGCTTACCGACAGTCATTATGCCGAATTTTTGCAGAGAATCTTTGGCAATTTTTGAAAATTTAATCACGTCAAAAGAGTCTGTACCAAAGGCTCTGTTATTTATTACAGGATTATTTGGATTGGAATGAATATCCAAAACAGGGGCAAAATTCATATTTATACCTAAATCCGCAAGTTCTTGAGCCAAAATATCATAATGTTTTTCAATTTGCTCCTCCGGCAAATTTATTATATCAAGAGGTGCTATATATTCAATTTTGTCAGGAAGATTCTTGGTGCGTTCGACCCTTCCTCCTTCTTGGTCAATTGATGTAATAATATTGGCTTGCAAGGATTTTAGGTATTTAACGGTTTGTTTAAAATTTTCTCTGTTTAGAATATTTTCAGCAAAAAATATAACTCCTCCAAGATTTTTCTTGATAAGATTTTCTATATCTTTTGAAGGATTTTCGCCTTTATAACCAAGTATAAACATGGAATTTATTTGTGTTGCAATATTTTTCATATTAAAATGTTCCTGTAAATAATCCACATGGTAGATGTAAATTAACCCATCGTCATTATAAACTACAATAAGAATAAATGAATAGTGGAAATATGAAAAAAATAATTGGAATAGTAATTTTAATATTGATTTTGGTGAACAGCTATTTTGGATTGTCTCTTAATTTGACAACCTCAAATACCTCAAATATTGCTGTAGCTTCAAAGAAAAAAGGTGCATCAGGCGGTATTACCGAAGAACAAGCGACTAAAATCAAAGCTGATACAGACAGATTGACCAAAAAAATATATGCAAACGGATTATTTTCTCCGTCTGATAATGAAACTTTGATAAGCATAAAAATGTCTTTGGATTCTGCAATGCTTTTGGCACCGGATCCGAGTTTTGCACCATTATACTACAATATCGGGCGTATTTATGCCAAAAGAGATATGAAAGATGAAGCTGTAGAATGTTTTCAGACAATTTTGGAAAATTTCGGAGACACTGCCTTGGGTCCAAAATCTAGACTGGAACTTGAAAAAATGGGCGTAACCATCAAGCTTCCCACTATGCCTAGTGATTCAGCAGAATAAAGCATTACGCTTTTTGACTAATAAAATCAATCTATTAATCAAAAAGCAATAAAAAGGCATCCCAACCTCTTATAACCCTAATCCAATTGGGTTTTTCAAGCTAGAGCGGAATACCTTTTATGAAATCCTCTACTTAAAGAGGCTTACTATCAATATATATCTTTTTATAATTGTTTTCATTGGGCTAAAGCACTAATTTTATGGCAAATTCATATAAATGGCTGCCGTCAAATTATTCAAAAAATGTGCAATTATGCAAGGCATTACAGAACCCGTTTTTTCTTTGGCAAAAGATAAAATAAGCCCTACGCAAATGATGCTGAAAAGAGCTGAAATATTATTAATATAAAGTAAATGCAATAAAGAAAATATCAACGCTACTAAAATAATTCCTAAATTAATCCCGAATTTTTTAACAAAAACAGGTTGCAAAAATCCTCGAAAAAATATTTCTTCTGCAAAAGGAGCAAAAAAAACACCAACAAAGGAAATAATCCAAATTAGATGTTTATCAATATTTTTATACACATCTGACAATTTGACATGAGCAAATTTTTCAAAAAAAATGTCTATAATAGTTGTTGCCAAAATAATCAAAATAAAAATCAAAACTCCTTCCAAAATTGTTCTTTTCGGGTTTTCTATTCCCAAAAAACCTTTCAGCGTATTTGATTTACTAAAAACAGCAAAATAAAATACAGCCCCAATTACAACTATATAAAATATTATCTGGCTGATTATCAAATAGAAAAATTCATTTCGATCAAAAGAAAAAAATTGTGCAATGCCAAGATATAGTGCCATAATTGCACTTATGCAAAATATCGACATAAAAATATCTCGAAAATCCCATTGATTAATATTTTGTTCTTTCGTCTTCATGGTTATATAATAGATTAAAGATGATAATTTAAGAATTAACCGAGAGGGTATGAAAAAAAAACTTTTTACAATATTTGAAATATTAGTTTGGGCAGTATTATTTTTGATACCGACCTTTTTCATTTCAACAATTTTGAACCCTGATTTGGATATTAAAAAACACTATTATGCTGATTTCAGAGACGTTAACGGTATTATTATAGGTTCTCCGGTAAATTATATAGGGTATAACATTGGACATGTTGACAATGTACAAATTCTTGAAGACCGAGTCAGGGTAGATATGGCAATTGTAGAAAAGGACTATAGTTTGCCAAAATGCAGCACAATCAAAGTTGAAGAATCAGGAATCGGAGGTTCTCGTTCCCTCGAGATTTTTCCTTGTGAAGATTTATCGTTGCAAGGCAGTATTTATACAAAAAAACCTAAAAGAGTCTCTGAAATGTTAGAGGATTATTGCGTATTTACTGACAGTTTGACCCAAGCAATGGGAAACTTTTTAAATATATTGCAAATCAATCTCGACGGAGGTAAATGTTGCAAATTTCAGGATTTGAAAAAAGAAAGTGAAACTGCTCAAATTGAATTGAAACAAACAAGTGCTAATTTGGACAAAATTGCTGCAAAAGCACCGCAAAATCTCAAAAAAACCAAAAATAATCTTGAAAAAACATTATCTTCGGTCAAAAAAATCAAAATTAATCCTGAAAAAACTAAACGTTCAGCAATAAAAAATCAAAAAGACCTCGAAGAATTGAATAAAAAATTGAATCAATACTCAGCAGCAGAATACAGAGAAAAAACAGAAAGATTATACTGGAAAACAGAAGTTATAAATGTTCCGGATAAAGACAAACTTCATAGCAATATGATTCAAATCAATAATGCTTTGCAATCTTCACAAAATATTTTGAGAAAAATCGAAAACAGTTTGCAATCGGAATCAATTAGTAATACAAGAGAAAAAGTCAAAAATATAAAAGAAGAAACAGGCGATTTGATAAAAAAGGAATAAAAAATGGATACAAAATTTAAAAAAGCAGAAAATATTTCAGTATGCGACCATCCTATAGCACTTCAGAATTTGGCGGTAATGAGAGACAAAAACGCCTCTCCGGAGCTCTTTAGAAATGCAACCAAACGACTCGCTGAAGTTTTATTTTTCAGTGCAACTGATAATTTGCCGATGATTTCTAAAGAAGTTGAAACTCCTCTTACCAAAACAGTATGCAAAATGATAGATTCTGACGCCACAATAATTATTGCACCGATTTTGAGAGCAGGTTTGGTATTTTCTCAAGTTGCAAGCGATCTTTTGCCGGATGCAATTGTTCAGCATATTGGGCTTTATCGCGACCATGAAACACTCCAACCTGTTTGGTACTATAACAAACTTCCTAAAAAATTCAAGAATCCTCAAAATACGTACGTGTATATCTTAGATCCAATGCTTGCAACAGGCGGTTCTGCAATTGAAGCAATAAAACTTTACGACAGTAAAGGGATTCCGCATACAAATATCAGATTTATCTCGCTTTTATCCTCTCCTGAAGGTCTTGAGTACGTTCAGAAGCACTTCCCTGATATTCAACTTGTAACTGCTTGGATTGATGACAAACTCAATGAGAAAGGCTACATTCTCCCCGGACTTGGCGATGCGGGGGACAGAACTTTCAATACGGATTATGAGGTTTAATACTCAATGCCTTCTCTGGCCTTGACTCCTATATCCCAATAATGCTTTATGGGATGAATTTCAGAAACCAAATGTGCAAGTTCAATAATTTCTTTATGGGCATTTCTTCCTGTGAGAACAACCTCAAGGTCATGCGGTTTGTTTTGTAAAAAGTCTTTCATCTCTTCAATATCAATCAAATCCAGCTCTATAGCGATATTTGCTTCGTCAAGAATTATTAACTGATATTCACCCGATAAGGCAGCTTCTTTAACTGTCAACCAACCTTTTTCGACCTCAATTTTATCCTCAATTTTCATATTTCCCGAATAAATTATTCTGTCTAGTCCTGCTTGAACTATATCAAGCCTGTTTTGAAGAGACGGCATAAGTTTTTTGAAAGAATGTAATTCTCCGTAGTGATTACCTCCTTTTGCAAAAAGCACAATCAAAACATTCCAACCGCGACCCAACGCACGCATGCAAAGCCCCAAAGAGGCTGTGGTCTTACCTTTTCCATTACCTGTATAAACTTGAATATACCCATGCTTTTCAAAATTCGGGTCGATTAATTCACCTTGTGTCATGTCAAAATCCTTCATTAAAATCCTTTCCATGATAAAACTTGAAGAGTAACATTCAATTAATAGAGCGGTTATTTTTTAGTATGTAATTCTTGCAAAAAACCAATAACTCCCATGGCGGATGCTTTCCTTATTTTTTCCGGTGATTCTTTCATCAAAGATATCGCTTGTGCCAAAACAGGGTCTTTGTCGTACCAGCGTTGATTTCCATTGCTTTGTGATTCTTTAATGAAATATTGAATATCTTTATTGTAAATTTTTGATAATTCAAAAAGTTCAAAAATATCAACTTTTCTTTCCCCTGCTTCCATCAAAGATATGGCAGAACTTGGCAAATTAAGAATTTCAGCCACTTTTGACTGTTTCAAATCGGCATCTGTTCTTGCTTGTTTTAATTTTTTACAAAATACTTCTTTTTTCATAATTAGGAATTTCTCAAATAATTTATTATAATGTCATTATAAAATAAAAAACTGCAAAAGGAGTATTTATGGATAAAGAATCATTAAGACAACATGCCAAAAAAGTCAGAAATAATTCTAATAACAGCATTATAAGTTCTTTTGTTTGTAAGAATATTAAAAATATTCAAGAATTTCAGCAAGCTAAAAATATCATGATTTATTACCCTTTTGGCTCTGAAATCAATATATTGGAGCTATTGGAAGATACTTCCAAAAATTGGTTTCTTCCAAAAGTTACAGGTGATGAAATCGATGTTTATTTGTATTCTAAAGGCGATATTTTATCTGAAAATCAATGGAGAATTCCTGAACCTTGCATAAAAGAAAAAAAGTCTGAAAAGAAAATACTTGATATGGTTATTTTGCCCGGACTTTGTGCTGACAAAAGAGGTTTTAGAATCGGATACGGAATGGGATTTTATGACAGATTTTTACGAAACCTGCCCAAAAACTGCGTAAAGCTTATACCTGTGGTTTCAGAGCTTTTTCTGGACGAGGTACCGAAGGATTTATGGGATGAACCGCTTGATATAGTCGTAACAGAGAAAGAAATTTTCAAAATTAACGCTTGACGGTTGATTTTGAGCATAATATTATATTCATATTGAATTGGGGCGTTTAGTTCAGTTGCCCCGAAAAGTCGAAGACTTTTTAAAGTAGAGATTATGCTCTATGAACTGAGCGAAATTGAAAATTTAATAAATTTAAAGTGGGGGCGTTTAGCTCAGTTGCCCCGAAAAGTCGAAGACTTTTTAAAGTAGAGATTATGCTCTACGAACTGAGCAAAATTGAAAATTTAATAAATTTAAAGTGGGGGCGTTTAGCTCAGTTGGTAGAGCGTCTCGTTTACACCGAGAGGGTCGGGAGTTCGAGTCTCTCAACGCCCACCACAAAGACCATCTCTTTGCGAGGTGGTCTTTTTATATGCAGATTTTTACCGCACTGTGCGGGTATAATGTTTTTGTCCAATTGAGACGTCGGAAATCCGCCTCATAGCTTTTGACTGTTTAGGTTTTAGGGTATTGCGGAAGTTTGAGATTTATCGGACAAAACGGACATTTTCCGGACATTCCACCGGACAAAAATTACACAGGGTGTTTGAGCCTGTATGCAACACGCTGAGTGGGATACAGGCTTGAAAATCGCTGTCCCAAAAATGTCCAATTTTTTAGAGATAGGCTTGAGAAGGCGGAAAACAGGACGTCTAGGTCGGAAACGAAGTCGGAAATCAGAGGCAAAAAAGGCTCAATTTCCATCGATTTTCGAGGAAATTCTTCGATTTCCGTCTTTTCCATTTTTAATTGATTCAAAACAGACACATTTCACTCAAATTCAGACTAATTCTGAGTCTTCCAGGGGACAATCTGACTGTCAAAGAGACAAATAGGTCAGAAAACACATCATGAACATGGAAAATCTCGAAAATACATGGGTAGATTTGAAAACAATAGCAGAGTTGAAGCAAATAACTACTCGGGCATTGAGGATTTCTCTCCAAAAAGGCAAGTATGTCTATCGAGATGT
>Ga0209467_1000077_pt1 | contig 173661 bp, 137 predicted proteins | sample Higcelwee11metaG_FD_187175 | JGI IMG/M metagenome (GOLD analysis project Ga0209467, IMG submission 187175) | Freshwater pond sediment microbial communities from the University of Edinburgh, under environmental carbon perturbations - High... | ecosystem: Environmental > Aquatic > Freshwater >...
TCCGATGAAATAGTACAGCACATCCGGGAAAAGGCAGAGCTAAGGATAGAATACATGGAAGCAGAGACAGAAGAAGAAAGGGTAAAGCAGATAAGGGAATTTATCAAACCCTTTGATTTAGGCACTGCACCATTAATGCGTGCAGGGCTTATTAAAACATATACTGATGAACATATGCTGCTTTTAGACATGCACCATATAATATCGGACATGGTATCCATAGAGATACTGGCAAAAGAATTTGCCGCTTTATATGAAGGGAAAGAGCTGCCCGAATTAAAGCTGCAATACAAGGATTATGCGGCATGGCAAAACAAACGGCTGAAAAGCGAAAGTATGAAGCAGCAGAAGGAATACTGGCTGGAAACGCTTATGGGTGAGCTTCCGGTGCTCAATATGCCTACGGACTGCAGCAGGCCGACCGTACAGAATTTTGAGGGGGCTTGTATAAGGCACAGTATGGGAAGGGAGCTTGCCGGAAGGGTAAGGGCTGCGGCAAACAGGGCAGGAACGACAATATACATGTATATGCTGGCGGTATTTAACATACTGCTGTCGAAATACAGCGGGCAGGAGGATATCATTGTAGGGACTCCTATAGCAGGTAGAAGCCGGGCCGGTCTGGAAAATATTATCGGTATGTTTGTCAATACGTTGGCAATGCGGAACCATCCGAATGGAGAAAAAAGCTTCAGTGAGTTTTTAGAGGAAGTAAAGGAAAATTCATTAAGGGCATATGAAAACCAGGATTATCAATTTGAAGAACTGGTGGAAAGCTTGAATATACAGAGGGATTTAAGCAGGAATCCGCTGTTTGACATTATGTTTGCCGTGCAGAATGATGAGCGGGAAGAGATAACAGTAGGCGGGATGAAGCTTATCCATAATGACATAGAAAACAGTATATCCAAGTTCGATATGACATTAACAGTCCTGGAGAAAGCGGAAGATATAAGCTTATCTATGGAATACGGCACAAAGCTTTTTAGAAGGGATACCATAGAAAGGCTTATGAGGCATTATATAAATGTACTGTGTGAGGTGCTTGATAATCCGGATACGAAGCTGAATGAAACAGAGCTTATTGGAGAAGCGGAAAAGAAGCAGATATTATATAAATTTAACGATACAAAGACAAATTATCCGAAGGACAGGACGATACACCAGCTGTTTGAAGAGCAGGCGGAGGAAACACCGGACAAGGTTGCAGCCGTATATAAAGACAAAGGATTAACATACAGGGAACTGAATGAAAAGGCGAACCAGCTTGTGAGGGTGCTCAAAGAAAAGGGTGCAGGCTGTGAAAGTATTATAGCCATAATGGCAGACCGTTCCATTGATATGCTGATAGGGGTAATCGGAATATTGAAAGCAGGAGCGGCTTACTTGCCTATAGACCCGGATTATCCTGAGGACAGGATAACATATATGCTTAAAGACAGCGGTGCCGTAATACTTTTAACGCATAAGGAGTTTGGTGACAAGCTGGACTGTGAAATGGTAAAGCTCAGGCTGGATGACGAAATGCTATATACGGGAGACTGCTATAATCCGGAGCATATCGGCCAAGCAGATAATCTGGCATATGTCATGTACACATCCGGCTCAACAGGTAAACCCAAAGGCGTTATGATAGAGCACAGGAATGTAGTAAGACTGGTTAAAAACACAAACTACATCGAATTTAAAGAGAATGACCGTATGATAATGACGACAGCAATCGTATTTGATGTAAATACCTTTGAAATATGGGGTACGCTGCTGAATGGGCTGGAGCTGTATATAACAGATAAAGATGAGATATTGGACGGAGCAAAACTTGGTGATAATTTAAAAAAGTATGGAATTACAACCATTTGGCTGACTACAGCATTATTTAACCAGATAACGGAAGACAATGCCGATATATTTAAAAATTGCAGCAAGCTTCTGGTAGGAGGCGATGTTCTGTCTCCGAAACACATAAACAAGGTAAGGAATAGAAATAAGGAACTCGAGATAATCAACGGATATGGGCCGACAGAGAACACGACCTTTTCTACCTGCTTTAAAATAGAGAAAACATATACAGAGAATATACCTGTAGGAAAACCCATAAGCAATTCAAAAGTATATATTATGAACAATCAGGGGCAATTGCAGCCGGTGGGAATCCCGGGAGAGCTTTGTGTTGCCGGAGATGGGGTCGGACGCGGCTATCTGAACAGACCGGAGCTTACGGCGGAGAGGTTTGTACAAAATCCCTTCGTCCCGGGTGACAGGATGTATAAGACGGGAGACCTGGCAAGATGGTTGACCGATGGGAATATAGAATTTATCGGCAGGATGGATAATCAAGTAAAGATAAGGGGACACAGGATTGAGCTCGGAGAGGTTGAAAACCAGCTGCTGAGACATGAGGCTGTAATGGAAGCAGTTGTTATAGCAAGAGCAGACAACAGTGGCAACAGGTATCTTTGCGCATATATTGTCACGCACGTAAATGCTGCACATATGCCGGCAGGAAATGAACTTACGTTGGCGAAGCTGCGGGAGCATATGGCAAGGGAACTGCCGGAACATATGATTCCTTCATACTTTATACTGCTTGATAAAATGCCTCTGAACCAGAACGGAAAGGTAGACCGCAAAGCACTGCCGGAGCCAAGCGGAAACATAGAAACAGGAATAAAATATGAGGCACCAAGAAATAAACTGGAAGAAAAGCTGGCAGAAATATGGGAGGATATACTGAAAGCAGAGCGGATAGGCATAACCGACAATTTCTTTGAGCTGGGAGGACATTCACTGAAGGCAACGGTAATGGCAGCAAGTGTGCACAAGGAAACCAATGTAACAGTTCCCCTGAAAGAAATATTTGCAGCACCAACAATAAAAGCCCTTGGAGAGTATATAGGGAAGCAGAAGGAGAGCAAATACCGGTCAATAGGAAAGGCATTACCCTTGCATGAAGGAAAAGCCTGCAAAAGCTACCCGGCATCCTCAGCGCAAAAGCGTATGTATGCAATGCAGAAGATGGAAATCGGAAGCACAGTCTATAACATGCTGGCTGCCTTTGAATTGAAAGGGTCATTAAACAGGGAGAAGATGTCGGAGGTATTCAATACCCTGATAGAAAGGCATGAGAGCTTAAGAACCGCTTTTAGAACAGAAAGCTTTCATACGGGAGAAGAGGAAATTGTTCAGAAGGTATATGACAAAGTATCATTTGCTATTGATTATCTTGATATGAAAAATGAAGACGGAATAGAGGATATGATACGTAATTTCACAAAACCTTTTGATATGTCCAGTGCACCGCTTATGAGAGCGGGGCTTATTACGGCAGGCGTTAAAAGGCATATATTGCTTCTGGATATGCACCATATCATCTCGGATGGTACATCAATGGGCATACTGGCAAAGGAGTTCATGGTGCTCTATGACGGAAAGGAACTGCCGGAGAACAGGGTACAATATGCGGATTTTGCCTCATGGCAAAACAATCTTTTGGCTTCCGGGAAAATAAAAAACCAGGAAGAATATTGGCTAAATAAGCTTGCCGGTGAACTTCCGGTACTTGATATGCCTACAGATTATCCGAGACTGACAGCATTAAGCTTTGAGGGAGACCGGCTCAATTTTGCAATTGACAAGACACCAGCAGAGAAGCTTTCTAAGATAGCCCTGGATAATGGTGCAACCTTGTTTATGGTGCTTCTTAGCGCATACAATATCATGCTTTATAAATATACGGGACAGGAAGATATCATAGTAGGGAGCGGTATTGCAGGAAGGGCACATGCCGATCTTGGCAATATAATCGGTATGTTTGTAAACATGCTGGCTATGAGAAGCTTTCCGGATGGCGAAAAGACCTTTAGGGCATTTCTTGAAGAAGTGAGGAATACGGTGCTTGAAGCCTATGAAAACCAGGGTTACCAGTTTGAGGTGCTTGTAGATAAGCTGGAGAGCACAAGGCATTTAAACAGGAATCCTGTATTTGACGTATCTTTTGTTGTCCAGAATATGGATATACCGGAGGTAAATACGGGAGGGCTGCAATTCAGCCAATATAAAAGAGAAAACAAAACCTCCAAATTTGATTTGACCCTTTATGCTGTTGAAACGGACAACGGGATACAATTCAGCATGGAATACAGTACAAGGCTCTTTAAAAAGGCAACAATAGAAAGAATGTCAGAGCACTTTATAAATATCATAAAGGCAATAACAGGAAACCTTGATACAAGAATTGCTGATATTGAAATAATGAATGAAGCGGAAAAACAACAGCTCTTTGACTTTAACGATACAAAGACAGATTATTGCATAGAAAGAACTATAAACGCTCTTATAGAGGAACAAACGGACAGGACACCCGGTAATATTGCGGTGGTATACAACAATATGCATTTAACGTATAAGGAGCTGGATGAACGGGCAAACCAGCTTGCAAATTATCTTAATAAGGGAAAAGGCATACTGTCGGATACACATGTGGGAATCCTTATACCGAATACGGCGGACCAGGTCGTGGCAATACTGGGAATACTAAAGGCAGGCGGCGGATATGTGCCTATAGACCCCGAGCTGCCGGAGGAGAGAATAAAGGCGATTATAGATGATGCCAAAATACAGACAATCGTATCCGTAAAAGAAAACATCAAGCTGTTAAACAGGCTGCAATGGGAATGTAACGACCTGCATACCTATATATGCCTTGATGCGGATGATATACAGCATGAAGACGAGGCAGTGAGTACACTGATGGATAAAAAACTGTGGGAATATGTAGGAAAGACTGCAACAGATGAGATAACAGGAGGGGGTTGGAGCAACAGCTATACCGGAGAAAACCTGACACCAAAAGAAATGGACGAGTATGGGGATAATATTTTAATAAAACTAAAACCATATCTCACAAAAGAGACAAGGGTATTGGAGATAGGCTGTGCATCAGGTATTTCAATGTATCGTATTGCTCCTCTCGTAAAGCTTTATTATGGAACAGACCTGTCCTCCAGTATCATCGAAAAGAACCGTGAGAAAAACGATGAGAAGCATATAACAAATGTAAAGCTAAAAGCACTGGCAGCCCACGAAATAGACAAAATAGAAGAAAAAGCTTTTGATATTGTAATATTAAACAGTGTTATACAATGCTTCCATGGGCATAACTACCTGAGAAAAGTAGTGGAAAAGGCAATAGGACTTATGAGCGGCAGGGGCATTTTATTCATAGGAGATGTTATGGATCAGGAAAAGAAGCATATGCTTATTGAGTCGCTTATAGAGTTCAAACAAAAGAACAAAGGCTGTAAAACAAAGACAGATCTGTCAGAAGAACTGTTTGTAGCAAGAGGCTATTTTGAAGATTTGTCAAAGGACATCCCTGAAATTCAATGTATAGAATTTACAAATAAAATACATACCATTGAGAACGAATTGACAAGCTTCAGATATGATGCGCTTGCCAAAATAAACAAAGAAGAAATGAAAGAGAAAAAAGTCGATACAAGGCATAAGTATCAGATAGGAAAAAGCATAATAGAAAAATATGGCAAGGAACGTGTAAAATCCGGTGTGACAGCAACCGACACAGCGTATGTCATCTATACCTCCGGTACAACCGGAAAACCCAAAGGGGTTATAATAGAACACCGCGGGCTGGTCAATATGTGCTGCTGGCATAACAGGTTCTATGAGGTGACGGAGAAAGACCATGCAACAAGGTATGCGGCTGTGGGTTTTGATGCTTCTGTTGCCGAGCTTTTCCCGTACCTTGTCAAGGGTGCGGCAGTTTATATGGTGCCTGAGGAAATACGGCTCAGTATAACAGCACTGAACCGGTATTATGAAGCAAACAATATTACGATAGGCTTCCTGCCGACTCAGATGTATGAGCTGTTCATGGAGCTTGAAAACAGGTCTTTAAGGACGCTTTTAACAGCAGGGGACAAGCTCAGGCAGTATATGAAGAAAGGCTATAAGCTGGTAAACAATTATGGGCCTACGGAAAACACAGTGGTTGCTACAAGCTTTACCGTAGAAAAACAATATAACAATATACCAATTGGAAAACCCATAGCTAATTGCCGGATTTATATAATGGACAAGTATAACACGCTTCAGCCTGTAGGCATACCCGGTGAACTTTGCATAGCAGGAGAAGGTCTTGCGAGAGGATATTATAACAGGCCGGAGCTTACGGCTGAGAAGTTTATTGAGAATCCGTTTATAAAAGGTAAAAGGCTGTATAAAACTGGCGATCTTGCAAGATGGCTTTCTGACGGTAATATAGAGTTCCTGGGCAGAATCGATTATCAGGTCAAAATAAGAGGCAACCGGGTAGAACTGGAGGAAATTGAAAGCGAGCTACTGAAGTGTGAAGGCGTAAACAAAGCTGCGGTAATAGACAGGGAAGACTCCGGACATGACAAATATCTCTGTGCTTATATAGTTGGGGAAAAAGAACTGAATATAGCTGAGCTTCAGGATCAGCTAAGGAAGGTACTGCCTGAATATATGATCCCCGCTTTCTTTATGCAGCTTGAAAAAATGCCCGTTAACCAGAATGGAAAGCTGGATCGGAGAGCGCTTACATATTCCGGTGAGTTTTTGGGAGCAGGCGGTTTTATGAATACAGGTGCTGAGTATGAAGCACCAAGGGATGAAACAGAAGAAAAACTGATAAAGCTATGGCGGGAGATATTGAAGGTAGAGCGGATAGGCATAAATGACAGCTTTTTTGAGCTGGGCGGTCATTCACTTAAGGCAACGGCAATGGTAGCAAGGATACACAAGGAAATCAAGGTAGAAGTTCCGCTTAAAGAAGTATTTGAAACACCCACAATAAAAGAATTGGGAGAGTATATAAAGCAGCATACGGAAAACGGGTACGAAGCCATAGGGAAAGCAGTGCCGGTAGACATATCAGAGCAAAAGGACAGCTATATGGTATCCTCTGCTCAAAAGCGTTTGTATACACTACAGCAAATAGAAACAGAGGGTACGGGCTATAATATGTCGGCGGCTTTTGAGCTGGAAGGGGAATTAGACAGCATAAAGCTTGAAAATGTATTTAAAGAGTTGATAAAAAGACATGAGAGCTTACGTACCGGCTTTGCCATACAAAGCTTTGATTCGGGGGAGGAAATCGTACAAAGGATACATGCCGGAGCAGTGCCGGATATCGAATACCTTAAAGCAGAAAAAACTGAGGAAGTAAGGGAAATTGCAAAGCAATTTATAAGACCATTTGATCTGGGAAGTGCACCGCTTCTCAGGGTAGGGATAATTGAGATACAGCCCCAAAAGCATGTCATGCTTCTGGACATGCACCACATCATATCGGACGGGACATCTATGGGGTTATTGGTTAAGGAGTTCGGGAAGCTTTATAAGGGAGAAGAATTACCCGGATTGCAGCTGCAATATAAAGAATATGCCTATTGGCAGAGAAACAGACAAAAATCCGGACTAATTAAAAAGCAAGAAGAGTATTGGCTTTCTGAATTTGGGGGTGATGGGAAAATGAATCCGGAAATACCCATACCGGATATGCCTACAGACTACCGGAGACCGAGCCGTCAGAGCTTTTTGGGGGATCGGATTGAAATTGAGATAGATGAAATTTTGACCGGGAAGCTTAATGTACTGGCAGGTAAGACGGGAACGACGCTTTATATGCTGCTGCTTGCGGGAATGAACATATTGTTATCAAAATACAGCAGGCAGGAGGATATCATTATTGGCAGTCCCATAGCAGGTAGACCCCATGCGGATTTGGAAGGAATAGTTGGAGTTTTTATCAATACGCTGGCAATGAGGAACTATCCGGAAGGGTTTAAGACATTTGCAGAGTTTTTACAGGAAGTTAAGGTAAAAGCGTTAAAAGCCTATGAAAACCAGGAATACCAGTTTGAAGAACTGGTGGAAAAGGTTCAGGTAAGAAGAGATATAGGCCGCAATCCGATTTTTGACGTCATGCTTATTATGCAAAACATGGAAATGGATTCAATTGAAATGGAAGGGCTCATAATTAAGCCTTATGATATGGAAAATGTGACCTCAAAGTTTGACCTGACGGTCAATGTCTGGGAAAAGGGTGAAAAGCTTGGGCTCGGGATTGAGTACTGTACAAAGCTATTCAAGGAAGCTACCGTCAATAGACTGGGAATGCATCTTATAAATATACTGGAAAAGGCAGCTGAAAATCCCGGTATCAAGCTGGAAGAGATAGAAATCACAGGAGACGAAGAGAAAAAGCAGCTTCTTAATACTTTCAATGCTACAGAGACAGAATATCAGCGGGAAAAGACAATACACAACTTATTTGAAGAACAGGCGGATGTGGCACCGGAAAAAACAGCATTGGTATATGGGGACAAATCGCTTACCTATAAGGAATTGAATGAAAAAGCGAATCAGCTTGCGAGATTGCTCCGGGAAAGAGGGGTATGCGGTGACAGTATAGTCGGCATAATGGCAGAACGTTCCCTGGAAATGCTTATTGGAATCATGGGGATATTGAAGGCAGGAGGGGCGTATTTACCTATAGACCCTGAATACCCGGAAGAGAGAATAAAATATATGCTGGAGGACAGCGGCGTTGAAGTACTTCTGACGCAGGCATGCTTGCAGGAAAAACTTCGGTTTGGCGGGGAAGCAATCTGCATTGAGGATGGGAATATATACCGGGGAGACAATAAAAACCTGGAGGACAAATATAGCTCACACAACCTGGCATATGTTATTTACACGTCAGGCTCGACCGGAAAACCAAAGGGTGTTATGATAGAGCACCGGTCAGTCGTAAATTTTATAAAGGGAATGACGGCAATAGATTTTAGTGAAAGCGAAAGTATATTATGCCTGACATCCGTATCCTTTGATATCATGGGCTTGGAAACCCTGCTGCCGCTTTCTGCGGGAATGAAAATTGTCATAGCAGATGAGGAAGCGCAGCGGGACATTATAAAGCTTTCAGAGATAATAGAAAAAGAAAAAATTGATACATTGCAAGTGACCCCGTCCAGAATGAAGCTGCTGCTGGAAAATGAAGAGTGCCGCAGAAGTATTGGCAGGCTTGGCATTGTAATGATAGGCGGAGAGACACTTCCTGTGGCACTCCTTAAGGAAGTGCAGAGCATAACAAAAGCAAGAATCTACAATATGTACGGGCCGACAGAAACAACCATATGGTCAACCATGAAGGAAGTAACGAAGGAAGATAAAATAACCATAGGAAAGCCCATAGCAAATACAAGGATATACATATTGGGGAAAAACAATCAGCTACAGCCTGTAAACGTGCCTGGAGAACTATGTATAGCGGGAGATGGCTTGGCGAGAGGCTATCTTAATAACCCGTTACTTACAAAAGAAAAATTTGTACCAGATCCGTTTACTACAGGTGAAAGAATGTATAGAACAGGAGATCTTGCAAGGTGGCTGCCGGATGGGGACATAGAATTTTCAGGCAGGATGGATCAACAGGTCAAGATAAGGGGTTACAGGATCGAACCGGGAGAAATAGAAAGACATCTTTCGGGACACGAGTCCGTAAAAGAGGCAGTGGTAACAGCAAAGGAAGACAGCGGAGGCAACAGGTATCTTTGCGCATACATAACGGCAGAACGTGAACTGATACATAAAGAGCTGAGGGCATACCTTATGGAGAAACTGCCGGAATACATGATACCGTCGTATTTTGTACTATTAGAAAAAATTCCTTTAACCCCGAACGGAAAAATAGACCGTAAGGCACTGCCTGAGCCGGATGGCAGCATAAATACCGGAGTGGAATACGAGGCGCCCGGCGATAAGACAGAAGAAAAACTGGCAGAAGTATGGCAGGAAGTATTGAAGCTTGAAAAAGTCGGATTAAGGGATAATTTCTTTACCTTGGGAGGCGATTCCATTAAGGCAATGCAAGTATCTGCCCGCCTACAGCAACAGGGATATAAACTGCATGTAAGAGACCTTTTGGAGAACCCTGTTATAGGAGAACTGGGTAAATATGTAACGGAAGACAGCAAGAATACAGAGCTTATGCCAAGTGATATTGATACGGACATTTTCACTACCGATGAATTGGAAGAGATATATGATTTATTTGAAGGAAAAGATAAATAATGCCTCGTAATGCAATTTATTTCTAGGGTATGCGAGGCATTAAACAGATGAAGTGCATTTTTAACACCTTATGAATGGAAATAGGGCGTGTTAAAAAGCACTGGAAAGGTGGCAATATTTATGTTTGATAGAAGTGACATAAAGAATATTTATCAGCTGTCGCCAATGCAGGAAGGCATGTTGTTTCACGCCATGCTGGATAAGGAATCAAAGGCCTACTTTCAGCAGATGCAAATGGAAGTTCAAGGGGAAGTAGACGTTACACTGCTTGAAGAAAGCCTGAATGCGGTTATAGAAAGATATGACGTATTAAGAACGGTATTTATGTATGAAAAAGTTAAGAGTCCGATACAGCTTGTATTGAACCGGAGAAAAGCAGGTATTTATTATGAAGATATATCCGGAATGGAAGCAGAAGCAAAAGAACACTTTATGGCGGATTTTATAGAATCGGATAAGAAAAATGGTTTTGAGCTTACTAAGGATGCGCTGATAAGATTATCAGTCATAAAAATGCATAAGGAAAGCTACCGGATCATATGGAGTTACCACCATATCATTATGGACGGCTGGGGTTTGGGCATTTTCCTGAATGACTTTATAAAAATATATTATTCCTTAAGGGCAAAACAACCAGTGGAACTGCCGGTGGCATATCCTTACAGCCGGTTTATACGGTGGCTGCAAAAACAAGATAAGGAAAAGGCGTATAATTATTGGAAAAGCTATCTTGAAGGGTATGATGAGAAGGCAGTACTTCCCCAAATAAAGCGTCACGGTACACAAGAAGAATACAGGCAGGAAGAAATCATATTTTCACTGGGCGAACATTTAACCAATGCTGTTATAGATTTATCAAAGAAACGGTTAATTACCGTAAGTACATTGTTTCAAACGGTATGGGGGATATTGCTGCAAAGGTATAACAACAGGGAAGATGTTGTATTTGGAGCAGTGGTATCCGGAAGGCCGGCAGAGATAGCAGGAATTGAAAACATGCTTGGACTATTCATAAATACAGTACCTGTCAGGGTTAAGAACGTAGGGGAAGAAAGCTTCAGTGAATTGGCCGGAAGAGTACAAAAAAGCGCGAACCGTTCTAATACCTATGAATATTATCCTTTGCCGGATATTCAGGCAGAGAATACCCTGAAACAAAACCTGCTGGATCATATTATTATATTTGAGAACTACCCGATAGCAGAAGAGATAAACAAGTTTGCCGGGGATGAGGTATTAGGATTCGTGGTAAAGGACGTAAAGTCATTTGAACAGACAAACTACTATTTCAATATTACGGTTATTCCGGGTAAAACCCTTGATATACATATCAGGTATAATGGAGTAGTTTATGACCGGGAACTGGTAAAAGGGATAAGAGGACATTTGGAAAACATTATAAAGCAAGTTATAGAAAACCCTGATGTGAAGGTAAGGGAAATAGATATTCTGGGAGAAGAGGAAAAGGAACAGATACAATATGGCTTTAACAGCACTTATGCAGAGTACCGGAGAGATTTGACCATAGTACAGCTATTTGAAGAACAGGCAGGTAAAATACCTGATAATATTGCCGTCATATGCAAAAATGAATCCTTAACCTACAGAGCGTTGAATGAAAAGGCAAACCGGCTTGCAGGACTGCTTCGGGAAAAAGGGGTAGCGGCAGACAGTATTGTGGCTATAATGACAGAACGTTCATTAGAGATGGTTATTGGTATCATGGGAATATTAAAGGCAGGAGGTGCTTATCTTCCCATAGACCCGGAATACCCGGAGAACCGGATACGGTATATGCTGGAGGACAGTGGCACAAGGCTGCTTCTGACCCAGGCACGGCTTATGTACAAGCTCGGGTTTGACTTTGATATAATCGACCTGGAGGACAGGAGCATATACGTGGGAGATGCTCATAACCTCAGTAATATCAGTCATCCAAACAACCTGGCATACACAATATACACATCAGGCTCCACGGGAAGGCCAAAAGGCGTTATGGTAGAACACAGGCCGGTTGTAAATTTCATAAAAGGAATGACGGATATAATCGGTTTCAGGGAAGAAGAAAGCATACTATGCCTTACTTCAATGTCCTTTGACATATTTGGCTTGGAAACCTTGCTTCCCCTGGCCGCGGGAATGAAAATCGCAGTAGCAGATGAAGAAGAGCAAAGGGATGCAACGGCGCTGTCAAAGGTAATTGAAAAGGAAGAAATCAGTATCATGCAGATAACACCGTCAAGGATGCAGATGCTGCTTGGCAGTGAAGACGGATGCCGGAGCCTTGAAAAGCTCAGAGCCATATTGGTAGGGGGAGAGGCGCTTTCAGAGACGCTTCTTAAGGAAATGCAAACAGTGACAAAAGCCAAGCTGTATAATATGTATGGGCCGACGGAAACAACGATATGGTCGGCTGTGAAGGACGTTACCGAAGAAGATAAAGTAACTATCGGAAAACCAGTAATAAACACAAAAATATATATTCTTGACCGGGGAAATTGCATGCAGCCCGTAGGTATCCCCGGAGAACTGTGCATATCAGGAGATGGCCTGGCAAGAGGATACCTTAAAAAACCGGAGTTGACGGAAGAAAAGTTTATAAAGAACCCATTTATTGAAGGAGAAAGGCTGTATAAGACGGGAGACCTGGCAAGGTGGCTGCCTGGCGGGGATATAGAATACCTGGGGCGCATTGACCAGCAGGTTAAAATAAGAGGCTACAGGATAGAACCGGGGGAAATAGAAAGCCGGCTTAAAAAGTATGGGCCGGTAAAGGAAGCTGTTGTGACGGCCGGAGAGGACAATAGCAATAATAAATATCTTTGTGCCTATATTGTGGGAGAATCCGTATTGACTGTTGCGGAACTGCGCGGGTACTTGGCTGAGGAGCTGCCGGATTATATGATACCGTCATACTTTGTGCAGCTTGAGGAAATACCTCTCAATCAGAGCGGAAAGGTAGACAGACAAGCACTTCCGGAACCGGACGGAAGTGTCGGTACAGGTAAGGAGTATGAAGCGCCGGGAAATGAGCTGGAAGAAAAATTAGTTTTAATCTGGCAAGATATACTTCAAAAAGAGCATATAGGAATAGCAGACAGTTTTTTTGAGCTGGGAGGGCATTCCCTAAAGGCAACAATAATGGCGGCAAGAGTGCACAAGGAAACCAATGTGAAAATACCGCTAAGGGTAATATTTGAAACTCCCCGAATTAAGGCTTTGGCACAATATATCGCTAAGCAGGAGGAAAACAAATTCCGGACAATCGAAAAAGCCGTACCTTTAAATAGAGGGGAAGAATCAGAAGATCACCATAGCATTTATTTTGCATCTTCTGCCCAAAAGAGAATGTATGCAATGCAACAGATGGAAAAAGAAAGTACGAGCTACAACATGACAGTCATCTTTGAAATGACGGGTGCATTAGAAAAGGAAAAGCTTGAAGGGGCGTTTACACGGCTCATAAAAAGGCATGAAAGCCTGAGAACCAGTTTTTATGCTAAAGGGAAGGAAATCGTACAAAAGGTACATAATGAAATTGAATTCAATATAGAGTATCATGATGCAGAAAATGAAGAAAAGGCTGAGAAAACAGCAAGGCATTTCGTACGGCCTTTTGATTTAAGCAAAGCGCCGCTTTTAAGAGCAGGACTTATTGCAATGCCTCCAGTAAGGGAAGGATACCCGGACAGACACATGTTGCTTCTGGATATGCATCACATTATATCGGACGGAACTTCCATGGGTATCCTGGCTAAAGAATTTGTGGAATTCTATGAAGGAGAGAAACTTCCGGATTTAAAGCTGCAATATGTGGATTTTGCTGAGTGGCAGAATCAGCTTTTTGCAACGGGTAAAATAGAGAAACAGGAGGCTTATTGGCTGGATAAGCTTTCTTCAGAGCTTCCGGTACTTAATATGCCTACAGATTTTAAAAGACCTGCGATACAAAGCTTTGAGGGGAACAAGCTTGATTTTTCCATAGATAGAGAATTGACCGGCAGCCTGAAGGCGATAGCCTTGAAAAATGAGGCAACGGTGTTTATGGTGCTTTTCTCTGCATACAATGTCATGCTATACAGATATACAGGGCAGGAAGATATCATTGTGGGAAGCGGTACTGCCGGAAGGTTCCATGCGGATATTGAAAACACAATCGGTATGTTTGTCAACATGCTTGCGCTGAGAAGCTGCCCTGATGGAGAAAAGACCTTTAAGGAATTTCTCCTGGAAGTAAAGGCTGCGGTACTGGAAGCTTATGAAAATCAGGATTACCCCTTTGAGGTGCTGGCGGAAAAGCTGGAGCCAACAAGGGATTTAAGCAGAAATCCTGTGTTTGACGTATCCTTTGCTGTTCAGAATATGGAAATACCCAAGGTAAACATAAAGGGTCTGGAAATAAGTCAGCAAAAGCTGGAGAACAAGACCTCAAAATTTGATATGACCTTGTTTGCTACTGAGGTACAGGATCGGATAGAATTCAGCCTGGAATACAGCACACGTCTTTTTAAGCAATCTACCGCAGAGAGAATGATTGAACACTTTATAAATATTGTTAAGGCAATTGTAAAAGAACCAGAGGTCAAACTGAAAGAAATTGAATGGATAAGTGAAGGTGAAAGACAGCAGCTTGATGCTTTTAATAATACCTATGCAGCTTATGATTCGGAGAAGACCATTGTTGAACTGATAGAAGCACAGGCAGACAAAACTCCGGATAATGTAGCGATCGTATATAAAGACAAGCATTTAACCTATAGTGAACTGGATAAGGAGGCCAACCGGCTGGTCCGCTATTTGATGCAGGATGTACAGATACAGCCGGATAATCTGATTGGAATGCTTATTCCAAACTGTATTGAACAGGTTATAGCTGAATTGGGAATTTTAAAGGCAGGCGCAGGTTACGTACCCATAGACCCGGAGCTGCCTGCGGATCGGATAAAGACGATTATTGACGATGCCGGGCTTGAAGTTCTTATATCAGTCAAGGAGTATGTCCGGATACTGAATAGGTTACAATGGGAATGCAGCAGTTTTCATACTTATATATGCCTGGATACGGAAGATGTACGGCATGAGGAAGAGGCCGTAACGAGCTCCCTTATGGACAAAAAACTATGGGAGTATGTAGGAAGCACTGCAACGGATGAAATAGAAGGGGGCGGCTGGAGCAGCAGCTATACTGGGGAAAGCCTGACCCAAAAGGAAATGGATGAGTATGGGGATAATGCACTTAAAAAGCTGCTGCCTTATCTTAATAAGGCTGTAAAGGTTCTGGAAATCGGCTGTGCTTCAGGTATTACCATGTACCGGGTTGCACCGTATGTAAAGCTTTATTACGGGACGGATTTGTCAGAAAGTATTATTGAAAAGAACAGGGAACGTAATGCAGCGGAGGGTATTGGAAACATAAGGCTAAAGGCCTTGGCCGCATATGAGATAGGCGGGCTTGATGAAAGGGATTTTGACATCATTATTATAAACAGTGTCATACAGTCTTTTAATGGACATAACTATCTGAGAAAGGTCATAGAGACTGCTATAGGGCTTATGTCTTACAAGGGCATCCTGTTTATCGGGGATATTATGGATCAGGATAAAAAACAGGAACTGGCGCAGTCACTGCTTGAATTCAAGCAGAAAAACAAGGATAAAAACTACAGGACAAAAACAGACCTGACAGCGGAGTTGTTTGTAGCGAGAGGTTACTTTGAGGATCTGGCAGCAGAATCTGAGGAAATAAAAGAGGTAAAATTCTCAAACAAAATTCATACCATAGAGAATGAGCTGACACGCTTCAGGTACGATGCAATATTGGAAATCAACAAGAATGCAAGGGAGTTAGTAACAGTTGGAAATAAGAACCGGCAGCAGGCCGACCTGTCCGTATTGAAAACTTTCGGTACGGATAGAGTGAAAAGCAGTGCGGCACCCAATAATATAGCTTATGTTATCTATACCTCAGGAACAACCGGCAAGCCAAAAGGTGTGGTCATAGAGCACCGGAGTGTAGTGAATATGTGCTTCTGGCATAACAGGTATTACGGGGTAACGGATAAAGACAGGGCAACGCGATATGTGCGGGTGAGCTTTGATCCTTCTGTGAATGAATTGTTTCCATACCTTATAAAAGGTGCAACAGTTTATATGATACCGGAAGAAATGCGGATGGATGTAGTGGGGCTTAACCGCTATTTTGAAAGCAACAGGATTTCTATCAGTTTAATGCCGGCCCAGATGTGTGAGCAGTTTATGGAAATTGAAAACCATTCACTGAGGCTTTTGATAACCGGTGGAGAACCGCTGCGGCATTATATAAAAAGAAGTTATGAACTGGCTAACAACTATGGCCCTACGGAAAACACAGTAGTTGCCACCAGCTTTGTGGTAGAAAACCAGTACCACAATATACCTATAGGCAAGCCCATAGATAACTGTCAAATTTATATTTTGGATAAATATAATAACCTACAGCCTGCCGGAGTACCGGGAGAACTGTGTATTGCAGGAGAAGGCCTGGCAAGAGGGTATCTTAATAGCCCTTATCTTACCGCGGAGAAATTTACGGACAATCCCTTTATTCCAGGCGGCAGGATATATAAAACGGGAGACCTGGCAAGATGGCTTCAGGATGGGAATCTTGAGTTTTTAGGAAGGATAGATCATCAGGTAAAGCTGAGAGGTTTTCGTATCGAATTGGGTGAAATAGAAAGCTGGCTTCTAAAGCATGAAGATATTAAGGAAGCAGTCGTCATAGCGAAGGAAGATAACTCAAACAACCAGTATCTTTGCGCATATATTGCAGGTGAGAAGGCTTTGGATGAGGGAGAACTGAAGGCGTATCTGGAGAAGGAATTGCCGGACTACATGATACCAGCCTGCTTTGTACAATTAGAAAAAATGCCTGTAAACCGGAGCGGAAAGCTGGATAGGCGTGCACTGCCCGAGCCGGAAGGGAATACCCGCACAGGGGCGGAATATGAAGCTCCCGGAGATGAAACAGAAGAAAAACTGGTTTCGATATGGCAGGAAATTTTAAAGGTACAACCCATAGGCATTAATGACAACTTTTTTGAGCTGGGCGGACATTCTTTGAAAGCAACGGCAATGGCGGCAAAAATACACAGGGAAATAAATACAGAAGTGCCGTTGAAGGAAATATTTGAGACACCGACTATAAAGGAGCTGGCAGAATATATCAGGAAGCAGGAAGAAAACGGGTACGAGAAAATAAAGAAAGCAGAGGCCACGGAATATTATACTGAAGCTTATTATCCCAAGAACTGTTACCCGGTATCCTCGGCACAAAAGCGGCAGCATACCCTGCAACAACTGGAAGCGGAAAACACAGGCTATAATATGCCATCTGCTTTTGAACTGGAGGGGCAATTATTAAAAGACAGGCTGGAGAGGGCCTTTAAGGAACTTATACGGAGGCATGAGAGCTTAAGAACCTGTTTTTATATGGAGACGGGCTTAGGGGAAGAAGAAACAATACTGCAAAAGATAGAAGAGGAAGTTGGATTCAATATCGAATACCATGAGGCAGGCAATAGTGAGAAAGTCAGTGAAATTGCAGATAGCTTTATAAGGCCCTTCGACTTAAGCAGGGCACCCCTATTCAGGGCAGCACTGATATCCGTTTCAAACGAAAAGGAACGGTATGTACTGCTTATGGATATGCACCATATCATATCCGACGGAACTTCCATGGGTATATTGGTTAAGGAGTTCTGTATGCTTTATAACGGTGAAACACTTCCGGAGCTAAGACTGCAATACAAGGATTATGCGGTATGGCAGTGTAAGAGGATGAAAACAGAAGCCATGAAAAAGCAGGAAGCTTATTGGCTTTCAGAGTTTGCAAACCGTGAGGGTGAAAGTGCGGAAATACCGGTATTGAACCTGCCGACAGACTGCCCGAGGCCCGGTATGCAGCATTTTGAGGGAGACCGGATTGATATTGAAGTATGCAAAAAATTGACGGAAAAACTGAATACATTGGCAAAAGAGACAGGCACTACCTTGTATATGGTATTATTAGCCGGTTTTAATATACTATTATCAAAATACAGCGGACAGGAAGACATTGTCGTAGGCAGTCCCATTGCCGGAAGGCCGCATGCGGATCTGGAAGGCATTATGGGCATGTTTGTCAATACTTTGGCAATAAGGAATCAACCGGTGGGAAGCAAGACTTTTAAGAGCTTTTTAATGGAAGTCAAAGAAAAGGCATTAAAGGCTTACGAAAACCAGGAATTTCCTTTTGAAGAACTGGTGGACAGGGTATGCAAGAGAAGGGATATGAGCAGAAATCCATTGTTTGATGTTATGTTGACATTGCAGAATATAGAATTAAACGCTATTCAGATGGAAGGTGTCGTATTAAGGCCCTACGATATGGAGAACATAACTGCCAAGCTGGATATGACTGTTTCGGTACAGGAAATAAATGAAAAGCTTATGATAGACATCGAGTACTGTACGAAGTTATTCAGGAAAGATACTGTTAAAAGATTGGGAAGACATTTCGTAAATATACTGGAAAAAGTAACAGAAAAGTCCGGTATAAGGCTGGAAGAAATCGAAATCACAGGAGATGAAGAGAAAAAGCAGCTTATTAATACTTTCAATGCTACAGAAACAGAATATCCATATGAAAAGACAATACACCGGCTATTTGAAGAACAGGCGTATGTGACACCGGAAAAAACAGCATTGGTATACGGGGACAAAACGCTTACCTATAAGGAATTGAACGAAAAAGCGAACCAGCTTGCGAGAGTACTTAGGGGCAGAGGCGTATGTAATGATAGTATAGTAGGCATTATGGCGGAACGTTCCCTGGAAATGCTTGTTGGAATCATGGGTATATTGAAGTCAGGAGGGGCATATTTACCTATAGACCCTGAATACCCGGAAGAAAGAATAAAATATATGCTGGAGGACAGCGGCGTTGAAGTACTTCTGACACAGGCACGCTTGCAGGAAAAACTACGGTTTGGCGGGGAAGCAATTTGCCTGGAGGACGAAAATATATACCGGGGAGACAGTAAAAATCTGGAGAACAAATACAGCTCACACGACCTGGCCTACGTTATTTACACATCAGGCTCAACCGGAAAACCAAAGGGTGTTATGATAGAGCACCGGTCAGTCGTTAATTTTATTAAGGGAATGACGGCTATAGACTTTAGTGATAGAAACAGTATATTGTGCCTGACTTCCGTATCCTTTGATATTATGGGCTTAGAAACTCTGTTGCCGCTTTCTGAGGGAATGAAAATTGTCATAGCGGATGAGGAAGCGCAGCGGGATGCCAATAAGCTTTCAGAGATAATGGAAAAAGAAAAAATTGATACTCTGCAAATAACCCCGTCCAGAATGAAGCTGCTGCTGGAAAATGAAGACTGCCGCGGAAGCATTGGCAGGCTTGGCATCATAATGATAGGCGGAGAGGCACTGCCGGGTTCCCTCCTTAAGGAAGTGCAAAGCATAGCAAAAGCAAGAATCTACAATATGTACGGACCGACAGAAACAACCATATGGTCAACCATGAAGGAAGTTACGAAGGAAGATAAAATAACCATAGGAAAGCCCATAGCAAATACAAAGGTATACATATTGGGGGAAAACAAACAGCTACAGCCCATAAACGTACCGGGAGAATTATGCATAGCGGGTGACGGCTTGGCAAGAGGCTACCTTAATAACCCGCTGCTTACAAAAGAAAAATTTGCAGCAAACCCGTTTGTTACAGGTGAAAGGATGTATAAAACAGGAGACCTTGCAAGGTGGCTGCCGGATGGGAACATAGAATTTCTTGGAAGGATAGATAATCAGGTTAAGATAAGGGGCTACAGGATAGAACTTGGGGAAATAGAAAGCCAACTGCTTACGTATCACGCAGTAAAGGAAGCTGTTGTTGCAGTAAGAGAAGACAACAGCAGCAATAAATACATTTGCGGATATATTGTTGTCAAAAATGAATTGGCAGCTGAATTGAATATTGCGGAAATCCGGACACATCTGGCAAAGTCGCTTCCTGACTATATGATTCCTTCATATTTTATACAGCTTGATAAAATACCGGTAAACCAAAACGGGAAAATCGATATTAAGGCATTGCCGGAGCCGGACGGAAGCATAGGGACGGGAACGGTATATGAAGCGCCGAGGGATGAGACGGAAGAAAAGCTCACAGATATATGGAAAACCATACTGAATGTACAAAGGATCGGGATAAATGATAATTTCTTTGAACTGGGGGGACACTCACTGAAGGCAACCAGCCTGGCAGGGAAAATACACAAGGCATTTGATGTAGAAATTCATTTGAGGGAAGTATTTAAAATGCCTACAATAAAAGCTTTGGCAGAATACATCAGGCTATCGGAAAAAAATAAATTCATGATGATACAGCCGGCAGAGGAAAAGGCATACTATGCGCTTTCGCCTGTTCAGAAAATGGTATACACTTTGCAGATGATGGACGCGGATAATACCGCCTATATTATTCCCGGAGTTACTGAAATTGACGGATTTATCGATAACGCAAAAATTGAACAGGTATTTAAGGCACTTATTAAAAGACATGAAGCCTTAAGAACCTCCTTTGAACTCCTGGAGGACGGGCCTATACAGAAAGTACATGAAGAAGTTGAATTTATGGTACAGTATGAGGAAGCAAAGGAAGAAGCGGAAGTACAATATATATTACAGAATTTTACAAAGCCCTTTGATCTTCGGATTGCACCGCTATTCAGGGTAATGCTTATTGGGATTCAAACTGCGGATATGTCTAATAAGAAGCATTTGCTGGTATATGGGATACATCACATCATATCAGACGGAACTACAATGGCAATACTGGCAGAAGAATTTGAAAGCCTGTATGGAGGTATGGAATTACACAAGCCTGTACTGCAATACAAGGATTATTCAGAATGGCAGATAAAGAAGCTTGAAGCCGGAATTTTAAAAGAGAGTGAGGCATACTGGCTGAACAAATTTTCCGGAGCTAATTCGGGAGGTAAACTACCGGTGCTTAATCTGCCGACGGATTATCCGCGTCCCGATATTTACACCTATGAGGGCGATACATATGTATTTAAGCTGGAGGCGGGATTAGTTTCGCAAATAAAGGCATTTGCATGGAGAAATGGAGCAACCCTGTTTACGGTGCTTCTGGAAGTATTGAGCATCGTATTATCAAAATACAGCCGGCAGGAGGACATTATAATAGGCACAGTAAATGCAGGCAGGCAAAACGAAGAAACACAGGATATGGTAGGACTGTTTATAAATAATGTGGCAATGAGATGCTTGCCGCAAAAGGAAAAAACTGCCGCAGACTATCTTATGGAACTTCAGGAAGATGTTATAAGTGCTTTTGAAAATCAGGATTACCCTATAGAAGATCTGGTGCGAAAGCTGAACATAAAGCGGGATGCAAGCAGAAATGCACTATTTGATGTGATGCTTATTCTACAGAATTTTGGCAGGGATAATACTGTGTCGGAGCAAATAGCTGTAGCTTCCGGAGAAATGACAGCAGAGAAATACAATTACATCAACAGGGTTTCTTCTTATGACATGACTTTATTTGTGGAAGAAGCAGGGCAAGAAATCTTTGTAAATTTGCAGTATTGTACAAGCCTGTTTAAGAGGGAAACGATAGAAAGCTTCGGAAGGCATTTTTGTGAGATTGCAAAGGAAATAGCGGCTAAGCCGGAGCAGCGGATTACAGACATCGGGCTTATCGACGAAAAGGAAACGGAAAGAATACTTTATGATTTCAGTAGCTTTGATACCTGTAGGGAATTGGACGAACGGTCAAACCAACTGGCAGCTTACCTTGCGGCTGAAAAAGGTATCAAGTGTGATACCCCTGTGGGCATATTGATATCAGATGTACTTTATCAGGCCGAGGCGTTACTGGGTATAGTAAAGGCGGGAGGACGCCCTGTAGCAATAGACACTGAATTGCCGGAGGAAAAAATAAAATGCATCATGGAAGAGTCAGGCATACAGGTGGTCATAGCTCGGCAGGAGGATACCGGACGCTTAAACAGGCTGCAGTGGGAATGCAGTTCTTTCCATACCTATATTTGCCTTGATACCGATAATGTGTATGCTGAAGGGATATCGGATATTGTAAATATGAATAAGGATATTTGGGAGTATGTAGGACAGAAAGCCGCAGATGATATAGAAGGAGGCGGCTGGAACAGCAGCTATACAGGGGAAAGCTTTACAAAAGAAGAAATGGATGAGTACGGGGACAATGTGCTTAAAAAACTTATGCCATACCTCACAAAGGATAAAAGGGTTCTTGAAATAGGCTGCGCATCGGGTATCAGTATGTATAGGATCGCACCTTCTGTAAAGCTTTATTATGGTACAGATCTGTCTTCCAGCATTATTGAAAGGGATCGCAGGAGAAATGCAGAAAATAGCATCACAAATATTGGGCTTAAGGCTTTGGCAGCCCATGAAATCGACAGCCTGGAAGAAAAAGATTTTGACATTGTTATAATAAACAGCGTAATACAGATGTTCCCCGGGCACAACTACCTTAGAATGGTTATAGAGAAAGTTTTGAGCCTGATGACAGACAGGGGCTTGCTTTTCATTGGCGATATCATGGATCAGGATATGAAGCAGGATTTACTGCAATCTCTTATAGAATTCAAGCAAAATAATAGGGACAAGCATTATAAAACCGTAACAGACCTGTCTGATGATTTATTTATACCAAAAGGCTATTTTGAAGACCTTGCAAAAGACATAAAAGGAATTAGAAGCTTAAGCTTCTCAAATAAAATTCATACAATAGAAAACGAATTAACAAAATTCCGGTATGATACTATAATTGAGATCGACAAATGCACAGAAAGTGAAAAGGGACAAAGTAAAAACAAATATCAGATTGACCGGAGTGCACTGGACAGGTATGCCGGTGAAAGTTCGGGAGCGGAAACAACGTATAAGCTTTACATCGTGGATGCAGGGGCGAGATTGCAGCCTGTCGGCATACCGGGAGAGCTTTGCATTGCTGAAGCGGGACTTTCGGAGTCATATAAAAAAGGAAAGAAGCCAGCGGAAGAAAAGCTGTACAAAACCGGAAACCTGGCAAGGTGGCTTTCAGACGGAAGTATTGAGATTGTCGGCAAACCGGATGCTGAGACTGTGATACGGCCTGAAGCTTATGAAATATCCGAAGAAGAAATGAAAAAAGTGTTATATGAATTTAACAATACACAAGCAGACTATCCAAAGGATAAAACCTTCCAGGAATTATTTGAAGAGCAGGCTCAAAAAACGCCGGACAACGTTGCCGTCATATATGAAGACGGAAGCCTGACGTATAAGGAATTAAACCGGAGATCAAACAAATTGGCTGAGACACTAAGGAGAAGCGGTGTCCAAACCAATGAAATCGTGGGAATCATGATAGAGCGTTCCCTGGAAATGGTTGTGGGAATAATGGGAATAATAAAGTCAGGGGGGGCATATGCAGCCATAGATCCGGACTATCCCAGAGACAGGATAGAATATATGCTTTGTGACAGCGGAATAAAAATACTGCTGACGGAAGAAAAGCTGGCGGATAGAATATCATTTACGGGAAAAACCTTAGACATAATAAGTGAAAGCTGTTATTACGGCAGTGGTGAAAACCTGGAGAATGTAAATAAGCCCGGTGACCTGGTATATATTATCTATACCTCAGGAACTACCGGAAAACCAAAAGGAGTAATGATAGAGCACAGAAGCCTTATTAACATTACCTATGCATGGAAGCGTGACTACAGGCTGGAAGAAGCAGGAGTACGCTTGCTGCAACTGGCCAGTTTTTCCTTTGACGTATTTGCGGGTGACTTATCCAGAGCATTGACAAACGGAGGCACAATGGTTATCTGCCCGGGTGACAGGCGTGCAGACCTGGAAGCATTGTACCGGATGATAAAATCGTATAGGATCAATATTCTGGAATCAACACCGGCTCTCCTTATCCCATTAATGACATACATCCATGAAAACATGCTGGAAATAGAGAGCTTAAAGCTTTTGATTATAGGCTCGGACAGCCTGCCGGTAGAAGAATACAGGAAGCTGAAACAGTGGTATTCACAAAAGATGCGGATATTGAACAGCTATGGGCTGACGGAAGTTACAATAGATTCGAGCTTTTATGAGAAAGAAGCAGAAGAAATTCAAGGTGTAGGAAACGTACCTATAGGCAGACCAATGCAGAATACGCAGTTTTATATATTGGACGATAAAAAGAGGCCGCAGCCTGTTGGAACTCTCGGGGAACTATATATCGGGGGGGACGGATTGGCAAGAGGATATTTGAATAGAGAGACCCTTACAGCGGAAAAATTTGTACCAAATCTCTTCAGACCGGGAGAGAAAATGTACAGGACAGGTGACATAGCAAGGTGGCTGCCTGACGGGAATGTAGAATTTTTGGGCAGGGCAGATTCACAGGTAAAAATACGGGGATACAGGATTGACCTGGGTGAGATAGAAAGCAGACTGCTTAAGTATCCCGGGATAAAGGAAGCTGTCGGAGAGGCGAAGGAAGATGCAAGAGGAAGTAAATACCTGGTTGCATATATAGTTATTGATAAGAAGCCAGAAAGGGAGCAGGACGAAGTGCCGGACTGCCGGGATATGCCGAAGCCGGATGCAGCGGCGCTGCGTGAATACCTGAAAAAGGATTTGCCTGATTATATGATACCGTCATATTTCATGCAACTTCCCAAGCTGCCGCTGACTCCAAACGGTAAGATTGACCGGAAAGCATTGCCGGAACCCGGTGGGGATATTGTAACAGGTGCAGTATATGAAGCACCAAGGAACAAGCAGGAGAAAATGCTGGTTCAGATATGGAAGGACACGCTTAAGGTAGACTCGATAGGGATAAATGATGACTTCTTTGAGTTGGGCGGGCATTCCCTGAGAGCTGCATTTATGACAGCCAGGGTACATAAGGAAATGAACGTTGAGATACCTTTAAGAGTAATATTTGCGCTGCCTACAATAAAGCAGATATCGGAATACATGAAAGGTAAGGAATTGCATAGGTATGGCTCTATACAAAAGGCGGAAGATAAGGAATATTATGAAATGTCGTCAGCACAAAAGAGAATGTATACAATGCAGCAGTTTGACCTTAACAGCACAAGCTACAATATGCCTGCCATATTTGAAGTTGAAGGTGAGCTTGATTTAGAAAGGCTGAATAGGGCATTTAAGGAACTGATAAACAGGCATGAATCACTTAGAACAAGCTTTGAGCTAATGGAAGGGCAATTGGTGCAAAAGATAAATAAAGAGGTTGAATTTGAAATTGAGTGTTTCGATAATATGCTTTTATCAGACAACGAATTATCCGCTGAGGAAATAGAAGAAATATCAAAGAGGTTTATACGGGCGTTTGAATTAAGCAAAGCACCGCTTCTCAGGGTGGGGCTTGTAAAGTTATCTCAAAAATATATTTTGATGTACGATATACACCATATCATATCGGATGGTGTATCTACTGGAATATTAGTGGATGAATTCAGCAAGGCATATGAAGGAGTGGAATTACCACCGCTTCGTATTCAGTACAAGGATTTCTCCGAATGGCAGAATGAGCTCTTTAGAGGCGATGCGATAAAGGAGCAGGAAGAATACTGGGTAAATAAGTTCAGCGGGGAAGTTCCGGTATTAAACCTCCCTGCTGATTATCCCCGGGCTATGCTGCAAAGCCCGGAGGGAATCCGTAAAAGCTTTGTGCTGGGAAAAGAATTGACGGAAAAGTTGAGAGAGATGGCAAAAGAGACCGGAAGTACGATGTATATGGTATTACTGGCGGCATATAACGTATTACTATCAAAATACAGCGGTCAGGAAGACATCACAGTAGGGTGCGGCATGGCGGGGAGGCCGCATGCAGACCTGGAGGGAATAATAGGAATGTTCGTAAACACTCTGCCAATGAGGAACTTCCCAAGAGGGAATATGACATTCAGAGCTTTTCTGGATGAGGTGAAAGAGAATACATTAGGTGCATATGAAAATCAGGATTACCAGTTTGAAAAACTGGTAGAAAAACTGAAATTAAAGAAGGATACCGGCAGGAATCCGTTGTTTGATGTTTTTCTTGAATTGCAGAACATGGAAATGCATACTGACGAGATGAGCGGCGTCAGGCTCCGTCCATATGAAATCAGGCATATGGATGCGCAATATGATATGGCCTTTGACATTACCGAAGGGAGTGACTGCATATATGTGGCAATCGAATACCCGACCGGCTTATATAAAGAAGAATCAATCATTAGTATTGGCAAACACTTTGAACTAATATTGGAAAGTGCCACGAAAAATTTGGATGCTGAAATAAAGGATATAAATGTAAGCTATGAACAGCCTGAAACGAAAAAACCATTACTGGATATGTTTGACGGAGATTTTGATATGTAACATTTATGCTAATTTGAATAGAATAAAAGCGAGGTAAGGGCTACATGAAAAGAATGAATACAATAGAATTATCGGCATTGGCGAATCAAGACAGCAAAGAAAGAAGCTATTGGCTTGAAAAGCTATCCGGTGAGCTGCCTAAAAGCCATTTTCCATATGATTATGGCGAAAATCCAGAAGCTCTCAAAGACAGTATAGGGGTAAAGCATTTTACCCTGCCTCATGATACGGGCGTAAAATTGGAAAAGCTGTGTAATGGTTCATATTATAGGATGCATATGGCATTAATAAGTATTGCGGCAGTATTGCTGAACAAATTTACAGGTGAAAATGATATTTTCCTTGGGACACCAATATTCAGGCAGGAACAGGAAGATGAACTGACAAATGCTTTTTTGCCTTTGAGGATAGTATTTATTGAAGCTGCGACATATAAGGAAGTATTAATTAATACCAGGGATACTATAAAAGAGGCAGTTTGGAATCAGAACTATCCTGTAGAAAAATTGCTGTTTGAAGCGGATTTCAATTCAATGGGGGATGACTGTAATTTTTTCAATACAATAGTGCTTTTAGAGAACATACAGGATAAAGAATATATCAGTCATATTAAATATGACACACTGTTTAGGTTTAACAAGACAGATGTCTGCATAGAAGGAAAGCTTGAATATAACCAATATTTATACACGGAAAGGGCAATCGAAAATATTATTGAGCGTTTTATAACATTAACAGGATTAATACTGGACAATACAAATTCCAGGATATCGGAACTGGAACTCCTGTCCAAGGTGGAACGGGAAAAGATATTGGTAGAATTCAACGATACAAAAACTTCCTATTCAAGGGAAAAAACAATTAGCGAATTATTTGAAGAACAGGTACAGAAAACGCCTGACAGTATCGCCGTGGTGCATGGAGAAAGCAGGCTTACCTATAGGGAACTAAATGAAAAGGCGAACCAACTGGCAAGCACATTAAGAGAAAAGGGAATATGTAAGGAAAGTATAGCAGGCATCATGGCAGACCGCTCCCCGGAGCTTTTGGCAGGTATAATAGGGGTTTTGAAAGCAGGAGGCGCATACCTGCCAATCGATCCGGAATACCCGGCCGACAGGATAAAATATATGCTGGAGGACAGCAAGGCCAAAATACTGCTGACCCATACGAAATTCGGGGACAAACTGGATAGCTCAATAGAAAAGCTTATGCTGGACGAGGAGGATACATACCGGGGTGATATTAATAATCCCGAGCCTAAAAGCAAACCGGATAATTTAGCATATATCATATATACTTCGGGTTCTACAGGGAAACCTAAGGGAGTTCAAATTGAGCACAGGTCACTCAATAATTTTATAGAAACAGTATATGAAAGATATGATTGCGGAATAGGAATGGGTGACAATTGCCTGAGCCTTGCCAGCATATCCTTTGATGTAAGTGTGGAAGAAATATTTCTGCCCTTGCTGAAAGGCGCAACACTGGTGCTGTATCCGAGCAGCAATATAATAGATATAGAACAGTTGAAGCATGAGATAATAAAAAATTCGATAACCTATACGTATATTCCCCCTACAATACTGAAAGACCTGAATACTGCGCTAAGAAGCGAAAAAGACAAGGTAAAGCTGAACAAAATCCTGGTAGGAGTAGAACCTATAAAAGACCATGTATTGGAAGCGTATAAAGAATTGAACAGGGATATGAAGATTGTAGACGGATATGGCCCGACGGAAACGACTATTGCAGCAACAATGTATAAATATGGAGACACTAAGCCTGTCGGAAGGAATGTACCGATAGGAAAACCGATGAATAATTCCGGCATATATATTATAGGCAAGAATAATGCATTGCAGCCGATAGGTATACCCGGAGAATTGTATGTTGAGGGAGATTGTGTCGGAAGGGGCTATTTAAACAGACCCGAATTAACCGCAGAAAAGTTTCTTGAAAACCCGTTCATAAAGGGAGAACGGATGTACAGAACGGGAGACCTGGCAAGGTGGCTGCCTGACGGGAACATAGAATTTCTTGGACGGATAGATGAGCAGGTAAAGATAAGGGGTTACAGGATAGAGCTGGGGGAAATAGAAAGCAGGCTTATAAAGCATGCACATATTAAAGAAGCAAAGGTAATTGCCAGGGAGGACAGCAACAGCAAATATCTATGTGCATACATAGTTTCCGATAAGGAACTGACGGTCAGTGAGCTTAGGGCGTATCTTTCAGAGGAACTTCCGTATTATATGATACCGTCCTATTTTATGCGGCTTACGGAAATACCTCTGAACCGGAATGGAAAGGTAGACCGCAAGGCGCTTCCAGAGCCGGACGGAAATATAGAGACAGGGGCGGAATATGAAGAACCGCAAAGCGAGACGGAAGAAAAGCTGGTTAAGATATGGCAGGAAATACTGGCGGTAGAGCGGATAGGGATAAATGACAGTTTCTTTGAGCTTGGCGGAAATTCCCTGAAAGCAACGGCAATGGCAGCAAGGGTTCACAAGGATACTAATGTAGGAATACACCTGAAGCAGATATTTGCGGAACCAACCATAAAAGCATTGGGGGTATATATAAATAATCAGGAACAAAACAAATATCAGGCGATAGAAAAAGCAGAGGAACGGGAAAGCTATCCGTTGTCCTCCGCACAAAAGAGGATGTACATCCTGCAGCAGATGGAAAAAAACAGCACTGTTTACAACATCCCAATGTTTTTTGAAATAGAAGGAAAGCTTAATAGAGAGGCTTTGGAAAACATTTTTAAGAAAATAATAGAAAGGCATGAAAGCCTGAGGACAAGCTTTGAAATTGAAAGTACACATGCAAAGCAGGAAGAAATTGTGCAGAAAATACACCCGGAAACAGATTTTAAAGTAGAATACTATGTGGCAGAAAGCAAAGAAGACATAAGGAAAATTGCGGAAAGCTTTATAAGGCCGTTTGAGCTTAAAGTGCCGCCGCTTATGAGGGTGGGGCTTATAAGGGTACAGCCGGATAAGCATATCCTGCTTCTGGACATGCACCATATTATATCGGACGGGATGTCAATGGGAATACTTATTAAGGAATTCAGCCGCCTGTATAAAGGGGAAGCACTGCCGGAGCTTAAGCTGCAATACAAGGATTATGCGGTATGGCAAAGAAACGGGCTGGAAAAAGAAGTAGTTAAAAAACAGGAAGAATACTGGCTTAGTGCCTTTTGCGGAGAGATACCGGTACTTAACCTGCCCACCGATAATAAAAGACCTGCAATACAAAGTTTTGAAGGAGACACCATATACTTTGAACTGGACGGAGAGGTAACGAAAGGTCTAAGAAGGATAGCGAAAGAGACCGGGTCAACCATGTATATGGTAATGCTTGCCGGCCTTAACATACTATTGTCTGGATACAGCGGACAGGAGGACATAATAATCGGAACTCCGATAGCAGGAAGGCCCCATGCTGATCTGGAAAACATCATGGGAATGTTTGTGAACACACTGGCAATGAGGAACTATCCGGAAGGCAGCAAGACCGTTGGAGAATTCATAAAAGAAGTAAAGGCAAATGCTTTAAGGGCCTATGAAAACCAGAATTACCAGTTTGAGGAGCTGGTGGAGAAGCTTAATTTAAGGCGTGATATTAGCCGCAATCCTATATTTGATGTTATGTTTGCAATGCAGAATATGGATATGGAAGAAATAGCAATTAAGGGGATAAGCATTAAGCGTTACGATATTGAAAAACGAATATCAAAATTTGATATAACAATAGAAGCGGCAGAAGCGGAAGAAAAGCTGGATATAAGTATTGAATACGGCACAAAGCTGTTTAATAAAGAAACAATGGAACGAATGGCTGTACACCTTATAAATGTGTTAAGGGACATAACAAGGGGCATGGACAAACGGATAAGCGAAATAAAGTTATTGGGTGAAGAAGAGAGATACAAACTGCTGAATGATTTTAACAGTACCAATGCCGAATATCCTAAGAATAAGACAATACATGAGCTGTTTGAAGAACAGGTAAAAAAGACACCGGACAATATAGCAGTAGCGTATGAAGGCAAACGGCTTACGTACAGGGAACTGAACAGCAGGGCCAATAGCCTGGCCAGGACTTTGGCAGGAAAAGGAGTCAGGAAGGATGCTGTAATAGGAATACTGTCCGAACGTTCTGTGGACATGCTGGTTGGCATAATGGCAGTACTGAAGGCAGGCGGGGCATATATGCCGATAAGCCCCGGATATCCTGACGAAAGAATAAAATACATGCTCGAAGACAGCGGAGCGAACATTGTACTGGTACAGCAGCAGTTTACCGGCAGGATGGAGTTTGGCATTGAGCCGATATGTATAAATGATGAAGAAGTATATGCTGCCGATGCTTCAAATCTAAGCAATACAGGCAGTCCTGACAGTTTGGCATATGTGATATATACGTCAGGTTCAACCGGAAAGCCCAAAGGAGTTATGATAGAACACAGGAGCGTTATAAACCTGGTGTCGGGGCTTAATAAGGAAATATATAAGAGGTATGACACAAATATGAGGATTGCACTTATAGCCCCCTACATATTTGATGCATCGGTAAAGCAGATATTTGCGGCGTTACTTTTGGGGCACAGCTTGTACATAGTACCTGAAGATGCCAGGATAAACGGTAAATTACTGACCGAATATTATATGAAGAATGGCATTGATATATCAGATGGTACTCCAACACATATAAAGCTGCTTTTAAACAGTATGGTTTCCTTTGAAAATGGCATTAATGTAAGGCACTTCTTAATAGGGGGAGAGGCACTTTCATATGATACGGCAAAAAGCTTTATGGAAAAATTCAAAGGGCAAAAGCCTTACATAACAAATGTATATGGGCCGACGGAATGTTGCGTAGACTCTACGGCATACTTAATAGATCCTTATAAAGTAAATGCTATGAATATCGTTCCTATTGGCAAACCCATTTCCAATACCAGGCTGTATATACTTGACGGCAATTTGAAAAGTGTACCTATAGGAGTTACAGGTGAATTATGCATCAGCGGTGCTGGATTGGCAAGAGGTTATCTTGGATGTCCGGAACTGACGGCGGAGAAATTTGTTGAAAATCCCTTAAGACCGGGAGAGAGAATGTACAGGACAGGAGACCTGGCAAGATGGCTGCCTGACGGCAACATAGAATTCCTGGGCCGTATTGACCACCAGGTAAAGATAAGAGGCTACAGGATAGAGCTTGGAGAGATAGAGGATGTATTGAGAAAACATGCAGGGGTAAAAGAAGCGGTAGTTATCGCAAGAGATGACGGCAGCAATAACAAGTACCTCTGTGCATACATTGTAGCTGAAAGCGGCCTGGGAGCTAAAGAGCTGAATGTTGCGGAGCTGCGAAATTATCTTACAAGGGAGCTGCCGGAATACATGGTGCCGTCTCAATTTATACAACTGGAAAAAATACCTCTTAACAAGAATGGAAAGATAGACAGGAAGCTGCTTATTGATTCAGACAGGTTTTCGGAATCCGGCGGAAATATTGGTATAGGTACAGAATATGAAGCACCAAGTAATGAGACGGAAGAAAAGCTGGCAGAGCTGTGGCAGGAAGTTCTGGGGATAGAGCGGATAGGTATAAACGATAATTTTTTTGAACTCGGAGGTCACTCTTTAAATGCAACTGTAATGGCAGCAAGGGTACATAAGGAAATCAATGTGGAAATACCACTCAAAGAAATTTTTATGGCGCGGACAATAAAGGGATTGGGGGAATATATAAGCCGCCAGAAGGAAAGCAAGTACGAGGAAATAAAGAAGGCGGAGGACAGGCAGAGCTATCCGGCATCTTCTGCTCAGAAGAGGTTATATACTTTACAGCAAATGGCGACAGAAAGTACCGGCTATAATATGGCATCCGCCTTTGAACTGGAAGGAACGATGAAAACAGAGCTTCTGGAAAGAAGCTTCAAGCAACTGATAATAAGACATGAGAGCCTAAGAACAAGTTTTGAAATGGAAGGGGAAGAAATAGTACAGAAGATACATGATAATGTAGTGTTTAACATTGAATACTTTAATGCGGAGGATGAAGAAGAAACAAGAAAAATAGCGGGAAGCTTTTCATGCCCCTTTGATCTTTCAGAAGCACCTCTTTTCCGTGCAGGGCTTATTACGGTGAACCCGGATAAGCATATACTGCTCTTTGACATGCACCACATCATATCGGACGGAGTATCCATGGGGATATTGATTGGTGACTTTGTCGGCTTATATATGGGGAAGGAACTGCGGGAGCTGAGGCTACAGTATAAGGACTATGCCGTATGGCAGAGAAACAGGCTGGAAACAGGGGAAATTATGAGGCAGGAAGAATACTGGCTGAAAGAATATGCGGGAGATATAAACATACTCAATTTGCCTACGGATTACCACAGGCCAGGTATTCAAAGCTTTGAGGGAGACAGTATAAGAATAGAAATAGGCAGGGAATTGACAGGCAAGCTAAAGGTGCTGGCGGGAGAAAACGAAGCAACCATGTACATGCTGCTTTTAGCAGGTATTAATATACTATTGTCAAAATACAGCGGACAGCAGGATATTATAATTGGAAGTCCCATAGCAGGGAGAACCCGGGCTGATTTGGAAAACATCATGGGGATGTTTGTAAATACACTGGCAATAAGAAATTATCCGGAAGAAGGAAAAATATTCAGAGAATTTCTTGGGGAAGTAAAGTCAAAATGCCTGAAGGCATATGAAAACCAGGAATACCAATTTGAAGATTTGGTGGACAAAGTACAGGTAAGAAGGGATATTAGCCGTAATCCTATATTTGATGTTATGTTTGTGCTGCAAAACATGGAAAAGAAAGTAATAAAACTGGAGGGGCTGAAGTTAAAGCCTTATGAAATGGAAAATGTGACATCCAAATTTGACCTGACATTTTCAGCGGAGGAACGAAAGGAAACAATTGGCCTTGCAGTGGAATACAGCACAAAACTATTTAGTAAAGAAACCATAGAGCGGATGGGGAGGCACCTTGTAAATATACTGGAGAATGCAGCAGAACAACCCGAAGCCAAGCTTCAGGAAATAGAAATGATGAGTGCAGAAGAACGGCAGCAGCTGTTGGAGGCGTTCAATGACACCTATTCGGAATACCCAAGGGAAAAGACAATACACCGATTGTTTGAAGAGCAAGCAGATAAGACACCCGATAATACGGCAATAGTTTATGAAGAAAGTGCCATATGCAATAAAACGTTAACCTACAGGATGCTGAATGAAAAAGCAAACCAATTGGCGAGAGTACTGAAAGAAAAGGGAGTATGCCCTGAAAGTGCCGTTGGAATAATGGCAGAACGTTCGCCGGAGATGATTATAGGCATACTGGGGATATTGAAGGCAGGAGGAGCCTATCTTCCTATAGATCCGGAATATCCTGAAGACAGGATAAGGTATATGCTGGAGGACAGCGGTGCTAAGATACTGTTGACAAACAAGGAGTCAGGGGGCAATCTGACCTGTGAAATAGAAAAGATAAGTCTGGATGAAGAGCTGCTGTATGAAGGGGACGGCAATAACCTGGAGCATACGGGACAAGCTGATAATCTTTCGTATATCATGTACACATCAGGAAGCACGGGTAAACCGAAAGGGGTAATGGTAGAACATAAAAGCGTAGTAAGACTGGTTAAAAACACAAACTACATCGAATTTGAAAAGAATGACAGAATATTGCAGACAAGCGCAGCAGTATTTGATGTGGCGATCTTTGAAATATGGGGTGCACTGTTAAACGGGCTGGAGTTATATTTAACAGACAAGAACGAGCTGCTGGACGGAACAAAGCTGGGTGAGCGGCTGGAGAAATATGGAATAACAATAATGTGGCTGACATCAGCATTATTCAGCTATCTTGCAGAAGGCAATGCGGATATATTTAAAAAATGCAAAAAGCTTCTGGCAGGGGGAGATGTGCTGTCACCAAAGCATATAAACAAGGTAAGAAGTATAAACAAGGAGCTTATTATAATAAACGGATATGGACCTACGGAGAACACAACTTTTTCAACCTGCTTCAGAATAGATAAAACATATAAGGAAAATATACCGATAGGAAAACCGGTAAGCAACTCAAAAGCATATATTATGGACAGCTGTGGAAGGCTGCAGCCTATAGGTGTAGCCGGAGAACTGTGCGTTTCCGGAGACGGGCTGGCAAGAGGCTATCTTAACAGGCCGGAGCTTACCGCAGAGAAATTTGTGGAAAATCCCTTCATTTCAGGGGAAAGAATGTATAGAACCGGAGATTTGGCAAGGTGGCTTCCAGATGGGAACATAGAATTTTTAGGCAGGATGGATTATCAGGTTAAAATAAGAGGCTACAGGATAGAACCGGGAGAGATAGAAAATGAGCTTAAAAGGCATGAAGCGGTAAAGGAAGCAGCAGTAATAGCAAAAGAAGATGGCAGCGGTAAATTCCTTTGCGCATATATTGTAGTTGACAGAAAGCTAATGGCTGAAAGTGAAGTGACCGCAGCAGAATTGAGATTGCATCTTTCCAAGAAACTGCCTGACTACATGATACCCTCATATTTTGTAATGTTAGAAAAGCTGCCTTTAAACCAAAACGGAAAAATAGACAGAAAAGTGCTTTTGAATTCAGGAAATTTGCCGGAAATGAGCATAAGTATGCATACGGGGATGGAATATGAGGCACCGGGGAATGAACTGGAGCAGAAGCTGGCGGAGCTGTGGCAGGAAGTGCTGAAAGTAGAGCGTGTAGGCATAAATGATAACTTTTTTGAACTCGGGGGCCACTCCTTGAATGCAATAGTACTGGCTAAAAAAATATCAGCCGGGTTCGGCGGTTCAAACCTTATGTCGAATCTGTTCCATTACCCGACGGTTAAACAATATGCAGGATTTCTCATGCAGCAGGATAATAAGACAAGCGTCCGGAAAGAGGATAACATTATACTTTTAAGAGAATCAGCAGACATACAAAAAAATCTGTTCCTGGTACATGACGGAAGCGGAGAAGTATTTGCTTATGAGGCCTTTGCGCAAGTGCTGAATAATGATTATAACGTATGGGGAATAAGAGCAGATAGAAAAGACCGGTATGAAAGTCAGAAAGCCACTATTTCTGAAATTGCTTCGGAGTATGTAGAAAAAATTAGAAAGATCCAACCGGAAGGATCATACAGCATCGGCGGCTGGTGTATTGGAGGAACTATTGCTTTTGAGATGGCAAGGCAATTGGAAAAGCTGCATATAAAAGTAGACAGGCTGCTTTTATTCGATTCACCGCCCCCTGATGAGGAAATTGCCAACGATGTTCTGACAGTGAGCAATATATTTGTTGATAACGTTAAGATAATCCTGGGAGATGTAATAGCGGAAAATGATATAGAAACACTTAACCACACATCGAATATGAATGAAATAAAAGCTGTATTTATCAAACTGATAGAAGAAGAAACCATAAATATGGATATGATAAAATCCAGGATTCCTGCAAACATTGCAAAAGCTATACCAGGCTTTTTTAGCATTGAGCCGGATGAATTGCTCTACTATGTGAACAGGATAAATATATTGACTGAAGCCAGGGATTCATATATTCCGCAAGAAAGTAGTATAATGACAGAAACATATTTCTTTGCGGCAAATGAAAACAGAATTGCAAATATTGATAATTGGAGTTATTTCACCGGAAAACCTGTGAAAGTATACAACGTAAAAGGAGATCACTTTACAATGTGGAAATCACCAAATGTGGAGGAATTGGGTCAGGCAGTTATAACAGGAATAATACACAGCAATGTATAGCCGGATAAGGATATAGCACGGATATTTGTTAAGAGATGAGTCAAATGCATCTTGAAAAGAACTTATGTTCGCATTATAATTACATTAATGAAGATTATGTTCTATACTACAAGAACAATGAGGATGGTAAATACTGATGAAGAATGATATGTACAGCTTGTTCGATATGAATAGGGAGCAGGAAATGAAGAAGGAGAGTCCCCTTGCACTGAGGATGAGGCCTGAGACCCTTTCTGATTTTGTCGGTCAGGAGGATATTGTAGCTCCCGGAAAGCTGCTTTACCGTGCTATAAAAGCTGATAAACTGACATCTCTGATATTCTTCGGACCCCCGGGAACGGGAAAGACTACTTTAGCAAAAATAATAGCAAATACCACCAAGTCATATTTTGAGCAGCTTAATGCAGTGACATCCGGGGTGGGGGACATACGCAGGGTAGTGGAGGAAGCCAGGAATCGGAAGGGGATGTACAGCCAGAGAACCATACTTTTTATTGATGAGATTCACAGGTTCAATAAATCCCAGCAGGATGCAATGCTGCCGCATGTAGAGGATGGCACAGTCATACTGATAGGAGCTACCACAGAAAATCCATATTTTGAGGTGAACGATGCACTTATTTCAAGATCTACTATTTTCAGGCTGAATACGCTTTCCGAAGAAGCAATAAGAAAACTGGTGGAAAGATGTATAACTGATGAGCAAAAAGGGCTTGGTTCGTATAATATTGACATTACAGAAGAAGCAATGAAGCATATTACAAATATTGCAAACGGAGATGCCAGGGCTGCGCTTAATGCGGTTGAACTGGCTGCATTGACTACGGAAAGAGGTAATGACGGCAGGATACACATAGACTTAGTGACTGCGGAGGAATGTATACAAAAGAGGGCTGTGAATTACGAAAAGAAAGGTGAGAACCATTACGACACAATATCTGCTTTTATAAAAAGCATGAGAGGCTCAGACCCAGACGCAGTGCTTCATTATCTTGGGAAAATGCTTTATGCAGGTGAAGACCCTAAGTTTATTGCAAGAAGGATAATGATATGTTCATCTGAGGATGTGGGGAATGCAGACCCCAATGCTTTGGTAGTGGCAACATCGGCAGCAAATGCCGTACAGATGCTTGGTATGCCGGAAGCCAGGATTATTCTTTCACAGGCGGCATTATATGTGGCATGTGCGCCGAAGAGCAATTCTGCAATAGTTGGAATTGATAAGGCAATGAAAGACATTGAAAACAAAAGAACCGGTGCAGTACCTCTTCAGCTTAGAAACGACGCATTCAAAGGTGCAAAGGAGTGGGGGTACGGAGTCGAATACAAGTATCCTCACAATTTTGAGGGAAATTATGTGGAACAGCAATACCTGCCTGATGAGATAAAGGATGCAGAGTATTATTTCCCGTCAGATAACGGTTTTGAAAAGAAAATGAAAGAACTTCCCAAGATAAAGAAGAGAACAGCCTCCAAATGAAGGCTGTTACTTTTTCCCTATAATAATAACTTGAGTTGCGCTTGCCATACCTACATCATTAATGCGTTTTTTTAATTGGTCTCCCTGAAGCTTGAAGTTTATATAGTCAGGAAGCGTCTTGGCCTTTTCACAGTATTCGTCTATTATTTTATACATGTAATTCATTTCATCAGGATTCTTTGGGTCAGTAACCGGCTCCACATATTCTAAGGTTTCAAGAATTTTCAGCCCCAGCTTTACTGCCATATCCAGTATGTCATGTTTTCTATAAGTTTCTTTATGGCTTATTCCAAGTTCTGTATCTATTACTGCCCACCAATGGTGCATAAGTACATGGGTAAGCTGCTCTTCGGTTTGGTTATCCTGTATCATCTCATTTATAATAAACATTCCCTCCGGTCTAAGGACTCTCATCATTTCCCCCAGTACTTTATCAAGCCGGCTCATATGGTGAAGCGAATTGGAAATAGCTACCGTATCGAAAAAGCCGTTTTCAAATTCGAGGCTTTCGCTATTCATCCGTATGAAGGAAACATTATCTGAGGCAAAGCTTTTCTGTGCTTCTACAAGTTTATTGCTGTCGCAATTGTCTATAGCAATAACCTCATCATAGCATTTAAAGGAATCCATCAGTATTCTTGTAAAATTACCCCTTCCGGCAGCTACATCCAATATCCGGCCTCCGGGAACATCTGATAAACTTCTTTTTAGCACATCCACAATATAACCCCCCAAAAATATAATCTTAACTTAATTTTAAGTCAGTATGTCTATTTAAACAACATAAAAGGAAATAAAAAAAGTATAATTTAAATTGACAAATTATAGTAATTATGATAAATTATAGAATATTACAAAATTTAGAATTTTCAATTACAACGGACACAATATTCGAAAATACAAAGCAGGGACAAAGACTAATTAATGCAATAATACGATATAACATTATACTGTTATAAAATTATAAGAAACTCAAAATGTTCTTTGTTTAAAACATAAGATGAATAAAAATGAGGTAGAAAATATAAGAATAAGATTCAGCTTTTTAAATACATTGACATATTTGAATAGCTGAAGGTGTTGAATTAAAAAATAAATACTAGGAGGTCTATTATGGTGTATTATCAAATACCAAAAGTTCAAAAAACAATAAAAAGAATTTCCATGCTTATAGTTGTCTTTACAATATGGATTATACTGAGTTTTGCAATTCTAGAGATGTAATAAAAGTAATGAAGGGAAAATTGAAAGATACAAATAAGGAAATTAAATTAGGCGGTAGTGGCAACCCGATAGCCTGTTATAACTCAACACTAAATACAGTGATTATAATAACAATCGCTCTTGTAGTTGCAGCTTCTGTTATTTTATACCGCCGTAAGTTTAGCGCTGGTGCACGATGACTCTTTTATCATGACTTTATCAACAGCCTCACTTTTGTCCGATAATAATAGCTTGAGTTGCGCTTGCTATACCTACATCCAATATCCGGCCTCCGGAATAGTCTGACAAGATTCTTTTATGAAAAAGAAATAAAAATAGTTAAATATAATTTGACATATAAAAGGAAATATGATAAATTATAGAATAATTACAAAATTATGAATAATCAGTTACAGAGTTCATAAATATTTGTTAGCACTCTATTAAGTACATACATACCCTTTTTTAATAACTCTAAATGTTATAACATTATACTGTTATAAAGTTATAAAGAACTCAAACTGTTCTTTGTATAAAACAAAAGAGAAATAGTAAGGAGGTAGAAAATATGGAAATAAGAGCACCTGACAATATACCTGCTGAACACCATAAAACATGTGTGCAGCAAGTTCAGCTATTCAAAATACATTGACATATTTGAATAGCTGAAGAGGTTGAATTAAAACAAATATTAGGAGGTCTATTATGATGTATTATCAAATAACAAAAGCTATGAAAGCAAGAAAAAGAATTTTCATGCTTATAACTATCTTTGCAATTATATGCTCATTGACTTTGTCTGTTTATGCAACCCCACCTAGCGCTTATCAGGTATCAGTACCTAGAGTTAAGCAGGAAAAAACGAACTGGTGCTGGGCGGCTTGTTCGGTAAGCTGCATTGATTATGCTAAAGGATCAGCTCCATCTCAAAGTAGCCTTGTTACAACCGTAAAAGGCAGTGCAGTTAATGAACCAGCTACTTTAAATGAAATTCAATATGGACTGGGAAAATATGGTGTATCAAGTTCGGTATCTTTATCTTACATTTCATTTTCAACTGTGAAATCTGAAATGTACCAATATGACAGTCCGTTCATCGTAGGTTGGGCATGGAGTGGTGGAGGCGGGCACGCACTTGTTCTTTACGGTTATACCGATTATGCGAATCCATATGTCAGATACTTGGATCCTTGGGATGGAAGTTTTAATTATGTAACATACAATTACTTTAAGGGTGGCAGTTCATATGACCACACTTGGTTTGGGTCAGTCAGAAAAATTAGTTAATATATATTAACGATAATAATGGAGGTTATACTATGAGAAAATTAGGGATAATATTATCTTTGTGCATGGCTTTTATATTTTTCAGTCTTAATACTGTCAGCGCAGCTACCGTCGATATACCCAAGGAAGTTCAAAAAGCTGCAAAAGAGAGCATGAAATTTGTAAAACAGGAAATTGCTGCAGACCCGGAAATATGGGGATTCAGCAAAAATGATAATCTGGACAAGCTCAAATTGGGTGAAGGGTATAATTTATATTATATTAATGGAGAAAAGCTTAGAAATTCTACAAGTGACAGTATACTTGATATAAGTTTTAAGTCTGATATTTGGCAATATATCATATACCTTGACAGACAACCTAAAATGTATCTTTCTATAGGTAAGGAAGATGGCGTATATCGCATGGTGCAAATGGGAGGGAAAGCACAGGATTTAGATACTGCGCTAAATAACTTTAATGAACTATCTGCTGAAGATATTAGTACAAAAACTACTTCAGTAGAGAGCATAGGTTCAAAACCTATTATAGTAAAGAGCGAAAGCAAATATTTGTTAGTATCAAAATCTGATGGAGAAGAAAAAGTCCTACCCGCACTCTCAGCAGAAAAAGCAAAGCTTTTCAACAATATGGATTATACTGAGTTTAGCAACTCTAGAGATGTAATAAAAGTGATGAAGGAAAAACTGAAAGATTCAAATGAGGAAATTAAATTAGGTGGTAGTGATAACTCAAATAAAACTACTTGGTATAACTCAACACTAAATTCAGTGATCATAATAACAATCGCTCTTGCAGTTGCAGCTTCTGTTATTTTATATCGCCGTAAGTTTAGCGCTGGTGCATGATGATTCTTTTATTAATAATGAAATATTAGAATTTCAGGATTGGCATGACAGCCATGAGATAGGAGAATTCTATTTGAAGAATTCTCCTATCATTGCCCACTGTCTCAGTATCAGCTTTGTTTAACGGAGAAAAAAAAAGAACAGTCTTCAGAGGAGGCCTCTTATTTTTACATGCGTTATGTGTCTGGAGAAACTGGGAAATACTTGCTTGTGCAAGTCGCGGTTGAAAATATGTTAAAAATTCTGTTTCAGAAATTCGCTTATTTTTTTTAATAAATTTGTGCCATCACTTTTCTCACCAAGATCTTTCAAATCGGGGTCAGGAGAGCTTACTTCAGTTGGAACCGTGCCGCTATTATCTTCTTTTGGGAGTGCATTGAGATTAACATAGTCTAGCTTGCCCGAATGGATACTATCGGGACTTTTATATGCTTTTTTATTATTATTAGTAGTACCGTGATAGGTAGCACCTGCAGAATAATTTGATGTGCCGGACATGTTTGAATTTAAGAAAGAATCCTTGAAGTTCCCTGCATTTTTTGCATGCTTAGTATCCATAGATAAAGTAATCTGCGGAGAGGTTGTTGACCTAACATTCAAAGAGGTAGGTGTTATTTTGTTATTAATAAAATTATCTTTAAATTTACTTTTTTTATAATCATATTTATTTGTACTCTGCGTTTTTTTGCTGCTGTCTTTTTGACTTATTTTACTAATTGAATCATCATGGTCGGTTAAGTTAAGCTTTGTATTTATATTTTTTATATCATCGGAAAGGTTTTTTATCTGATCGATAAGGTATGGTACTAACTCGTCAATTTTATTATTTTTCTTTACCTCATCTTCTAAATAATTAATATTGAATTCGGCCGGCTCATTTTCTTTGTTATCCTCCGAGTCTTTATAGGGTTTTTGTATATTAAGCTCATTATCTACTATACAGTAAATTTTATTCTTAGTGATTTTATTTCTCTCATTTTTTACGAGTATGATCAGATCAGGGGAGGAGTCTTTGACAAGCGGGAATTCTATTTGCGGTCTCCATTCTCTTAAACCCATGTCAAATATATGCTTATAATATTTATTATCACTAATCCACTCCATATAAATACCGCTCTCATCTGCATTGAATAAAGGCATATAATCGGGTGCACCAATAACCATTTTGTTTAGTGCTATGAAGTTAAATTCATCATTATCGGAAGACTTTTTAATAAAATAAAAAAGAATGGAAACATCATCTTCGATAGTATGAAATAACAAATGAAGTCTATTGCTGTCCGCAATAAGCTCAACTGTGATATTGCTATTTACAAGTGCAGCAAACTTTTTGCTTGACCATTTATCGCTAGTGCTATTGTAAGTATTATTATTAAGTATGTGCTTTTTACCGTCATGCCAGACATTGACGAAATGGATATAATTGTTATCGGTTATCGCACTTGAGAAGGACAAACAAATATTCTCTGAAAAGATTTCCGAAATATCGTTTTTCTTCCAATGTCCATTTCTGTTGTAAAGGTGGTACACATTATAATAATTGGCAAGTGGTAGTTTTGTTGCATATAATATGTGTGTTGAACCTTCGGCTATGAATATATCAAGAAGATTAATGTCTGATTGGGAATAAAGAATTTCACTCATTTTCCAACTCTTTTCGGAATAGGTAAAAAGCAGTATACCCTTATTTTTGCTGTAGCATACAAGATATATAATATCATCCAAGATTATTGTAGCAATGAAATCTTCGTTAACCTGATTAACAAGAAGTGATTCCTTGATATCACCGTAACAGGTGACTTCCTTGCAATATATTGAAAAATCTTTATAAGTAAAGTAATATGTATTCCCCAAACTATCCTCGATAAGTATCTTAGTGCTGTTGTAATTCATACTTACACCACCTTATAAATCAACCTATATAAATATATATGAGAATTTTATTGTTTTTATGTTCATCGGTTTTTATGTATTATTTGAAACAAAATAATCACCAAAATAAAATACATTCATAATATGTAATATGGGGAATGCAAATGTAAAAATATTTTATATAGTGCATATTGCGTTCTTAAGAAGCAGGTTTTATTAATCATAAGCATAATACACAAATAGGAAGGTGAGTATGGCATGCCACTACAGACAGTGCTATGTACAGGAAAGTCAAGCATTGACGTTACTACAGGAGATTCTACGATAACAAGAGACATCTTTTTTGAATGTATAAAAGTAAAAAAGGTGTTTGATGAATTTGGTCTGAGAGATTGTATAGAAGGTATAAAATTTGAAGTGCCTAAGACGTTGTCAGAGAAGGAAATCGATCCGGCCCTTATACTGAGAGACTGTGAAATATTGGATGTTTCAATATCAGATGCATCCAAGAGATCACCAAGCGGGGAACTGATAGAAAAGAGATTGAGATTCAGCGGTAAGTGCTGCTGCGAGGTATTCGGAAAAGATGAATGCGGAGATATCATAAGATTGAAGGTAATAAGCATACCTGCCGGTACCAGATTTTCCATAGGCTGTGACGGGGAACTCTGCTACAGCTTTAATGTAAGAAGGGAATACAATGCAATAAACAGTATAAGTGACGAGGACTTTGAGAGGCTGCTGCACTTTATAGAAGAAGGAAGGTTCGAGCTGCAGTGTCTGGAAGAAGCAATTATTGACGAAGAAAATAATCAGGTTTTCCACGAAACCTTGACAACTAACTTGGGAATATTCCTGGTAGTTAAATTTGATACTGAGGTTCAGCTTTGCGTGCCTGTACTCGGTTATTGTGAAGTCCTTGAAGATTCACAGCTAGATGAAAACTTCTGCGAAGGCACATTCCCGCTTATAGAATTTCCGGAATTCAATCCGCCGCAACTGACCGATAACGAGGAGTTTCCGTACTGAGGACAAAAAAGGGGGGAAATCCCCTTAAGAATTACATAATGGATAAATAAATCAAGTATCCATCACCAAAATCTGATGATTTCATATTATGTAGTAAAATCAAAAATACACAAATAGGAAGGTGAGTATGGCATGCCACTACAGACAGTGCTATGTACAGGAAAGTCAAGCATTGACGTTACTACAGGAGATTCTACGGTAACAAGAGACATCTTTTTTGAATGCATAAAAGTAAAAAAGGTGTTTGATGAATTTGGTCTGAGAGACTGTATAGAAGGTATACAATTTGAAGTGCCTAAGACGTTGTCAGAGAAGGAAATCGATCCGTCTCTTATACTGAGAGATTGTGAACTCTTGGATGTTTCAATATCAGATGCATCCAAAAGATCACCAAGCGGGGAACTGATAGAAAAGAGATTGAGATTCAGCGGTAAGTGCTGCTGCGAGGTATTCGGAAGGGGCGAATGTGGAGACATCATAAAGTTGAAGGTAATAAGCATACCTGCCGGTACCAGGTTTTCCATAGGCTGTGACGGGGAACTCTGCTACAGCTTTAATGTAAGAAGGGAATACAATGCGATAAACAGCATAAGTGACGAGGACTTTGAGAGGCTGCTGCACTTTATAGAAGAAGGAAGGTTCGAGCTGCAGTGTCTGGAAGAAGCAATTATTGACGAAGAAAATAATCAGAGTTTCAACGAAACCTTGACAACTAACTTGGGAATATTCCTGGTAGTTAAATTTGACACGGAGGTTCAGCTTTGCGTGCCAGTGCTCGGTTACTGTGAAGTCCTTGAAGATTCACAGCTAGATGAAAACTTCTGTGAGGACACATTCCCGCTTATAGAATTCCCGGAATTCAATCCGCCACAACTGACCGATAATGAGGAGTTTCCGTATTAATTAGCCGAAGCTGATGAGTGTAATCACTAAAATGTTATGTAGGTGCATAGTTTGATAAATGAAAACATGAGTATAAAAGAAATAATAAAAAGGTATCCGAATACAATAAAAATATTAAAGAGTTACGGCATTTACTTATCCGGTTGTGGTTGAGCAAATCAAACAAATACAACATTGGAGCAGGCTGCTCTAAAGAATAAAGTTAATATAAAAGAATTACTAAACAAGTTAAATTTATCAATAAAAAGTTAGATCATATCTAACTTTTTATTTTATACCAGTGGTGCTGCCACGATTATTCTATAAAGCGGTAGGTTGATATAGATGAATGCAAGTATTATTATTCCAGCATATAATTCCTGCGAACGGTTGCATTTGAACCTTCTTTCCCTGAATTACCAAGATTACGCAAGAGAACTTTTTGAAGTAATAGTAGTAAATAATGGATCTGACGACAATACCATATCGATGCTTTCAAGCTTCGTACCAAATTATAAAATGAAAGTAATAAATTCAGATGTAAATAAAGGCAGAGCTGCTGCAAGAAACATAGGGATTGAAAATTCCAAGGGGGAAATTTTAATATTCCATGACAGCGATATGATAGCAACAAAGGAGTATGTAAGCAGCCATATAAAGATGCACAAAAATGAAAGAACAGTTCTATGCGGACCGGGCTGGAAAAGGATAAATAGTTTCTATTATAGAGATTTTAACGGTTATTTAAGAAGAAATTTTATTAACGGAAAATGGATGTATAAAGACAAATATAGTAACTGCAAAGCTGCTGAAAGAATTCAACTGCTTGACGAAGAGGAACTGAAGTACAACAGGTTCCTAAAAAAGAGCTTTAATTTGGATTTCAGAGAAAAGAAGCTGAAAAGAATAGTTGATACCTTTGGAGAGGACTTGCTGGGTTACAATTTCCCATGGAGATTCTTTATGACTAACAATAGCTCCATACACAGAAAAGCTGTGGAGGACATAGGATTATTCGATGAAAACTATATAAATTGGGGATGTGAAGATTTAGATTTCGCCTATAGGCTTTATAAAAACGGGTATAGCTTCAAAAGAACAGACAGTGTAATAAGCGTACACCAGGAGCATCCTGTATCCAAGCAGCAGCATGCTGAAAAAAACATATATTACTTTACAAAAAAGTATAACACAATTGACATCATGCTCTTTTACTATGGGAGGTTTGATACCCTGGATGACTTATGGCTCAGCTATGCAATAGATGAATTCAATGCTTTTGCGGCAGACAAAAAATATGACGAAGTGGCGGATGCTTTCAAAAACATGCTGTGTGTGGTCAGGGAATGCTGTATAAGCTGTAGTAGGACATATTGTGATATAAATAACAGAAATAAAAGGGAATTAGTGGAACAATCAAAGGAGCTTTATAAGAAAAGAACTTTTAGGCATTTCCTGCAAGTGTTCAACCTTCTTTATAAAGAAGTGTATGGAATTGACATACGTCTGCAGGCTCCAGGTATGAGATAGAGGCAAAAATATCAGAGCATTCCGATATAATTCTTTTTTAGAGAGTATGTACACATTTTTGGACAACTGCATAATGTGTATTGAAAAGGATATGGGAAAGGAGGGTTATATTTTGAAGGTAGTAATACTATGCGGAGGTAGAGGTACAAGGATGAAGGAATTAACGGATGATATACCTAAACCCCTTGCGCTGGTGGGGGGGAAAGCAATATTGTGGCATGTCATGAAGATATACAATTACTATGGATTCAATGACTTCATATTACTTTTGGGCTACAAGGGCGACAAAATAAAGGAATACTTCGTTAATTATGATTGGAAAAACAGTGACTTTATACTGGATAACAGCCAGGGGAACATAAAGCTTTTCAGTAAGAGTGAGAATTGGAGAATACTGTTTTTGGATACCGGTGAGGATACTATGACAGGTGGCAGGATAAGAAGAGCCAAACAGTATATAGACAGCGAGGTTTTTATGCTGACTTATGCAGATGGACTTGCAGATATTAACTTACCAAAGCTTATTAAGTTCCATGAAAACATGGGAGCTATAGCTACCGTAACAGGAGTTAAGAAAAAAAACCAATACGGAGTACTGGATGTCAAGGACGGAATCGCAAGAAGCTTTAAAGAGAAACCCCAAAGCAATGATATAATAAATGGCGGTTTTTTCGTCATGAATAAAGGGGTGTTTGATTATATAGACAAGGATGACAGTTGCGTTTTCGAAAAGGAACCTATGATGAACCTGGCTAGGGACGGGCAGCTTTCTGTCTACCAACATGAGGGTTTCTGGACTGCTATGGATACTTTTAAGGACATAATGAATGTAAATGAAATGTGGGATCAACACAAAGCATTATGGAAGGTTTGGTGAAAATATGAAGGCAGAGCACTGGAAAAATAGAAATGTGCTGGTTACAGGATGTACCGGTTTCCTTGGCAGCTATATTGCAAAGAAACTGTTAAGCATGGGTTCTAATGTCACAGGATTGGTAAGGGATTATGTACCCCATTCAAACTTATATTGCAAGGATAGTATGGAAATAAATATTGTGTCCGGTTGTCTGGAAGATCTGAAGGTTATCGAAAGAGCCATATGCGAATATGAAATAGATACGGTTTTTCATTTGGCTGCACAGGCAATAGTCGGAATTGCAAATAGAAACCCGATATCAACCTTTGAAGCCAATATTAAGGGAACGTGGAACGTACTGGAGGCATGCAGAAGGAGTCCAACCGTCAAGAATATTGTTATAGCTTCAAGTGACAAAGCTTACGGAGATCAGGAAGAACTTCCGTACAACGAGAACATGCCTTTAAAAGGCAGCCATCCCTATGACGTATCAAAAAGCTGTACTGATTTGATATCCCAAGCATATTACAAAACCTACGGACTTCCTGTATGTATTACAAGATGTGGAAACCTGTACGGCGGAGGAGATTTAAACTTTAACAGAATAATACCGCAAACCATTAAATCTGTAATTCAAGGTGAGGCACCTAAAATACGAAGTGACGGTAGTTTTGTAAGGGACTATCTATACGTTGAAGACGGAGTTTCGGGTTATATCACTCTGGCAGAAAATATGGAGAAGATGAAGCTATACGGTGAAGCCTTTAATTTCAGCAACGAAATACAGTTGACAGTGTTGGAGCTGGTAAAAAAAATCCTGATTATTATGGAAAGCGACTTGGAACCTGTTATTTTAAACCAGGGAAGCAATGAAATAAAAAGACAATACCTAACAGCAGAAAAATCAAGGAAAATCCTAGGCTGGAAGCATGAATTCGGTATAGATGAAGGTCTTAAGAAGACAGTAGAGTGGTATAGGAACTATCTGACATAGAACAAGACATAACTGTAATGTGCAGGGAGAGGTAAGATGAAAAATGAATTGTTCGAAAATGGTTATTGTATGATACTTTCAAAGTATAGGCTCTATCAAGGGGTAGCCCTTTACAGATCGCTGTCAGACACTCTTTTGAACTTCAGGATGTTCATACTTTGTATGGATGATGAAACCTATGATATATTGAGACTATTGGATTTAGAGAACGTTACCCTTGTAAAGTCAAACAAACTGGAAAATAAATTACTACTAATGAAAAAGGCTGAGAGAAAGCTGAACGAATATTGCTGGACGCTTAAGCCGATGTTTATTGAATATGTAATGACAAACAGTGATTTAGGGAGAGTAACATATATAGATGCAGATATCTATTTCTTTTCCGACTGCAGCAGAATTTTCAACGATGGGCTGAAGTATTCGGTGCTTCTCAGCAAGCATGACTTTCCGAAAAAACTGAGTCATATTGCAGAACGATGCGGCAGGTATAATTCAGGCTTCATAAGCTTTAAAAGGGACAAAGAAGGTTTTAAATGTTTGGAATGGTGGAAGGGAAAGTGCATTCACTGGTGTGGAGATAAGGCAGAAAAAGGGAAATTTGGTGATCAAAAATATCTTGATAATATGCCCTTTTTATCTAAACGTGTTTGTGAAATTAGAACTTCCGGTGTCAATATAGCCCCTTGGAATCACGAAAAGTATGTATTTTCATTAAATAACGGAGAAATATATATAAACAACAACAGGCTAATATTCTATCATTATTGTGGTTTTAGGATTATAAACAAAACTAGATTTGCATTGACTCTGGATCTTGATAAAAAACTCATACCCGTAATATATGTCCCATATACTTCTGCTATACAGAAGGCAATTGATGATATAGAAAGGATAAACCCCGATTTTGATGGGTGTTATATAGAGCCGGAGCGTGTGCAAATAGCATATCCACTAGCATTATAAATGCATTTGGCTATGGGCAATATCCGGATGCAACAATAGGCATACAGTCGGTTTTCCCATAGCCCTGCGCATTATCTAGGCTAGAATAAATAGTTAAGGATTGGTGATTACAGGTGTCTAAAGTCTACGGCTTTTGTGCAGTGATATCAAGATACAGGCTCTACCAGTTTATAGCGCTGTATCGTTCTCTTGAATCAAATATGAAGAACTTTATTATGTTCATTCATTGTACTGATGAAATTACTTATGAAATCTTAAAAGCACTCAAGCTTAAAAATGCTATTTTTATTCTGCAAGAACACATAGAGGACGAAAACATATTGTCAAAGAGGTTGGAAAGGCAGCTTAATGAATATTGTTGGACATTAAAACCCATATTGCTGCAATATATTCTTATAAATTACCCCAATATTGTGAGATTAACTTATATTGATTCAGATTTATATTTTTACTACAGCCCTGAAATTATCTTGAATCAAAAACCTGAGAGTTCAATACTGCTGTCACAGCACGATTTTCCTTCCCAGTATAAATTTGTTGCAAACCAGTCGGGAAGATTTAATTCAGGCTTTATAAGTTTCAAAAAGGACAAAACCAGTACTGAATGTCTGGAATGGTGGATAGGCAAGTGTATGGACTGGTGTTATGACAGGCCGGAAAAAGGAAGATACGGAGATCAGAAATATCTGGAAATGATACCTATATTGTATAGAGGGGTGTGGATTATAAAAACAAAAGGCTCTAATGTTGCACCCTGGAATGATATAAAGTATAAGTTCAGTACCAAAAACGGAAAAGTGTATGTTGACGGCTCACCTTTGGTTTTTTATCATTTCAGTGGTTTTAGAATTTTAAGCGAAATTGAGTTTGCTTTAACTATCGGCTTTGAAAAAAAGATTATCAATAATGTTCATATGCCTTACTTCAAAGCTTTGCAGGAAGTTATAAAAGAGGTTAAAAAAGTTGCACCGGAGTTTAACGGATGCTTTATTGAAGAAGGACGGAAGCCAATTGCAGAATACTTTAAACTGGAGAATGAAACTATTGTTAAAAGTGTTGATTTAAATGATACAAAATGAGGTGTAAAAATGAAGTCAGAACAAAATGTTTTTTGTTCCATACTAACGAAATACAGGTTGTACCAGTTTATTGCATTATATAAATCACTGCAAAAGCAAACTGATGATTCAAAAATATTTGTACTGTGCATGGATATGGAAACCTATGAAATACTTTCGCAATTAAAGCTTGAAAATACAGTGTTGATATTGTTAAGCCATATAGAAAATAAAGAACTGGAAGTTAAAAAGTCCGAAAGAGGTATGAATGAGTATTGCTGGACATTAAAGCCAATCTTCTTAAAGTATGTACTTGGAAGTTTCGATGGAATGGACAGGGCTACTTACATTGATGCAGATCTTTATTTCTTTGATACACCGGAGAAAATTTTCAATGAATATAAACGCTGCTCTATACTGCTTTCAAAGCACGATTTCCTTGATGTTTACAAGCATGTAGAATTACAATGCGGTATTTACAATTCCGGGTTCATAAGCTTCAAGGCAGATAAAAATAGTATCAGATGCCTGGAATGGTGGGAAGAAAAATGTATGGAATGGTGCTTTGACAGGTTGGAGGATGGAAAATTCGGTGACCAGAAATACCTGGAAATGATGCCGTCATTGTATTATGGAGTATGTGATATAAAAATACCCGGTGTCAATGTAGCTCCATGGAATCAAGGAAAATGCAGCTTTAAACTGGTTGGCGGAAAACCGTATGTGAACGGTTCAAAGCTTATATTTTATCATTTTTGTGGTTTCAGAATGGTTAATCCTAATGAATACGCTCTAACTGTAGGATATGACAATACATTGATTGAGGGTATACACGACATATATATACAGGAGATGAAGAATGCAATAATGGAAGTGGCGGAGGTATATCCAGGATTTGATGGTTACTTCTTTGAGGGTGGACGCATTGGACAGGCAGTATTTCACAAAATTAACAAATAAAAAGGTATAAATATGAAGAAGATTTATATATCGACTATTGTATCGGATGAATATGTGTTTAAATCTGTGGTAATGCATGATACGCTTGAAAGCACAGGCTGTAACTTTCATTTGTTTATATTGTGCGTGGTAGATGAGGCATATAATATACTTTCAAGATTCGGATGGAAAAATGTTACTCTTGTAAGACTTCAACTAATTGAAAACAGTGAGCTTTTGGGAGCAAAAGTAAACAGAACCTTTCTGGAGTACTGCTGGACATTGAAGCCGGCCATGCTTTACTATGTTATAGATAACTATTCAGATGCCGACTATTACGCACATATTGATGCCGATACATGTTTCTGGTCCAGTCCGGAACAAATTTTCAATGAGGCTCCCGATGCTTCCGAATTTCTTACTGATCATAACAACTCCCCAAGATTTTTATATACTTACGATTTAACCGGCAGGTTTAATACAGGCTTTGTAGGTGTTAAGAACGATCTTTTCGGGAAAGGCGCAGTTGCCTGGTGGAGGGCTGAGACAATAAAATGGTGCTATACTGCAAATGATACAGCAAATAAATTGTTCGGCGATCAAAGACATGTCGAGCGCTGGTCGTCGATATTCCCCAACATTCATATTGTCAGCACTCCAGGTGCGAATACGGCATTCTGGAATGTTGAAAAGTATAGCGTATCCCAGAGAGATGACGGAATTTATATAGACAATTCAAAGTTGATTTTCTATCATTTCTCAGCTGTATACATTTATAACTCAAAAGAATTCAATCTGAATTGGGCATACCGGATTCCTGAGCATATAGTGCAGATTATTTATTTACCATACCTTACACTATTGTCTCGCGCAGTAGAAAAGGTCCAGACAATACAACCCGGATTCAGCAGAGGTATTTCGCCAAGAGGCATAGTCCCAGAACAGCATTATTTCAGACTGTAATAAATGAATATATTTACCAAAAGAGGTTGTAACAAAATTAGTTCCATATAGCACATAACATGAGAAAAATGGCCGTTCTCTAAAATATAAGAGAATGGCCATTTTTTATGCTTCATTGTAAAATACAATTTTATTACTATATTCCACAATGAAAATAGAAAAAGGTGAGCAACATTACCTAAAGCTTCGTTTCGTTCAAATAGTTTATCAATATGCAAATAACAATATATGGTAAATATTGATTTGTACAAAATACTTAGTACTACCTTAGCGTAATTAGCAACTTTTAACAATCCGGCATTACCGGAACTTCTTCAATCCTCTTAATCTTAACCTCGATCCTGACAATTATCTTTTCAAGCAGTCTGTTATAAGTTACTGCCCAATCAGGAGCTCCTTCTGGCACCGGATTCGGATCCAGCAGTTCTTCTTTTTCTCCTTCCACAACGGCACTTAACAGTTCGACCTGATCAGTGTCAACAATCGGAACCTTTGACTTTACTTCTATAAATGTTGAGAAGTGTACTCGTGTCGTAAAATGAAATAAAGGTCCGTTAACATCTGTTTCCGTGAAGTCCGTTATTGTTTTGTAATTTACATTTTTATCAACGTAACCGTTTACTATTACTTTACCCCAGAACCACCATGAGTCGCCATTATATTTGACAGAGTCATCATCATCTTTTGGAGAATTAAATATTACTGTCGGTATTAATTTCATTTGTGTAATAACGACTTCTTTATCTACATCCTTGATACGAAAGATAGGCGGACTGGGCGGTGCTATTGTTGATGTAACAACTACCAGTTCTTGCTTTTCTCCCCAGCCGATTTTTACCGGGACTTGAAGGATTTTTTTATGCTTTCTTCGGGGGTAATCCGTATCAACTGTATCATTAGGTAATGAGCCATAGTATGCAGGTTTTTTCTTCATAATTTCACACTCCTTTCTTCTTTACACTGCATTATATGTACAAGAGTTCCTTAGGGTGTTATATGTTTCGAACAAAACATTTTTAAATTCTTCTATACAGATAAAAGAGATTTTCAAAGGAATCGGAAGTTTTGTGCGTGGATCGCTTAGTATCTTGTTTCTACTGCATTATATGTGTACAAGAATTTTATGACACTGTATAAATGTAATTTTCTATGCTTCATACAAGATACAATCTGATTACTTTATTTCACAAAGAAAAGAAAAAAAGGGAAGCAACAAAGCTCAAAGCTTAGTTACATTCCCTTTCTGCGTGCGCCCAGTATTGGTGCTTTCTTGACGGTGAAAGTCCGTTACTTTAATCTATTTGCTGCGGTATGCTGCAAAGTATTGATTTTGCTACACCCAATGCATTATATCCTGTTTCCTCATTGCTTAAAGGCCTTTTTCTGCTGATAATGCAGTCAATAAAATGCTGCAGTTCCAGCTTCAGGGGTTCTCCTTCAAAGTACAGTATCTCTCGTTTCTCAACTAAACGATAGGTATTGTTTTGACTTAGCGGCAGTTCTATATCATATTGCCGGACGATCTCCAATCTGTTTTTTATATAGTCAAGATGAATATTTTCACCCACAGCAGCAATATCCAGGCTTCTGACTTTTTCCTGTGATGACCTGCTTGTTGTAAGGCTTGCCGTTACGCCGTCGGCAAACTGCAGCAAGGCCGAGACGGTATCTATGGTGTTGTCATTTGATAATGCAAATAGATGGAGAGGCTCGGAATCCAGCATAGACAAAATAATATCGATATCATGGATCATAAGATCGGTAACCGCATCCACATCAAAAACTCTTCCAGGCTCCAGCTTGCTGATTCGATTTGCACTGACAGATCTGATTTTCTTGTCCTTCAAATATTGTTTTAAATATAAAACAGCGGGATTGAATCTTTCCACATGCCCCACCATACAAATTATATTCTTATCTTTCACTTGTTCCATCAAGTCCAAGGCTTCATCGGCAGTAGATGTGACAGGCTTTTCAATGAGTATGTCCTTGCCTTTATCTATACATTTTTTTGCTATGGTGTAGTGTGTTGCAGTAGGAGTACAGATAATGACAGCATCCGCAAAATCGATTAAATGATCTATACTGCCATGACAGCGGACATCATATATTTTAGACATCTCATTCATGACTTTGTTATCGGCATCATAAACAGATATATTGATAATGCTGTCTTTCAAGCTATTTAATACACGCAAATGGTTACTGCCCATTCTGCCTAATCCGGCGATACCTATATTCATTTTGCAGAACCCCCCTCATAGCCGTAATTACTCATTACATACTATGAAACAGGTAATAAGCTTGACATAACAATATTCAAGTTATTACTGGTTGTCAATCAATTGGTCGTCAGGTACGTTCCGCATGTATTTTGCAGGATTGCCGCAGTAAATCTCCCCTTCCGGGATGTTCCTTGTAACGACACTTCCTGCCGCTGCAAAACCGTCTTCATAAATGGTCTTACCGGGTAATACGGTAGCTTGAGCACCTATTCTTCCTCCCCGCTTTACAGTAACACCCTTAAAAATGATATTCTTCCCTTTTAAACGTGCAGCGTAATTATCGTTGGAAGTAACGACTCCCGGTGCAACGAAAACATAATCCTCCAAATCTGAATAAGCCGTAATATACACATTTGTCTCAAGCTTGCAGTAGCTTCCTATTCGGCAAGCATTTTCCACAGCGGTTCCCCTGCCTATAATGGTATGGCTTCCGATTTCTACATTTTCCCTTATTGTCACCAGGTCTGCAATCAGACAGTTATCATGGATACTGCAGCCTCTATACAATATTGCCGAGGTTCCCACGACACAGAAGTCGCCAATTCTGCAAGCAGGCAATTCACCGCCTGTATTTAAAGCACTTGTCGAAACCCGCATCGGCAGCTTTCCGATGACTGTATTATCGTCTATCCTCACATTACTTCCGATTATTGTCCCGTCATGGATGATGACACCGTTTCCTATCACAGTATTTTTTCCTATGCTGACATGGCTGCCGATGACGGAATAACAGCCAATTTTTATGCTCTTTCCAACGGTAAATCCTTCGCCGATGATGGCAGAAGGGTGAATTGAAGTGCTTTTATTTAAATACACTACGAATTCAATCCTCTCTTTCATTTATCTTCTTATATTATTATATTTCTTAAGGTTCTACAGGTGCAGACTGTTTGAAGATTCGTACTTAAAGGGGCTTAATACAGACTTTGTGGTAAGTCACAAAATTTAGGACGAAATTTGATTTACCATATAACATATTTTCAAACTTGCCATATGATAAAGTGAGGGTAAGCATATCCCAAATTCTATAAGCAAGGAGGTGATATTGTATGCCTAACAATCTGGTGTTTAACAACTCAGCAGATAGCTTAAGAACCCATATTTATGGTGCTACTTCAGGTGGTGCCATAACAAGTATTATGGTGGACAGCACCGGTATTATGCAAGTAGGAGGTTCTATTAGTGCTACTTTTACCGGTGGTGAAGTAACTGCAACAGTCAACGGTTCTGTAACTGCAACAGTCAACGGTTCTGTAACTGCAACAGTCAACGGTTCTGTAACTGCAACAGTCAACGGTTCTGTAACTGCAACAGTCAACGGTTCTGTAACTGCAACAGTGAATGGTTCTGTAACTGCAACAGTGAATGGTTCCGTAACTGCAACAGTGAATGGTTCCGTAACTGCAACAGTCAACGGTTCTGTAACCGCAACCGTAAATGGTTCAGTTTCCGTTACGCTTGCCAGCCATGGATTCACAAGCTCCAGTGCTTCACTCACCGGTCTTACTACAGACCTTACAAATACGGATTTCGTATTTGATACCAGCACCATTAAGGACTATACCTTCTATATTAGAAACGTCGGAGCAGATACCGTAGCAGCAAGGTTGCAAATAAGCCCGACACTGACAGAAGCTTTCTTTGCAAACGATACAACTTTACAGATATTAATTACTCCAGGGCAGAATGCCACACTGGTTCCGGGTATATTCCTAAACTATACCAGACTCGAAGTGTACGGCTCGCCGAGTGCTACCTTTACGGTTACTGCCTTCTTCAACGGCCAGTTCTAATCAAGTGGAAAAGGGGCAAATCCCTTTTTCATTACTTATTGACTTTGATGTACAATATGGCAGGTAATACAATTTGCCTGCCATATACATATATTGGTATGAAGTAATATAGGGAGCGTGATTGACTTGACTGCAAAGCTAAGTGTTTGCATGATCGTAAAAAATGAAGCTGGGAATATAGCACGATGTCTTGGAAGTGTAAAGGATATAGCAGATGAAATAATTGTCATTGATACAGGTTCTACCGATAATACCAAGGCAATAGCAAAGAAGTACGGGGCTAAGGTATATGATTTTGAATGGGTGGATAACTTCAGCAAGGCAAGGAACTATTCACTTGAAAAAGCAACGGGTGATTGGATTCTCATTTTGGATGGCGATGATGAGTTTGAAAGAGAAGATTCTGAAAAGCTTCATAGGCTAATAAACAGCGAAGATGCTGCGGATATCTATGTTTTTAAGACAGTTTGCTATGTGGGTGACAGTCCTAGCCATGATAGAATAATGAACATCAACATCCGCCTGTTCAAAAACAAGCCAGAATTCCGGTATCAGGGAAGAATTCATGAGGGGCTTATTCCTGTAAAAGATACAATAACAGGTGCTCATGATATAACCATTTATCACTACGGTTATTTGAATCCCAATGTAAAGGAACAGAATAAACGTGGAAGAAATATAAGGATTCTGGAAGAGCAATTGAAAGAGGATCCGGACAGTCCATATTTTAAATTTTGTATGGGAAACGAGTATTATGCCCTGGAACAGCCGGTAAAGGCACTTGAATACTTTCTTCAGTCCTATCGGAATTGTCAATTGACCGATGTTTACAGACCCAAGCTTGTTGTAAGGATTATCATGTGCTATCAGTGCATAAACCAACCGAACGAAGCATTAAAGTATATTGAAGAAGCATTGAGGGATTATCCCCAATATACGGATGTTGAATTCATAAGAGGCGATATTTATTATAGGATGGGCAAGGTTACAAAAGCAATAAAAAGCTTTGAGCGCTGTTTGGAGATGGGAGAGCCGTCACCCCTGCTCAATTTTATTGTTGGTGTAGGAACCTACAGGCCTCATTTTGCCCTTGGAAACATATACAAGGATATGGAAGAGTATGATAAAGCTATTCAATGCTATAATCAAGTCCTTCTTATCAAAAACGACTTTCATGATGCCATTCACAAGATTGGAGAAATCTATGCAAAAACCTGCAGTAATCCTGAAGATATAAAAAAGGGCATTGAACAGTTCTTTGTGGCCGATTGTGCCTTGAGCTATGCCAACATTGCACGCATTTTATTTCTGCAGAAAAAATACGAACTTGCCTTGGAATACATTGAAAGGACGGCAGCATACGGTGCTAATTTTGATGATTTGAATTTCCTGAAAGCAAGGAGCATGCTTTTTCTAAAAATATACGAAGAGGCTGTCAAAGAATTTGAAAAAATTAATGCAGGCAGCAGCTACTACCTGGATTCACAGGTTTCCATTTGCATTTGCTGCCTGATACAGAACCGATTTGAAGATGCAAAAGGGATACTGGAAAATATTAAGATTGATGAAAATAGAGAAAAGGATTATAAGGTGCTGTATTGCCTGTGCAATCTATTCGAATCCGGTGAAAAGACCGTTTTAAGCGAGGATGTCTGCGAGTCAAAGGCATACTTGGCAATTATCATCAACATGATGGACATTCTACTCTATTTAAAAGAATTCGCTAAATTCGAAAAAGCGCTGGAACTATTGAATTGCATAGAAAGCGATGAGGTTTTGTTGGCCCTTGCAAAGCTTTATAACAGTTATGGCTACTTTCAGATGGCTACAAAAGAAATAAAAAGGTCAATTAAAACATTTGACAGGCTGGATGAAGAGACAGCCTACATTCTATACAGGGGGTTTATGCTTCCTGACACCAATAAAGGTGGAGTATAATTTTTATTATTGACTCTTTAAAAAAAGCAGCATAAGCTGTCTTTTTTATCTATAAAAACAGTAACCAGTCGTAGTTTTTTCCATATTCTATACTAGAAGCTGTACTTTGGAAACAGCAGTGCAATCTGCTTTCATTCCAATATACAAATAAGCTTAAGGGAGGTGTAATTTTGATATCGACATTGGCACTGAATTGTACGGCAGATACTTTTATTAATAGAGCACGGCCCAATGAGAACTTTGGTAACTATAATATATTTTGGGTCGGAAGAAAAAACAGCAATACGATATATAGAAGTCTTATAAAATTCTCCTTATCCGCAATACCGGCCGATGCAACCATACTGTCGGCTAAGTTAAGACTTTATGCGGACATTGCTGAGAATTCGCTGATTACTGAACAGTTGACGTCCTTTCTCATTAGTGAATCCTGGACTGAAAGTACTGCTACATGGAATAACAGTCCTGCATTTGATCCAGGCATATTTGGCGGCACTGTACCGGTTAGCACTATAGGGAGCTACGAACTCGATGTTACATCGATCGTTCAGGCATGGTTTAGCGGAGCACGTAACAACAACGGAATCTTATTGAAATCAGCAGAGAATCAAAATAATGAAAATAAGAGGTTTATCGGGTGCAAGGCTTCCAAATGCAGTCAGGTATTTTTACGGCCTGTTTTGATACTTCAGGTCAAATCACTAGATTCTTCCAATGTAGTCCTTGTGGGAAGAGAATATACGGAAACCAGTCAGACAGTAATAACCTCCAATGTTTTCCAATGTATAGCCGGTCAAAATACATCACAATTTACTCTGGTTACATTCTTTGTAAAGAATAACGGCTTTTTCCCGGCTAATGTGAGACTTGAAATAAGTCCGGACAACGTAAATTACGTATTGGATGACATAGATTTTACGGTTGGACCGGGTGAGCTGAAAGCTCTGATTCCAATGAAATTTGGAAAATTTACCAGGGTATGCTATAAATCTGCCAATATAGGGTTAGGTACGAATCTCAGCATTCAAATGCAAGCCCATGTATAAAGGTAGGCATATGGACCAAATGATAATTATGATTTGATTTGTATATAAGAGAGGGCAAGAGATATGAATTTTAACTGGCCTTTGATGAAAAACAACATCACACGCGACGATATCAAAGCGCTTATTAGCTTTCTCGAAGATGATAATATTCTGACACAGTCAAAAAATGTCGGGGCATTTGAAGCTGAATGGTCTGATTGGCTTGGTGTAAAGTACAGCGTCTTTGTAAATTCCGGAGCATCAGCCAATCTTCTCAGTATCGCTGCCATCAAACACCTCTATGGTTCAGGTGAAATTATCGTACCCACATTGACGTGGGTTTCGGACATAGCTTCTGTCCTGCATTTCGGCCTTAAGCCGGTGTTTGTCGACATCAATCCAAAGACATTGGGAATGGATGAAACACAGGTGCTGGAAAAAATATCGAAAGATACAAAAGCCGTATTCCTGACCCATGTATTAGGCTTTAACGCCTTGAGTTCCGATCTTTTGAACGAGCTAAACAAACGGAATATTCCTTTGATTGAAGATGTGTGCGAATCCCATGGTGCAACCTTCCAAGGAAAGAAGCTGGGCTCATATGGTTTGATCTCGAATTTTTCTTTTTATTATGCTCACCACATGAGTTCTATTGAAGGTGGAATGGTTTGCACCAATGACGAAAATATATATCAGATGATACGTATGCTGCGCTCTCACGGTCTTGTCAGGGAGGCGACATCGGAAAGCATCAGGAGTTTTTATAAAGAAAATAATCCGGAGTTAAATCCTGAATTCATATTTGCATATCCGGCTTTCAACGTAAGAAGTACCGAGTTAAATGCGGTCATTGCCCGTAATCAATTGAAACGTCTGGATGAAAACAATAGGAAACGTATAAAAAATTTCAAGTTTTTTTTAGACAATCTTGATGCTTCGAAATACTGTACCGACTTCGATTTGGAAGGCAGTGTCAACTATGCTTTTGTCGTTGTACTGAAAAAGCCGGACACTTCATTCTTCCGCTCTGTATCAGAAGCCTTAAGTGATGTAGGCATTGAATACAGAAGAGGCACCTCCGGTGGAGGAAATCAGGTAAGACAGCCCTATCTTAAAGGGATAATACCTGAGGACTCGTATAGAACCTATCCACAGGTTGAACATATACATTTTTATGGTCTTTATATCGGTAATTATCCTGACCTTAAAGATGATGAGATATTGGGATTATGTGAGTTGTTGAACAAGATCGAATAAGGCAGGTTTATTCATGCGTCGAGCAGTTTTTTAGATCGTGACGGTACGATCAATGTGGAAAATCTTTATGAAGCATGCCATTATTAGATGCGGAGGGAGAGGGACTGGGTGCGGTAGAGACAGCTCTACGTGTTCTGGATTATAATCATAAAATAGAAGAATCGGCCTGTTTGAAACATATACAGGAGGCCCATATAACTGCAGGCCATATTATATGTTATCTCGTAGAAGAAATGTTGTTTGGAGGTTTAAAATGATTATCAGCAGGACGCCTTTTCGAATTTCATTTTTTGGCGGTGGAACCGATTACCCCGCATGGTATAAGAAAAATGAAGGAGCAGTACTGGCGACCACTATTGACAAGTATTGTTATATTACCTGCCGATATTTACCACCGTTTTTTGAACATAAATGGAGAATAGTATATTCTCAAACGGAGCTTGTGAATGATAAGGAAGAAATTCGCCATCCTTCAGTGAGGGAATCACTTAAATTCATGAATATTGACCGTGGAGTAGAAATCCATCATGACGGTGATCTGCCTGCAAGGACTGGCTTAGGTTCAAGCTCTGCTTTTACAGTTGGGCTTTTGAATGCACTTTATGCTTTGAAGGGTAGTATAATTGACAAAACGCGGCTTGCACAGGAAGCAATTACAATAGAGCAGGAAATAATCAATGAAAATGTAGGCTCACAGGATCAGGTGATGACGGCTTTTGGCGGATTTAACCGGATTGCATTTGATTCAGAAGGATTCCGAGTCAATCCCGTAAACTTAAGCAAGGCAAGAAGTGAAGCGCTGGAAAGCCACCTGATGCTGTTTTTTACCGGTATTTCAAGGACAGCATCTAAAATTGCGGGGGAGCAGATCAGAGAGACTCCGAATAAGAAACGGGAGCTCAGTGAAATGTGTAGTATGGTATCTGCGGCAATAACGATTCTGGAAAGCGGAAACGATCTTTTGGACTTCGGCAGGCTGATGCATGAGAGCTGGATGCTGAAACGGAGTCTGACCGACAAAGTTTCATCACTATATATCGATTATATCTATGATACAGCAATAAAATCCGGTGCGGCAGGTGGGAAGCTCCTTGGTGCCGGGGGTGGAGGCTTTATGTTATTCTTAGTAAGGCCGGAACTCCAAGAAAGAGTGAAGGAGGGTCTTCATGGGCTTTTGCATGTACCCTTCAGATTTGAAAGTGCAGGCAGTAAAATTATTTATCATACTGAGAGCTGAATTTAATATAGAAAGGAAGAGGCAAAAGGATATGCGGTATTTTGCGGAAATTCCTGATAAAATCCTTTTGGAGCTTTATACCGTGATGCTGGAAATCAGAAGAGTTGAGCTTAAGATTGCAGAGCATTATCCTGAGGATGAAATGAGAACTCCGATCCACCTTTGCTTAGGGCAGGAAGCGGTTTCGGCAGGGGTTTGTGCAAATCTGAAATCTGAGGACTATGTATTCAGCAATCATAGAGGACATGGGCACTATATTGCCAAAAACGGTGATCTGAAAGCTATGATTGCCGAGCTCTACAATAGGGAAACGGGTTGCTCAAAGGGTAGAGGCGGGTCAATGCACCTGATAGATACTCGTGCGGGCCTTTTAGGGTCATCTTCCATTGTAGCCGGAGGTATACCCATAGCAACCGGTGCTGCCTTGGCATCTATGATAAGAAAGGAGAATCGCATCAGCGTAGTATTTTTCGGAGATGGCGCAGCTGAGGAAGGGGTTCTATATGAAAGTATCAATTTTGCAGTACTAAGGAAGCTTCCTGTTATCTATATATGTGAGAACAATTATTACTCGGTTTGTTCAGCGCTGAAGAAGAGACAGCCTGGTGCAGATATATATAAACGTGCTGAAGGCTTCAAAATACCTGCTTTCAAAATTGACGGCAATGACGCGCCGGAAGTGTATAAGACTGCCGGTCAGGCAGCAGAACGGGCCAGATCTGCTGAGGGGCCCTCCTTTATACAATGTGAGACATACCGGCTGACAGACCACCATGGAATAAATACAGGAGTTGAATCTGGTTATAGGAACAAGGAGGAATTGGACCTGTGGATAGACAAGTGCCCTGTCAGAAAAATGGAGAAATTGTTGATCTCCCAAGGTATTCTGAATGAAGATAAACTGATTCATATCAAGAAATCAATAGATGATAAGATTTCAGAAGCTTTTGATTATGCAAAAGCTAGTCCTCTTCCTTTAAAAAATGAATTGATGAAAGATGTATATTGTTAGGGGGAAAATATATGCCCTGGACTAAAATAATACAGGAAAAACAGGAAATTGAAGAAGAGAACGGCGCCAGGATAATATCCCATGCAGATGCGGTGAGGGAAGCACTGGACCTTGCCCTTGCAAAGGATGAGCGTGTATATGTCATGGGGCAGGGAGTGGATGACCCGGGAGGAATGTTTGGTGCAACCCTGAACCTTCATAAAAAGTATGGCAGCAGGGTTTTCGATACACCACTGTCCGAAAATGCCATGACGGGAATCGCTGTCGGATCAGCCCTGACCGGCATGCGCCCATTTTACTGTCACAACCGGCCCGATTTTCTGCTGCTGGCTATGGATCAAATAGTAAATCATGCGGCTAAGTGGAGGTACATGTTTGGAGGACAAAGCAAGGTGCCATTGGTTCTGTGGGCAGTCACCGGCCGTGGTTGGGGGTCTGCGGCACAACATTCCCAAGCATTGCACGGAATTTTTATGCATATTCCCGGTCTAAAACTCGTTATGCCAGCCACACCTTATGATGCCAAGGGCTTAGTAATTGCCGGTATTGCTGATGATAACCCGGTCATTATCCTCGAGCACCGGTGGTTATTGAATCGTATAGGGTACGTTCCTGAGGAACTGTACGCCGTTCCACTTGGAAAAGGTGTGATAAGAAGGAAAGGAAAGGATATAACCATTGTTGCGATTTCATACATGGTAGTTGAATCGCTTAAGGCTGCCGCTGAGCTTGAAAAAAAAGGAATCGATATCGAAGTGATAGATTTGAGAACTCTTAAGCCTTTTGATGAAGAACTGCTGCTCTGCTCGGTAAAAAAGACGGGGCGGCTTATTATAGCGGATACTGGCTGGCAGACCGGAGGTGTTAGTGCGGAAATTGCTGCTTTTGCTGCTGAAAAGTGCTTTGATTGGTTGAAAAGACCCATACGCAGGGTGGCATGCCCTGATGTGCCGACTCCGGCGAGCTATGTACTGGAAGAAGCCTTTTATCCGAAATCCGAGGATATAATAAGAACGGCTGTAGAATTGACAACATGATCCGGAAAGGAGGTTTTTTCACATGAATATATTGGTCACAGGAGCTGCAGGATATTTAGGTTCGGTAATGGTTCCCGGATTGCTCGCACAGGGGCATGAAGTCACTGCGTTGGATAACTTCATGTATAAGCAGACATCGCTTTTAGATTGCTGCTTTAAGTATGATAGGATTGTCCGGACAGGACAATGGCTTGGGTGAATACTCCAAACCGTTATCCTTGACCAAAGCTCTTCATTCTACTGCAAAATAGGAGGTTCTTGATGTATAATTCAGACGTCTGAGCGGTAAATTGTTCAGACCCAAAATCTCCATAACGGCTAAGGTTTCACCGGGGCTATCCGGATCACTCAGTTCATCGAAACCGATTATGCTGCCTTTAACCAAATGATTACGTATTCCCTGCAGACATATTTTTGTTGGCTCATAAAGGTCCAGATCAAAGTAAGCCAATGCTACAATCGTTGCAGGATTTTTCGCCAGATAAAGCGGCAAGGTTTCTGTGACATCGCCTTTAACCAACTCATATTTTTTAAGATGGTTTATGGGATTTTCCTTTTCGTGAAATTGCATTATTTCATCAAGGCAATCATAATAGTCTTCACTGACACTTAACGCTCCTTTTGCTATTATCTTTGAATCGCCATCTTTATCGGTGACACAAGGGAACCCCTTAAATGTATCAAAAGCAATAATCTTTCGATAGCGGTTGAAGGGTTCGTAGATTCCGCGCAGAGCCGAAAAAAGTGCGGCATTTTGACCCCACCTGGTGCCGAATTCAATGATGACTCCGGGTACGTTAATGATTTTCTGGTAAAGATAATCCATAAATTTCATGCGAGCCAGATATTTGGAGTTAATAAAGAGAGCCAGATTATCAAGCAGTTCTTCATCGGGTATCGGGTATTTCCTCAGAAGACCGGCAATTTTGCTTCTTCTTTCCTTCTCTTCGTCGGAGGTATAGAAAAGGACATTGAATTCATTGCTCATAACATCCACACCTTACTGTAATATATTTTGACTGAATTAAAAGCTATTTAATTATATTTATATGACTAAGTGTTTAAAATAGTCTGCCTAATAAAAAATTCCGGTTGCTTAAAAGTCTATGTTAAAAAGGAGCGGAAATATTTGTGGAAACGCTGGAACAGCAGGATGCGGTAAAGGCCAATACCTATAGGCCGTTTATCAATATCGTGATAGAAGCATATAACAATTTGACTTATACAAAGCTGTGCATTGAGAGTCTGTATAAAAATACTTCACATATTGATTTTGAGCTTATCATGATAAATAACGGTTCAAATGACGGCACGGCAGAATACTTCAGTACGCTGGAAAAGGCAAGGATCATTACATTCAGCCAGTATGCCGGAACAGCTAAGGCATTTAATGAAGCTCTGAAGCACGCAAACGGGGAATACATCCTTTTTACGCATAATAACATAATTTTTACCCATAATTGGCTCGATAATCTGATAACCTGTATAAAATCGCATAAAAAAACAGGCATGGCCGTACCAGCTTCCAATCTGGACACAAACAGCCAGCAGGTTGGGTTGTACTATAAAAATCTGGAAGAAATGTATGAAGCGGCAAAAAATTATAATTCAAGTGATCCGGATAAATGGGAAGAAAGGCTAAAGCTTGCAGCTTACGTTTTTTTAACCGGAACAGAGCTTGTAAAAAAACTTGGCGGCTTTACAGGATATTATTTTCATTGCGGCTTTGAAGAAGCTGATTTATGCTTCAGAATGAGAAGGGCCGGCTATAAATTGATTTTTGCAGGGGATACTTATGTTCATCATTTTGGTCTCAGTACGGTAAGGGATGATTTTATCAGCGATAATTTGCTGAAGTCAGACAGTAAAGTATTTTTAACCAAGTTCGAGGTGGATTCCGAAGAGGATACCTATATTGATCATAAAGTTGTCAACTTGATAGATCATAATAGAACAGAAGATGTAAATATTCTGGGCATCGGATCTTCCTGCGGCGGAACAGTGCTGCAGGTAAAAAACATGTTCCTAAGTAAGGGAGTTCGGAATGCTAAGCTGTGGTATCTGACAGAAGACAAAAAATATATCCCCGATCTGAAGTCAATTTGTGACAATGCGGATTGTACATGCGCCGGAAATATCTTGAACCTATATGAAGACGAAAAGTTTGACTGTATTGTAATAGACAAGCAAATACAGCTATTAGAAAATCCGGAGATTCTGTTAAAAAAAATTAAAAGTATTATGAAGAATGACGGCCAGATGATCTTTTCACAGACTAACGAAACTTATTATGCTAACATAAAAAAACTAATAAATGTTCAGTTTAACATTGACGGGGACAAAGCTGCAAAACACTGCCTGAATCCGGAAGAAATGAAAATGCTGATGAAAAAATATGGTTATACCGAAATAAACTACTATTATAATATGAATACCTTTCCGGTAGAGGACAGCGAGCTTGTCGAAAGGTTTAAGACTCTTTCTGCAGTAAAAAACAAGGATGAATTGAATGCCATCCTATGCTCTAAAAAAATGATTTTTACTGCAAAGGTAAAAAAGAATTTAAAAACCGTTCTGCTTTATCCTGGATATGATTTCTGGCTGAATGATGCATTCTTTGAGCAAAATATATATGGGAATCAATTAGGAGCAGATGTCGGGAAGGACCCCTTTGCCATGTTGCGGGATGAACTGTATGGGCGGGGCTATAGGCTCTGCACAATTGACGGTGGTGACATCGAAGATGCAGAGCATATCTTGTTTATTGACATGCCTAAATCATATGACAACAATTTCTATAGACATATGTACCACTATATTTATAAAGGAAAAGTGTATTTTGAACAGTGCCTGAATTTAAAGAAGGAAAAAGACTTCAAATTAATATTGTTCATGCAGGAACCTCCTTTTGTCATGCCTGAAAACTTCGATAAGAGCAGCCATGAGTGTTTTGATGCTGTAATAACCTTTGACGACGGCATGATTGACAATAAAAAATACTTCAAATATCTTATTTCGGAGCCTACCGGAGTTAAAAACAAATACCCCAGGGGCTTTGATCAGAAAAAGTTGCTGACACTCATTGATTCGAACAAGAATTCTGATGTTCCGGGTGAATTGTATAGCAGAAGAAGAGAAGCCATTGCCTATTTTGAAAAAAATCATATTGATTGCTTTGATTTTTATGGAAAAGGTTGGGAATGCTGCGGCTATAAAAGCTATAAAGGACCGGTTCCCGGCAAAATGGAAGTATTGTCCCGGTATAAATTTTGTATTTGTTATGAAAACGGCATGTTAAACGGATTTATAACAGAAAAAATCTTTGACTGTTTCTTTTCAGAGTGTGTTCCAATATATCTCGGAGCACCAAATATTATGGAATATATTCCAGAGGACACCTTTATAGACATGAGACGATTCGATGATTATGAAGATATGTATTGTTTTATCAGTTCAATTAGAGAAGAGAAATATAATAAATATCTGAATAATATTAAGGATTTCCTGGATTCCGACAAGTTTGCGAGGTTTTCACATACCAGCTTTGCGAAGAATATGGCGGATATACTGGAGAGATTAAAAAATGAATAATCAGGGGTGATTTGAATTGATTCCAATAGCAAAACCATTGATGGAAGAAGAAGAAAAAAATATAGTCTGCAAAGTTTTGTCTGAAGGCATGCTTGCAAGCGGGGAATATGTCACAGAATTTGAAAGCAGGTTTTCCAATTATCTCGGATGCCGTTACGCTGTATGTACGAGTAATGGTACAACAGCGCTGCATACAGCACTTCTATCTGCCGGGATAGGACAGAGTGATTTGGTGATAACCACTCCCTTCAGCTTTATTGCCACAGCTAATGCAATATTATATGTTGGAGCAAAGCCAATATTTGCCGATGTTGATGAAAAATCCTTCAATATTGACCCTGATAAGGTAGAGGAGATAATTTGCAATAGCAGGGAAAAAATAAAAGCACTTATTATTGTGCATCTGTTTGGTAATCCTTGTCAAATGACTAGAATAGTCGATATCTGCGAAAAATATGATATTCTACTGATAGAAGATTGTGCACAGGCACACGGGGCTGAATATAACGAAAAAAAAGTAGGAACATTCGGAAAGGTGTCGATTTTTTCGTTCTATCCGACAAAAAATATTACCTGTGGAGAGGGCGGCATTTTAGTTACAAATGATAAAGAAATATATAATAGAGCAAAAAGAATTATTAACCATGGACAGGAAAGGCAGTATATTCATACAGTAATTGGATATAACTATAGAATGACTAATATTGCTGCAGCAATAGGAATAGAACAATTAAAAAAACTTGAAAGATTCAATAGCAAAAGAATTGAAAATGCAGAATACTATAATAATGTTATCTCTAAAAGTAAGTATAAGCTTCCGGAAGCTTTTGAAAATTATAAACATGTATATAACCAATATACCGTAAAGTGCGAATGCAACAGGGAAAAAGTCATCGGAAAATTAAAAGAGGAAAACATAGGATATGGTATATATTATCCCTTGACTATTCCAAGTCAGCCTTTATATAAAAGCCTTGAAATAAAAGCAGATTGTCCGTTAGCAGAAAGAATGACGAATGAAGTAATCTCAATACCGATACACCCAGCTTTGTCATGCGATGATTTGGCAAAGATAGTTAGCACATTGAATAAAATTTGAATCATTGTATTGTATGAATTGAAGATAAATTGTATAAAGGGTTCGACATTTATAACATTTTCCTTTAAGAGAACATATAATATAGTAAAATATAATAAAAGCAGATTAAAGCATAGATATTGCTATTGCTTTTCAATATATTTAAATATTGGGAGGCAATTTATATAGAGAGGTGCAGCGAAAGCTGCACTTTTTCAATAGGAACTGATTTATACATATATTTCTAAGCTCGTATCATAATATGATTGTAATTCCGACTAAAAGAGTAGAATTTAATGTTGACAATATTTTTACGCTATGATATTATAAAAAATGAAATCCGAGTCAAAAGGTAGGAATTAATAAGGAGCTGATAAAATGATACTATCAACTAAAGGCAGATATGGGCTTAAAATGATGTATGAATTCGCCTTGAACTATGGTAAAGGGCCTATGTCTCTGAAAGAGGTAGCGCAGAAGCAGCATCTTTCGGAAACCTATCTGGAACAGCTTATAGCTCATCTTAAAAAAGCAGGTCTGGTGATAAGCGTAAGAGGTGCTCAGGGCGGATACGAGTTGAAGCGGAAGCCTGTGGAAATCACAGTAGGAGAAATAATCAGGGTGCTTGAAGGCTCTTTAGCTCCGTCAGAGTGCGTGCTGGACGATGAGCCGGAGTGTTCAAATGCTGAATACTGTGTTACAAGGCTGATTTGGGAAAAAATCAGGGATAGTATTAATAATGTTGTTGATTCTATTACACTAAATGATATGATTAATGACTATTATAGGCTTAAGCAAAAGAAAGAAGGAGAAAAATAAGATGAGCAGCAGAGCGATATATATGGACCATGCAGCTACAACTTATACAAAAAAAGAAGTACTGGAAGAAATGCTTCCATTTTTTACTGAAAAATTTGGGAATCCTTCCAGTATACATAAGTTTGGAAGAGATGTCAGAAAGTATGTTGATGATGCCAGAGAGAAGGTTGCAAAAGCTTTAGGAGCGGATCCTTCGGAAATTTACTTTACAGCCGGAGGCTCTGAAGCGGACAACTGGGCAGTAAAAGGTGCGGCATATGCGAACAAAAGTAAAGGCAACCATATAATAACCACCAGTATTGAGCATCATGCACTTTTGCACACCTGCGAGTACTTGGAGAAGGAAGGGTTTGAAGTTACATACCTGTCTGTAGATAAATATGGTATGGTAAGCATTGAAGATGTTAAAAATGCAATTACAGATAAGACAATACTTATATCGATAATATATGCCAATAATGAAATCGGTACAATTCAGCCAATTGTAGAAATAGGAAAGCTTGCAAAGGAAAAGGGTATATGTTTTCATACCGATGCAGTACAGGCGGTAGGAAGCCTTAAAATAGATGTCAAAGAACAGAATATAGATATGCTCTCGCTTTCAGCACATAAATTTTACGGCCCCAAGGGCATAGGCGCTCTTTATGTGAGAAAGGGAGTAAAGCTTATAAACCTTGTTCATGGAGGTGCTCAGGAAAGAGGAAGAAGAGCAGGCACAGAAAATGTACCGGCCATAATTGGACTTGGGAAGGCTATTGAGCTTGCTACAAGCAATCTGGAAGAGCACAGCAGAAGGATTACCGCCTTAAGAGATAAGCTTATAAAACGTGTCATGGAAACCATCCCATATACAAGACTGAACGGACATCCGGTCAAAAGACTGCCGGGAAATACCAGCTTCTGTTTTCAATATATTGAGGGAGAATCACTGCTTCTGAATCTGGATATGAAAGGCATAGCCGGTTCCAGCGGTTCAGCATGTACATCTGGTTCTTTGGATCCGTCCCATGTGCTTCTGGCAATAGGGCTGCCCCACGAAATAGCTCATGGGTCATTGAGATTATCTCTTGGATATGTTAATACAGAAGAAGATATAGATTATGTTTTGGAAGTACTGCCGGAAATAGTAGAAAGACTGAGACAAATGTCACCGTTATATGAGAAGGTTAAAGGGGGAAATACTAATGTATAGCGAAAAAGTTATGGACCATTTTTCAAATCCAAGAAATGTTGGTGAAATAGCGGATGCTAATGGTGTAGGTGAAGTAGGAAATGCAAAATGCGGAGATATTATGAAGATATATCTCCAGATAGAAGATAATATCATTAAGGATGTAAAGTTCAAGACCTTTGGCTGCGGTGCTGCAATAGCGACCAGCAGCATTGCTACAGAAATGATAAAGGGCAAGACGGTAGAAGAAGCCCTTGAGCTTACCAATAAAGCAGTTATTGAAGCATTAGACGGGCTTCCGCCTGCTAAGATACACTGTTCTGTACTTGCTGAAGAAGCTGTAAAAGCTGCAATAGAAGATTACATGAAAAAGCCGCATCTATAGGAGTTGAAAGCTAATGAAGGAACGGGTTGTAATAGGTATGAGCGGCGGAGTTGACAGCTCAGTCGCAGCCTATCTTTTAAAACAGCAAGGCTATGACGTAATAGGAGTGACAATGCAGATATGGCAGGACAAGAGCAAGGAAGCTTACGAGAAGGAAGGCGGTTGCTGTTCACTATCTGCTGTGGAAGATGCCAGAAGGGTATGCGATAAGCTTGGCATACCCTTTTATGTTATGAACTTCAAACAAATATTTGAAAAGTTGGTTATAGATTATTTCGTTGATGAGTATTTAGTGGGAAGGACTCCCAACCCATGTATAGCCTGCAATAAGTTTATAAAATTCGATGCACTGCTGGAGCGCTCAAATGCTCTGGAAGCACAATATGTTGCTACAGGGCATTATGCAAGAATCATGTATGACGGGGGCTATAAAAGGTACATAGTAAAAAAATCTGCTGCTCCGCTGAAAGATCAGACCTATGTATTGTATAACCTTTCACAGGCTCAGCTAAGTCATATACTTATGCCTCTCGGAGATTATAATAAGGAGCAGGTCAGGGAAATAGCAAAAGGGCTGGACCTGAGAACGGCAAATAAACCGGAAAGCCAGGAAATCTGCTTTGTAGAAGATAATAACTATGGAAGATTCATAAGTGAGCGGAGAGGCGATGAAATAAAACCGGGTTTATTTGTAGATAACCAAGGAAGAGTACTTGGAAAACATAAAGGTATAATCCATTATACCGTAGGACAGCGCAAAGGTTTGGGAATAGCTCTGGGCAAACCTATGTTTGTGGTTGAGATAATTCCTGAAAAAAACCTTGTGGTACTTGGAGACGAGACTGAAGTATTCAGCAGGGAATTAACTGCATCCAAGATGAACTACATTATATTCGCAAAACTTGAAGAGCCTATCAATGTTAAGGCTAAGATACGATACAGCACAAAGGAAGCCGCTGCAAAGGTGATTCCTTTGGATGATGACAGAGTCAGGGTGATATTTGAGGAGCCCCAGAGGGCAATAACTCCGGGGCAGGCAATAGTATTCTACCAGGGGGATATCCTTGTAGGGGGAGGAACCATTGAGAGTTAGTTTATTTTTTGAAGGCATTATTGATTGAGTATATGGAAGGGTTCAGTATTCCTAATACAAAAAAATACGGTTTCCTTTTTATAGGAAACCGTATTTGACTGCAAACTTATGCATGGAAATAAATCTATACTCTTCTATTCATTAATAGAAGAAAGATATAGCTTCTACTCTTATAAAAAGAATAGTTGAGCCAACCTTGACACCAATTACGCTGTCAAAGCTATCTACTACTTCACCTGTGACGAAAAACGGCAGGTCGAGGAAGAAGATAGTTATAGTTGCACCCTGGAAGTTTCTCTTAAGAAAATCAACAATCGGACTTCTCTTGATTTGGCATTTTGTATCCATTCAATTACCTCCTTTCAAATAAAATTGGAATTTTTGTCATTCAGTCATTTTTAATATTTTTTGAATTTCAGGCGCTTTATCTATGGTTTTTAACGCAGCCTTAATAAACTCAGGTGCTTCTTCGAGGGGATGGAGAATCTCTTTAAGATTCGGTATCTCCTCATAGTTTTTAATTATGTGTTTTAATTCAGGGTAATCATCAACAGATTTTAGGAACGACTGACCATCCTTGGTTTGTTTTAGGGATTGGATAGGATTAAAGTCCATGGGTTCACCTCCTCCAATAAAAGTTAAACCAATTGGACAATAGGATATTGGTCAATATTGACTTGTCTCTTATCCTAATACAATAGTATTAAAGTGCTGTTGAAATGGTTACAAGATGAAATATTTGTAAAAAGCCATATAAATATAGAAAAACAAAGAGTTTGAGCTTGATACCGGAAAATTTCAAAAAGTAAATAGAACAATTTTTTTTTTTGTTGTTACCTAAAACAAAGACTAGTCATAGTATGGTATTGGGAAAGATAGCCCGCATAAAAAAGAAGGGAGGTGAGTTTATGCTTAAGAAATCAACGGATGCCTCCAGCCTGGCAGAAGTTATTGACAGAATACTGGATAAAGGCATAGTTATCGACCTTTGGTTAAGAGTTAGCTTGGTAGGCATTGAACTGCTGGCTGTTGAGGCAAGAATCGTCATAGCCAGTGTATGCACTTGGCTGACCTACGCTGATGCAGTTGGCTTAGTCAGCGGATATGCAGAGGAGGCGTAATTAAGCAATTACCTAATCGGTGTGAGGGCAACCTCACACAATACATAAATAGAAAAGGAGAGATTTAAGTGATAATTCCAAAGGTCATTGAACGAGCAAAACAATTTTTTGTTAGTACCTTTAATAAAGAATGCGATGTAATCAGTGTAAAAAACGAAGAAGATAAATTCATAGTTGTTGTTGAAGCAATTGTAGATGAAGAGTATACAAAAAAAAGGGCTTTGCCGGATATGATAGCGCAATATGTACTTTTCATGGACGAAAACTATGATGTTAAAGAATATGAAAGGAAAGAATTGAGGAAACGTTATTATTTACAATAAATGGAGGGGTGAATTATGGAAGAAAACAATGAGAGCCTGTCTTTTACACCAAGTGAAGATTATGTAGTAACACCATATTTGAAAGGCCTTGTTGAGCGCTGCCTTGGATATTTGAATGCAGGAATACCGATTGAACTTAGAGGAGTGGCAGGTATTGGAAAGACCAGCTTAGCTATTCATATTGCAAAACAATTAGCCCGCCCTATAATTCTGCTCTACGGAAATGACGAATTCGCATCGGGAGATTTGATGGGTAACTTTCATGGAGTAAGAAAAAAATGGATAATCGACAATTATATCAGCACGGTTACCAAAAAAGAGGAAAACCTGCAATTGCAATGGATAGATGGCAGATTTGTATCTGCATGCAGGAACGGGTATACCTTGATTTATGATGAATTTACTCGTGCAAAGCCGGAAACAAATAATATACTTTTATCCGCTCTGAGCGAAGGTGTTATTGAATTGCCTAATGTAAAACGTAATGAAAAATATGTAAAGGTGCATCCTAATTTTCGAATTATATTTACAAGCAACCAGCAGGAATATGCAGGTGTATTCAATGAGCAGGATGCGCTGAAGGATAGGATATTAACAATTGAAATGAACGGTATGGATGCCGAAACCGAAGTAGCAATTGTGTCATCAAAATCAGGATTGAAAAAGGATGATGCTGAGAAAATAGTGAAACTGTTTCAAAGTCTGGCACATTACTTAAGAATTCCGAATATAATATCTGTTAGAAAGAGTATCATGCTTGCAAAGATAGTTAAATCCATGAAAATACCGATTGATTATTATAATCCAAAATTCATTGAAATTTGTAAGGATGTAGTAATGTCGACATTTTTAAAAAACAATAGCAATACATCTGAAATGAATGAGAAGAGAACAACGATCGAGAGGTATTTTGAGCTTATGCGAAAAGGAGTGAGATAATTTGCCGGATAATAGAGACAATTCGGAAGACGACAAGATAGACAACTTGTTTAAGGGGCTGAACCGCTTTGTTGATATTATTTCAAATATGGTTGAAACGGGAAAGAGCTTGTCTCAATTTAGTGGAGAGATCGGTGACCTGAACAAGCAGGACAAAATTCACGGCAGATATGGTTTCAGTGTTGGTTTTTGTGATGCAAATAAGGAAAGAGTAGATCAAATTCGTGAAACCATAAATGAGCAGACAAAAAAGAACAAGGAAATTATAAAAGGATCCAAATCGACTTTTGATATTTACGAAGAAGAGGATCGAATAATAATTGTGATGGAAATGCCTGGGGTTTTGGAAGAGAATATTGTAGTTTCACAATTTGGAAGAGAATTGGAGATAGTTGCTGAAAATTCATTTAGAAAATACAGCAAAAAGATACAGTTAAGCATTGAGCCGAAAAATACCGACATCAGCAAATCCGTGAATAACGGAATTCTGAAGATTACAATCATGAAGAGACCGGATCAGGAGGAATAGTATGGACGGCACAATTTTTTTAAAAGTATACGAAGCTAGCGGAAAAGATGTAGGAAAGGGAATTGCCAGAATTGATCCGGAGTATATGCGACAGTTGGATGCTGAGATTGGAGATATTATCAGAATTTACGGTACTAATCAATCGGCTGTTGCAAGGGTGCTGCCTACCTTTTCGGAAAGCAGGGGAAAACAACTGATACAAATTGATGGAATACTTAGAAATAACGCTAAGGTTAGTTTGGATGATAAGGTAAAGGTTGAAAAGGCGAATTGTGAACCGGCAAATAACATTGTTTTAACCCCTTCAGGCAACGCTGTCCGGGAAAAAGAGGAGACAGATATTCGTTATATTGCCAAATTATTGGATGGAATTCCGGTAATGAAGGGAAACATTATCCGTGCAAATTTATTTGGCACACAGTCCCTTGATTTTATTGTAAAAGATATATTTCCGGATGGACCGTCAATCATCGGCAATGCTACCATAATTAAGATAGAAAGCAGACAGCAAGATGCAAACGGCACAGCCCGCATATCCTATGAAGATATTGGCGGTTTAGGGAAACAAATACAAAGAATCAGAGAAATGATCGAGCTGCCGTTGAAATATCCGGAAATCTTTGAAAGACTAGGCATAGAAGCGCCAAAAGGGATACTGCTTTATGGACCTCCAGGGACAGGAAAGACCCTCATTGCACGTGCAGTTGCAAATGAAACGGCTGCATCCTTTTATCATATAAATGGCCCTGAGATTATAAATAAGTATTATGGCGAGAGCGAGGCAAAACTGCGTGAAGTATTTGAAAAAGCGAGCAAAAACGCTCCTAGTATTATTTTTCTTGACGAAATCGACGCAATTGCACCCAAACGTGAAGAAGTACACGGAGAAGTGGAAAAAAGAGTTGTAGCGCAGTTACTGGGATTGTTGGATGGACTGAAGGATCGGGGGCAAGTCATAGTAATAGGAGCCACAAATATTCCCAACTCCCTGGATTCGGCACTCAGAAGGCCCGGACGCTTTGACAGGGAACTTGAAATTGGTATTCCGAATCGGAGCAGCCGGTTAGATATTCTCCACATTCATACCAGGGGTATGCCTCTTGCAACTGAAGTGGATATGGATCATATTGCAGAAATTACTCACGGTTTTGTAGGCGCTGATTTGCAAGCCTTGTGCCGGGAAGCGGCAATGAACGCATTGAGGAACATTTTTTCAGAGCTTGACTTCTCACGTGATTTCATTCCCTACGAGCGACTGCTTCAATTGAATGTCACAATGGAAGACTTCGAAAATGCTCTAAAGGATTTAGAGCCGTCCGCTATCCGGGAATTTCTTTCGGAGATACCTGTAGTGACATGGGGTGATGTGGGTGGACTGCAGGAGGTAAAGAATACTATAAAAAGCGCAGTTGTGTGGCCTATTAAATATGCGCAGCTTTTCCAATATGCCTGCTGCCAAAGTCCAAAAGGAATGCTGATGTATGGCCCTCCTGGAACGGGAAAAACCTTGGTCGCCAAAGCGATCGCCAACGAGTGCGACATCAATTTTATTATGGTTAAGGGACCTGAGCTAATGTCGAAATGGGTTGGCGAGTCAGAGAAGGGGGTACGTGAGCTTTTTAAAAAAGCAAGGCAGGCTGCGCCCTGTATTGTTTTTATGGATGAAATCGATTCACTGGTACCAAAGCGCGGAAGCCATTCTGCCAATGATGTGACGGAGAGGATTCTGAGTCAGATATTAACGGAAATGGATGGCGTAGTAGAAATAAAAAATGTTTTCCTTATAGGAGCAACCAACCGGATCGATATGATTGATCCTGCACTATTAAGGCCGGGTAGGTTCGATGTCTTGATTGAACTGGAAATACCGGATAAGGAAACACGCAGGGAGATATTCCATATACACCTGAACAAAAAACCTGTTGCTGATGAATTACAGATTATAGATATGCTCCTGGATAAGACAGAGGGCTTCTCCGGAGCTGAAATCCGTGATGTTTGCGACAAAGCCGCACTTTTTGCAATTGAAGACTTTATTAAAGACGATAATACGGACAAAACAAATCCGGATTTTGTTATATTGCCGATTCATTTTGAAAAGGCCTATAGGAGGGCGAAACATGGCTAAAATTGGGAAATACCTGTATGGCATTATTGGTGAAAAGCATGCAAAACCGTTGGATGTGGAAGGAATCGGATCATTAAAGCGGCCGGTTGAATATGTGAATTATAGGGATATCAGTGCAGCAATAAGTGATACGATAATAAAAGAATATGATCCCACAAAGGAGCTTTTAAGGGGACATGAAAAAGTGATTGCGGCTTTAATGAAGAATTCTACGATTATTCCCTGCCGTTTCGGTACGGTCGCCAAAGATAAAAAGAGCATTATTGAGTTGCTGGAAACGCATTATGAAAGCTTTATCGAACAATTGGAAAACCTGAACAACAAGATTGAATTAGGGTTCGTAGTTTCCTGGAAAAAGGATGATTATAGCAAGGATATCGAAACACAGGAAATACAGGAACTCAAAAAAAAGCTTATGGGAAAGCCGGAGAAACTTATATTTGAAGATAAAATCGAACTGGGCAAATTAGTAGAAGCTGCTACTGAAGCAAAAAGAAAGATCTATAGAGATGAAATTCTGCAAAAGTTAAATGGACTTTATGTAGAACACAAGGTCAATGACATTATGAACATAAGAATGATATTTAATGGATCCTTCTTAGTAGACAGAAGCTGCGAACCGGATTTTGACATTGCAGTAGACCAACTCTACCAGAAATACCGTTCAGTTATGGATTTCAGATACTCAGGTCCATGGGCGCCCTATAATTTTGTCAGTATAACTATTAACTAATAAGACAAGGAATGATCATTTTGATAATGAAAGGGATAATAAAGGTTTTTGAAATTATTCATGATACCGTTGAAAAGGAATACACAGATGGAGGACCGTTAAAATCAAGACTGATGGAAATATCTGCTATGTTTGATAATAATGAGATTACACAAGAAGAATATGATGCCGAGGAGAAGAAAATATTGGAACGACTTCAGGAAATCAGGAACTATATAAAGGAACACTATGGCGAGGAGGATGAGGATGTAAATGACGAAGAAGAAGATGATGATGATGACGAAGAAGACTACGAGGTACAAATCCTAGAAAATAAGCCATAGGAGGTGCTTACACCGGTTTAATCAATGAGGTAAAGCTTAGGAGTGGTATAATGGGTTTATTGTTTACATTACTTGGTGTTATAACAGCTTACCGGTTATGGTTAGATAGTGGAGCACTTTGTGTTTTAACGTTGATTCTGACTGAATTTCAACTATCATCCTTGCTAATTTTATATAAAGGAAAAGATTCGGAGCGTAGCAAAAAAAGAATGCCAATCGTAATAAATATAATTGCATCTTTGGCGTTAGTTTTGTTTTACGCTTTGTCTTTTGCTGTTACCGGTTGAAGTCGACAACCTTTTTATTATCCTTCTATAGTGGTAATTGATGCTTGTTATTTTAAAAGTGTAAAACTATAGTGGGTAAATAATGAGGCATTAAAACAATTAAGACACAGTAACAATAATAAGAGTTTTGGAATAAAATAATGTATCGGGCATATCCAATGGGTTTCTTATTCAAACAAACAATATAATTTAAAGGGAGGTTGTGTATCCCTATAAAATATAAAAAGCTATGATGCTTTTTTACAATCTATGTTCCACCGCTTTCACGGCTGAATGGTAGGGAAAGAACTCTTGGAATGGTTTAGATCAGTTTTAAAAAGGGGGCAAGGATGGTGGAAGCAAGCCGGGGTAGAAATGACAAAGGAAGCTTGGTTGATGTACTTGATAGAATTCTGGATAAAGGCTTGGTGATTAATGCCGATATCATCGTATCCGTAGCAGGGGTAGAGCTTTTGGGTGTCAAGGTAAGAGCTGCCTTAGCTTCATTTGCAACCGCTGCTAAATATGGCCTTGAATTTCCTTCCGGCACTGATACAGAGACTGCCGCTTGGAGGGAGGCTCAATCAGGTATGGAAACATGTCCTCAGTGCAATAAGGAAGTAAATAAAGAAGAGCTATTGAATGAATGCTGCCCATGGTGCGGGTGGGTCAGCGCCAAAGCTAATATGAAATATAAGGAAAGGGAGCTGGAAAAAGAACAAAAGGCATTCATACCTATTGCCTGAACTTTTATGTTTCATATAAAAAGTTTTGCACTTATATGCATAAAACCCTATACTTGCAGCATTTCATTTACTGCAAATATTACGGGTTTTAACACTGGTTACTAGAAATAATGAGCTTCGTGTAAATCCGTTTGTCACGCGTAGAGAGAGGAGAGGTCAATATGGGGCAGCAGTCCAAAAACAGATTAAAATTACTTATGGATATCCTGGATGAAAGAAGCAGAAAAATATTTTGGTATCTACGTCGGCATGAACATGCAATGCTGAGCGAGTTGGCTGAACTTATTGATGCGGCTACTGACATGGAGGTTTTGCACAGGTTGAGAGGAGTACTAAACCTTGAGGGGGAAAGAATATTTGGCAGGCCCATAGTAGAGTTCAGCGAGTCAAGGGTGGATCGCAAGACAGGGGAAAAATTGCTTTTCAACTGGTGGCTGACAGACTTTGATGATGGGGAGAGCATGAGTGGAGAGGAGAGAAGTCTGGTGGATATATTCGATGAAAATGATCATATGGTCATCATTTGCGAAATACCCCCCTCCACCAAACTAAGTGACCGGCCAAAGGTAGAGCAGAACCACGGCATATTGAGCATCAAGCTGGATAAACTCCTGTAAGAGAGCCGTCAACTATAAATGGAAGAAGGAATGCTTATGCCAATTGATATAAATGAAGACAATTTGAAGCATGGTTTGCTGGGACTCATTATGGCTTTGGTGGAAATAATCAGAGATGCATTGAAGCATCAGGCCCGGGCAAGGATAAAAAGCGGGGTTTTAACTGAGGAGGAGGTAGAGAGGTTGGGAAGTGCTCTGATGGAGCTGGACATAGCTATTGAGGATATAAAAGAAGAACAGGGTATAGTGGAATCGGTTAAAGGAGTAAGGGATGGTTTGGATGAGATTGTAGATAGCGTGGTAGATAGGATTATAAATCCTGACAGATGGGAAGAAGAGGTTGATAAAGAGAATTTCTAGAAAAGGCAGGGGGATTTATGGAATACCTTTACATTGCCATGTTTTTACAGGAGGTTGGAAAGGATATTAATGAAGTAAACATAGCGCGGATATTCGATGCCTTGGGCATGGAAATGGATAATAATAAAGTACGGCTGTTAATACCTGCACTTTCCATTATGGGATCCAACAATTCTAAGAAGTCAAATAAAGTATCAATGTCCCCTCGGTTTAAGCAGTTTGACGATCTGGAAAAGCGGTTTACCGTTTTGAAAGATTCAATAACCAGTATCGATGACAGGCTTTCCGGCGTTAAGCAGCAGAACGACGAAATCAAAGAAGATGCTGCACCGGCAAAACCAGCGGTTCCTGCTGCTGATATCAAAAAGGCAGCAGACAACCTGCCGGCAAGATATGTATACGGTATAGCCGATAAGGGAGTGAAAAAGAGCCTGGGGGCAATAGGCATTGATGGGGCGGAGGTATATACCATTCCCTGTAGGGATATGTGCATAATAGTCCATGATTGTATAGCAGAGCCCTACCAGTCCGATGATGAGGAAATGGTTAAAAATTGGCTGTTTACACAGCAGGAAGTGTTAGATGCGGTATGGGAAGAATTTGGAGTAGTGATGCCAATGAGCTTTGATATGATAATCGAGGGAAAGGATGGCCAGAACCCTGAACAGGAGGTAAAGGATTGGCTGGAAAAGAATTATAGCAGTTTTCATGACAAGATAGCCTGCCTGAAAAACAGGCAGGAATTTGGAGTCCAGGTATTTTTAGATGCCGAAGCCTTGAGTATAATGCTAACTGAAACAGATGAAAAGATAAGGTCGAAGAGGAAAGAAATTGATACCAAACCCAAGGGCGCGGCCTATCTGGAAAAAGAACTGTTAAAAGAAACAATAAAACAAAAGACTGAGGAGAGGGCTGACCAGTATTTTAAGGAATTCTACAGCATGATTAAAAAGTGTACTGATGATTTGGTAATAGGCAAGGTAAAAAAAGTGGAAGGAAACAATCAGATGATTATGAATCTGTCCTGTCTGGTCCATAAAGACAGAGTGGCAGAATTAGGAGCAGAGCTGGAGAAGATAGAAAAGAATGACTGTGTATCCGTACGCTTCAGCGGTCCCTGGGCACCTTACAGCTTTGTTACTTCTGAAAAGGTGTGAGAATTATGAGAACATCCTGGTTAAATAAAGATGAAAGTATTATCATGGAGTCTCAAGGGTCATTATATTTGAGAAATTCATGGAATCAAGGCCATGTATACCTTACCAACAGGCGGCTGCTTTTTTTCCTGGCTAATAAGCTTCTATTCCAGATAGGTCTTAATGGGATAGTTGGATTTAATATTGAGAAAAATCCCTGGCTCCTTGGGGTGAGAATCAAGCAATTATGTATCAGCTATGGAAAAGCAAGGAGTAAGGACAGGGTTTGCCTTGCCGTGGTGAACCCGGAAAATTGGGCGGATGTAATTAAACATAGTATGACACTCATGCTGGCAGAAAGGTGTGAAAACAATGGAACCGACACGGAGCCCACAAGTAACGCTTAATGATCTTATCGATAGAATACTGGATAAAGGTATTCTGCTCAGTACAGACTTGATTATAACTGTGGCGGGGATACCTTTGCTTGGTGTCAACCTGAGACTGGCACTGGCAGGTATGGAAACAATGCTCGAGTATGGTATTATGAAGGACTGGGACGAGGCCCAGCGAGCTGTTTCTGCCAAAGATGCGAGAGTGAAGGATCCTCCGCTCAGTAAGGGTGAATATATTGTTTTTTCGGCGTTTGGTACTCATTGGTACAGCAAGGGTATCTATGAAAGCTGGAGAGCTGGGACTATATGCGTCACTAACCAGCGGTTGTTTATGTACAGGAAAATGCCATTTGAAATATTGTTCCAAATTTCCTATGAAGATATGCAGACTATGATCATCCGGGAAAAGCCTCATTACACAAAGGTCACAAGACAGGAGCTTAATATTTTATTAAAGGAAAATGAGGTGCTGCGGCTCCATGCCAAGGATACCATTGCTGTAAAAGAGGCCATAGAAAACATACTTAAGATGAAAGGAATTATATTTAATGACAATGTAGCTTTCCCGAATGAAAAAGAAGTGCACGGAGATTTCCTGTTGCCTCAAGAAGAAGTGATATGCGAAGAGAACATATGGTACCTTATGCCGTGTAGGATGGGTGAAGGCGTGAAATATCAGTGGAAGCCCGGCCGCCTGTATCTCACAGACAAGAGGTTGTGCTTCTGGTATGATTTTGACAAAGAAATTGTACTCGATATTCCAATAGATAATCTTATGCATGCTATCATGGAGGAAAGAGGCAGGGGAAGCACCCTGGTCGGAGAGAAATCCTTAATTGTAATGTACAGGGATGCCGGCGGAAATAATGCGGCTTGCTTTTCCGGCAATGAGGCGGTACTTGGTGAATGGGAGAAGGTTATCAAAGAGAGGACAAAGGAGAGAGATGTGGAAAGGAGAACGGAAACCTGCCCCCGGTGCGGCAAGGTGGCAGAAAGGGATAGATTGCTGGAAAAAGGCTGCCCACGATGTGGTTGGGTAAGTCACAGAGTTGAAAACTAATGAAGGAACGGGTTGCAATAGGTATGAGCGGCTGAGTAGACAGCTTTGTTGCAGCCTATCTTTTTAAGCAGCAAAGATAACAAAATAGACCTGTAAAATATAAACAGGTCTATATAGTAATTATTCTTTTATAAACATAACAGATGTAGCCTTAATTAGTGCAGTTAATTCATCTCCGATTTTAATATTCATATCATCAGATGAACCCTTTGTAATAAGTCCGACTATCTTTGTTCCGTTGCCTGCATCAATTTCAACCTCGGAACTTACAACACCTGGAGTAAAGTTGCTTACTTTTCCTCTTATCTTGTTTCTTCCACTGATTTGCATAATAGTTCCTCCTTAAAATACAATTAATATAACTATTCCCCAATAGGCAATTATTATGCAAATGACACAAATATCAATCATCAATAAGACGATTTACTATTTCAAAAATTTGTTTTTGTCTGTCTGCTGTAAGTTGATCAATATAGCTTTTTAAGTAAAGCCGTAATGACTGTTCAGCTTCTGATAAATCCACAACTTGAATATCCGTTTTGAATGGATGCCTTTTTACCAGTGCAGCGATTTCAACATCTCCGAGAATATCAAAAATCGAAGTGAATTCGTCTTCACAAAGATGTGCGTCAAAAAGTACATCTTCAAGATCACCAAAGGATTTTATTTTTTCTTTTATAAGTTCAAGCTTATCTGACGAATACCGGCATATCAACAATTCTTTAATGAGTTTTCGATAGTCTTCATCATCCATCTTCATACCAGGTAAAAACTCGATTTTGGATTTCAAGTCTGAATTGGACGGAGATATAAACGTTTTGCTGAGGTTGCTTGACCTGACTCCATAGATGATATTCGATGTAATTTTCGGCAGACATTTTTCAATGTATCTTCGAAGTGAAAGACTTGAAACACTTAAATCTTCAAGTAACTTCTCGGATGCTTTACGTATTTTTAAAGCAAGTGAATAATCATCATCCTTCGAAAGTTCATTATGCAAATGTTTAATTTCCCCTACTGAAATATCTAATTTCACAGCACTTCGATTTGCAAGTAAGCATCCTATTGCTGATGTATATAATAATTCAAAGATATTAATCAGTAAATCACTATATCCCGCATCATAACCGCAAAGCAGATGATGTATATCCTCCGCAGCAAAATTCTTGCAAAATTCATTTTCAAGAAATAGGTTCTCAAGATATTTTTGAATAAACTCAATTCCTGCTAAATCAGTTACAGGAATGCAGAGTTGATAATCGATGGATGCAGGAGATTCATGGGCTTCATAATCCGGATTGTATGATTTAAAAAAAGTTCCTATGCCATTATCGTTGAGTGTTGCATTGTAGGTATAGTTTAATGTAATTAACTTATTCCTTTCTGCCAGCTTATACATGTGTTTTGTGGTGTTAAGCTTGGTGTTAATCAATTTTCTGCCTTTTTGATACATTTCCTGAATTATTGCCGTTTTAAGTTCACTGACCGCGCAGTCGGCATCTGGCATCGATTTTAAGTATAGTCCTATTGTGTAAAGGTTGGATTTCATAATACTTTCGGCGGTTTCTATTCTTATCGAGCTACTATCACCACTATTGTATCTTTCGCTTTTATATGCCAGGAACTTGATGCATTGCAACTGAATATTTTCGATATCCGAGTCATTTAAAAGTCCGCAGACATATGACTCTTGAAGAATTGAAGTAAAATAGGCTTCACCACTCAAATTATTAGTATTAATGTTATGCCGCTTTTCAATATTCGTCATCTTCATCCTCCATATCGCAGGTCAAATCCTCAGAATAATCCGGTGCGTATCCGTACCGTAAATTGCGTGCCATATTGGCAAGTTCCCGCCCGGAAAGCAGTTCAAGTGACCCTTGGCATTTGCCGTCAAAGCTATTCTTCATGAATTTTATCAACTCGTCATCGCTTATCAAATCAAGTGTTTCGTTTTTGTAATAATAAAACATTTCAGTAAGCTCATGAATTGTTTCAGCATAGTTATGCATCGAGATATAAGGGGAGTCACAGAATTGCATGATTATCTTATCTATGACACCACCTCCGAATTCGATCCGTCCATTGCTTTTTAATGCAATAGAGCGTGTTTCAACCAGTTCAATAGCATCAAGATAGGATAGAGCTAATCCAAATTGAGCGGTAAAATCGTTACATTTTTCAATTTCTGCCACCGCTTGATTTTGTATCAGAGATGAGTATATACTCATAATCTCAAATGACAACAGCAGTCACCTCCGTGTTAATAGTAAATTCAAAAAACTTTTAAAAATCTATTGACATACCATTCAAAATATGTTATGATATATTTGGGTTTTAATTATGTATTTTAGTTACCTTCACATTATATAATAACATTTATAAATGCAAAATACAATATAGTAGTTAAAATTAGAGCGATATAAGAGAAGGTTAAAGCCTTCCTTTTTCTTTGTGGTCCAACCAATGAGTAAAATATACTTTTGAAATACTAATGATGAATGCAAAATAATGCATTCATCATTGCATATGACCGTATATTATAAGTACTATTGTAATAAAACTTACAATATTATATAATGTTTGTAATTGAACGAAGAATAGAAAGGTGTGGATGATTTGGCAAAGATAAGAAATTCTCTTGGAGAAGATATAGTCAGGCAATTAAACCACAAGATATTTGTTACAAAAGAATATTTGCCAAATAGTAGAATCCCAAACGAGCGGGAATTGGCCGAATCCTTGAATGTAAGCCGAAACTCTATTAGAGAAGCAATTAAGTCATTGGAGGCTAAAGATGTATTAATTGTAAAAAGAGGCATGGGAACTTACGTAGCTCCTAATCCGGGAGTTTCCTATGATCCTTTCGGTCTTCTTGAGACCTGCGATAGAGAGAATCTTCTTTGGAAGCTGTTTGAAGTCAGGCTGTTCTTCGAACCTGAAGTGGTGCGCTTAGCAACGGAAAGGGCCTCTGATTCAGAAATCAAAGAAATTATAGATTGCCAAAGCTACGGTGTTGAATTAGTGGAAAAGGGGGAAGACTTTTCTGCTGCGGATAAAAAATTTCATCTAGCCTTGGCAAAGGCTGCACACAACGAAGTAATGGAACGCTTTATTCCATCTATTCACGAGTCGATCAGCGAAATACACTCAATTTACCCCTCGAGCCTTAGCGAATGGTGGAAGGAGAAGCTCCAGAACAATTTCCTGGAATCTCATGATGCAATAGCTAAATTTGTTAAATTGCACGACCCGATTGGTGCAAAGCTTGCAATGCGGTATCATATGTTAAGAACTATCAATGATTTGAAAAGTATACGTAATATAACTGAATAACTTGTATGTAAAAACATATTGGATATTATAAATAATATACGATATGTTTTTTTAATTCATAAAAAAACACAACAAAATCATATCTATTCAATATTTACAAACAAAAATAACATATGTATAATATACATTATAGTGGTTGGACCTTGGACCAATAAGATATTTGTTACTTAAGTTCCAACTGAGAATTCTATTGGGAGGAAATTTGTATGAAGAAAAAGATGACCATCCCTGATTTTCAGAAATTTAAAGATGAAGGGAGAAAATTCTCGTTTGTTACAGCTTATGACTATACTACTGCATCTATTGTGAATGATAGCGACTGTGAGATTATACTTGTTGGAGATTCTCTTGGAATGGTAATGTTGGGCTATAACACAACTACAAGTGTGACAATGGAGGATATGATTCATCATATCAGGCCTGTAGTAAAAGGTGCACCTGAAACCTTCATTATAGGGGACATGCCGTTTGGTTCCTACAATGTCAGCATTGAGCAAGCAGTTTCAAATAGTAATCGAATAATACAAGAAACTGGTTGTGATTGTGTCAAACTGGAAGGCGGAGAAGAGTTTGCTGACAGAATCAAGGCAATTGTCGATGGTGGTGTTGCTGTTGTAGGGCATATCGGTCTTACTCCACAACGTGCTTCTCAGTTTGGCGGTTTTAAAGTGCAAGGCGGAACTCCTGAAGGTGCTTTGAAGCTGATTAAGAGCGCAAAGGCTTTGGAGAAGGCGGGAGTGTTCGCAATTGTTTTAGAATGTGTGCCTACTGTTGTAGCAAAGGCGATTTCTGAAGCAGTTAGTGTTCCCATTCTTGGCATTGGCGCTGGTCCCCATGTAGCTTGTCAGGTTCTTGTCACTCATGACCTGCTTGGTATGTATAGTGATTTTAAACCCAAGTTTGTAAAACATTTTGCACAAATTCGCAAAGAGATGATTGATGGTCTGAATCTATTTCATAAAGAGACTGCCAGCGGGGAATTCCCTACACCTGAGTATTCCTTCAATAAAGAGGTAGATATTGATAAACTATATTAAAAATAAGACCTTCGCTGCGAACTTGATTTATTAACAACAAGAGCTAAATAAAGTTGTAGGAGGTGTTTATGTGTCGGCAGTATTTATTTTTATTTTGTTCTTCATATTTCTGTTCTTGGGATTACCTATTGCAGTCTGTCTAGGTGGTTCAGCACTGGCATATATATTTTTCTTTGCGCAAATTTCTCCGATAATTGTTGCTCAACAGCTTCTGTCAAGTGTTGATAAATTTACACTTATGGCAGTTCCATTTTTCGTAATGGCTGGTGTATTGATGGAATTTGGCGGTATTTCAAAGAGAATTATTGCATTTGCAAAATCTATGGTTGGACATTTCACTGGTGGTCTTGCATTGGTGGTTGTAGTATCCAGTCTTTTCTTTGCAGCTATGACTGGTTCTGGCGTAGCTGCCACTGCAGCTGTAGGTGGTATTATGATACCATCAATGATTCGGTCTGGTTATAATCCGGATTTTTCATGTGCTCTGCAGGGAACAGCCGGGATATTTGGTCCATTAATTCCTCCGAGTATAGCTATGGTGCTTTATGCGATATCTGCAAACCAGTCTGTCAGTGATATGCTTATGGCAGGTGTCGGTCCAGGGCTTCTTCAAGGACTTTTAGTGGCTGTGGTTGCTGTTTTTATCTGCAAAAAACGTGGCTTTCGTGGTGAGGGTGAATTCAACTGGCACAATGTATGGTTCACCTTTAAAAAGTCAATATGGGCGCTATTTGCACCTTTGATTATTTTAGGGGGTATTTATTCTGGCATTTTCACACCGACAGAGGCTTCTGGAATCGCATGTTTCTATTCCATAGTCATTGGTATGTTTGTATATAGGGAAATTACATGGAAAACTCTGTTGCCTATTCTTTCAAAAGGGATGAAAAGCGCTGCCGGTATTATGCTGATAGTAGGTGCTTCAGGTACATTTGCCTGGGTGCTCACCCGTGAACGTATTCCTGACATGGTATCTCGATTTTTTATTGGCATGACTGATAGCCCAATCGTTTTCCTTTTATCGGTGGTTGCAGTCGTTTTGGTAGCTGGATGCTTTATAGACTCAATTCCGATTATCACGATTTTTACACCGATATTTTACCCTATTGCAGAGCAGTATGGCATTTCATTGATCCATTTGGGTGCCATTATGGTAACAGGAACATGCGTTGGTTTGGTTACTCCACCCATGGGACTAAACCTGTTTATGTCTGCTTCCATTGGGAACCGGCCAGTCCATTCGGTTATCAAAGAGTTAAAACCCTTTATTGCCGTTATTATAGTCGGGCTATTACTTGTCATGTTCATACCTGGTATCTCAACTTGGTTACCAAACCTTGGTAAGTAAGATATGTTTCTAATTATATTATATTATATTAAGGAGGATTATTATGAAAAACTTTAGAAGAGGATTTGCGCTGTTTCTGTCCTGTATACTCTTGATCATGGTTATTACAGGTTGTAGTAAAACTAGTAAAACTGAAAATGCTCCTGCCACTAATGCAGGTAGTAAACCAATAAAGATGACTGCTGTTTGCGCCGGTCTTCCTGAAAGCAGTCCTAGTGGAGTAGCCCTTAAAGAATTTGCTAAAAAAGTAAAAGAGTACTCCAAGGGTTCAATAGAAGTTGATACTTTCTATGGTGCCGACCTCGGATCCTTGACTGCTGCCGTTGAAGGCATGGCTCAAGGTACTATAGATATTGTCACTACTGGTACTTCTTATTTTTCGGGCTATGTTCCGGAAATTCAGGTTTTTGAACTTCCATATATGTTTTTCACAAATGATGAAGCCCGTAAAACTCTTGATTCTGAGCCTGGTGATAAGGTAAGAGAACTCTTCACTGACAAGGGTATTGTTCTTCTTTGCTACTGGGAAAGCGGTTTGCGTCATGTTACCAACAGCAGGAAGCCTATCATTACCCCAGAAGATACTAAGGGTTTGAAGATTCGTACAGTTGTTTCCGTTACTCAGCAGAAGACGTGGGAATCTTTTGGTGCTATTCCGATGGCTATTGATATGAATGAAACCTTTACAGCTCTGCAGCAAGGAACTGTTGATGCACAGGAAAACACTCTCGCACAAATTGTTAGTACAAAAATGTATGAAGTTCAAAAATACATCTCCCTCTCTGCTCATGCTTATACCCCAATGCCTTTTGGTATTAGCAAGATTACATGGGATAAGCTGGACGACAGCCAGAAGGCAGCTGTGCAGAAGGCGTCCGAAGAAGCTAGAGACTTGCAGCGTTCCTTAGACGATAAAAGCGATAAGGATAATGTACAGCTCTTAAAGGATAAAGGTATTATTGTGGAAGAAAACCCGGACAAGGAAGCCTTCGCAGCATTAGTACAGCCTGTTTATGATTCGTTTGTTGTGCAAACTAAATCGGATTCTTATTTAAAGATGGTTCAAGACTTTGTCAAAACTCTTAGATAAAGCAAAATATTCTCTATATGTAAAGCGCTAAGTGGTTACATCAGTAAATGCATACTTGCTCCATGTATGTATTTACTGATCAAAAAAGTATTAAGTGCGAAATATATGGATAAGGAGTATGATTGAAAATGGAAAATAGCAATAGTGTCCGTAAACAAGTACTGTCCTATGTGGATGGAGCTCTTGGACTTATAGGATTGACTACAATTATTTTGGTAACTCTAAGTGTTTTTACCCGTTTTATTCTAAAAGCTTCCATCACATGGAGTGATGAGGTGCTTCGTCTGGTATTTATTTGGTCTTATTTTATTGGTTCAGCGATGCTGCACAAAGATGGCGGACTCATGCGGCTTGAACTGATTGATGATACACTGAAAAGAAAGGGAAAGAAGAAGGCATATTTAGCGATAAGTATTATACAGGATGCAGGTACATGTATTTTTTCCTTATTCATCAGCTACTATGCTATTATGATAATCAAAGGACAGATGCTAAACAAACAGCTGACAACTACAAGCAGTACTCCTGCTTGGTTCTCCACCTTAGGCTTCACTATAGGTATGTGTTTACTGGTGGTATTTTCAATTGAAAAATTATATCATATGCGAAAGGTGAGAGAAATAATTTAGGCACTTTAGAGCAAGTGAAAAACACAACCGGCAGATAAATCGCACTAAGTATGTTACATTGGGTAATATGCGATTTATAACAACCAAGGAATATGATTTCGCACTATTTGAAAAAAAAATGTAAAGGATATAGTGCGAAACATATAGATAGAAATTGATATTAAAAAAGCCTTCTGTTACTATGCGAGTAGAACAGGAGGCTTTTTCAATATGTAATGCTGGAGTACCTTGGTAGATAAAGAAAATTGCCATGAGAATTCAATGGCAATTTTCATGAATAATATTGTCTGATTTAGCTAAAATAATGACAGAATGAAAGCTATGGAGGTAATAGAATGGAAAATAAAAGCATGGACAGCAACAACATTATGAATACCAGGGATTGTATCCAGAGAGCTTGGAATAACACAATGGAACTTGTAAGAGACTTTGAAATGTATTCAAAAAATATAAAAGACATAGAAGTATCGGGAACCTTTAAAAAGATGGCTGAGGAGCAGGGAATGATGGCACACAATTTGAGAGAGTTATTTAACCAATACGATAATCAGAGCAAATGAGAAGACCGGATTTCGGTCTTTTTTCTTTGTTAAAATATGAGGTGATTGGTATTTTTAGAGTGAATGATATAATTGATTTGCCAGTGGTTGGCATTATAACAGCGCAGAGGCTTTGTACAATACGTGATGTGATTATTGACCTCAAGGAAAGCAGAGTATATGCTCTGGTATGTAAGGAAAGACTTTTCAGAAGGTCATTAGAGGCTATACTATTCATGAATGTTGCCGAAATATCGCAGAGCAGCATAGTAGTAGCCGACAGAATAAATATAATAAGCTTAAGTGAATTGAATATAAAACGCAGGCGATTTCAGAGCTATCAAAGCATACTGGGAAAGCTGGTATTGAGTTCCTATGGAGAGACCTTGGGGGTAATAAGAGATATTCTCATTGATACAAGCAGCGGCATTATAAAAGCATATGAGCTTTCAGAGGGGTATATTGATGATTTCCTCGGGGGGAGACACATTATGGAATTGGGTTGCGGATGCACACTTACCGGTAAAAATGTTGTACTAAAAGAATATAATAACCAATGTTTATATAATAGAAACTAAAAATTCTTTCGTGCGTTCAATATAGGAATTTCGATAAGCAGCATAGCATATTAAATTATAAATAATTAATATTATTATAGGATGAGCCGTATGAACAATATCTGGAGTTCAAAAAAGGTCAGCTTAAGATTAGTGCAGGTTATAATACTTGCCGCTCTACTTTTTATTGCACTGAAATATGGCATTACTATCGGCACTGTGCTGAAACCTTTTATAATGGCCGCAGTTATATCTTACCTGTTGAATCCTATAGTTAAGGCTTTTGAAAAGAAAGGCATTAGAAGAATATTCGGGGTACTTATTGTATATTTGATTTTTATTTTAATAATACTGGTTTTGTCCTTTGTGCTTGTGCCAAAGCTTATAAAAGAAATAGGCATACTTGCTGTGAACATTCCTCGGTATTCAGCTCAAGTTCAGCAAATGATAAAAAAATTTCAGGATGGTTATATGAACAGCGGACTCCCAGAGAGCTTTAAGGATGTGTTGGATGAAAACATTCTTATGCTTCAAAGTATAATTATAACACTGCTGCAGAACCTAGCAAATGGCATAATCGAGATTTTTTCGCAGCTTTTCAACATAATAATAGTGCCGGTAATTACTTTTTATATGCTTAAGGACATAGAATACTTCAAGAATCAGTTTATCCTTCTTCTGCCAAAAACTAAGCGATCGAAATTTATAGTGCTGGTAAGGGATATTGATAATGTCTTTGGAAAATATATCAGAGGACAGATAATAATTGCTATTTTTGTCGGAGTATTTACAACTATAGCTCTTATTTTAATAAAAGTTAAGTATGCATTTATATTAGGCATATTTGCAGGGATATCAAATATAATACCATACTTTGGACCTTTTATTGGAATTGTACCTACGATACTTTTTGCACTGCTGGATTCAACAAGCAAAGCATTATATGCCGGCGGTGCTTTCATTGTTATACAGCAGCTGGAGAGCGGATTTCTTACACCAAGGATAATAGGGAGAAGTGTCGGTATTCATCCGGTATATGTAATAATGTCACTTATAGCAGGAGGTAAGCTTTTTGGCGTAATCGGACTGATTATGGCTGTGCCTGTATTAGCAGCGATTAAGCTGACATTAAGGCATGTTTTGAGAGACAGAAATGGAAATTGAGAAGGCTAATGTGATTTATTGACAAAGCTGCCAAGCTAATATATAATCTTGATATAAATTCATAATGCGTAGATGCAGAGGAGTAAACAGAATGGCTTCCATGATGCTGTATGACGGCATCTGCAAGAGAGGGGATGGCTGGTGAGAATCCCAGGAATAATCTGTTGAAGCTGCTGCTGAGCTTCTATAAGACGCTGCAGGCGTTATACTGCATGGCTAAAAGCCAGTAAAGTGGCCCATTTGGGCAACTAGGGTGGTACCGCGAAGATCTCTTCGTCCCTAACCGGGATGAGGGATTTTATTTTTTTATTTAACAATCTACTACATAGGAGGATTAATCAATCATGGAAAAGTTAGGATTAAATGAAGTAAGAGAAAAATTCCTTAGCTTTTTTGAAAGCAAGGAGCACTTGAGGATGAAAAGCGCATCTCTTGTTCCACAAAGTGACAAGAGCCTGCTTATCATAAACTCAGGTATGGCGCCTCTAAAGCCATTTTTTACAGGGCAGGCCGTACCTCCAAGCTTGAGAGCAACAACCTGCCAGAAGTGTATAAGAACACCCGATATTGAGAGGGTAGGAAAGACAGCAAGGCATGGAACCTTTTTTGAAATGATGGGAAATTTCTCCTTCGGGGAATATTTCAAGGAGGAAGCTATAACCTGGGGTTGGGAGCTTTGTACCGAGGTATTCAAGCTGCCAGCAGACAGGCTTTGGGTTACTATATATCTGGATGATGAGGAAGCCTTTGACATATGGCACAACAAGATAGGCTTGTCCGAGGAAAGAATTGTGAGAATGGGCAAGGAGGATAATTTCTGGGAAATTGGTCTTGGCCCCTGCGGTCCTTGCTCCGAAATATACTTTGACAGAGGTCCAGGCACAGGCTGTGGAAAGGAAGACTGCAAGATGGGCTGCGACTGCGACAGGTATATGGAATTCTGGAACCTTGTATTCACACAGTTTGACAGGGATGCGGAGGGCAACTACAGTAAGCTGGCAAGGCCAAATATTGATACAGGTATGGGATTGGAACGAATGGCTGCAATAATGCAGGAGGTCGACAATATATTTGAGGTTGATACAATAAGATATATTTTGGACAGCATCTGCAAGCTTACGGGGGTGGAATACGGCAAGGATGCTAAGAAGGATGTTTCCATAAGGGTCATTACAGACCATATAAGAGGCGTAACCTTCATGATATCTGATGGAATACTTCCCAGCAACGAAGGAAGAGGCTATGTGCTTCGCAGACTTTTAAGAAGAGCAGCCCGGCATGGAAGAATTTTGGGACTTTCTGAACCTTTCCTGGTGAGTTTGGCTTTAAAGGTTATTGAAGTAAGTGGAGATGCATATACCGAACTGCGGGAAAAACAGGATTATATCCTTAACATAATTAAGGTAGAGGAAGATAGATTCTATGAGACATTGGATCAAGGTCTTTCTATACTTCAGGGTTATATAGATGAATTGAAGCTGACAAAAGCTGATACATTATCAGGAGAAAATGCCTTCAGACTTTATGATACCTATGGCTTCCCACTAGATCTGACAAGAGATATATTAGAAGAACAAGGGCTTACAGTCGATGAGGAAACCTTCCAAAAGGAAATGCAAAGCCAGAGGGAAAGGGCAAGGGCTGCAAGGGCGGACAGCAGTGCGGAAAGTTGGAAGGAAGACATATACGCAAAAATTGACTGGAGCATAAAGACAAAGTTTGTTGGCTATGAGAGCTTTACTTCAAAATCTACAGTTAAAGCAATAGTCAGGGGAACAGAGCTTGCCGATTCGTCAAAGAAAGGGGAAGACATCAATTTACTACTTGATATAACACCTTTCTACGCAGAGAGCGGCGGTCAAGTGGCGGATACGGGAAGAATTATCGGTGAAGGCTTTGAATTGGAAGTAAAAGACTGTAAGAAAGTCACCGGAGACAGATTTGCACATTTATGCAAGGTATTGAAAGGACAGGTTAAGATAGGCGACTCCTGCACAGCAGAAATTGATGCCAGGAGAAGAATGGCTATAGAAAGAAACCACTCAACTACGCATTTGCTGCAAAAGGCATTGAGAAAGTATCTGGGGACACATGTTGAACAGGCAGGATCTCTTGTAACTCCCGACCGCTTAAGGTTTGACTTCTCTCACTTCAAAGGCATGACAAAGGAAGAACTGGAGCTTATTGAGAAGGAAGTTAATGGGGCTATACTTGAAAGCTATGATATCGATGTAAGGGAAACCTCTATAGCTGAAGCGAAGAAGTTAGGGGCTATGGCACTTTTTGGAGAAAAATACGGCGAAGTAGTTAGAGTAGTTACTATGGGAGACTACAGCATAGAGCTTTGCGGAGGTACTCACCTTAAAACTACAAGCCAGGCTGGCTTATTCAAAATAATAAGCGAAGGCGGCATAGCTGCCGGAGTTAGAAGAATTGAGGCAGTTACCGGAGAAAAAGCCTATGAATATGTGAAGGAAGAAGAAAAGCTGATGAACGAGCTGTGTGACAGACTTAAGGCTCATCCAAGAGAGAGCTTGAAGAAAGTCGACACATTGCTGAAGCAGCTTAAGGAAGCTGAAAAAGAAATAGCCGTTTTTAAGTCTCAAATGGCAGTAGGTATGCTGGATGAGCTAATTTCCGCAGCTTGTGAGGAGAAGGGTGTAAAATATCTTGTAACAAAACTTGATAACATGAATATTGACAGTATGAGAGAAATGGGAGATAAACTCAGGGATAAGCTGGGGACTTCCGTTGTAATGCTTTACTCCTTTGACGGAGAAAAGACAGTACTGCTGGGAATGGCATCCAAGGATGCCATAGCAAAAGGAGTTCATTCAGGAAATCTGATTAAGCAGGCATCAAAGCTTGCCGGAGGAAGCGGCGGCGGAAGGCCGGATATGGCACAGGGAGGAATAAAGGACACAGACAAGGTAAAAGCTGCTATAGATGCAATACCGGAAATATTGAAAAATATGATAAAATAGCATAAAATATGGGGCTGTTGTGAAAGCAGATTGCAACAGCCCCATATTTTTATGTTTGCGAGAATCTAATGGATATAGACTGGAAGAATTATAATTGGTATAATTGGTTATAATGATTCATATTACATAGTTATATAAATAAAGGAGGTTTGGGGATGCTGCTGTCAATTAAAAACGTTGGAAGAGTTTCAGAGGCAAGTATTGAATTGAAAGGCATAACAGTAGTAGCTGGTGAAAACGATACCGGTAAAAGTACCTTAGGTAAAGTGCTTTTTTGCATATTCAATTCGCTTTATAGAATAGATAAACAAATTCAAGAGGAACGGGAAGACGCAATTACAAATACGATTGCCCGAACATATCATGAAACTGCAAGTCGAACAATAAGGAGATTTAGCTTCCAAAAAATTGCACAAGATATTGTTACAGAACGTCAGCAGTTAATTCAAAATTCAGATGAATTGATAAAAAAACTTAAAGCTTTTTACCTATCACAGGATAAGGCTTTTAAACGTTATATAGAAGATGAAATGCTGGTTGGCATAAGCAATAGAATTATTGAATTACTAAAAATATCAGATAAAGAAATAACTGCAAATGTTTTGCGAAAAAGATTTTTTGAAGAATTTAATATGCAGATTGCACATATAAATACGCCCAAAGATCCATCATGCATTACCTTAAAAATTAAAGATAAAACAGTACATGTTGACGTTACTGAAAATGCAGTAATTAAAATCAAAGATCCTATCAATATATTTACAGAACTTATATATATTGATGATCCATTTGTATTAGATACCTTAGGTAACCTACCATATTACTATATGCGGAATTCTAATCACAGAAGTCATTTAAGATCAAAGCTTATGATTCTAGAGTCAGAAGCAACTGGGCAAAATACTATTGAAGAAATTGTAGCTGCTAAAAAACTGGATAAAATTTTTAACAAATTAAAAACAGTATGTGACGGGGAATTGGTTCATAAAGACAGTACAAACATAGCATATAAAGCCGGGAAGCTTAAAGATACATTAGATTTTTCGAACCTCTCTACGGGACTTAAGACATTTGTGATTCTCAGAACCTTACTTACAAACGGCGGCTTGACTGAAAATGGCACTATTGTATTGGATGAGCCTGAAATACACCTGCATCCTGAATGGCAGTTGGTTTTTGCGGAAATCATTGTTCTGATTCAAAAAGAGTTTGGAATGCATATATTGATAAATACACATAGTCCATATTTTTTAAATGCTATAGAGGTCTATGCAGCTAAATATGATATTGTAAATAAATGCAAATACTATTTAGCCGAAAATCAGGGTGAAAAGTCTACGATAAAAGATGTTTCGGATAATATCGAAAAAATATATGAAAAATTAGCGCGCCCTCTGCAGGATCTGGAAAATGAGAGGTATCGCTATGATTGATATTGATAATTTTGAAATTTTTAAAAATAATTTGTCAACTTTAAAAGAGACCTCTAAAAACGAACATGATGGAGTTGTTTCTTATATGACGGAATCGACCATTGAGGTAATAGACTTTGATGGTGTAAAGGATGAATATATAAAAGAGTTGCACTCCTCTGAAAAACCAACATCAAATGATGTATTATATATTGGAAAAGATAACAAATTAATTTTTATTGAATTTAAAAATGATCAGCTAATTGGAAAGTTGAAATTTGAAATAAGATTAAAAATTTATGAAAGTTTACTCATTGTTACGGATATTATTGGACAAGGAGTAGGTTTTACACGTAAAAATATGGATTATATTTTAGTTTACAATGATACCAAAAACCCATTAAGTGAAAAAGTAAAATTAAATGTACAAGAGTCAAAATCAAGAGTAAAAATTGGGAAAAAATTTTATGGGGAGAAAGCTTTGAAACATTTTATAAGATTTGATTTGGAACGATTTGAAAAATTATATTTGAAAAATGTTTATACATATACTGAAGGAGAATTTGAAGAATTTTTTCTGGACAAGCTATAGTTAATTTAATAATAACCTCATATGGGAAGCGAAAGCTTCTTATTTTTTTTATCTATATATAATAAAATCCAGCCTTTAGGGAAAAATAGCATATAGTGCTGTTTACAGCAGATGGGAAATAAGACATATAAGCAAAAAATATGACTATGGGGTGACAATATGAAAGCTGTAATAATGGCCGGAGGAGAAGGCACAAGGCTAAGGCCGGTGACCTGCGGCATACCAAAGCCGATGGTGCCTGTTCTTAATAAGCCGGTAATGGAATACACGATAGAACTCTTAAAAAAGCATAATATAACAGATATCGCAGCAACTTTAGCATATTTTCCTGCGGTTATAACTGACTACTTCGGGGACGGAGAGGACTATGGCGTAAAGCTCAGGTACTACATTGAGCATACTCCTTTAGGCACCGGTGGCAGTGTAAAAAACGCAGAAGATTTCCTGGATGGCACTTTTATTATTATAAGCGGAGATGCCCTGACTGATATAGATTTGGAGAAAGTGTTGGAATTCCATAAGCTAAAGGGCTCAAAAGCCACATTAGCATTAAAAAAGGTGCCTATACCTCTGGAATATGGGGTAGTAATTACTGACGATGACGGAAAAATAACGAGCTTCATGGAAAAACCAAGCTGGGGGGAGGTTTTCAGTGATACAATCAATACCGGAATTTACATATTAGAGCCTGAGGTGCTTAATTATTATAAAAAAGGTGATAACTTCGACTTCAGCAAGGATTTATTCCCAAAGCTATTGAAGGACAATATCCCAATGTATGGCTATGTCACGGAAGATTACTGGAATGATATCGGTGACCTTAAGGTATATAAGGAAGTAAATTTTGACATATTGATGGGAAAAATTAAGACTGACATAAAATACCGGAAACTTAGTGAAGGAATATGGGTAGGTGAAAACACTGAAATACATAAAGATTGCACTCTTGAAGCTCCGGTGTTTATCGGTAACAACTGCACTATTAAAAGTAGGGCAATAATCGAAGCTGCAATAATAGGTGATAATACCGAAATAGGAGAAGCAACCTCAGTAAAAAAGAGCTTAATCTGGAAAAATTCCAAGATAGGCCAGAATGTCCAATGCAGGGGCTCAGTACTATGCAGCGGAGTAACAGTTAAAAATGGAGTGCACCTTTTTGAAAACACAGTTGTAGGAAGCAGCACTACTTTGGAAACGGGTGCAATAGTAAAGCCTGATATAAAGATATGGCCGGAAAAGGTTATAGAAGAAAATGCCGTAGTGACACAGAATCTTGTCTGGGGAACAAAAGCATCAAAAACCATATTTGGGTACAGGGATGTTTTTGGTGATGTGAATGTAAACCTGACACCGGAATTTGCATCACGCCTGGGTTCGGCTTTTGGTTCCACACTTAAAGAAAATTCCAGAATAATTGTAAGCAGTGACGGGTCAAATGCTGCAGAGATAATAAGGGAAGCTCTTATATCAGGGGTACTGTCTACAGGTATAGGAGGTATAAGCATAGAAAACGCTGTAATGCCGATAATGAGGTTTGCAGTAAGGTTCTATAAGGCTGAAGGCGGAGTGCATATATGGAAGGATTATAGTGAAGAGAACAAAGTGCACCTGGAATTTTCGAACAATAAAGGTATCAATATTGATAGGGCTGCTGAGAGAAAAATTGAAAACAACTTCATACGCGAAGATTTCAAGAGGTGCAATGCAGGTAGAATAAAGGATATTGTGAGGGTGGAAAATTTTACAGATTACTATATACAAAACGGCAGCAACATGCTTAAACACTTTGGCAAAATAAAGGACTCCAATTTGAAATTAGTGGTAGGTTCCACATCAGAGCAGGTATCGGATTTAGCTTCTTCATACCTCGGAAATCTCGGGTGCTCTGTTATAGCAGATACCTTTGAGTGGAAGCATAGGCATACAGGTTTAGCCGATAGCCTAATAGCTTATAATAACCGGATAGCAGAGCTGACAGTAAAGCATGGCGCATGTATGGGTATGGTTCTTAATGAGGATGGAGAAAATGTAGTGCTTATTGACCACAAGGGGAGGATACTGGACAAAGATAAGCAGTTGGCTTTGACTTCATTAATCACGTTAAAGACTGGAATGGACAAAAGGCTTATTATTCCGCATACTGCTTCAAGAGTCATAGAAAAGATGGCAGAATGCTACAGCATAGAGGTTGTAAGGACTAAGAACACCCCTGCGGATATTATGAAAGAGATGTTTGAAAGTAAAGCTGGAACGGAAGAAGCCTTGTTCCAATATATACTGAACTTCGATGGAATATGGAGTATAGGAAGTCTTCTGGATTTCATGGCCGCTAATTCTGTTATACTGTATGACCTTGTAAATGAGCTTCCTCATTTCTATATGGAAAAGAACGAAGTAAAGTGCGATTGGCAGCATAAAGGAAGGGTAATAAGGGAAATCATAGAGGAAAATAAGAATAGAGAGTTAGAACTTTTTGAAGGAGTAAGAATAAACAGCGAAAACGGATGGGTTCTAATACTTCCTGATAGCGAAAGACCTATATGCAACATATACGCAGAAGGAGTATCAGAAGAATATGCAAAAGAGCTTGCGGCTGAATTCACTGAAAAAATAAAGAGTATTGTTTCGGTGCCGAAAAACTTGAATAATTAAAAAGCACATGTGCCTCTTAATAATAAGAAATTCTGATCCTGTAGAGGCACAACATCAATGAAGTGCATTTTTAACACCTGAATAACTGAAAATCTGTTGTGTTAAAAAGCACTAGCTAAGGAATGGTGAGGATAAGATTGATAGTGGGAGTTAATTACATATATATAGCAGCATTTATTTTTGCTGTTGTTTTAATATACCTGGTAAGTAAGCTGTCATACTTTATAGATAGGGATGAGCCGGAAGTATATGATGCTATACTTAACGCTGAGGAATTGGAAAGACATGCTTTGGAAATTGCACGGAAGCATGTCGTGGGTAAAGGTTCAAAACGGCGCTACAGCTTGAAAAACAGAATGAATAAAAACTTCAGGTTTATAACCTCTGTTTACAAGGACCTGAATGGATATTCAAATGTAAGGTGTTGTGTTACTCCTGCTGCGGAATGGCTTCTGGACAACTTTTATATTGTTGAAGAGCAGGTAAAAGAGATAAGGCAAAACCTTTCAAAGAAATATTATTTTCAGCTGCCAAGAATGAAGTCAGGGAGTTTGAAAGGGTATCCCAGGGTTTATGCAATTGCTCTGGAACTGGTTTCACATACCGATGGCAGATTTGATGATAAACAGCTTCTGGGTTTCGTAACAGCCTACCAGACTCAATCACTCCTGTCAAGCGGTGAATTATGGGCTATTCCTATAATGGTTCGGATGGCGCTTATTGAGCACATAAGACACGTTTGCGAAAGTATTGCAGTTTCACAGCAGCAGTGGCATAAAGCTGAAAAGCTTGCAGAGCAGCTCCTTTCATACAAAGACAGAAAGCCGGAAGAACTGCTTAACCTTGCAAAGGAAAGCATGAAGCATCTTGAAACTATTAATCCTTCCTATGGCGAACACCTGCTAAACAGGCTGAAAAAGCATGGGATAGAAATTGCTCCTATAATACATTACATAGATGAAAGGTTATCGGAGCAATATGCCACCTCAGAAAGCATTACCCACCTGGAGCACAAGGAGCAAGCTTCCAGACAGGTTTCAATGGGTAATTCAATTACCAGCCTGAGATTTATATCCACATTGGACTGGAAGTTGATATTTGAGCAGCTAAGTCAGGTTGAACAAATTTTGCGGCAAGACCCCGATAACATCTATTCCAGGATGGATTTCTCATCTAGGGACAGCTACCGGCATGAAGTTGAGAAACTCTCAAAAAAGCTCAGGGTATCAGAAATACAGGTGGCAAAAAAGTTGATAGACTGTGCTGTAGAGAGCAACAAGCACATCGGCTATTATCTTTTCCGAAAAGATAAAGAGCAGCTTTTGGAAAAGCTTGGACATTCAGGAATGTCAATTCATTCCCCTGCTGCGCTGTACTTTTTTTCCATAATTTCTATAACAGCTTTAATAGTGCTGCTGCTGCTTAATTATTCATATGCAGAAGGGGCAACCGGATTTGGAATACTAGCTGCAATAGCTATGGCAGTATTGATTCCGGCAAGTGACATCGCTGTTTCATCAGTCAATTGGGTATTGGTTCATATAAAAACTCCGGCTTTTTTACCGAAGCTTGAGCTCGAGGATGGAATTCCGGAGGAGGCGGCTGCAGTTGTTGTTATACCCACGCTTATAACAAAGGATAGTGCGGCAGTCAAGCTTCTTCTTAATCTTGAAGAATATTATCTGGCTAACAGGGAGAAAAACCTGTACTTTGCTTTGCTTGGAGACTACAAGGATCATTCGGAAGCAAAGAGGCCGGATGATAAGGATATTATAGATGCCGCCGGTAAAAAGGTAAGGGAGCTGAACAAAAAATACGGCGGCGGTGAGGATAAGTTCTTTTTTTTAAACAGAAGAAGAATCTTTATCGAAGCACAGAATAGATGGATGGGCTGGGAACGCAAGCGTGGTGCTCTGTATGAATTTAATGAGCTGCTTTTAGGAAATAAGTCTGTTTCCTTCGAGCACATTGAAGGAAATATAGATGTACTCAAAAATGTAAAATATGTTATTACAATAGATGCTGATACTAAGCTCAGCATTGAAACGGCAAGAAAGCTTTTAGGTACAATTACACATCCCTTAAACAGAGCCGTTGTAGATAAGAATAAGGGTATTGTAACAGATGGTTACGGGTTACTGCAGCCTCGCATCAGTGTGGACATAATAAGCGCTAATGCTTCCAGATTCGCCAGAGCCTTTGCTGGGCAGGGAGGCATCGACATTTATACGAATGCTGTTTCGGATATATATCAGGATTACTTCGGAGAGGGTATTTTTACCGGTAAAGGTATATACGAGCTTGCAGTTTTCCAGGAGATTCTAAGAAATAAAATACCTCAGAATACCGTTTTAAGCCATGATCTGATTGAAGGTGTGCATGTAAGGACAGGTCTTGTCACAGACATTGAGCTTATAGATGGGTATCCGTCCAGGTATAATGCGCATTCTATGCGCCAGCACAGGTGGGTCAGAGGAGATTGGCAGCTTATAGGGTGGCTTTTTAACAAAGTAATTAATGCCAAGGGTGATTTAATAAGAAACCCATTATCTGCAATTAATAAGTGGAAGATACTGGACAATATGAGAAGAAGCCTTGTTGCACCCAGTGAGGTTTTGCTTTTCCTGCTTTCTTTAAGTGTAATGCCAGGAGGTGCTTTGGTATGGTTCCTCTTTACTCTAATAACTACTGTATTCCCCATATTTGTAAGCTTTGCGGAAGTTATACTGGTAAAGTATAACAAGAATTTTGGTGATAGGGCGGGCGGCAGAGCTATTGACCGATTAAAGACACCATTTATACAATCGTTTCTGACATTGATATTTCTTCCGCATCAGGCACAGCTTATGTTGGATGCTATTACAAAGACGCTGGTGAGAGTTTTAATAACAAAAAAGAACCTGCTTGAATGGGTAACTGCAGCAGATATGGAGCTTGCATTGAAAAATGATGTGGTAAGCTATTGGAGGCGCATGTGGATATGTCCGGTTGCTGCGGTTTCTATACTGCTTTTAAGCGTTTTAAATCAGTCTCAGGCTTTTATTGCAGTGCTCGTTATTGCGCCGCTATGGGCTATTTCTCCGGCAATAGCTTATTGGGTAAGCAAACCTAACGGAAAAGATAAGAATAACCTGAGTGAAAAGGAAGTAATGGAGCTAAGGATATTAGCGCGGAAAACATGGAGCTTCTTTGAGGATTTCGTAAGCGCATTAGACAACTATCTTCCTCCTGATAACTATCAGGAGAATCCACCAAATGGAATCGCTCATAGAACATCTCCCACAAATATCGGGCTGCTTATAGTCTCTATTATGTCTGCAAGGGATTTGGGCTATATAAGCACTTCAGAAATGTATGAAAGGCTGAATAATACAATCACAACAATTGAGAAACTCAAAAAATGGAAAGGCCATCTGTATAATTGGTATGACACTATTACATTGGAGGTTCTAAGGCCTAGCTATATTTCAACAGTAGACAGCGGTAATTTTATAGCTTACCTTATGACGTTAAGGCAAGGGCTTTTAGAGTACCAGAAAAAACCTTCTATAGATAAAAATATGGTGCTTGGACTAAAAGATACCTCAGAGATTGTAAAGCTTGAGGACGAACAATTAAGCCTGCCTGCAGAACTATTCAGTAATGCATTGGTTGATGACAATCTCGAGAATGACGGTTTTCTGCGGATACTTGAAGCAATAATAAATAAGAATGATTTGAAAAGGCTTAAATGGGGTATCAAGCTTCATAAGTCTGCAAGCATATTTGCTAAAGAAATAAGTGAAGAAAATATGGTAAATGGCACTGAAAAAAATAACACTAAATTGAGCAGCCTGATTGAAAGAATCGATAGGCTTATTGATGACACATCTTTTCTTCCGCTTTATGACAGCAAAAGAAAGCTGTTTTCAATTGGCTACAACGAAGAAGAGGAGCAGCTTACAAAATCATATTACGACTTGCTGGCTTCAGAGGCAAGGCAGGCGAGTCTTATTGCAATCGCAAGAGGTGAGGTAAAAAAGGAACATTGGTTCATGCTAAACAGAACACTTACTGAAGTCAATGGCTTAAAAGGGCTGCTTTCATGGACCGGAACCATGTTTGAATATCTTATGCCGCTCCTTATTATGAAGAATTACCCGAATACACTTCTTAATGAGACCTATGATTTTGTCTTAAACTGCCAAAAAGATTACGGACATAAAAGAAAAGTACCCTGGGGTGTGTCAGAGTCAGGATATTATTCCTTTGACTTCCGGTTGAGTTATCAATATAAAGCCTTTGGGATACCAAGTCTTGGACTCAAAAGAGGGCTTATTAACGATACGGTTATTGCACCATATGCTACCGTTATGGCATTGATGGTAAATCCTAAAGACTCAGTAAAGAACATAATGAGGCTTAAAGAGGAAGGACTGGATAGCCCTTATGGCTTTTATGAAGCTATTGACTATACGCCGGAAAGATTAAAGAAAGGGAAGAAAAAAAGTATTGTAAAAAGCTTCATGGCTCATCATCAGGGTATGTGCTTTATGGCACTCAACAATATAATAAATAGCTACATCATGCAGGAAAGATTCCATAGGGAACCTGTTATAAAGGCAGTGGAAATACTTATGCAGGAGAAAATACCTGAAAATGTGATATATGCAAAGGATTACAAGGAGAAAATCGAGCCCTTTGATGAGGCTGTAAATGAGGATTTTGAATATACAAAGGTTCTTGGACTGAACAACAACATACTTCCTGAAGTGCATATGCTGTCAAACGGCGAATATTCCGTAATGGTGACTGACAATGGCTCGGGTTTCAGTAAATTCAAGGATTTAGCAGTTACCAGATGGAGAGAAGACAGCATTTTGAATAATTCAGGTATGTTCTTTTACATAAAGGATATTGAGGCAAATTCTCTATGGTCAAATTCACTGAATCCTTGCGGTGTTCTTCCCAACAGGTATAAGGTGGTATTTTCCCAGGATAAGGTTTTAATCTCCAGGACAGATGGGGATATAGATACCAATACAGAGATAATTGTATCACCGGAGGATAATGCTGAAGTCAGAAGGATGACACTTACCAATCACAGTCAGCAGCCAAAGGTATTGGAGGTAACCAGTTATCTTGAGGTAGTACTCACACCTCAGTCTGATGATGTGGCACACCCGGCTTTCAGCAATCTTTTTATCAAAACAGAGTATTTGCAGAAGTATAATGCATTGTTTGCAGTAAGAAGGCCCAGGGAGGAGAAAAAAACTCCCATTTGGGCATTTCATAAGCTGACAGTGAAGGAGGAGACACCTGGAGGTATACAGTATGAGACTGACAGGGCGAAATTCTTTGGCAGGGGTAATACAATTGAAAAACCGGCAGCAGTTTTGGAAAACCATCCGCTATCCAACACCGTAGGAGCTGTACTTGACCCCATAATGAGCTTAAGGTGCAGAGTAAGACTACAGCCGGGGCAGACTGTAAAGCTGAACTATATTGCAGGCGTTTCCGACAGTAAGGAAAATATAGTACTTATGGCAGAAAAATACCATGATTTATCTTCTGTTGATAGAGCTTTTGAGCTTGCATGGACCAGAGGCCAGGTTGAAATGAGATATCTTGATTTCAGAAAAGAAGAAATTGAGCTTTTCAGACAGTTAATGTCCCAGATTCTATATCTGAGTCCTCTCAGAAGAAAGCTTGAGAATTCAATAAAAGATAACAAAAAAGGTCAACCTGGTCTATGGGCTTATGGCATTTCAGGAGATATTCCGATTGTGCTTGCATATATTGACAAGATAGAGGAAATAGACCTGGTAAGAGAATTGATAAATGCCCATGAGTATTTGAGACTGAAAGGATTACTTGTTGATGTCGTAATTATAAATGGTGAAGTAAGCACTTATTCGCAGCCTCTATATAATTTGATTCAGGATATTATTTCGGTAAGCCATGCAAGAGATATAAGGCAAAAGCCCGGAGGCGTATTCATAATGCAGGGAAGCTCGATACCAAAAGAGGATAAACAGCTTCTCAATGCATCCGCAAGGATAGTCCTGAAGGGAAGAAACGGGACTCTTTCTGCTCAAACAAAGGTAAGGAACGGTAAGAATGCATTTGTATACAAGTTGTGGAAGGATAAGGGAAAGAAATACAATAAGCACTATGAAAAACAGGTTGAATTGCAAAGCTTTAATGGATACGGAGGGTTTGACAAAGAGGGCAGGGAATACATTATCAGGCTTACTGGCGGTATCAACACTCCTTTGCCATGGATCAATGTTATAGCAAATAAGGATTTTGGCTTCATGGTAACAGAATCAGGCGCTTCAACTACCTGGGCTGAAAACAGCAGGGAGAATAAGCTGACGACCTGGTCTAATGACCCTGTACTTGATCCTTCCGGTGAAATTATATATATGAGGGATGAGAACTCAGGTGAGATATGGTCGGTCACGCCTAATCCCATAAGAACGGAAACTCCTTATATAATAAGGCACGGTTTCGGTTATTCGGTGTTCTGGCATAGCTGGAACGGAATCGAGCATGAGCTCACTGAATTTGTTCCGTTATCAGAAAGTGTAAAGCTGTGCGTACTGAGACTGAAGAATAATACCGGCTCAAAAAGGCAGCTTACTGCCACCTATTATGCAAAGACTATATTGGGTGTGCATGAGCAAAGCACTGCACAGCATGTTTATACGGAATTGAACAGTAACGGTGCTATTTTGATAAGAAACAACTACAATACCGACTTCCCGGGCAGGGTAGCATACCTTGATACAAACTCAGAAGAACGGTATTATACCGGAGACAGAAGGGAGTTTTTAGGAAATATGGGAAGCCTTAAGCACCCTGAGGCATTGCGGCAGGATAAGCTGTCAAATACACTGGGGGCAGGTTTTGACCCTTGTGCATGCATTCAGGCAGTAATTGAACTTAAGCCCAGAGAACAGAAAGAATTAGTATTCATGCTGGGGCAGGGTGAAAACCTTGAGGCTGTAAATAGCTGCACAAAGAAGTACAGAAATATAAAGGAAGTCCAGAAAGCATTAACTGAGGTAAAAGTTTTCTGGGAAAAGACTTTAAAAAAGGTGGAAGTATCCACTCCAGATAAGAACATGGATATTATGTTGAACGGGTGGCTTCTCTACCAGACACTGAATTGCAGGATATGGGCAAGGACAGCATTTTATCAGTCAGGAGGGGCATATGGCTTCAGGGATCAGCTTCAGGATTCAATGGCTGTAATTAATGTGCTTCCCGAGCTTGCGAAAAGCCAGATTTTATTTCATGCAGCGCACCAGTTTCTTGAGGGAGACGTGCAGCATTGGTGGCATCCAGGTTCAAATAAAGGTATAAGGACCAGATTTTCTGATGATCTTTTATGGCTTCCATATGTTACTATAAACTACATAAGGCGGACAGGAGATATAACTATACTTGCCGAAAAGGTGGAATTCCTGGAAGATGAGTTGCTGCAGGAGGGAGAAGATGAAAGATACAATATTTCCTGCGTATCTGATGTCAAAGCTTCATTGTATGACCATTGTGTAAGGGCTATTGAAAGGGCGTTGAAATTTGGACATCATGGAATACCTCTAATGGGCTCGGGAGATTGGAACGATGGTATGAGTACGGTAGGCAACAAAGGTAAGGGTGAAAGTATATGGCTGGGTTGGTTCCTGTATGATATACTTATGAACTTCTCAGAACTTTGCAGCCTGAGAAAGGATTCAAATAAGGCTAACCGATATATGAACATTGCAAAAGAAATAGCGAATGCCCAGGAGGAAAATGCATGGGATGGAAACTGGTATAGACGGGCATATTTTGATAATGGTTTGCCACTGGGTTCGGCAGAAAATACAGAATGCAAGATCGACTCCATTGCACAGTCCTGGGCTGCAATCTCAGGCGGCGCAAATCCTGAAAGGATAAAGGAAGCAATGGGAGCAGTAGAACAGTATCTTATTAAAAAGGATGACGGTCTTATTATGCTGCTTACACCGCCTTTTGATGAAGTGGATCTGGAGCCGGGATATATAAAGGGGTATTTACCGGGAGTCAGGGAAAATGGAAGTCAGTATACTCATGCAGCAGTTTGGGTGGTTATGGCTTATGCAATTATGGGCAACGGCGATAAGGCTTGGGAATTATTCAACATGCTGAACCCAATAAATCATTCAAACACAATGCTGGAGGCATCAAGGTACAAGGTTGAGCCTTATGTAATGGCAGCGGATGTGTATGCAGTGCCTCCTCATACAGGCAGAGGCGGTTGGACCTGGTATACAGGTACGGCGGGCTGGATGTACAATGTAGGTATACAGGAAATATTAGGATTTAAGAAAAAAGGATCAAGTCTTGTGCTGGAACCTTGTATACCAAGGGATTGGTCTGAGTACAATATTGTATATAGACATAATAAGGATACTACATACAGTATAACTGTAAAAAATCCCAACAGAGTAAGCAAGGGAGAAGTTTCGATTACTATTGATGGAAAGAAGCTTGAGGGCAATGAAATTCCTCTGTCTGAGGATGGAATAGAGCATATAGTGGAATTTAGTCTAAGATGACAATCTCATTACATATGCAAACATTACCTTGAAATACAGCATTAACTATATTATATTATATATATACAAAATAGAAACTACAATTTATACTATTGTTTATTTAGTGTACAATCGCAAGATTAATTAATCTTTGTAAAGTTTTTTCGTGCTTATATGCATGAAGGTGGGGGTGTAAAAATGAGTGAAAGATTTGAAGAAACTATGAAGTTTAAGGTTGAGATGGATAAGGAGTATGAGGCATCAGAGATACTTTTATCCGTGTATAGTGCATTAAAGGAAAAAGGCTACAATCCTATTAATCAAATAGTTGGATACATACTTTCCGGTGACCCGACTTACATAACAAGCCACAACAATGCAAGAAGCCTTATTAAAAAGCTTGAAAGAGACGAACTGCTTGAGGAACTTGTAAGAGCATATGTTGATGAGAAGTAACCCTAATGATATTCAGGGAGACTAGATAGAAAAAAGCATTTTTGCTTTTTTCTATCGTTGCATTTATTATGTCAGAGGCTGACAGAATTGCACAGGCAATATCTGCCGGCCTCTTCATTTACAGCGGCGGAGACAGAAAATATGTAAATGCTGCTGTAGAAACAATGATATACGCAGTGCTTCATGCCTATTACGTGAAAAAGAAAGGAAGGAAGACTGATGGATTACAGTATACTGGGTAATACAAAATTGAAGGTTTCCAGGCTCTGCTTCGGCAGTCTTACTATCAGTCCTATGCAGGCTGCTCTTGGGCTTCTCGAAGGAGCAGCAGTAATAAAGGCAGCCTTTGACATGGGGGTAAATTTTATTGACACAGCAGAGCTTTATGAAACATATAATCATATAAGAAAAGCAGTAAAGGGAATAAGAGAAAATATAGTAATATCAACAAAGTGCTATGCTTATAACAAGGATGGTGCAGAACAAAGTCTGAAGAAGGCTCTAAAAGAACTGGATACCGATTATATTGATATATTTTCACTGCATGAGCAGGAAAGTGAATATACCTTGAAAGGGCACGAGGAGGCTATTGAGTACTTTATTAGAGCAAAGGAAAAAGGCTATATAAGGAGTTTTGGGATATCCACCCATGCTATAGCGGCAGTAAAAGCTTCATTGAAGTATAAAGAGATTGAAGTGCTTCATCCTATATTGAACAAGCGGGGATTAGGAATAACAGACGGAAATGTATGCGAAATGCTGGATGCAATTTCTGAGGCTTACAAGGCAGGTAAAGGTATATACTCGATGAAACCCTTAGGTGGAGGAAATATGATAAAAGATAGTGCAGAATGCTTTGAATTCGTGCTTTCCAATAATAATCTGCACTCAATTGCAGTGGGGATGCAGAGTGTACAGGAAGTGACAAACAATGTCATGATTTTTGAGGGGAAAAAGGTACCGGAGGATATAAGTTTGCAGCTTAAGAATAAAAAGAGAAGGCTTCTTATTGATTTCTGGTGCCGCGGCTGTGGAAACTGCAGCAAAAAGTGCACACAGAAGGCAATAACAATAGAAAACGGCAAGGCAGTTGTTGACCCGGAAAAATGCGTACTTTGCGGTTATTGCAGTGCGTATTGTCCGGAATTTTGCATAAAGGTAGTGTAATTTTTTACGAAGGAGAAATTTTATGCGGATTATGGGTTTGGATTTGGGCGATGCCACAATAGGTGTTGCTGTAAGCGATGAACTATATATGATAGCACATGGTATAACTACTATAAGAAGAAAAAGTTTAAAATATGATATTGATAGTTTAAAAAATATTATTTGTGAGAAAGATATAAAAAGAATAGTAATCGGACTACCCAAGAACATGAACAATACTATTGGGCCAAGAGGAGAAAAGACTATAGAATTCTCCGGAATACTAAAAGAAAATTTTCCCGGATTAGAAATTGTAATGTGGGATGAAAGACTTACTACCTGTGCCGCTGAAAGAACTCTTATTGAAGCTTCTGTCAGAAGGGAAAACAGAAAGAAAGTAATTGATAAATTGGCTGCAGTGTTGATATTACAAGGCTATCTGGATAATATGAAAAATTAGAGCTATAGATACTGTCTTATTGACACAAAATAGCCATTAGGTTAAAATAGCCTTAGCCAGATTTTGCACTTTATCCTTTAAAGTGGAATTCGTGTAAGTGCAGTACATAAGAAAGATTGAGGTGATATAGAATGAGCGATGAAACAGACATAATCCTGCTTTATGATGAAGATGGAAATGAGACCGAGTTTGAGGTTGTTGCTACTTTGGAAGTAGATGAAAACGAGTACGCTATACTGCTTCCGAGAGATGACACAAGGGATCCTGAAGCTGAGGAAGTGGATGAAGCGTATGTTTTGAGAATTGAACAGGATGAGAACGGAGAAGATATACTCATAGGAATAGACGATGAAGAAGAACTGAATACGGTAATAGAAGCTTATGAGGAATTGGTGAAAGAAGAGTCAAATTAATATGAAAAGAAGCCGGATTAATCATCCGGCTTTTTGCATTTCCTGGCTCTCAACCGCATATCAGTGTATTTCAGTTCACCTATCTCTAATTAATTTATGCTAATGCTTTAATAGTCAAAAATGTGTATTATAATATTTTAATGTCTTCTGCGTATTAAATTTGACAAAATTAAGTATAAATACTATAATTAACATAATTAGGTAAGCATGGTCATTTGATTTTATAAAGTTTCTTACCTGCATAATAATCATCTTAAATGGTTATTTACTATAAAATTCATAACACATACATAAAAGTATATATTCGAACGGGGGAGGTATAAAATGGATAATGAGAAAATATTAGAAATTAAAAATCTTCATACTGCATTCAGATTTCAGGATGAATACTATGATGCGGTTGACGGAGTTTCTTTATCCTTGTACAAAAATGAATTATTAGCCATAGTCGGAGAATCCGGCTGCGGAAAAAGTACCATCGCCAATTCCATTGTGGGGCTGCATGACAAAAATTACACAAAGGTAAGCGGTGAAATTATTTATGAGGCTGAAAACATTGTCGGTTATTCCGAGGAGCAGCTCAATAAAATAAGAGGAAGAAAAATTGGTTTCATCTTTCAGGACCCATTGGCATCATTGAATCCATTGCAAAAAATCGGAAAGCAAATTGAGGAATCATTGATTTATCATACTGACTTAAATAAAGAACAAAGATACGAAAGAGTCATAAGCCTTTTAGAACAAGTGGGAATCAATAATCCCCAAAGAATAGCTAACCAATTCCCTCACCAGCTGTCAGGAGGTATGAGACAAAGAGTTTTGATTGCTATTGCGCTTTCATGCAAGCCTAATATTATCATAGCGGATGAACCTACCACCGCATTGGATGTTACTATTCAAGCTCAAATATTAGATCTTTTAGCAGGTTTGCAAAAAGAAATCAATGCAGGTATTATCCTTATTACTCATGACTTGGGTGTAGTGGCTCAAATGGCGGACAGAGTTGCGGTTATGTATGCGGGAGAAATTGTGGAAATTGCCGAATCAAAAGAACTTTTTAAAAATCCTCTTCACCCCTATACTAAATCACTTCTTCAATCAATTCCTCAAGACGATTCGGCGGGTTCGGATCTTCATGTTATTAAGGGCATGGTTCCTTCTTTGAAAAACCTGCCTCGGAAAGGATGCCGTTTTGCACCGAGAATACCTCATATTCACGAATCTGAGCATGAGGAAAACCCTATCCTTCACGAGGTTTACGAAAATCATTATGTAAGATGCACCTGCTGGAAAAATTTCCGGTTTGAAGATGAAGGAGGCTGCTAATTTGAGTTTTTTGGAAATAAATAATTTAAAAGTTTATTTTCCCATACACGGAGGCTTTTTTAACACAATAAAAGATTATACCCGTGCTGTTGACGGCGTAAGTATGAAAATTGAAGAGGGGAAGACTTATGGCCTCATAGGTGAATCAGGATCAGGCAAAACAACTGTAGGAAAAGCAATAGTCGGATTAGAAGAACCTACCAGCGGAGAAATATTATATTACGGAAAGAAGGTTAATAAAAGAAGACTCCGTAAAAAGATGAACTACAATAAGGAAGTTCAAATGATATTTCAGGATGTTTTGTCAAGCTTGGATCCTAAAAAAAGGATTCGCGATATAATTGCGGAGCCTATAAGAAATTATGAAGGGCTTACTAAAGAAGAAGAAACTAAAACTATATTGAAACTGCTCAATATAGTCGGAATGCCTCCTGATGCGTTATATAAATATCCTCACGAATTTTCCGGAGGGCAAAGGCAAAGGATAGGCATTGCAAGATCCGTTTCATTAAACCCGAAGCTTATTGTTGCCGATGAACCTGTTTCCGCACTGGATTTATCCGTACAGGCACAAATATTAAACTTTTTAAAAAAGATTCAAAATAATTTAGGTCTGAGTTACCTGTTCATTTCTCACGATTTAGGCGTTGTAAAGCACATGTGTGATTACATCTACATCATGTACCGGGGAAGATTTGTTGAAACAGGCACAACTAATGATATATTCAACAATCCTCAGCATATTTATACAAAAAGACTAATTGCGGCCATACCTGAAATAGATGTTGAAAACAGAGATAAAATTCGGCAAAATCGTCTCAATGTCGAAAGTGAATATGCAAAGAACGAAAGCTTATTTTACGATAAAAACGGAAAAGTGTATGATTTGCTGCAGATTTCCGAAACACATTATGTAGCGGTAAGGGACAAGGAGGATTTGAGAAATGTGGAAAACAGTATTGCGTAGAGCGCTTATTATGATACCTCAGCTTATCATACTGAGCGTAATTGTATTTGTTCTCGGCAAAATGATGCCGGGAGATCCTTTTACAGGTTTAATTACCGGCGATACCGATGCGAAAGCTATTGCAGAACTGAGAGAAAAAGCAGGTCTGAATGATCCTTGGCATATTCAATATAAGAATTGGATTAAAAGAATTATTACAGACGGTGATTTTGGAAAATCTTATACTTACAAGATGCAGGTTTCCACGTTAATAGGCCAAAGAGCCGCAAACACTTTGTGGCTTTCCTTATTGACATTAGTTATAACATATTTAATTGCAGTTCCTTTAGGCATATATGCGGGGCGTTATCAGAATTCTCCGCTGGATAAAATCGTAATAGTTTATAACTTTGTAAGCTATGCCATACCTTCTTTCGTATTGGCGCTGCTGCTGCTTTTGATTTTCGGATACAATCTTGGATGGGTTCCGACTACGGGTTCTGTGGAAATAGGGATTGAAAAGGGTACACTTGCATATTTTTTTAGCAGGCTTCATTATATGATATTGCCCGCTATTACGGCGGCAGTCCTCCGGACTACAGGCACTATTCAATATCTCAGAAATGAAGTAATTGACGCTAAAACCCAGGATTATGTCAAAACAGCAAAAAGCAAAGGAGTTCCCACCAACAAGGTATACTCCCACCATATATTCAGAAACTCTCTGCTGCCTATAGCTGCATTCTTTGGGTTTACAATTACAGGTCTTTTAAGCGGATCCGTTTTTATCGAAACCATATTCAGCTATCCGGGTATGGGTGAGCTGTTTATAAGTTCAATCAACAGCAGAGATTATTCCGTAATGAATGCGTTGGTTTTATTGTTTGGTGTTTTAACATTAACAGGCAGCTTGTTGTCAGATATAATTATGACAATAGTCGATCCGAGAATCAGAATAGAATAGGAGGCGACAAAATGAGCAAAAAAGAAATAAATGCGGATACTGCTGCCTTGGAATTAAATGAAGAAGAATTAAAATCTTTCAGTAATGCTCCGTCATTTTGGAGCATAATAAAAAGAGAATTTAAGGCGGATAAACTGGCAACTGCCTGTCTTATACTTCTAATAATTATTTTTGCAACAGTATTTATAGGGTCTGCAATTTTGGATCAAGATCAAGTTATGAGAATTAATTTAAGAAATAAATATAAACCACCGGGAGAGCAATTTCTCTTGGGAACGGATATCGGAGGAAGATCGATCGCCGGACAATTGCTGATAGGGGGAAGAAATTCAATATCAATCGGTTTTGCGGTTACCATAATCACTTCTTTACTAGGAGCGGTTATAGGATTAATTGTAGGATTTTACGGAGGCAAGGTTGATAACATCATTATGAGGATATGTGACTTTATACAAATATTGCCTGCCACATTGCTTATTATTACATTTGTGGTTGTTATCCCGAACTATACCATGTGGCATTTTATATTTATAATGTCTGTATTTTACTGGGTAGGTATGACAAGACTGGTGCGAAGCAAGGCACTGACTGAAAGCAGGAGGGATTACATCAATGCCTCGAAAATAATGGGAACAAGCGACATAAAGATTATGTATGGAGGCATCCTGCCGAATATAAGCTCCATTATAATCGTAGATTTGATTTTAAGCTTTGCCGGAAACATAGGAATCGAAACCGGTTTGTCGTTTTTGGGGTTTGGATTACCTCCGGCTACACCATCTTTAGGAACATTGGTTGCTTATGCAAGAACGCCCGGAGCAATGTCGGGCAAATTATGGTTATGGCTGCCTGCATCGTTATTAATATTAGTAATGATGCTGTGTATAAATTATGTCGGACAGGCAGTGAGGAGAGCGTCCGACGCAAAACAAAGATTAGGTTAGAATGAGGAGGAGATTTAATGAAACAAGTCAAAAAATTCCAAAAAATTTTTATTCCGCTGCTTTTAGTATTGTTACTTCTGTTAACGGCTTGCAGCAAGACTGTTGATGTGGCAGTTGATGACAAAAGCCAGAATACAGCAACAGAAACAAACGTGACAACGGATACATCTGTCAAAATAGACTTACCGTATCCTTCGGTATTGAAAAAGGACGGAGAATCTGTTGGAGGAACTCTTAATGTGGCCTTAGTATCAGGCACGCCTTTCCAGGGCATATTTAACTCGTTCCTGTATGAAGATAACAACGATCATCAAGTAGCACTGCCTATGTGGGGCTCTTTTATGAAATCAGGCCCTAACCATGAAATTGTTAACGGCGGATATTGTGATGTAGAATTCAATAAAGAGGCTAAGACGGCTACGTATAAACTAAATAAAGGTTTGACATGGTCTGACGGAGTACCTGTAACTGCCGATGATTTGATATTTGTATATGAATGCATAGGCAATAAAGAATACACAGGCGTCCGATATGATTCGGACTATCAAAATGTAGTAGGTATGGAAGAATATCATAATGGTACAGCAAACACAATATCGGGACTTAAAAAGATTGATGACAAAACATTGGAAGTTACCTTTAAAAAGTTCTACCCCGGCATATTGTGGGGAGCTGGCCTTACTTATAACGTCGAACCGGCTCATTATTTAAAAGATGTACCTTTGAAGGATATGGCGGCAAACGATAAAGTCAGGTTAAAACCACTGTCATACGGACCTTTTGTAATATCTAACATAGTACCCGGAGAATCTGTGGAGTATGTTCCGAATCCTCATTGGTTCGGTGATAAGCCTAAAGTTGACAAAATCGTAGTAAAAAGAACAAGCCCTGATACAATTGTAGAGGCGTTGAAAGCAGGTACATTTGATCTTTTCCCGGAATTAAATGTTAACAGCTATCCGGAATACAAGGATCTCTCCAATATTGATTTGTTATCGAATATCAACTATGTTTACGGATATGTAGGATTTAAATTGGGAAAATGGGATAAGGACGCAGAAACCGTTGTAATGGACCCGGCTAAAAAATTGAGTGATGTCAAATTGCGTCAGGCTATTGCCTATTCCATGGACAATAAACAAATTGCGGAAATGTTCTACAATAATTTGAGAATACCCGCCAATACTTTAATAGACCCTTCGCACGCTACATTCTGGAACAATACAGCTCCAGGATACAAATATGATCCTGAAAAAGCAAAAAAAATACTTGATGAAGCAGGATATGTAGATAAAAACGGAGACGGATTAAGAGAAGATACTAAGGGCAACAAGCTGCAGATTAATTTCCTTTCTATGTCGGGAAGCGACATTGCAGAGCCTCTGTCTCAATTCTATATACAGTGCTGGAGAGATGTTGGACTGGATGTTGTATTGCAAAACGGAAGATTAATAGAAATGAATGCTTTCTATGATATGGTTGAAAATGATAATGAAGATATAGATATGTATATGGGTGCATGGTCTACAGGCTCTAATCCTGACCCGTCAGGACTGTACGGAAGTGAGTCAATGTTTAACTACTCAAGGTTTGCTTCAGAAGAAAATGATAAGTTACTGGAAGCTATAGCTTCGGAAGACGCTTTCGGCAAAGACGGAATTGACAACGACTATCTGGTAAAAGCTTATCGCGACTGGCAGGCTTATATGAGTGAGCAAGTTCCCGTGGCGCCTACTCATTACAGAATAAAGTTATCAGCAATGAATAAAAGAGTTACCTACTATGATATAAATATATCAAGTGATTGGGACTGGGAAAAAATAGGATTGTTATCCGCTACTCCGGAAAAAGCTAAATAAATAAAGTAATAAATGTAAAAAGCCGTGTACACGGCTTTTTACATTTATCTGGTTCACATCTTCAGCAGAATGCCGGAAACGAATTTTAATACCGACCCGTCACTTATTGAGGATTTTATGCCATAGTCCCGGAAGAGGGGAGCTGCTACTGCCGAAACACGAAAATCAGAAAATAGAGCAGTACGATTTTTATGGTAACATTGTTACCCTATGTTTTTCTGCAAAACTATAGTTAAAAACAAAAGGAGATTAATAAATGATTGAATTAAAAAAAGCAATGTCAAAGGAGGCAAAAAATAAGTTAATAAATGACTATATTGAAACTTTGATGACTCCAATAGATGGTTATTGGCAGAATGTGGTAATTGCTGATTCGGATTGCTATGAGATTGTATATGATGGAAAAAAAGTAGGCCATTTTTGTGTCGATTCCTATAAAACTTTAGTAGAGTTTTATGTTTATAAAGAATATTTAATACATTCTCAGGAAATTTTTAAGTATGTTATTACAAGTGACTTGGTTGAGAAAGCTGCTGTCTCTACCAAGGAACCGGAATTTATGGCCCTATGCCTTGACTATAACAAAAGCATAGCTGTAGACACTTATCTTTTTACAGATAGTAGGGAGACAAGCTATGAGCTAAATAATTTTACAGATATATCTTTTAGATTAGCCCAAAAAGGCGATATAGACATAATAAATAATAAATGTAATTCTGCCTTTGAAGGCTATTATGAAGATTTAATAAATAATGACCAGTTATTTGTACTATATTCTGGTGACAATTTTCTTGGTATAGGTGAGTTTAGAATACTCAATACGCATGGAAGAAAGTATGGGGATATAGGAATGCATGTAGCAGAAGAATTCCGTAGACAAGGCATTGCAACCTATATTGTCATTCAATTAAAAGAACACTGCTATAGGGAAAAAATAACTCCTTTGGTATGCTGTGACGTTAAAAATATAGCTTCCAAAAAAACCTTAGAAAAGTCAGGATTTATAGCCAATCATAGAATTATATATGTCAGCTTTAAGTAAACTCATTAACGTTGCATAAAAGTTTTTATAAAAATCAATATTTAGATTAAGCGTAGGCTGCTCTATTCTACGGTTATTCAACCCAATTTTCGGTGCTTCCTCTTTCAATTCACTTTATGCCATAGTCCCGGAAGAGGGGGGCGGCTACTGCCGAAACACGAAAATCAGAAAATAATGCTAAGAAACCCCGACGGGAATTAATCTATTTCCTGCCGGGGTTAGTTTTTTTTATGCACCCCTGATTTAGTGCTTACAAACCTTTTGCTTTTCTGTAAGCCTTAATTCCTTCAGCAAGCAGATACATTGCCCTTGACAGATCTTCTTCTTTAAGGACATAAGCAATTCTTACCTCATTCCTGCCAAGACCGGGTGTGGCATAGAAGCCTGCACCGGGAGCTACCATTGTAGTTTCATTATCTAAGCTGAAATCTGTAAGCATCCATTTTGCAAACTCGTCAGCATCATCTACAGGAAGTTTAGCCATTACGTAGAATGCGCCGGAAGGTTTTTCGCATACAACACCGGGGATTTCTCCCAGTGCGTTGAAAACGATATCCCTTCTCTTCTGATACTCATGATGTACCTCTGCGAAATATTCTTTAGAGGTATTGGCAAGATATGTAGCTCCAACCATTTCAAGAGTAGGAACGCAGAGCCTTGCTTGAGCAAATTTCATAATTGCACTCATAAGCTCCTTGTTCTTTGAGCATAAGCATCCGATTCTTGCTCCGCAAGCGCTGTATCTTTTGGAGATACTGTCAATTACTATAACTCTGTCTTCAATACCTTTTATATGCATTAGACTTGTATATTTCAGACCATCATATACAAATTCTCTATAAACTTCATCCCCAATAAGGAAGAGGTCATATTTTTTTGCCAGTTCTCCCAGCATCTCAAGCTCGTCCCTTGTGTAGATAGCACCAGTGGGGTTGCCGGGGTTGGATATTGCTATAGCTCTTGTTTTTTTCGTAATAAGCTTTTCAATTTCTTCTTTGCAAGGAAGGTGGAAGCCTTCTTCTGCTTTTGTCGTAATAGGTCTGACACGCATTCCTGCCTGTACGGCAAAACCATTGTAATTAGCATAGAATGGTTCCGGAACGAGCACCTCATCATCATAGTCTCCGATAGCAGAGTAAGCAAGTATCAGAGCTTCACTTCCGCCATTCGTAATAATTATCTCATTTTCTTCAAAATTAATATCCCATTTTTTATAATATGATCTGAATGAGTTTATAAGCTCAATGTTACCCTGGGATAACGCATACTCTAGCACAGGAGCAGTAAAATTCCTGATGGCTTCAAAAAATAGTTCCGGAGTTTTTATATCAGGTTGCCCTATATTAAGATGGTAGACCTTGGTTCCTTTTTTCTTTGCAGCCTGTGCAAATGGAACCAGCTTTCTTATTGGTGATGCAGGCATTTGCTCTGCTCTTTTGGATAAATGAATCAATCAGATAACCCCCCATAATTATTATATACATAAATAATAACATATTAAAAATAAAATTTATACATTAATTACATAATATATGTATATATGTAAAATGCGGAAGATCTAACAAATGATATAAAAAAAAATAAAATTTGGTTGACAATAATATATAAATGATAATAATATATAAGTATGTATAAAGGGAGATGCAAGCTTTGATGCCAGATTACGAATATTTGATGGAAAAACTAAAGAGCTAGGTTACATATTTACTCCTTAGAGAAGGTCAATACTTAATGCAATATTGCAGACTGTGGGCAAGCACTCAAGCGTTCAGGAAATCTATGATATGGTTAAGGATAAATGTCCAGATATAGGTTTGGCTACTGTGAAAAGTGTAGAAAGTAATTTACGGTATTGCATATAACTTGCAATACCGTTTTAAATATCATAAAAAGTCTTCTAATATATATTTTTAACGACTAAGAAAGACTTTTATGAAACTCATTTACGGAGCATAATAAATTAAGGAGGAATATATGCTCCTACTCGTTATAAAAAGGGCTCTAATTGACGAATAATATATGAATGATAAAAGTATATAAGCTTTTGCTTTTCATTAAAATGAAAATAAAGTATAATTTATTTGTTGATCGGGATCGGAAAAAATTAGAAAGGACTGATATAGAAAGTGGCAAAAGGTAAGGCAAAATTAAAAATAATACCACTCGGGGGGCTAGGAGAGATCGGAAAAAACATGACAGCTATCGAATACAAGGATACCATAATAGTTATAGATTGTGGTTCCATGTTTCCGGATGAAGAGTTGTTAGGAATTGATCTGGTTATTCCTGATGTAAGTTATCTTGAAAAGAATAAGGAGAAAGTCAAAGCGATACTGCTTACCCACGGGCATGAAGATCATATCGGCGCTCTGCCGTATATACTTCCGCAGATAAATGTTCCGGTTTACGGAACAAAGCTGACCTTGGGTCTTGTAGAGAATAAGCTTCGTGAATTCGATCTGCTGTCAACAGTGGAGCGTATTACTATTAAACCGAAGGATACAGTGAAAATTGGAGAACTAGAGGCGGAATTTATAAAAGTAAGCCATAGTATAGCTGATGCGGTTGCTATAGCTATTCACACTCCTGTAGGTACAGTAGTTTATACAGGAGATTTCAAGATTGATTATCAGCCTATAGACGGTGAACTAATTGATCTGCACAGGTTTGCAGAGCTTGGCAAACAAGGGGTATTGGTGCTTTTAGCCGACAGCACAAACATTGAACGCTCAGGTTATACAATGTCTGAAAGTACTGTAGGAACTACTTTTATAGAGCTTTTTAGAAATGCTTCCGGGAGGGTAATACTTGCTACCTTTGCTTCAAACATTCACAGGATACAACAAGCAATAAATGCTGCTGTCATGTTTGATAGAAAAGTAGCAGTTGTTGGACGCAGCATGGTGAATGTAATAGGGGTTGCATGTGACCTGGGCTATCTGAATGTACCTGAGGGAGTAATGATAGATGTTGACCATATAGATAAATACCCTAATGAAAGGATTATGATACTAACCACAGGTAGTCAGGGCGAGCCTTTGTCGGCTTTGGCCAGGATGTCTACTTCCGAACACCGTAAAGTAACAATAATTCCAGGGGACAGGGTTGTTATTTCTGCAACACCTATACCGGGAAATGAAAAACTGGTATCACGGGTAATAAATCAACTGTTTAAAAAGGGTGCTGATGTAATATATGAATCCCTGCTAGATATTCATGTTTCAGGTCATGCATACCAAGAGGAACTGAAGCTTATGCAGGCACTTGTGAAACCAAAATTCTTCGTCCCGGTCCATGGGGAATACAGACACCTTAAGCAACATGCTCAATTGGCAGAAAAGATGGGTGTAAGCAAGGAAAATATATTTATTGCAAATATTGGGACAGTATTGGAGTTTACAAAAGATTCGGGAAGGACAGCCGGAACTGTAATTGCAGGGAAAGTTCTGGTAGATGGCCTTGGGGTAGGAGATGTAGGAAATATAGTTCTGCGGGACAGAAAACATCTTTCACAGGATGGACTAATAGTAGTGGTTACAACAATAAGTAAAGAGAAAGGGCAGGTAGTGGCAGGCCCTGATATTATATCAAGAGGTTTCGTATATGTAAGGGAGTCAGAGGATCTTATGGAGGAAGCAAGGGGAGTCATAAAAGATGCCTTGGCAAAATGTGAAGAAAAGCAGATAACAGAATGGGGAACCATTAAATCACAAGTTAGGGACAGCCTCAGAGAATTCATATATGAAAAGACAAAACGGAATCCTATGATTCTTCCAATAATAATGGAAATATAGGGTGTAAAGATGGAAAAAATGTTTATAGTAGTGAATCCTGTTTCTGCCAATAGGACAACCGGTAAGGAGTGGCCCCAGTATGAGAAGATATTGCTGGACTCTGGCTTTGAATTTGAAACGGCACTGACAGAACATACCGGACATGCGACTGAGCTTGTAAGAAGAGCTTTAAAGACAGGTTACAAAACTATAATGTCAGTTGGCGGGGATGGCACAATGAATGAGGTAGTCAATGGTTTTTTTGAAAATAATCATTCGATTGCCGTAGATTCAAGGCTTGTTGTATTTTCAAGAGGGACAGGCTGTGATTTTATAAAGTCACTTGGAATTAAAAACAGTATAGAGGACTTGTTGGCTGTTTTGGTAAGGAACCAAGCAAAACAGATAGATGTAGGCAAGGTAAGATTTATTGGCACCGTAGGGGAAACAATCACCAGATACTTCCTGAATGTGGCTGACATAGGAATAGGTGCAGAAACAGCTAACAGGGTCAATAAGCATTCAAAGCTTATGAAGGGCTTCTTATCCTTCATGCTTGGAGCGGTTAGTACTATCATTCTGTATAAAAATAAAGACTTTGAGGTAATTATAGATGATGAAATTGTATTGAGCGAAAGGATGAACAGTGTCATTGTAGCCAATGGAAATTACTTTGGAGGAGGAATGAAGGTAGCTCCGGAAGCAAAAATGGATGATGGAGTTTTTGACATAATTATTTTTGGAGACTTGAGTAAAGTTGACCTTATAAGAAGCTTTCCGCTTATATATGATGGAAAACACCTCTGCCATCCCAAGTTAAAGTGCTACAGAGGCAGCAGGATAAAAGTAAATAGCTGCGGCAAAGGACTTATTGAAGTGGATGGAGAGATACCCGGCAGTGATGATGCAGAGTTTGAACTTTTGCCAAAGGAATTAAAAATATTGGTATGAGGTATATAAGGCGCATTTAAAGTAAATAAAGTAAAAAAATGTTAGTATGTTAACAAAAATATTGTAGAAAAATATATATTAGCGTATAATTGATAAAGTGAAAAAAGCAGAGGCTAATAAACCTTAATTAGTGTATTGGAGAAGATATAATGAAAGAAACCACAAGAGATGATATTAGAAATGTAGCGATAATTGCGCACGTAGACCATGGAAAGACAACTTTAGTGGACGGACTTTTAAGACAGAGCGGTACCTTCAGGGTTAATGAAAATGTTATGGAAAGAGTTATGGATTCCAATGATTTGGAGCGGGAGAGAGGTATTACAATTCTCGCAAAAAATACAGCCGTGATTTATAACGATATTAAAATAAACATTGTGGATACCCCGGGACACGCTGATTTTGGCGGTGAAGTAGAGCGGGTTTTGAAAATGGTGGATAGCGTTATTCTGATTGTTGATGCTGCGGAAGGTCCTATGCCGCAGACGCGTTTTGTTCTGAAAAAGGCTTTGGAGCTTCACTTGAAGCCAATAGTCGTAATTAATAAAATTGACAGACCTGATTCCAGAATTGATGAAGTTGTTGATGAGATACTGGATTTATTTATCGAGCTTGGCGCAGATGACCATCAGTTGGAGTTCCCAATAGTATATGTATCCGCAAAGAAAGGTATAGCAAAGCTGAATTTGGAAGACGAGTCTAATGATTTGACACCTCTTTTTGAAACTATAATATCTTATGTTGAGCCGCCAAAAGGATATATGGATGGACCTTTGCAAATGCTTGTTACTACGATAGAATATGACGACTATGTAGGAAGAATTGCAATAGGCAAGGTAAACAGAGGTAAAATAAATTATGGACAGAATGCTGCACTCTGCAAAAGAGATGGAACTTTGCAGAGCGTTAAGCTTGGCAGAGTCTATAACTTCATGGGATTGAAAAGGACAGAGGTACAAGAGGCATCTCTGGGGGATATAATAGCCGTTTCAGGAATAGACGATATCAATATAGGAGAAACCATCTGCGATACTCAGGATCCCGAACCTATTCCTTTTATCAATATAGAGGAGCCGACAATATCTATGACCTTTAGTGTAAATAACAGTCCCTTTGCAGGCCGTGAAGGTGAGTATGTCACCTCCAGGCATTTAAGGTCAAGGCTTTTTAAAGAGCTTGAAACAAACGTAGCTATGAAGCTGACTGAGACAGATTCCCCCGATACTTTCGAAGTAGCAGGCAGGGGAGAACTGCACCTTTCCATACTGATAGAAACTATGAGAAGACAGAGCTATGAGTTCCAGGTTTCAAAGCCTACAGTTATAATGAAAGAAATAAACGGAAAAAAACATGAACCTATGGAGCACCTGATAATAGATGTGCCGGAAGAATTCATGGGTGTGGTAATGGATAGACTCGGTCCCAGGAAGGCTGAAATGTTGAACATGAGCAATAACAGCGACGGATATCTGAGGCTTGAATTCAAAATACCGGCAAGAGGGCTTATAGGCTATAGATCCCAATTCATGACAGACACAAAGGGCAACGGTATAATGCACCATGTTTTCCACAGCTATGAAGAATTCAAGGGAGAGGTGCCTGAAAGGCAGAGAGGTTCTCTGGTCGCCTTTGAAAGCGGGGAAACTTCAACTTACGGACTGTTTAACGCCCAGGAAAGAGGCGATTTGTTCATAGGTTCCGGGGTGCAGGTATACGAGGGTATGATAGTAGGTGAAAATGCAAAATCTGATGATATAGAAGTAAACGTATGCAAGAAAAAACATGTAACAAATATGAGAGCTTCAGGGACTGATGAGGCTTTAAGGTTGACTCCAAATAGGGAAATGAGCCTTGAGGAATGCTTGGAATTTATTGCAGCAGATGAGCTTGTGGAGATAACACCTAAATCAATAAGACTTCGGAAGAGAGTTCTTAACAATGTTATCAGAGCAAAAGCCAGAAACAAGTAAATACAACAACCCAGCGATATTCACCTTCTGTCAGAATTATGGCAGAGGGTGTGCTTTTGTAATACCTCAAGTTTTCTTTAGCTTGTCAAAATATGTAGCACATTATATAATAAATTAGAATATTAGAAAGAAGTGTTGCCATATGAAAGTTAAAATTAATATATTCAGGTTTATGTTTCTATGTTTGTTGCTTTCATTGGCTGCAGGATTTTTCTATTACGACAATGGGTTAAATGCGATAAGTACATCAGAAGGTGCTGATATAAAAGAAATAGTGATACCAATGGGCAGCAGTGTTAAGTCAATAGCAAAAATGCTTGAGAATGAGAGCGTTATAAAAGATAAACTAGTATTTGAACTGTACTGTAAAGTGAATGATAAAGCGGAAAAGATAAAAGCAGGCAAGTATAGTGTCAACAGTTCGATGAACATATCTGAGATAGTTGATGTTATTGTATCAGGCAAGGCACTTATTGACACTGTGAAATTTACAATTCCGGAAGGCTACAATCTGGCTCAGATAGCGGAAAAGCTGGAAAGTCTGGAGTTAGTGAGTCCTGAGAATATAAAAGCTGCTTTGAAAGCGAAAAGCTATAACTATGATTTTATAGGTCAGATCCCTGAGAGGGAAAAGAAACTGGAGGGCTACTTGTTTCCCGATACCTATGAGATTTACAGAGATACTACAGCAGAGGCTATTATAGATAAGCTTCTCGGGCGTTTCGATACGGTATTTACAGAGAAATACAGGAACAGAGCCAAAGAACTTAATATGACCATAGACCAGGTTTTAACGCTTGCATCAATAATAGAGAGAGAGGCCAAGCTGGACTCTGAGCGAAAGACAATTTCAGCAGTTTTTCAAAACAGATTAAAAAAGAATATGATGCTTCAAAGCTGTGCTACAGTGCAGTACCTTTTTAAGGAGCAGAAGGAAGTATTGACATATAAGGATTTGGAAATCGAATCACCATATAATACCTACAAGCATACCGGTCTGCCGCCGGGACCAATTGCATCACCAGGGATTAAGTCTATTGAAGCCGCTCTTTATCCTGAAAAAGTGGACTACCTGTATTTTGTGGCAAAGGATGACGGTTCGCATATTTTCACAAAAACTTATAGTGCGCATCTAAATGCTCAGAATAGTATAAAGAAATAACTCAAATACTAACTATAAAACTGGTAATTGTAATATCAGCAATAAATGAAATATTGCAAATACAGAGTTTTGCATAAATTTAATAAAATACATGGCCTAATCCATGTATTTTTTATGGCACAACGGGGTGAGAAAGTGGCAAACATCAGCTATGATTACATAGACAATTTCCTTCTTGGTATGATACCTGAAAGCAATGATATATTAAGGGAAATGGAGGAGCATGCAAGCGAAAATCATGTACCTATTATAACACGGGACATTGCGGGCTTACTTGCGGTGCTTATAAAATCTGCAAATATTAAATCTATACTGGAAGTCGGAACAGCCATCGGTTATTCTGCAATCCATATGGGGCAGAGCGCGGGAGAAGGTTTTTCAATCACAACAATAGAAAGAAATGAAGAAGTTGCGAAATTGGCTGCGGGTTTTATAAAGAAAGCGGGAATGGAAGATAAAATAAATATAATAATCGGAGATGCCGAAGAAAAACTAAAAGATGTTTCCGGAAGCTTTGATTTGATATTTGTGGATGCAGCTAAAGGTCAGTATATGGATTTCATGAAAGACAGCATAGGCAAACTCAGGATAGGCGGACTTTTCGTATGCGACAATGTGCTTTTTCGGGGTATGGTAGCTGAAAGGAGTCTGCTTATCAGAAGGAAGATTACTATAGTAAAAAGGCTCAAGAAATTCCTAAGCTTCATTTCAAATTGTAAAAGCCTACAGACTACGATAATTCCAATGGGAGACGGCATTTCCATAAGCTGCAAGCTTAAGGAGGTAGAGTTTATTGAATAGACCTGAACTGCTTGCCCCTGCGGGCAACCTGGAAAAACTGAAGATGGCTGTAATATACGGAGCTGACGCGGTGTATATCGGCGGTGAAAAGTATGGACTTAGAGCTGCTGCCGGAAATTTCACATTAGATGAGATTAAAAAAGGCGCAGATTATGCCCATGAAAATGGCAAGAAAATATATGTTACGGTTAATATAATTCCACATAATGAAGACCTTGAAGGACTTTCTGAGTATCTTATTGAGCTTTATGGCGCGGGAACAGATGCTCTTATCGTATCAGACCCGAGCGTAATAATGACTGCAAAGAAGGTTGTACCTGGCATGGAATTGCATCTCAGCACTCAGGCAAGCAATACCAATTATATGAGTGCTGCGTTCTGGCACAACCTTGGTATAAAAAGAATTGTATTTGCAAGGGAACTGAGCTTTAAGGAGATAAGGGAAACCATAAGAAAATCCCCCGAAAGTTTGGAATATGAAGCATTTGTACATGGCGCAATGTGCATATCATACTCCGGCAGGTGTCTTCTCAGCAATTATATGGTGGGAAGAGATGCAAACAGAGGCGAATGTGCGCAGCCTTGCAGATATAAATATTACCTTGTTGAAGAGAAGCGACCCGGGCAGTATATGCCTATAGATGAAGATGAGAAAGGTACATACATCTTTAACTCCAGAGACCTTTGTATGATAGAGCATATTCCTGAGCTGGTAGAGTCAGGAATAAAAAGCTTGAAAATTGAAGGAAGAATGAAAAGCTCATATTATGTGGCATCGGTAGTAAGAGCATATAGGCTTGCTCTGGACAGTTACCTTAAAAACCCAGAGGGGTATAAGTTCAAAAAGGAATGGCTGGATGAGCTTTCAAAAGCCAGTCACAGGGAATTCGGCACAGGTTTTTATTTTGGAAAGCCAGATTCTAAAGGACAGATTTATGGGTCAAGCTCTTATGTAAGGGATTATGCCTTTGTTGGTCTGGTATTGGATTATGACAGCGAAAATTCTATAGCTACTGTGGAGCAGCGAAACAAAATGGTTGTAGGAGACGAGATAGAAGTAATTGGATCTCACAGGCAGCTATTTGCTCAGAAAATAGAAAAAATGTGGAATGACGAGGGTGAAGAAATATCAGCAGCCCCTCATCCACAGCAGGTTATTACCATGAAAATGCAAAAGCCTGTTGAAAAGAATGATATATTGAGGAGGGAACGCAAAGATTATGAGTGAGGCAGGGTATAAAAAGAAACCTCTTGTAATCGGAATAGCAGGGGGGACGGGATCAGGCAAGAGCACAGTGGCAAGGGCTATTTTAGAGAGTATACCGGAAAGTAACGTAGCAATTATTGAACAGGATTGTTATTACAAAGATCAGAGCCACTTGCCGCCGGAAGAACGTGTTAATGTAAATTATGACCACCCGTTGGCATTTGATACTGATCTTCTGATTGAGCATATTGAAAAGCTTATTAATGGACAAGCTATAGAAAAGCCTCAATATGATTTTACGGTGCATAACAGGAAAAGGAAGTCTTTGAGGGTTGAACCAAGAAACATAATTATCGTTGAAGGCATTTTGATACTTGACGTACCAAGGCTTAGAGAACTTATGGACATAAAGATATTTGTAGATACCGATGCTGATGTGCGTATTATAAGAAGAATTGAAAGAGATATGAGAGAAAGAGGCAGATCTCTTGAATCGATAATCAATCAGTATATAAATGTTGTAAAGCCGGCTCATAATGAATTCTGCGAACCTACAAAGAGATATGCAGACATAATAATACCTGAAGGCGGCTACAATAAGGTGGCAGTGGATATCATGGTAACAAAGGTTAAATCAATCATAGAACATCAAAACTGAGAAGATGAATAACCTCCCACAATCTGACAATAATAGGATTAAGGGAGGTTTTATTATGTCCGGAATAATAAAGGTTTTAAAAAAAGTACATGGAGCAGAGCAGAAGCAGGAGGAAAACACCGGTGCTGAGCTTCACACCTTACAAGGGACAAGGTTTTACAGAAAAAACAATTATATGATATTCCACAAGAAGAGACTGCAGATATTGGGACTTTCTTTTATTGTTCTATATTCTCTTTTGCTTTGCAGGCTTTTCTATATTCAGGTTTACATGGGGAAGGATTACAGTGAGAAGGCTGTCAGGCAGAGAATGGTCTATATACCTGTTTCTACCAACAGGGGGATAATATATGACAGGAATATGATATCTATTACGGATAGAGAGACCAGAAAAGTAGTTATTGCATATCCTGCTTATGTTTATGATAAAAATGCTTCGGTACAGACTATAGCCAAAGCCTGCGGTATTGATACGGAAACTGTAGAGAAAAAGATGGATGGTTCGACAGATACAGTGGAATTCATATGCGGAGTTGAGCAGAATGAATATTTGTCCCTGATTGAAAGCGGGAGGATTAAGGGTGTCATAGCTGTGGAAAAAAGGTTGAGGTATGCTAATAGCAATATTGCAAAGCATGTTGTCGGCTACATAGGAAAGACAGACAAGAAAGGAAAAATGGGTGTAGAAAAAAGTATGAACAGCTACATGGAAAGTGAGGGAAGCGACAGTATAGCCGCTGTAGTGGACAGCAGCAAGAATATTATCCGCGGGCTTGGTTTCAGGAAGGTTGAGGCAGCGGGGGACGGAACCAATTACAGCATAAAGCTTACCCTTGATTACCATATACAGAATATAATTGAAAAAGCTTTAGAAGATAACGGCATTCAAGGTTCTATAATAGTAATGGATATAAAGAATGGTGATATTTTAGGAATGGCAAGCAAGCCGGACTTTGACCAGAGCAATGTGGACAAATATTTAGAAAGCAGCGGAAAAGAGCTTATTAATAAATCTGTATGGCAGTTTGATCTGGGTTCGGTGTTCAAAACTGTGGTGGCAGCAGCAGCTTTAGAAGGAAACTATTTTACAGGTCAGGAAAAAAACATATGCGAGGGATATATAGATACAGGAAGCAATAGGATAAAATGCTCAACCTATAAAACTCATGAAGGCAGGGAGATTGATATGAAGGAAGCCTTTGCCCTGTCCTGCAACAGTTACTTCATAAAGCTGGGAACAGCAGTGGGAGCGGAGAAAATTCTTTCCATTGCCGAAAAGCTAGGCTTTGGACAAAAGCTATGCTTTACTATCCCTGAGGAAAAGGCAGGCTATTTGCCTTCACCGGAAGAAGAGGGCATAGGCAATATATCTATAGGGCAGGGGAAAATACAGGCAACTCCTTTGCAAGTAACTTCGATGATGGCTACAATCGCAAACAACGGTATAAGGAATGATCCGGAGATTGTGGATTCGCTTATTACTGAAAAGGGTCTGACGGTAAAAAAGCTCGAAAGATCAAGGCCCCAAATTGTACTGAATCCAATTACCTCAAGGTTATTGAAGGAAATGCTTCATGAAGTAACATTGACAGGTACAGGGAAGCAGGCAAATATGGAGGAATACGGAGGAAGCTGCGGCAAGACCGGTTCCGCAGAGACAGGAATTAATGAAGGAGAGGTTGTTCATGGCTGGTTTGCAGGTTTTGTACCCTATGAAAAGCCTCAATATGCAATTACGGTATTTATATATAATGGGCGTTCAGGCGGAGGCTCAGCAGCTCCTATATTTAAGGCGGTAGCTTCTGAGATACTGAAAGTTGTTAAAAGGTAACTTGCAATATAAGCTATCCGATTCTTATTTACATAAAAATTTTAATGTTTCATATTGATACAAGCACACATTCAAATTGATAATCATATAATTCATGTAGGCGAAGTTTTCCGTTGTATAAACCTATACTCCATGAAGTTGTTCTGGAATGAGTTTGCACATGGTAAATTTCCTAAAATATGGGGGTGTGCTTCCTTGCTGCTCATTATAGCCTCTCTGGTAGTTTCCACAATAAAGGATATATGCCTGATGTTCGGCTATATTCAGAACGTCAATTCATTTCCACAACCCTTATCCGCTGATGAAGAGCAATATTATCTTAATGAGTACAGGAAAGGTAACGAAGATGCGAAAAATATACTTGTAGAACGTAATCTCAGATTAGTGGCACACATAGTAAAAAAGTATGTAAATACAGGAAGAGAAATAGACGATTTGATTTCTATTGGAACTATAGGGCTCATTAAAGCAATAATCACATTTGATGATGGAAAAGGTACGAGGCTTGCCACCTATGCCGCAAGGTGCATAGAAAATGAAATCCTTATGACTATAAGAGCTTCAAAGAAAACAAAAACAGAGGTTTCACTTCATGATCCTATAGGGGTAGACAAAGAGGGCAATGAAATAAGTTTAATCGATATACTGGGAAGCGATTCAGACATCATATTGGAAGAGGTAGAGCTAAAAATCCAGATAAAGAATCTGTATAAGAGAATGGAAACAGCTTTAAAGAAAAGAGAAAAGCTGGTTATTGAGCTTAGATACGGATTGCAAAACGGCATCAGCAAGACCCAGAGGGAAATAGCCGATATGCTGGGGATCTCAAGGTCTTATGTATCAAGAATTGAAAACAGGGCCATAAAAAAGCTATACAAGGAGCTTTACAACGATAACAGTTAAGAATAGTATATTGATACGAGATGAAAGGAACGGGTAACCGTTCCTTCTGCCATGTCTTGCCAACCTGCCTGGCTCCTCTGATAATCAGTGGTTTTCTGTTAGGATTGTTCTTCCATTTCTTTAAATCTTCAATTGCTTGCCTGTACTTAGCACATCACTTAATAATATATATAATCACAAATTACAGTCGAATTATGTGATAACTATCACAATATCAGATGAATAATAAATAGATATAATTTATTAGCAATTGCCATAAGTGATGCATTAAAGTTTTTATGCAACGCTAATGAGGTGATCTGATAGATATATTTGGAAATATTGATGCTTGTGAGTATTTGAGATTTGTTATATAGTAAATATTAGATTTATTACATGGCTAAGGGTATTAATATATATTAATTGACAAAAATAAATAAAGGATAATTATATGGAGGGAGTGGAAATGAATGAAATTAGAAAAGATTTCTATAGATGGATTTAAGGCATTAAGAGAGACAGTTATTGAGCCTGGTAAGGTAAACGTACTAGTTGGTGCTAATGGTTCGGGGAAATCTTCATTACTTGAAGCTATTGGTTTATTAAGCGCCGCAATTAATGAAAGAGTTGATGAAAATAGTCTTTCAGTAAGAGGAGTAAGATTAGGTTCTCCAACTATTTATAAGTCATCATTTAAGAATGATGAACGTAGGCTGCTAACTATAGAGATGTCTGTTGACTGGAAACATGACAATAGTTCATATAATTATAAAGTAAATTTGCAAAATCCGATTGATGATCCGGAAATAAGTTGGCAATATCATTCTGAAACTCTTTCTGTAGATAGCGAGAAGAGGATAAGCCGAGGTGTGAAGAGCAAAGATTTACCAATAGAAGTAGATAAATATCGGGGGCTGTTGTCATTTTATAAAGATACCAGTACAACAGGGATGATTAAGGATATCTTTGAATTATTTAATAATTATGGTATATATACACCCTCGACAGACGTATTAAGAGGATCCTTAGGCGAAACTCAACAGCGGAAACCTATCGGGCTACATGGGGGAAGGCTTGCTGAGGCTGTAGAAGATTTATTAAAAGAGGATTCATTTGGCACAATGGATATATATGATCTATATGATATGTTGAATTGGGTAGAGAAAATTGAAATCGGGAAGCCAAATAAAGAAATTCTTCCTACCGGTGTTCCTGTCCCACAAAGGGTAATAAAGTTTAGTGACAAATTTATGAATGATAAGAGAAATCAGCTTACATCTTATGATGCAAGTGAAGGTGCTCTTTATGTATTATTTTTATTGTCACTTATAATGCACAAAGATGCACCCAAAATGTTGGCAGTTGATAATTTTGACCAAGCTATGAATCCACGTTTAGCAAGAGCTGTTATGAGAGCGTTTGCAGAACAGGCATTAGTTAACAATAGAATTGCGTTTATAACAACACATAATCCGTTAGTGCTGGATGGACTTGATCTTACCAACGATGATATAAGACTTTTTACAATTGATAGAAATAGGAAAGGCTACACAACAATTAATAGAGTAACTATAAGTGAAGCTTTTGAAAATAGAGACAGCCTTTCAAGAATGTGGGTCACAGGTAGATTAGGTGGTGTTCCTAATATATGAGTTATAATATAGGGGTCATAGCTGAGGGCTTTCGTGATATAGATGTTATTGAAGAGGTTTTATCTTTGTATATTTCGCAGGACTTTAGATGTTTGCCATTACAACCTGATGAAATCAATAATAAGGCTAATGGTAATGGGTGGGAAGGCGTTTGGAAATGGTGTTTACATTATGGACAGAACTATAAAGAATATTTGAAAGTACAATCCCCAAGGCTTGATGCATTGGTTATTCAATTAGACGGTGATACAACACGCGAAAAGAAAATGTTTTGTAATGCACCTAACGAATGTGGCAAAAACAAAGTTACTTCAGCAGTTTTTTGTACAGTTGCAAAAGATGAATGTGAAATTTGCATAAGTGATGATTTTATAAATTGCGGTATAAATAGTAAATACGATTTTCTACATTCTAAAATATCAAGTTGGATATCGAGTATTGGGGATGGTATTCCCCAAATAATATGTCTTCCTTTTGATAGCACTGAGTCTTGGATTATTGCAGCATTTGATGGCAATACCTTTGATTTGCCAATTGAACATATAGAAAAACCTGGGGATATGATAATAGCAAAAAAAGCATATTACTATGAACATAGAGTACCTCGTAAAGGTCAGTACAAGCTTACAAAGAATGAAATGTTTTATAAAACATTCTTAATACCTAAGCTTATTTCACAATGGTCAACCGTTATTGAGCTATGCTCGACTGCAGGTAAATTTGAAAATGAAATAAGAAATGTCTTTAAATAGATTACAAGGAACTTTACAATGATAACAGTTAAGGATAAAATATAGATACTAGCTAATTAATATACAAATGAGGGAATATATGAAAAACAGGCTGAAACCGGATTTATATCTGAATACGGTATATGAGCTGGATATAAGTGCATTGAAGGCTCGAGGCATAAAGGCAATTATAGTGGATATAGACAATACTTTGGTTTCATGGGATGCAAAGGTGCCTGACGAGAAGGTTACTGAGCTTGTTTGCAGCCTTACGGCAGAAGGCTTCAAAATCTGCATACTGTCAAACAACACAAAAAAAAGAGTGGAGGAGTTTAACAAATGCTTAAAGCTGCCTGCGATTCATAAGGCAGTAAAACCAAGCAAATTTGCTTTTCGAAGGGCTATGAAGCTTATGAATTCATATCCGCAGAATACTGCGGTAATAGGAGATCAGCTTTTTACCGATGTGCTGGGAGGGAACAGGCTGGGTCTTTTTACAGTTCTTGTAGCACCAATAAGCGATAAAGAATTTATATGGACTAGAATAGTTAGGAAGCTGGAAAGGTTGGTTTTAAAAAGGCATAATATTGAAAAGAAGAAAAATTTTTAAAATATTGTAATATTGCAGGATTTTTATATATTTTGTAGAATAATGCAAATTAAAGAGTTTCTATTATAAATAGAGGGGGATATAAAATGGTTGAGAGAATAAAGAATAAAAAGGGTTTTACTATAATCGAGATGATGGTAGTTATCGCTTTGATAGGGATACTGGCAGCAGTGCTGGTTCCAAAGTTTGGCGGAGTCAAGGATAGGGCAAGGGATGCAGGTATGCTTACAAATGCAAAAATGGTAGAAGCTTATGTGGCAAGTGCAATTGATAGTTATAAAACAACTGAATATGCTGATTTAGTGGCAGCTATTACGACTCAGTTCAGTGGTGATAATGTACTAACTAATCCATATAATGGAACTTCGGTGGCTGGAAATATTAATGTTTCTGCAATAGATGTAGGTGCTTATAGCTCAGGTATAACAACTTCAGGCAGTGAGGATGATGATGCAGGTATCATTTATGTAGTAATAGACGATGACACTTTAGATGTATACATAAATGGTTTTGATGTCAAAGGAAACCAAATAAAAGCTACACAAAGAACAATAACAAAATAACTTCATAGATAATCCAAAGGCTTCAATAAATTGAAGCCTTTTTTCCAATTAGTTGAGATTGTTTCTTTAGGGGGATATATATGGACTTAAACAGAAGGAAAAGACTTGGGGATATGCTGGTTGATGCGCAAAAGATCAGTACCGAGCAGCTTTCTGCTGCTCTTGAAGTGCAGCGGAGTTCAGGAGCAAGGCTTGGAGAAGTGCTGGTAGAAAAGGGCTTTCTGTCCCAGGAGGAGATAATAAGTGTCCTGGAGGCTCAGCTTGGAATACCGAGAATAGATCTGAAGAGATTCATGATAGACCAGAAGTCCGTTAAGCTGGTTCCGGAGAATCTTGCAAGGAAGCATGAGCTTATAGCAGTTCAGAATGATGGTGTGTTCCTGACAGTTGCAATGAGCGATCCCCTTAACTATTTTGCACTGGATGATGTAAAAATGGCTTCAGGAATGGATGTGAAGCCTGTAATAGCAACCCGTGACGATATATCGGCATCAATAGAGCGGTATTATGGCGGAAGAGCTGCTGAGAGAGCTGTAGAGGATTTTAAAAAGGAATATAGAATACTTGAAAATGAGGCTGAAAAAATAAATGAAAGTGATATAAACAGCGCTCCGGTAGTAAGGCTTGTAAATTCAATAATTGAGCAAGCTGTCAGGATAGGCGCAAGTGATATACACGTAGAGCCCTTTGAGAAGGAAACAAGAGTGCGGTACAGAGTAGACGGAGTGCTGCAGGAGATCATGAAAATGAATAAGCTTACACTTCCTGCCATTGTCACCAGGGTAAAGATACTATCCCAGATGAACATTGCGGAGAAGAGACTGCCCCAGGATGGAAGAATAGAAACTCAGGTGGACGGCAAGGACATTGATTTGAGAATTTCTACTCTTCCAACTATATACGGCGAGAAGATTGTAATGAGGATACTGAATAAATCCGCCTTCCTATATTCAAAAGGGGAACTTGGGCTTAATGCCGAAGATATAAGAAAGTACAACAGTATGCTTTCAAATCCCTATGGAATTATACTGGTTACAGGACCGACAGGAAGCGGCAAGTCCACAACCCTTTACAGCATGTTAAAGGAGCTGAACAGCTCTGAAAAGAACATAATAACAGTTGAAGATCCTGTAGAATATACAATTCCAGGGATAAATCAGGTGCAGGTCAACGTAAAGGCCGGACTCACCTTTGCAAACGGGCTGCGGTCAATCCTGAGACAGGACCCAAACATCATAATGGTGGGAGAAATAAGGGACTCGGAAACTGCGGAGATAGCAGTGAGGTCGTCTTTGACAGGCCATCTGGTGCTGTCCACTCTGCACACTAATGATGCTCCGGGTGCAGTTACAAGGCTCATGGATATGGGTATAGAACCCTTCCTGCTTTCATCCTCTCTTTCAGGTGTTATAGCCCAGAGGCTGGTACGAAAGATATGCAGCAACTGCAAAGAAGAATATGAAGCAAGTGAGTGGGAAAAAAGGCTTATTATGTACTCGTATAACATGGAAGAGAAATTGGTGCTTAAAAGGGGCAAGGGCTGCCAATACTGCGGAGGCAGCGGTTATAAAGGAAGAACTGCAATTTTTGAATTGATGCCGATTGGGAAAAAGCACAGGCTGTTAATTGATAAAAGAGCTTCAACAGATGAACTAAGAGACTTCGCTGTAAAAGAGGAAAAAATGATAACATTAAGACAAAATGCAGTGAAGCTTGTGCTGGATGGCATTACAAGCATTGAAGAAATGCTCAGGGTGACCTACGAGCAAATATAAGGGATGTGCGCTATATGGGATTACAGGAGCTTTTAAGTACGGCAATAGAAAAGAAAGCCTCTGACCTTCATGTGACGGTAGGAGTTCCTCCTATGCTAAGGATAAACGGCTTGATGCAGCCTTACGGCGACTTGAAGCTGCTGCCGCAGGATATTTTGAAGCTGGTAGAAGAGGTACTTACCGAAAGCCAGCTGAAAGTGCTTGATGAATGCGGCGATTTTGATATTTCATATTCAGTGGAGGGTCTTGGAAGATTCAGGTTCAATATATACAAACAAAGAGGCACCTATGCCTTTGCTGTACGCTCAATACCCTTTGCTGTACCTGGCCTAAGGGAGCTGGGACTGCCTCCTGCATTAGGGGAACTGGCTAATTTGTCAAAAGGACTTGTGCTGATAACAGGACCGACCGGAAGCGGCAAATCAACGACCCTTGCCGCAATGGTGGACAAGATAAACAGTGAAAGAAGCGAGCATATAATCACTTTGGAAGATCCTATAGAGTTTTTGCATAAGCATAAAATGAGTGTAATCAATCAAAGGGAGATAGGCTACGATGCAAAGAGCTTTGAAGCAGCTTTGAGGGCTTCCCTGAGGCAGGACCCGGACATCATATTGGTAGGAGAAATGCGGGATCTGGATACAATAGCAACTGCATTGACTGCGGCAGAAACAGGCCACTTGGTGCTGTCCACCCTCCATACCTTGGGTGCGGCAAAGACAATAGACAGGATAATTGATGTATTCCCCCCCCATCAACAGCCACAGATAAGGGTACAGCTTTCTACTGTGCTCCAGGGAGTAGTATCGCAGCAGCTTATACCCAGGTCGGACTCTCTAGGAAGGGTAGTTGCTTCAGAAGTGATGATTGTCACTCCGGCTATAAGAAATCTTATACGCGAAGGAAAAAGCCATCAGATTGCTTCTTCTATTCAAACAGGAAGCAAATATGGGATGCAGTCTATGGATGCTTCGATTAACAGTCTTTACAGAAGAAACATTATAATAGAATCAGATGCGTTGAATTATGCCTTGGATGCAGAAATGGTGCTCCGGCTGGGATGATTTAGGAAGTGAAAAAATGGCTTTTTATAAATATAGATCTGTAGACCAAAACGGAAAGCGTGTGAAAGGAAGCCTTGAAGCTTTTGATAAGGCTGCAGCTCTCTATCTCATAAAGCAGAAGGGTCTTCTACCGCTTGAAGTAAGTATTGACAATGATATTTCACATTTTTTGAAGAAAGTTAATTATAGTAAAGTTCCTATAAAGGATATGGCGGTATTTGTCAGACAGTTTGCGACAATTCTTACAGCAGGTGTTACAGTGATATCGGCGATGGATATGCTGAAAAAACAGACAGTAAACAAATATTTGAGAAAAGCTCTTGAAGCTGCTTTTGAAGATTTGCAGAAAGGCAGGAGCCTTTCAGAGAGCCTTCGAAACAGAGAGAAAGTGTTCCCACAACTGCTTGTAAATATGATAGAAGCGGGAGAACTGAGCGGCACCCTAGACAGTACGATGCAAAGAATGGCTGTTCATTACGAGAAGGAAAGCTGGATAACAGGCAAAATAAAAGCAGCAATGACATACCCGATTATTCTTCTTTCAATTTCCGTACTTATGGTTATTTTTATGGTATACTTCATACTGCCGAATCTCATGACGCTGATAGACAGTTCCCAAGGCGACATTCCGGTATTGACAAGGGCAGTTATGAGTGTAACTGAGTTTGCACGTACTAAATGGTATATTATATTGGGGGTACTTGCTTTAGCTGCTGCATTTATAAAATATTTAATAACAAGAGGAAAAGGGCGGAGAATGTACCACGGAATTCTTCTAAAAGTACCTGTTTTGGGAAAGGTAATAAAAAAAATAGTTGCCTCCAAATTTACAAGGACTCTTGGCATACTTATAGCAAGCGGTATCTCACTGCTGCCTGCATTAGAATCTGTAAGAAATGTCGTAGGTAATGCAATTGCAGAAGAAGCTATAAACAATACATTAACAGCAGTAAAAAATGGAGAAGGTCTGGCGGCTTCACTTGAGGCATCACCAATATTTGATAATATGGTAGTAAAGATGATACAAATAGGTGAGGAAACAGGATCTTTAGATGAAATGCTCATAAAAACAGCCGACTTTTACGATTCAGAAGTAGAAGCAGGGCTTTCGCAGCTTATGCTTGTTATTGAGCCGGTAATGCTTATACTTATGGGGGGCATAGTCGGTACGATTGTTCTGGCAATGCTGCTTCCAATGTATAATATGCTTAATAACTTAGGGATGTAAGCATATGGTTTATTGGAGGAGTTATTGCTTTTGATGATGGACGGCAGGTAGGAGGAAAGACAATGTTTAATAGGTTGTATGCCGAACTGGATACAGATTTAATAAAATATGTGTATGCGAAAGCTGGAGTGAAAAAAGCAAGTATAAAAAAATGGGGCTGCAGACCGATGCCGGCCGGCACTTTTGTAAACGGAAGGGTAGAGGATAAGGAAGCTCTAATAAGACTGCTTTCTGAAATAAAGAAAGAGCTTGGAATAAGGCGATGCAGTGTAAATCTGTCAATAAAAGATGAGAGTATAATAACCCGGCCTCTGGAGCTTCCCATATTGAGCGAGAGAGATATTGAAAAACATCTGTTTTTGGAGGCAGAGCAATATCTGCCAATCAATAGGAATAACTACCAGGTAAGCTTTAAAATTATTAAAAAGGAGACCGCAGGAGGAGGAATCGGCAGCTCCCTTATGGTAGCTGCTATTCCCACTGAAAGTGTCAACAGAATATTGGAATGCTTTGACCGCTGCAATCTTCATCCCAAAGTGCTGGATGCATATCCTAATAATATATGCCGGATTCTTAATGAGCTTCAAGAAGATAATATAGCTGTCATTGATTTTGGGAAAAAGGGAATAAACATTACCATAACCGAAAACAGGAGCTTTTATATGCACTCATATATGCAGATAAATATGGAATCGGTATTGGAAAGCTATAGGAAAGATTATTCCATTACCGCAGATGAATTTTATAAGATATTCTATTACAAGGAATTTGATTATGAAATTATTAACAATGATTCAGAAGCTTCAGAGGAAGGCTTGGAGGCTGTGCTTTCCGGCGTGCTGGGGCAGATTTCCAGATATCTTGATTATTTTAATTCCAGGCATTTCGGGAGAACGGTGGATAGAATTTATGTAATAGGCGAATATGGGATGCTCATTGGGCTTAAGAAAATCATGAGCTACACTTTGCGGTCAGATATTACTATCGGAATGAGGCCGTTTAAAAATATAAAAAATGAGAACAAAAATTCTTTTGAAGCTGCAAATATGAGCTATTACAGCCTGATGGGCATGATAATGCGGGGTAGCAGGCTATGAAAGAAATAAATCTTATTCCCAGAGAGTATTTTTATAAGAAAAAAAGAAATGCCAGATTGTTTGCAGGGTTAACGCTTACTATACTGGTGCTTGCTCTTATGTTATATTTCTATATGACTGCTCAAAAAAACGTACAGGCTCTGGAGAGTCAAATCAAAAACTATGATGATGTAGTTACAGAATATAATATTTTGAAGAACAAGCTGGAAAAGATGGAAAAGAGCGAAGAGACGGTAAGAAAAAGGCTGAAGGTGCTTGATGAGATAAGCTCAGAGGAAATTATGCCCACAGAAGTTATTGAGCTTATTAAAGAATCCATGCCCCAGGATGTTTATCTTACCAATTTGAACTATACCTCATCGGATGTGAGCCTGATATGTGTAGCTAAAACCGCTTCAAGCGTAACTGAATTTTACGTAGAGCTTGGAAAGCATGTAAAGTTCTATAATGTTACATTGAGTCCGATAACAAAAGATGATAATGGATATAATTTTACCATACAGTTTTCATTGACTGCAGGGAGTGATGAAAATGAAAAAAATTAGCTTAAGTAAAAGAGAATTGCTCCTTGTGTCGATATTAGCTTTTTCTGCGCTGGTTTATCTTTACTTGACCTATCTGCTGTTTCCAAGCTATGAGAGGATAAATGGGCTAGAGGGCGAGCTTCAGCAAAAGCAGCTTATAGCGGTGAGTAAGGATGCGGCTGCGAAAAAAATAGCTGCTCTTGATAGTTTAATTGAGGAAGAACAGCTTCATATTGAGGAACTGGAGAAAAAAATGCCTTATAATGTGAAACTGCCTGAATTAATTGTGAATATTGACGATAAAATAAAGGAAATCGGCATGGATATAAAATCCATATCAATAGGGAATGCGGATCAGACTAATAAGGAGTATGGGATTATTCCTGTAAGTGTCTCTCTGGAAGGTAAGTACGACAGCATTATGGAATTTATAAAGTATATTGAAGACAACGAAAGAAAATATATAATTGACAGCTTTGAGCTGTCTCTGGAAAGAAGGGCTGAGCCGATACCTTTCAGTATTTCAATGAGGACTTTTATACTTAAGGACCCTGAGAACTCCATAACACCTGAGCCTTATGATTATCCATTCTTCAAGCATAGCAACGGAAAAAGCTATCCATTCCTGGAGAATAAAGCTATACTGGAGTCATCTGATGACAGCATTATTCAGGATATAGAAGAGATGGAAAAGAAATATGAAAAACTGGACGATATAATAAATGGGATTTAAAAAATTATACCTTAGAGTAAAAACCGGAGAGGGTAGCTTATTATGTATATTTTAGCTGTAACATTATCTATTACGCTTACGGTAACAGCCGTTTATTCAGCCGGACTTATAGAAAAGAAGGTAGGCAACAATAGCGGAAATAAAATAGGCTTGAGTTTTACTGCACCTGCATTCATACTTTTTTTGGCTGCCAACATATATTTGGCATATATAAAAGCAATGGCCGGAAACTACCTGCTATTGGACACTCTGCTTCTGACCGCTGTGGTATCTTCTTTTCAGGATTTAAAATACAGAGAGATAGAGGATGAAATTCATATTATAGCTTTAGCAGCAGTGATAGCCGGACTATTAATTAAAGGTTCCAATCCTTTAGATGCTGCCCTCGGGTTTTTGACAGGAGGAGGAGTCCTGCTCTTAATTGCGGTTTTGACAAGAGGGGGCATGGGAGGAGCAGACATAAAGCTTAATGCAGTTTATGGAGCTGTACTTGGGCTGAAGCTTTCAGTGCTTTCACTTTTTTTAGCTTTCATATTTGGAGCTCTCTTAAGCTTGCTGCTTATAATATTCAGACTTAAGGGAAGAAAGGATGTCATACCGTTTTCACCCTTTCTTTCTGCTGGTGCTTTGATCTCATATGTATTCGGAACGGGTATAATTAATATATATATTGGTTTTCTTAATGGATAAAAAATAAGGGGGACTGAAAATGTATAAATTAAAAAATTATATGGAAGAACTGATTGCCCAAAGGACAGACGAACTGTTAAAGATTATGAACATATGCAAGTGCGGGAAATGCAGGCTGGATATCATGGCGCTGGCACTGAACGATCTTCCTGCAAAATATGTTGTAACTGAAAAGGGCGAGCTTTATACAAAGCTCAATGAGCTGGAGCAGCAGTTCGGGGTAAGTGTTGATACTGCTATAATAAAGGCAGCAGTTTTTGTAAACAAGAATCCTAAACACAATATCACTGAATAAGAGTACGGAGTGGTTTGAATGCTTGTGAGATATATAAAGTGTAAGAAAGGACTAAGCCTTGTAGAGGTATTATTGGCATCTGCGCTTTTACTTCTTGTTTTTACAGGCTTTGTCAATGCATTCTACTATAGCGTGAATCTCAGGGTTAACAGCCAGAGCAGGCTTCAGTCAATTTTAAAAGCTCAGGCATGTATTGAGGAGATACGGGGTACACGCGGGGAAGGCAGTAGTGAATGGTCTGATATTAATGAGCTTTCAGAGTGGCTTGTGAACGGCAAAGGTTATACGGAAAGCAGCAGCGGAGTCTATATAAAGGATAATATTGTTATAACCCTCATAAGCGGAGCTCCCGGTATACCGGGTCAATTGATACCCGTAAAGATTGAAGTGAGCTACGAGGATCATATGAATAAAGGAAAGACAAGATCAGTGGCGCTTACGACAAGACTCAGGGAATTTTAGCTATATTTTTGAGGTAGTGCTATGAGTTTAAAATGCATAAAAGGGAAAAAAGGCTCTGCCTTTTTATATGTTATTATGGTTACTTTCATCCTTACATTGATGGGTGGAATAGCAGTCAGTCTGCTTACTTATGAAATCCGCATAAATAAGATTAACGAAAAAAGGATAGAAGCAAAGTATTTGGCGGAGGCCGGAGTTGAACATGCAATGCTTATGACTGGAGCTTCTGACTCGGAGACTGTAAGGGATGAAGACGGTAATATTCTTTATGAGTATTCATATTCTGTATCAGAAGGTTCAATAAACATAACCTCTTATGGATACCTGGATAACAAAAGAAAGATGAAAATCGACTGCAGTATAAAAAATGACCTGATAACAGGATGGAATGAAACACCTTTGAACTGATAAGGCTTGGTGATAAGTTTGAGAGAGTATAATATTTATAATAAAAAGGGTTTCACTTTATTGGAGATCTTAATTGCTGTTTCAATTTTTGGAATTATAACACTTATGAGCTTCAGTATAATTAATTTTGTGCCAAAGCTTGCTCAGAAAGAATCAAGCCAATACAGTGAAAGGTCTTATGTCAGAAGAGCAGCCTCGGAAATCACAGGTACTGTACAGGGTGCAAGTTCAGTTGCAAACCCGCCTTTGATATTCACAATGCCCGGTGGAGAGAAAATTGAGTATGAATACAACTTGGGAAATGTCAATAAGGTTGTCGACGGCGTGCCATACAGACTGATGGAATCAGTAGAGGAATTCAGCATTACACCTATCGATAACCACTTGTTTGACATACATATAAAGACATCAATAGAGGGAAAAGATTATGATTTCAAGGTGGAGAGGCGAAGAGGCGGAAACATTAAGTCCAATACGGTAATAAGCTCAATCTCACCTGAAACTGCGGTATTTGATAAAAATATTCTTTTTAAGCAGGATGTCAGCATTAATTTGGATTTAAACGGCAATGATTTAAATGGGCTTAGGAATGACCTGAACATGCTGAATCCCATGACAGATTACTCAATAAGCGGAAATGTAGTAACCTTAAAAAAGGAGTACCTTGAAACATTGCCGAACGGAATAATACACCTTGTATTTGATGTTACCAACGGAATAGATCCGGTATTGTCATTAGAAATAAAGGATACAAGCACCAATATAAAGATTACAGGCAATTCTTATGAGGATGATCTGGTAAGGATGGACTACCCGGGGAACTTAGAAATAGATACTGATGACAATAAATGGATGCTTTCCGTAATAAACGGTACGGTAGCAGATGATTTTAATGAGAATGACCTGGAGCTTACAGGATTGCCAACGGGAATAACCTTTTTTGCAGCAAAGGGCTTGGGGAACACGATAGCAATTACATTGTCGGGTACGGCTTCGGCTCCTGTAACTACTATAAAATCGATAGGAATCATTATAAAAAGTACGGGTGTAAATGAGGCATCAGCATTGGACTCGGACAGCATAGAGGTATTTTTGCTGCCTGGAGCATCTTTTGCATCACCGGAACACAATTTGGTATTTACAAACGAAATTGTTGTCGGGAATAATGCTACAATTACCGGAGACATTGTAATAGGTCGTGGAAGTACAATGACTACGTTAGGCACTAACTGCTATTTATATGGATATGTGTACGTAGACTCCAGTCTTACTGCAGGCAATAACAATATATATGGAAAGCCCGAAAAAAAAACGAAGGTTTTTGTAAAAGGTTCTGCAATCCTTGGTAAGGTAGATATATATGGCGATCTTTATTATAGAGATACACTGGAAACACATAACAAGTTTTATGCTTCGGGAGAGGTTGAGAGAAGAGCTGTGGAAATTCCGGACATAAGCATACCGGTTATGAGGCCTGAACAATGGTATGCCGATAATGGATATACAATAGTAAATAACTCTTTCGATGATTTAGAACTTCAGGACAATGGAAAGTATTTCTTCAACACTTCATATGTATTTGGTAAAAATGCTTCAGGATTAAATAATGTCACTATTGTAGGGAAGGACGATATTACTTTCAGTAATGAGTTCTCGGGCAGCGGCATAATATTTGCGCCTAACGGGAAAATAATATTTAATAACCGATGCAATTTTACAGGCTTATGCATAAGCCAATCTACAGTATTGAATAACAACTGTATACTTACATTTAAGCGGTACTTAGAACTGCCGTTTGATTAAATTTGAAAGAAAGACAATTGAGGAAAGCAATATGATACATTTCGGACCGTCTGGAAACTCGGACATTTTTTATGAGCAGGGTTATAAAAGCTCATTGGAAATGCCGGTTTGGCTTAGAAATATGGGGCTTGATGCTTATGAATACTCCTGCGCCAGAGGGGTAAGGATAAAGTCGGATATGGCTTATAAGCTAGGGGAGGCAGCAAAGGAAAACGGCATTACACTAAGTGTACATGCTCCGTACTATATAAATCTGGCATCGGAGGATTCACAGGCGATAGAAAAATCTTTTGAATATATTATAGCTACTTCAAGAGTGGCAGAGCTTATGGGAGCAGAGCGCGTTGTACTGCATCCGGGCTCCTTGGGAAAACTCTCAAGAAATAAAGCTTTTCAAAATATAAGAACAAATCTCGATAGGGTAATTGACATATTGAAAAAAAAGGGAAGCAAAACAGCTCTGTGTCCTGAGACTTTAGGAAAGAAAAATCAGATGGGGACATTAGATGAGATACTGGAGCTTTGTATGCTCGATAAGTCTTTGATACCTACTCTTGATTTTGCACATCTGCATGCAATAAACGCCGGTGCGTTAAAGAAAAAGAGTGATTATGACAAGGTGTTTGACAGGCTTTTTAATGTGCTGGGAGAAGAAAGAGGAAAATGTATTCATATACATTACAGCAGAGTTGAATATACAGAAAAGGGCGGAGAAAAGAAACACTGGTGTTATGATGATATTGAGTATGGTCCTGAATTTGAACCGCTGGCGGAATGTCTTATTGAATATGGCATTTCTGCTACAATTATCAGTGAGTCAAGAGGGACTATGGCAGAGGATGCACTAAAAACAAAAAATATTTTTAACAGAATAGCCAAGGAATACTTGTCCGATCTGGAAAAATTATGATAATATTAAGATAATAATGTATTTTTTAGGGGATGATGCCTTTAATACTTAACCAGCTTCGGTCATAAGGTCATCTATTCCTCTTAACACTTTAGTACAAGAAATTGATTGTGTTAAAAGCACTAGATATGAAGTCGAAAAAGTTGAGTTCTTGACACTTGATTTCGATTGCGTTTATAATGTATATTGTTCAGATATGAGAAACAGTGTTATGTATATCATTTCGCAAAATTTTTAACAATTATTATATAAGGTTTTTTGCGATTAATATATCAATAAAAAAACATATGGAGGGATATAACTAATGTTATCAGCTGGTGAATTTAGAAAAGGTTTGACCTTTGAAATGGATGGGAATATTTATACAATTGTAGATTTTCAACATGTTAAGCCAGGAAAGGGAGCCGCTTTTGTAAGAACTAAAATAAAGAACATAATAACAGGAGCAGTAACTGAAAGAACCTTTAATCCAAGCGATAAATATCCAAAGGCTCACATTGAGAGAAAAGCAATGCAGTACCTATATGAAGACGGCGGCCTGTACTATTTCATGGACAATGAAACTTACGAACAGATACCACTTAGTAAAGAGAAGGTAGAGGATGCCATTATTTATATGAAGGCCAATGATATAGCTAATATAAAATTCTATAAGGGTGAAGCCTTCTCCGTTGAGCCTGAGAACTTCGTTGAAATGGAAATAATTCATACTGAGCCGGGCTTCAAAGGAGATACTGCAACCGGGTCAACTAAGCCTGCTACTATTGAAACAGGTGCAACTGTTAACGTTCCTTTATTTATCAACATAGGTGATAAAATCAGGATAGATACAAGAACCGGCGAATACATGGAAAGAGTATAAACACTCAGGCAATTTCTGGATATTGTGCAGTCCATGTAATGCATATAGTAATCAATACTGGAGAGAATACTGAGAGTAGAAAAAATAAAGGAGGAGTACATATGGAATATCTATACGAAAGAGTAGCCTACCTAAAGGGTTTGGCAGAGGGGATGAAGGTTGATGATTCAACAGATCAGGGCAAGTTAATTTCTAAAATTATAGACGTATTAGGCGATTTTGCTGATTCAATCAACGAACTGAATGAATCACAGAATGAATTGGATGAATATGTTGAAGCAATAGACGAAGATCTCTCAGCATTAGAAGACGATTTGTCCTATGATGAAGATGAAGATGACGAGTATGAAGATGACGAGGACTATGACTATGTCGAGGTTGAATGTCCACACTGCAAGGAATTTGTTTATCTTGACCAGGACCTTGTAGATAGCGGGGAAGAGGTTATTTGTCCTAACTGTCATGAACCTATTGAATTTGAATGTGAATGTGATTGCGGTTGCGAGCATGACCACAAATAGTAGTATTGATACTACATTGATAGACTCAATTGAATCCTATGATTCAATTGAGTCTATTTTTTTAGTAATTTTTTCAGATAAGCAGTCATATCTATAGTACAAACTAAAAAATATTGAACGCACAAAAGTGTACATATGGGGTGCTGTGCGAATTCAATAACATCAAGGAAACATTTACACGAAATCTGAATAAAGAAGAAAAATGATTTTCGTGAAATATATAGTACAAAGGACATGATGTAAATAATGAGCAGTGAAATTAAGATTCTTGAGGTATTGGACTATTTACCGAAGCGTATAAGACATATGGTAAAGATGCTTCCTGACGCAACACTTACCGAAATTGAAGAAATTCGATTACGGCTGGGAAAGCCTCTTTGCGTTGCAGGCTGCGGAATGGAAATATTTCTTGACGCGGAAGGAAAGGGGCCGGACGATCCGGGTAAAGCTTATTTGGTAAGTGAAGATGACTTGAAATGCACATTGCAGCTTGTATGCAACTTTTCTATGTACTCTGTGGAAGAGGAGCTTAAAAACGGTTTTGTCACGGTAAGCGGCGGACACAGAGTCGGGGTATGCGGGAGAACTGTAATAGAAAAAGGCAAGGTCAAGACAGTAAAAGATATAAGCTACATGAATTTCAGAGTTGCAAAGCAGATAATAGGTGCTTCGGACAAAGTAATAGGTTATTTGATACGTTCTCCTGACTGCATATACAATACGCTTATTATATCACCTCCGCAATGCGGCAAAACCACAATGTTAAGAGATATTATAAGGAAACTCAGCAGCGGAAATAAAGCAACCCACATAAAAGGCATGAAGGTTTCTTTGGTAGACGAGCGCTCAGAAATAGCTGCCTGCTCAATGGGAATACCAAGAAACGATGTAGGAATCAGGACGGATGTTCTGGATGGGTGCCCTAAGGCTGAGGGCATCATAATGATGATAAGGTCAATGTCCCCTGAGATCATAGCTACCGATGAAATCGGAAGAAGAGAAGATGCTGATGCAATAACAGATGCTGTAAATGCAGGGGTAAAGGTTGTGACTACAATACATGGCAGCAATATAGAAGACTTTCTTAATAAGCAGGATCTCATAAGAATTCAAAAAGGTGTTTTTGAAAGATATGTGGTTCTCAGCCGTAAAAGAGGTGTTGGCACTCTGGAGACTATATTAGACGGAAGATTCAATATATTGTATGAGGAAAAATATAAATGAGGGGATTGAAATGCTATTAAAAATTATTGGGGGGCTCCTGATTGTTTTTGCAAGCGGGCTCTTAGGAATACTTTTTTCCAACAGATTATCATTAAGGTACAGAGAACTTACAAATCTGAGAAGGTTTATGCAAATGCTTGAGACTGAAGTTACTTACGGTGCCACGCCTCTGCCTGCTGCTTTATATAATATTTCCAATAAAGCAGAGGGTGTTATTGGCAAATTTTTCAGTACTGTTTCTGACAGCTTGACAGACAGAAGCTTTTACACAGTGAGAGATGCATGGAATGAATCGGCAGAAGTGATTTTAGAGCAGTCTTCGCTTCAAAGGCCGGATATTGAGCTTATAAAAAACTTTGGCAGCATATTGGGTTGTTCTGACAGGGAAGATCAGGAAAAGCATTTTAAGCTATTCTATCTTCAACTCAGGCATCATGAGGATGCTGCAATGGAGGAAATAAAGAAAAGCGGGAAAATGTATAGAAGCCTTGGGTTTATATTAGGAATTGCAATATTTGTAGTCTTAGTTTAGGAAGAGGGAGGCAATAAAATGGATGTTAATCTGATTTTTAAAATAGCAGCGATAGGCATTGTAATAACAGTACTCAATAAAGTATTATTGCAGTCCGGCAGAGAAGAAATGGCAATGATGACTACTTTGACCGGTGTTGTTGTTGTTCTTATGATGGTGATAAGCTTAGTGAGCAATCTTTTTGACAGTGTAAGAACTATGTTCCATTTGTAGGGTGATACTATGGATATCATGAAAATTGTTATTGTAGGAATTTTAGCTGCAGTGCTTTCGGTTCTGCTGAAAGAAGAAAAACCTGAGATAGCTGTGCTTATTAGCATAGTTACAGGTCTCATTATTTTTGTATTCCTTATAACTAAGCTTAACTCAGTCATGTCGGTGCTGAAATATTTTGCAGGTAAAGCTAATATTGATGTGTTGTATTTTTCTACTATTTTAAAGGTCATAGCAATAGCATATATAACAGAGTTTGGTGCACAGGTATGCAGGGATGCCGGAGAGGGTTCCATAGCTTCAAAGGTTGAACTTGCAGGGAAGGTGCTTATTATGGTTATTGCCATACCTATACTTTCGGCATTGATGGATACAATGATAAAAATCATACCTTAGTGGAAAACATTTCTACCATTTGAGATAAGGGGGATAAACATGCCAAAGAGTATTGCTTTTTTTATGATAATCATTTTGCTCTCCATATGTGCCGTTTACAGCGATGATACCGAAGAAATTTTGCAGAGTCAGCTTGACAATTTGGATATCAGCGGGATAGAAAAGTTTGTAGAAGATATAGAAAGGGAGTCAGATGGCTTTGTGCCTGAAGTGAATATTAAAGAGCTGGTTTTTAGCTTGTTTAAAGGCAATATTCTTTCCAATCTGAAGGATTTAGTAAAGGGTATAGTAAGTTTTTTCTTCAAGGAAATAATAAGTAATTTCAGCATAATGGGAAAGCTCCTCATATTGGCAATCTTTTGCGCAGTACTTCAGAACCTCCATAATGCTTTTGAAGAGGATACTATAGGAAGGCTGGCTTACGGCATATGTTATATATTGATAATAATAATGGCTATGAAAAGCTTCAATGATGCAATGGCTATAGGAGTTAATGCAATTGATAAAATGGTAGGTTTTATGCAGGCGCTTCTGCCGACATTACTGGCTTTACTGGCTGCAGTGGGGGGGATTTCCTCCTCAGCGGTATTCAAGCCTGTTCTATTCAGTTCTATAACTCTGATTACAACATTTATAAAGGTATTTGTAATGCCGCTTATACTTTTCTCAGCAGTTCTCAGTATATTGAACAATCTTTCGGATTCAATCAATATTTCCAAGCTTGCATCTCTTCTCAAACAAGTTGCGGTAGGAGCTCTGGGTTTAGTGCTTACCGCTTTCGTAGGAGTGATAACAGTACAGGGAATAGCCTCAGCTTCAATAGATGGAGCGACAATAAGGACTGCAAAGTTTGCGATTGACAACTTCATACCTATAGTGGGAAAGTTCCTTTCTGATGCATTTGATGCAGTAGTCAGCTGCTCAATGATTCTAAAAAACGGAATTGGGATAGCAGGCTTTGTAGTGCTGCTTTTAATTTGCAGTTTTCCCCTTATAAAGATGTTTTCTATAGTACTGATTTATAAGGTGACAAGCGCACTTATACAGCCAATTCTTGATAATCAGATAGTACAATGCTTGAATGATATGGGTAATGCAATGCTTATTTTGTTAACATGTGTAACAGCGGTTGCTGTCATGTTTTTTATGGCGCTTACGGTAATAATGGGTGTCGGTAATATGACAGTAATGGTCAGGTAGGTGATTTAATGGCTGATTTTTTGAGAACATGGATAATTAATATTACTGTGATAATTATTTTTGTTATGTTTCTGGACACTTTAATGCCGAATAATTCGATGAAGCGGTATATCAATGTAGTAGTAGGACTTCTTATTATTATAGTGGTAATAAAGCCATTTGTGCAATTTAAAGATTATGCCGACAGCTTTAGGATTGAGTATCTTGAGACAGCGAGCTTCATAGAACAAAATAGTTCCGAAGAAAATATAACAGAAATAAGCAAGTTCCAGAAACAGAAAGCAATTGAAATTTTCGAGGATAACCTAAAAAATCAGATTTTGAAGCAGGTTAAAAGCAGCATAAGTTCAGAATATAAAGAAATATCGGTGGACCTCAAACTGGAGAGAAATTTTGAAAGTGAGGATTTTGGAAATATCAGTGGTATAACTGTTAATTTAAGCAAAAATAAAAAAGAAGTAATAGAAGTGGATAGGATAAAAATTGGTGTTAATGAGGGTATGGGAGAAAATAAAAATGTAATTAATGAAGACAAAGTTGAATATAATTTGAATGATAGTAAGATAAGCAGCGAGATAAAAGATGAAATAAGCGAAACTTTAGGAATCAGTAAGTCGATTATCAGTGTTAATGTACAGCATTAGTAATGTTTTACACTTAGAAATTCCCTTATGCGGGTTCCTTTGCGGGAGCAACGGAATAGAGCATAAGATTATGGAATTTCTTAGTGGAAAAGATTATTACCTTATTGGTGCAAGGAGGAAAGTTTTATGAAATTACTTGAGTGGTTAAAGGATAAACTTAAGAAAGTGAATTTTAATGAGCTTAATTTATCTAAAAAGACTATGGCAAATCTAATAATTGTATTCTGCTTGGGCTTAGCTATCATTTTAATTGCTGATTTTTATAAGGATGTCAGAATAGACAAGACAGCAGAAGAAAGCAATTACAACGGTAGTACGCAGAAAGAAATAGGAACATCTGATAGCAAAGCATCCGATTATGCGGGAGAGCTGGAAAACGATCTATCAACAATACTCAGTAAAATACAGGGTGCCGGGAGGGTTTCAGTTATGATTACCCTGGAGGGCGGAGCAGAGATAATTCCTGCTAAGGATGAATCTACCTCTGACAAAGTGACTAATGAAAAGGATACAAGCGGCGGAACAAGGGTAATAAATGAAAAAACAACCGACGACAAAGTCGTATTTACATCTGCAGAAGGGAGCAGTTCAGAGCCTTTGATAATAAAGGAAATAAATCCGGAGGTAAAAGGAGTAATTGTAGTGGCAGAAGGCGCAAAGGATTCAAAGATCAAGCTGAAAATTTCTCGGGCAGTGCAAACGGTATTGGATATTCCTGCATACAAAGTAACGGTATATGAAAGAAATTAATATGAAAAATAAATACAGGGAGGTATAGTCATGCTGGTGAGGAGACAAAATATCATAATATGTTCAATGATAATACTGTTGTTTGTTGTCGGGTATGCATACAACAGCTTTACTTCTGAGAGGCTGGCGGATGCAAATCTTGACTCGGATGTGCAAATGTCAGGCATGGAAGAAACGGCAGTGAATCAAGAAAATAGCACAGCAGTTGAAAATACAGGTACAAAAGAGGCTGGAGAGGCAGTTGTTATAGAGGAAAGCAGCGATGAAGCCCTAGAAACAGCCGGAGCTTCCTTCTTCTCTGAATACAAACTTGAGAGGGATAAGAACAGGAGCAAGGAAGTAGAAATGTGGCAGGATATAATAAACAATGATAAAGCAGAGGAAAATTATAAAAACATGGCTCAGCAGGAGCTTGTAAAAATTGTATCGCTTACAGAGAAAGAAATGATTATTGAAAATCTTATAGTTGCCAGGGGCTTCAACGATGCGCTGGTATTTTTGACAGATGACTCCGCAACAGTCATAGTAGAGGCTAAAGAGCTTACCTCCTCAAATATTGCTCAGATCCAAGACATTATAGTAAGAAAGACCAAGCTGGATCCTAAGAATATTAAAATAATGAAGAAAAATTAAAAAAGATATAAGCAATGATAGTCATAACAGCAGCTTGAATAAATATAGCATTACTGTATAATATAATAATGATAACTAAAACATCATTACATATATTTGTAAATATATTCGGGTTTTGTTATAATTATTTTATGGAACGCATACTACATACAAGGGGGTGCAGTACTTGGAAAAGGAGATAAAATTGGATAAGTACGGAAATGTAAAGATTGCAGATGATGTGGTCGCAATTATTGCTGAAATTGCTGCTAGGGAAGTGAAGGGTGTTTATGCCATGAGCGGTGGAATAGCCGACAGCATAACAGGCATGCTTGGAAAGAAGAATCCTTCAAAAGGTGTCAAGGTAGAAGTAGGAGAAAAAGAAACAGCAGTGGATCTTTACATAATTGTTGACTACGGTGTAAGAATTCCTGACGTATCATGGCAGATACAGGAGAATGTTAAAAAAGCTGTTGAGACAATGACGGGACTCAGTGTAGTTGAAGTTAACATTCATATACAGGGAGTTAATTTGGATAAAGAAGTAAAGGAAGAAGAAAATCAGGAAGGAAAAACTAAATAGATTATTTAGAACTAACCCTCTCATAATGTTATTATACTGACAGAGGGTTAGTTTAAATATTTGCAAAAGAAGAAAAGGATTGTTTTACTTACGTAAACTAGGAGGATATATGAGTAGAAGACTTGCCAGAGAATCTGCAATTCAATTCCTATATAGCACGGATTTTAATAAAAATGAAAACCTTGAAGAAATGCTTGAGGGATTTTTGGAGGCCGGAGAAGATAATAACGAAGATAAGTTTCAGAATATACTCCAGGATAATGATACGAAATTTGCAGAGGAAATAATAAAAGGTACTATCGAAAATATTCAGCATATAGACAAGTTGATTGAAAGCAATACAACAGGCTGGACCAAGGAAAGAATTGCTAAAGTTGACCTGGCAATATTAAGACTTGCTTTGTATGAGATACAATTCCGTGATGATATTCCGGACAATGTAGCTATAAATGAAGCTATAGAGCTTGCTAAGAAATATAGTACCGCTGAATCAGGAGGCTTTATAAACGGCGTACTTGGTAAAATAATAAGAGAAGCCGATATGAAGGATGTATAATATGTGTTGTTTGGGGCTTAAAATTCCCATGCGGGCAAGCGATGGACAAACTATGTAGTGAGCATCAGTCAAAGGGGATAGATATTCCCATAAGTATAGACGGATGCTTTATGAGTTTTTTTGAAGAGGCTTTTGGAATTCTAGGAGAAATATATGGGTAATGAGAAAATTTTCACAGTAACTGAAATAAATAATTACATAAAATACCTGATGCAGAATGATATGCTTCTTTCACACCTATATGTGAAGGGAGAAATATCAAACTTTAAGCATCACAGCTCCGGGCACGTATACTTTACCCTAAAGGATGAGGATTCAAGGGTAAAATGTGTGATGTTTAAGGGTAATGCTTCAAAGCTGAAATTTGTACCTGAGGATGGCAGTGCTGTAATACTCAGGGGATATTTTTCCATATATGAAAGAGACGGGCAGTATCAGCTTTATGTAGAAGATATGATTCCTGAAGGGACAGGCTCTCTTTATAAGGCATATGAGCAGCTTAAGAAAAAGCTTTCTGCGCTCGGTTATTTTGATGAAGCCAGGAAGAAGAAGCTTCCTCTCATGCCGAAGGTTGTTGGCATTGTGACATCGAAAACAGGGGCGGCGGTCAGGGACATAATTTCTATAATAAAAAGAAGATGCCCATGCACTGATATTTATTTATACCCTGTGCAGGTGCAGGGTGAAGGATCTGAAAATGAGATTGCAGAAGGAATCAGATATTTCAATTCCAAAAGAAATGTTGACGTTATGATAATAGGGCGAGGCGGAGGTTCAATAGAGGAGCTTTGGGCCTTTAATGAGGAAATAGTGGCTAAAGCTATATACGAGTCTGATATACCGGTAATTTCAGCAGTAGGGCACGAGACGGATTTTACAATAGCAGACTTCACCGCAGACCTTAGGGCCGCGACTCCTTCAGCCGCTGCAGAACTGGCGGTACCGGACAAGCAGAGCCTGCTTGGAAAGATAAATCAATATAAATATGTGCTGAATTCCTCAATTGCAAACTGTATAAACAACAAGAAAGATAGGGTACTGAGAATTTCCAAAGATAATGTATTCAGACAACTGGAGAGGAAAATACTTAACATGAACCAGACTCTTGATGCTCTTAACAAGTGCCTGGATTACAATATGCAGAATATATTGAATGGTAGCAGGAATGATCTGGATAAAACTGTCGGGAAGCTCAGCATATTGAATCCTGAATCAGCCCTATCAAGAGGTTACGGGATTATTACAAGAAAATCAGATGGAAAGCTTCTGACTTCTATAAAAGAGATACAGCTTTACGAGGAGCTTCGTATAAAGCTAAAAGACGGAACGGCAAAAGTGGAAGTGAAAGAGCTTTAAAACAAGCTCTAAGAGTATATCTATGAGATAATTTCATAAAATATCTTGAAATGGAGAATACAATATGAAAGAGAAATTTTCATTTGAGCAGGCTTTAGTGCGGTTGGAAGAAGTAGTGGAGACCTTGGAGGCAGGAAATATATCTCTGGAAGAGTCAATTAAAATCTACCAGGAGGGAATTACTCTTTCGAAGCTGTGCTCTGGAATGCTCGAAGAAGCAGAAGGAAAGGTAATGGCTATAATGAACCGCAGTGATGAGCATATGGAAGAATTCAGCGTCAACCAGACCAAGGAGGCTTAAAATTGGACTTTAACCGGTATATGACGGAAAAAAAGCAGTTAGTAGAACTAAAACTTGATATATTAGCAGCAGAGAACAATGAAATACCTGTAATAACTGAAGCAATGAGATACAGCTTGTTTGCGGGCGGTAAGAGACTGAGGCCCATACTTGCACTTATGAGTTGCGAACTTTTTTCCGGGTGTGAAGAGGAAGTGCTGCCCTTTGCCTGCTGTATTGAAATGATACATACTTATTCCCTTATTCATGATGACTTACCTGCCATGGATAATGACGACCTGAGAAGAGGAAAGCCCACTAACCACAAGGTTTTCGGGGAAGGTTATGCGCTTTTAGCGGGTGATGCTCTTTTAAATCAAGCTTTTGAAACAATGATAAGCATCATAATCAAGAATCCAAAGCCTGAATACATAAAGGCAATTGATATAATCTGCAAATCCGCCGGTGTATCCGGAATGATCGGAGGACAGTGCATAGATTTATACTCCGAAAATAAGAGCGTTGATCTTGATACTCTGAAAAGTATGCATTCAAAAAAGACAGGGGCAATCATTACAGCTTCCCTTGTTAGCGGCGCAGTTTTATCCAAAGCGGATGAAGAAGACATAGAAAATATTATGGAATTCGGAAATCTGATAGGTCTTGCATTTCAAGTTGCTGACGACATTCTTGATGTATCAGGCTCAGAAGAAAAACTAGGAAAGAGTATTAATAAGGATATAAAATTTAACAAATCAAATTTTATAAGTTTTTATGGCCTGGAAAAGTCCGGGCAGATTGCAAAAGAGCTTGTCTCGGAGGCCAAGATGAAGCTTTTAAGGTATGGAAGCAGAGGATATTATCTGAATGAATTGGCAGATTATATAGTCAGCAGAGATAGATAATTTTCTGAGACTTACTTATGTAAATGCTTGAGGAGAGGATTAACTTTGAACGTTTTTGTTAAAATTGTAAATAACAGGGTGCTTTTAGCATGTTTTACCGCATGGCTTATAGCACAGACGATAAAAATAATACTGACATTCCGCAGCAGCAGAAAAATTGACATGACCAGGTTTGTGGGATCAGGTGGAATGCCAAGCTCACATACTGCCTTAGTAATGGCACTTTCCACATCGATAGGAAGGCTGTATGGCTGGGACTCGCCAATTTTTGCAGTGTCATTGTGCTTTGCACTTGTGGTTATGTATGATGCTGCCGGAGTAAGGAGAGCCGCAGGTAATCAGGCAAAAATATTGAACATGATAATTGAGGATTTTGCCCACAACAAGCCCCTTGCTAATGAAAAGCTCAAGGAGCTTATCGGACACACACCGAAAGAAGTGGTAGCAGGTGCTTTATTAGGAATATTGATAGGGAATATTATGGTTTAATATATTATCTTTCGGAAATATATATTGAATGAATAAGATTTCTGTGAATTATATTAAGGGGGCAAAAGTGTGAAATACGATTTCGCATTTTGCGGATAAGGTAGGATTATAAATGTATAAAATTCTCGATAGTATAAATTCTCCTGCAGATTTGAAAAAACTGACCTATAAAGAGCTTGAAGTTCTTTCACAGGAGCTTAGGGATTATGTTATAAAGGTTGTTTCTGAAAATGGGGGGCACTTGGCTTCAAATCTTGGTGTAGTAGAGCTTACACTTGCTCTTCATAGGGTTTTTGATACACTAAATGATAAAATTATTTGGGATGTGGGACATCAGTCTTATATTCATAAAATCGTTACAGGCAGAAGAGAAAGTTTTGTTACCTTAAGAAAAAAAGGCGGTATAAGCGGGTTCCCCAAGAGAGAAGAAAGTGTTCACGATGTCTTTGAAACAGGACATAGCAGCACATCAATTTCTGCAGCGCTTGGTATGGCAAAAGCAAGAGATTTGGCAGGAGATGACTACTCTGTAGTTGCCGTCATAGGCGATGGAGCACTTACAGGCGGAATGTCCTTTGAAGCAATGAACCATGCGGGAGATTTTCCTACTAATTTTATAGTAATATTGAATGATAATGAAATGTCGATATCACGTAATATAGGAGGTTTGTCGAACTATCTCAGCAAGCTTAGAACAGAGCCGGCATATTTCAAGCTGAAAAACGAACTTGAGACAATTTTGAATAAAATTCCTATGGTAGGAAAATCTATGTTCAAACTTGCCGAAAAGCTAAGGGATTGGCTCAAATATCTGATTGTGCCAGGAGTATTTTTTGAGGAACTGGGTTTCAAGTATTTTGGTCCAATAGACGGCCATGATATAAAGAAGCTTGAAGGCGTAATAAAAAGGGCTAAGTCATATAATGGATATCCTGTTTTGATACATGTTGTCACAGTAAAAGGAAAGGGATATTCCATAGCTGAGGACAAACCTCAGAAATACCATGGGATAAATCCATTTTTTGTTGAGAACGGAGAGCTTAAGACAAAGAGGGTGAAGAAAACATATTCTGACATATTGGGAGATACTCTTATAGAGCTTGCCGAAGAAAATGACAAAATAGTGGCTGTATCGGCTGCCATGTGTGAAGGAACCGGCCTCAGCGGCTTTGCATCAAAATATAAAGACAGATTTTTCGATGTAGGTATTGCCGAACAACATGCAACTACCTTCTGTGCCGGCTTGGCTGCAGCAGGGTTACGGCCGGTATTCGCAGTATATTCTACATTCCTCCAGAGAGCTTATGACCAGGTTCTGCATGATGTCTGCATGCAGAATCTGAATGTGGTTTTTGCGATTGACAGGGCCGGTATAGTTGGCTCTGATGGAGAAACTCACCAGGGCGTATTCGACATTACCTATTTAAGACATATTCCCAACATTACGATTATGAGCCCCAAAGACGGAAGAGAGTTGCGGGATATGCTGAGGTTTGCCATAACTTTAGAAGGACCTTCAGCCATAAGATATCCAAGGGGAAATGCCAGGGAGTTTGAGTATCCCTATACTCCACTGGAACTTGGAAAAAGTGAAGTTCTCATGGAGGGAGAAGATGGAGTCATTATCGCAGAAGGCAATATGTTTTTCAGAGCCTTGGAAGTATGTGAGAGACTTAAGAAAGCAGAAAAAAACTTTACTTTAGTTAACACAAGATTTGTGAAGCCGCTTGATGCGGAGCTTCTCTTAAAACTTTCAAAAAGGTTTAAAATTATTTATACAATAGAGGACAATATAGTAAGCGGCGGTTTTGGAAGCAGTATCCTTGAATTTTTTAGCCGCTATAAGGCTTACGTGGATGTCAGAATTATTGGATATGATGACAGCTTCATACCTCATGGAGAAAAAGAAGAGCTTTATTCTCTTAAAAAAATGGACTGTGAAAGCATATTCAACACAATCATGAAGGGGTAGGAAAGATTGGAAGAAAAGGAAAGACTTGATGTTTTGATTTATAGGGAAGGTATGGCGGATAGCCGTGAAAAGGCCAGCAGACAGATAATGTCGGGAATTGTATATGTTAATGGTACAAAGGTTGACAAACCAGGCACGAAGATTCCGGCCAGTTCTAAAATTGAGATAAGGGGAACTTCACTGCCTTATGTAAGCAGAGGTGGTTTGAAGCTTGAAAAGGCAGTTTCCGAATTCAATCTTGATCTTTGCGGCAAGGTAGCTTTAGATATAGGTGCATCAACCGGAGGCTTTACAGACTGTATGCTTAAAAATGGCGCGGTAAAGGTTTATGCAATAGATGTAGGCTATGGGCAGTTGGCTTGGAATCTTCGGATTGACAGCAGGGTAGTATGTTTGGAAAGAACAAATATAAGGTATGTTGCTCCCGAAGCTATTGGAGAATATGCAGATTTTGCATCAATAGACGTATCCTTTATTTCATTGACAAAGGTGCTGCCTGCAGTAAAACAGCTTCTAAAAGAAAATGGTGAGATTGTATGCCTTATAAAACCGCAGTTTGAAGCAGGCAGAGAAAAGGTTGGAAAAAAAGGAGTAGTAAAAGAAAAAAATGTGCATATAGAAGTAATTGAAAAGATAACTACATTCTGTACTGATGAAATGGAGCTTTCAATACTTGGGCTGAGCTACTCTCCTATAAAAGGACCCGAAGGAAACATTGAATATTTGCTTTACCTGTCAAAAAGAAAATATTCGGCTTTTGACACCCCGCAGTTTGATATCATCAGTGTTGTATCAAAAGCCCATGATTTACTTTAATCAAAAGTATATGTATAATTTGTAAAAATTAGTAGATAATTTCAGAAACTTAATATAAAATATATATATATGAAATATTGGATGGGGTTATAAGAATATGAAGCTAGGAATTATACCAAATTTATCAAAAGACAATAACTTAAATATAACTAAGAGTATTATAAACTGGTTTGCAGATAAAGATATAGAACTGGTTTTGGAGTCGGATATTGCAAGAAGGCTGAACTATAAGAATGAAGGCTGCAGCAGGAAAGAAATGTACCCGTATTGTGATGTAATAATTGTACTGGGTGGTGATGGTACAATATTAAGCATCGCAAGGCAGTCTTCCCAGTTTGGGACTCCTTTGTTCGGCATAAACCTTGGACACCTTGGGTTCTTAGCAGAATCAGAAATCAGTGAAATGTATCTGTCCCTGGAGAATATAGTAAACGGAGATTACAATATAGAAAAGAGAATGATGTTAGAGGCTTCTGTAGAGAGCAGCAGGGACGAACTTAAAGAATTAATTGCTCTTAATGATATAAGCATTATAAGAGGTATGTTTTCGAGAATGATTAACTTTTCTGTATACATTAACGATAGTTTTTTTGAACTATATTCAGCGGATGGTGTAGTAATTTCAAGTCCCACAGGGTCTACCGCCTATTCGCTGTCTGCTGGCGGACCCATTGTCAGTCCTGAACTGAACATCCTTATTATAACGCCAATTTGCCCGCACACGCTTCATAATAGATCGATTGTGGTGTCAGAAAAGGATGAGGTCAGAATTGAAATCTGCGAGGAAAATTTTGAGGTTATGCTTTCTGTTGATGGACAGAATTCATATAAATTAGATCCCGGGATGACTGTTAAGATTAGGAGCTCTAAATGCGTCACTAATCTGGTCAAATTAAAGAGGAGAGGTTTTTTTGATGTTTTAAGAAGAAAAATTTCTGAGCGTTAGTGTTAATACTCATAATATTTACAGTAAATGTAATGCTGTAAATATAGAGTTTCATATTAAATATGAAATACTAATATTTATGCATCAGAGTGAAATTAGAGTGGAGGGGTGCAAATGAAAATATCCAGGCATGCGAAAATTTTGGAGCTCATCGAAAAAAATCCAACAGAGACACAAGAGGAGCTTGCAGAAGAACTCAAAAAAAATGGCTATAACATTACACAAGCGACGGTATCCAGAGATATAAAAGAATTGAAGCTTGTAAAAGTACTTGATGAAAACGGTGTATATAAATATGCTTCATTAAAAGAACAGGATAGTATGCTGAATGATCGTCTTGTGAAGGTATTTACCGAGTCAGTTTTAAGTGTGGATTATGCAGGAAATATAGTAGTTATAAAGACTTTTTCGGGGGCTGCAAGCGCAGCAGCAGAAGCTATAGATGTATTTGATTTCAAAGAAATGGTAGGAACCATTGCGGGCGATGATACGATTTTTTTGTTGATAAGAAATCCGGATAATGTTGAAATTGTAATAGAAAAGCTGAAGAAGATGATGAAATAGGTGATGCGATAATGCTTCTGGAAATTAGTATAAAAAACTATGTAATAATTGAACAGCAAGTGATAACCTTTGAACCTGGACTAAATATAATCACAGGGGAAACAGGTTCGGGGAAATCACTTATTATTGATGCCCTTTCTGCCATAACAGGGGGGAAATTCAGTAAAGAAGATATAAGAACAGGTGAAGCAAAGGCAGCTATAGAAGCACTATTTTCACTTGATGGTATAGGGTATATTGCGGATATTCTGGAAAAGTACGGCATAGATCTGGACGAAGATAAGAACCTTGTCATTACACGTGAAGTAAATATTCAAGGAAAATCAGCATGTAGAATAAATGGACAAATTGTCACACTTTCTATGCTAAAAAAGATTGCGCAATATCTTGTGGATGTTGTAGGTCAGAATGAGCACCAGTTGCTTTTTAACACTGTGAAGCATGGAGAGTTTGTTGATAATTTCGGCAATGATGAAATAAAAAAAGTTAAAAATGAGATAAAGCTTATAACAGAAAAACATGGCGAACTGAAGCAAAAACTTGAGAACGTGAGCGGCAATGCTTCTGAAAGGGAAAGGAAGCTGGATATACTGAAATTCCAGGTTGAAGAGATTAAAAGCGCAAAGCTTAAACTCAATGAAGATGTGGAATTAAAAAGCAGAAGACACTTGCTAATTAATGCAGAAAAGCTCCTTAAGGGTATTACTCATGTATATAATAACCTTTTTAAGGGAAATGAAAATGCAAGAGGCGTTTCTGACCTTCTTTCCGACAGTGCAGCCGGTTTGGGAGAATTAGTTGAAATAGACGGAAGAATAGAAGACTTCAAATCTATAATTGAAGGTATGGTATACCAGCTTGAGGATGTAAAAGGAGAGCTTAGAGCATACCGTGACAGTATAGAATTCACTGATGGCGAAATAGACCTTCTGGAGGAACGTCTGGACTATATAAACAGGCTTAAGAGAAAATACGGAAACAGTATTGAGGAAGTTCAAAATTACATGGAAAAAGCCTTAGGTGAATACGGTGAGCTTGTTAATAGTGAATATGCAGCAGCAGAAATTGAAAAGGAAATAAAAGAATTGAAAGAGCAGTACTATGAAAAAGCAGTGCTGCTTTCCGATATGAGGAAGGAACTCTCAAAAAAGCTGGAGAAACTTATAGAGAAAGAACTTCAAGCTCTCAATATGTATGGCTCAAGATTTATTATAAAAATGTCAAATGATAAAAATACAATAAGCATTAACGGTTTTGACAAAATTGAATTTATGCTTTCGCCTAATCCCGGGGAGATAGAAAAACCACTCTGCAAAATAGCTTCAGGCGGAGAAATGTCAAGAGTAATGCTTGCAATAAAGAATGCATTTTCTGAGATAGAGAAGGTTCCATGCGTTGTTTTTGACGAAGTAGACTCAGGTGTGGGCGGTCAGACAGCTAACATGGTAGGGCAGAAAATAAAATCGATTTCTATGAATACGCAGATTCTTTGTATTACACATTTACCTCAGATTGCCAGCCTTTCTGACAATCATATATATGTGGACAAGATAGTAGAAAAAAATAAAACTTACACAAATATAAAAATTTTGAATGAGGAAGAAAAAATTAAAGAAATAGCAAGAATGCTGGGCGGAAATGAAAATATTGAAGCATCAATAGCACATGCAAAGAAATTAATTAAAAGAAATTAAAACAAAAATGCATTATCTATTCTGCTTTTTAATCCCATGCGATGCAGCAGCCTCTCTTTAAGTAGGGTGTTTCGCGAAAAACAAATAAGAATTCAAAAAATTTCGCGAAACAGTTACCTTGGTTTTTATTGAATTCGCACAGTACCCAATACAAATACTGACGTGCGTTCAATATATTAATAGAATAATAGGACTTTAAAAGGGTTAACTTAAATAAGAGAGGTTAAGGATTGAAGCTGGACTCTTCTGGGGAAGCAGGAGAGTGATGCTATTGCATAAAAAAAATCACAAAAATTTATTTTTATACACCATATTGATAATAACAGTACTCTGCCTGACAAATGTATTATTCACTACGTATAGTTTCCCTGATGAAATCAATGTTATTCAGGGACAAAGCAGAAAGCTGCCGGACAGTAAGATTTTTAAACTTGAGCTTAATGGAGAATCTAAGAACTGTATAAACCTTAATAAAAATAACATATTATCTTCCTTCCTTTTATTAGATGGTAAAAATACGGGAAGGACAAAAGCCAGCCTTATGCTTTTGGGAATTTTACCGGTAAAAGAAGTTACTCTGAATATAATACCGGATATTAAGGTTATTCCATCAGGAGAATCCATAGGTGTCAAGATTGAGTCCAAGGGAGTTTTGGTTGTCGGCTTATCAAGTATAACTGATGTAAAGGGAAAAAAATGCAGTCCTGCTGCAGATTGTGGTTTTGAAGTTGGCGATAAAATAATTGATATTGATGGCAAACAGGTGGAAAAGGAAAGAGATATTATTGATTATTTGAACAACAGGGAGAATAAGGATGGCAAAATTAAAGTATTAGTGGACAGAGATGAAGAAAAACATTATCTCAGTTTAAAACCTGTAAAATGTGAAGAGGATAATATATACAGGATAGGGTTATGGGTAAGGGATAATATTTCAGGTGTAGGGACAATGACTTTTTACGATTCCGAAAGCGGAGTATTCGGTGCATTAGGTCACGGCATAACTGATGTTGATTCTGGTGTATTGATAGATATAAATACCGGATGCATTTTAAAATCAAAAATTGCATCAATACAAAAAGCGAAAAAAACAATACCAGGAGAACTTGTCGGTATATTTTATGATAAAGAAGATGCATATGGAGTTATAGAAAAAAATACAAGCTTCGGAATATACGGAAAGCTTAATAAAAAATATAGCTCCAGCAGAACCAAAGCAGTTTCTATAGGCTTAAACAGTCAGATTAAGGAAGGCCCTGCAAAGATTCTGACTACAATAGAAGGAAGTAAGGTAGAAGAGTTTGACATTGAGATACAAAAGGTTATGAGGCAAAAAAGTTCAGAATCCAAGAGCATGATAATAAAGATAACTGATAAAAAGCTTATAGAAAAAACCGGCGGGATTGTGCAGGGCATGTCAGGCAGTCCTATAATACAGGATGGAAGACTAATCGGCTCTATAACCCATGTTCTTGTAAATGATCCGACAAGAGGTTTTGGTATTTCTATAGAGTGGATGCTCAAAGAGGCGGATATAGATTTTGAAAGCGATCAAAATAGAGCTTCCGGCGAATAGTAATATAGTAGCTAAAGGCTGTGTTTACACAGTCTTTTTTTGTAACATAATGTAATACATCGCTGTATTAATTTGTTCGAAATTGTTTAACGATTATAAGGCAGGTAATAGAAGGAAATGAAACTGCTTTGTCGAATAAATATCAAAGAGAATAACAATATATGGGAGGAATACTAGATGAACTTACAAAAGATTAAGATACTGATAGCTGACGACAATAAAGATTTCTGTATTATCCTAAGCGAATATCTCAATACACAACCTGATTTTGAAGTGGTGGGAATAGCAAAGGACGGTCTGGAGGCTGTGGATCTTATAGAAAGCAAATTTCCGGATGTCGTAATATTAGATATAATAATGCCTCACCTTGATGGGTTAGGAGTACTTGAAAGGCTTAATGCGATGCAGATGGAAAAAATGCCAAAGGTTATAATGCTATCCGCCGTAGGCCAGGATAAGATAACTCAGAAAGCACTGACACTTGGGGCTGAATATTATGTTGTGAAGCCTTTTGATATGGAGGTTTTCTCAAAGAGAATAAGAGAATGCTTCGGAATGGCAGTAAATAATGAAGTTGACAGAAAAAATTACATACATACAGTAAATATAGTTACTCCAACCGGAACTTCGCCAAGAGAATTAGAATCTGCCATAACCAATATAATACATGAAATCGGTGTACCCGCTCATATTAAAGGATACATATATTTAAGAGAAGCTATAACAATGGTTGTTAATAATATGGAGCTTTTAAGTGCAATTACAAAAGAATTATATCCTTCAATTTCCAGGAAGTATAATACTACCCCAAGCAGAGTAGAGCGGGCTATAAGACATGCAATAGAAGTAGCCTGGGGAAGAGGAAGAGTTGACGTAATAAACAATCTGTTTGGATATACAATACATAATGTAAAAGGCAAACCTACAAATAGTGAATTCATAGCAATGATAGCAGACAAATTAAGGATTGAGTTAAAAATAAGTTAGCTTATAATATCATCTGAATATAAAAATCGCCTAGAGCGGTTTTTGTATTTTTTTGGAATAATTGCTGCATTACTTGCACTTTAATTAAGCCTCAGCTTATGTGTCAGTATATATTCCCTCAAAGGCATCCTTTTGTTTTCTATAGAAGACAGTAAACATATCAATTCACTAAATTTGCCTACAAAGTGAAAACCCTTTTCATAAATATATTTTGCCATTTTTTCTACCTTTCTTTTACTTAATTTAATACAATGTTAAAATAGTATATGTACAAATCTGAAATTTATTACATAGTGCTTTTTAACACAACTGAATTCTTATAAAAGTGTTAAAAATGCACTTCATCTGTTTATTGCTCACTTGCTATAGAAGTGATATAGCTTACGAGGCAATGATTAATGACAAAAAAGGAGAGGATACGAACTTGAAGAAAGAAGAGACAATTACAAGCAAAAACATATTTACAGGCTCGATATTAAAGCTTGATTTACATGAGGTATCGCTGGAAAATCATAAAACTGCACAAAGGGAGGTAATTACTCATCCTGGCGGTGTTGCCGTTATTGCCGTTAACAACGCGGATGAAATATATTTTGTGAAGCAGTATAGGAAGCCTTTTGATGCAGAAACCTTGGAAATACCGGCAGGTAAAAAAGAGAAAAATGAGAAGCCTTTGGAATGTGCCATAAGAGAGCTAAAGGAGGAGACTGGAATAACTGCATCAAGCATGACGCATTTAGCAGATATGTATCCCTCACCGGGTTATACCAATGAAGTGGTAAATATCTATAAAGCGGAAGGGTTATCTTATGGCGAAAATGACACTGATGAAGATGAGTTTATTGACATGTGCAAGTATACATTAGAAGAAGCTTTTGATATGGTAAATTGCGGCCGGATAAAGGATGCAAAAACTATTATAGCAGTTCTAATACTTGCAAATGAAAGACTCATGCAAAACTTTGGACAAATGAATAAATGATATCATAATATACTCCCTTTATGCATATTATCAAGATATATATGTTTTGCAATAAACATCATGAATTTCCATTCTAATATTGCAAAATCATATTCCTTCATTTCAAGGTTGCATACAACCTATATTGTAACAACTATAACAAAAGCTGAGAGGGGGTATTTCTTTTGCTGGGCAGCCTGAGTGATTCGATCAGAAGGCATCTTGCGGATAACATCTGGATTTATTTAATTATAATATTTATGTTCATACTTGGAATCAGTCTGGGTGCATTAACTGTAAATAATATTGATGATGTGTCCAAAACAGATGCAACAACCTATATAAAGGGTTTCCTAGACCTTACTTCCCAAAATGAGCTGCAATCTGCATACATATTGAAGCAGTCAATAAAATTCAACTTTTATTTTACCTTAGCAATATTTCTTTCGGGCTTAACATACCTTGGAATGCTTTTCATTCCATTAATTGTAGCCTTCAGGGGCTTTTGCATTGGGTTTACAGTAGCCTTTCTCACTGAGAATCTTGTAAGCAATGGGTTTCTGCTGTCATTAGGCTCTATATTGCCGCAAAATCTCATATATGTACCTGTAATAATTGTTATGGGTGCTATAGGGCTTAATTACTCTGTTTTAACCCTGCGAAACAAGCACTTTAAGAGGTTCGGAACTATTCAAAACTTATTTGCAACCTATGCCTTGTCAGCTCTTGTTCTTTTTATACTGCTTATTGCCGGTTGTATCGTAGAATCGTATATAACATCACAAATAATAAGAATGATTACTCATTATATGGTATAGAGGCTTATAGTGCCTGAAACTCTAAATTGGAGGTAGAAATGGATGTGAATGACAACATTAGATTTTATCATATTTTTGTTAAGATTTTTATTATTTTATTTGTGCTACTGGTTATTATGCCGCTAATTATAGACCAAGCAATGCATTTATTTAGTAATGGAATTATCCCAAGGGACAATTCCATTATTGTATTTAAAGACATTATGAGAGGGGGGGAAGTAATAAACAGATTTCTTGAAGCACTAAAAAAAATAAGAAACTTTATGTAAAATTTTCATTTATTGGAGGATTTTCATTATAGATGTTGAATATGTAAATATCATTGTTATAGAGGGGATATGATTCAATGAATTATATAGAGTTGTTTATGAATTATCTCATTGATAATAAGGAATTATCAGAAAATACACTGGAATCATATAAAAGAGATATCAGGCAATTCGAGATTTACCTCATGGAACACTCTCTTTCTTTGGAGAAGGTTACAAAGACAATAATTATTACATATTTAATAGCACTGCAAAAATCGGGTAAAGCAACTTCCACTATATCCAGGAATCTTGCTTCAATAAGATGCTTTTACCAGTTTATGCAAAATGCAAGATACATTGATACAGATCCTTCGGCAAACTTAGAATCTCCAAAGGTAGAGAAAAAGCTTCCTGCGGTACTTACAAAGAGAGAGGTAGAGCTTCTGCTTGAACAGCCGGTACCGGAAGATTCAAAAGGTGCAAGGGATAAAGCAATGCTGGAGCTGCTTTATGCAACAGGGATAAGAGTATCGGAGCTTATTTCATTAGATATAGTCGATATAGACATTAATGTAGGTTTAATTGTATGTAGGAGCAGTGAATTTAAGTCCAGAACCATACCACTTGGAAATGTCGCTATAAAGTATCTAAAAATATATTTGAGTGAGTTCAGAAGAAAACTTTGCTCCGATGAAGGCAATACTACTTTGTTTGTGAACTTCCACGGGCAAAAAATGACTCGCCAGGGTTTCTGGAAGATAATAAAATATTATACAGCAAAAGCTAAAATAAATAAGATAATAACTCCGCATACTTTAAGACACTCATTTGCAGTACATCTTATTGAAAATGGAGCAGATTTGCAGACGATACAGGAAATGCTGGGACATTCGGATATTTCTACAACTCAGGTATACAGCAAGTTTAATAAGAACAGACTGAAAGAAGTATACAGCAAAACTCATCCAAGGGCTTAGGGAGCCCTTTTTAAAGTTATAGTAGTGTGTGTGGATTTGGGTTAAGGCACTTATATTTAAAAAATGTAAATTCAGGAGGTACGAATGGTAGAGAGAGTAATACTCATTGTTATGGATAGTGTGGGGGTTGGAGAGCTTCCTGATGCTTACTTGTATGGAGATTCAGGAAGCAATACCTTGGGTAATATAGCGAGAAGTATAAAGGATTTTAAACTGGAGAATCTTGAAATGCTTGGCCTGGGAAATATTGATTCAAAAATAGGACTGAAAAGTATAGAGAAGCCAAAGGGCAGCTATGGCAGAGCTAAAGAAATTTCCTTGGGAAAAGATACAACTACTGGTCATTGGGAAATCGCCGGAATCAACTTAGAGCAGCCATTTCCAACCTTCCCGAACGGTTTTCCGGAAGAGCTTATAGAAGCCTTTGAAAAGGTTATAAATATAAAAATACTTGGGAATGAAGTAGCATCAGGAACAGAGATAATTGCAAGACTTGGCGATAAGCATGTTGAAACAGGCTGCCCCATAATATATACTTCTGCCGACAGCGTATTTCAGATAGCAGCTCATGAGGAGGTTATACCTCTTTCTAAGCTTTATGAAATATGTGAAAAGGCAAGAGCGCTGCTTACGGGTAAGTATGCGGTGGGCAGAGTTATTGCAAGACCTTTCCTCGGATCAAGCGGAAGCTATAAACGTACAGCCAACAGAAGAGACTTTTCATTGAAACCGATAAAAAGGACTATGCTTGATGTTATTTCTGAAAACGGCTTGAATGTAATGGCTGTTGGAAAGATAGAAGATATCTTTACAGGAACCGGTATCACCGAAGCAGTACACACTAAGAATAATATGGAAGGCGTGGACAAGACTCTTCTTTTTATGGCATCTCATAAAAAAGGTCTGATATTCACTAATTTAGTGGATTTTGACATGCTTTATGGACACAGGAATGATATATTAGGGTATGCACAGGCTTTAAAGGAATTTGACGGAAGATTGCCTGAAGTTATTGCTGCAATGAAGGACACAGACGTGCTTATTATTACGGCTGACCACGGCTGTGATCCGACCACTGAGAGCACGGATCACTCAAGAGAGTACATACCTTTACTGGTATACGGAAAACACGTAAAACAAGGTGTCAATATAGGCACAAGAACAGGTTTTTCCGATATAGGGGCTACAATACTTGACCTTTTAAAGCTTCCAATAGAAATAAAGGGCAAATCCTTTAAAAAAGAAATATATTTTGAATAAGCGAGGGGTAACGAATGAAAAAAGACTTGATTTTAAGAATTAATGAAGCGAGAGACTATATTCTTGAAAAGATAGGACTTATTCCTGAAATTGCGCTTATACTCGGCTCAGGCCTTGGTGATATGGCTGAGGAAGCAGGGGATAAGACAATAATTGATTACAAGGATATACCTAACTTTCCGGTCTCTACAGTGCAGGGGCATAAAGGAAGGCTGGTATTCGGCACAATAGGAGGCAAAAAGGTAGTTTTTATGCAAGGACGCTTTCATTATTACGAAGGCTATAAGATGGAAGATGTGGTTTTTCCTATTTGGGTTTTTAAGGCGCTTGGAGTGAAAAAACTCATTGTTACAAACGCAGCAGGAGGTGTAAATACAAGCTTCAGACCTGGGGACCTTATGCTAATAAAAGGTCATATAAATTACACGAATAATAACCCGCTTATAGGACCAAATATTGAAGCTTTCGGACCTAGATTTCCTGATATGTCGGAAGCATATTCAAAGGAATTGACGGAAGTAGTAAAAGAAAGTGCCGCTGCAAACGATATAAAGTTGCAGGAAGGTACTTACATATACCTTACGGGACCAAGCTATGAGACACCTGCTGAAATAAGAGCATTCAGAATAATTGGAGCAGATGCTGTCGGAATGTCTACCGTACCTGAAGTAATTGCTGCAAATCACTGCGGCATAAAGATTGCCGGAATATCCTGCATTACTAACATGGCAGCAGGAATACTGGATAAGCCCCTAAATCATAAAGAAGTTATGGAGACTGCTGACAGAGTGAAGGAAAACTTTTCAAAGCTTATAAAAAGTGTTGTAGAAAATATTTGATAATAAATATTGGGGGGTAACGAAAATGGATTTAAGAGCAAGAATAGAAAGTGTAGCAGAATATATAAAAGAAAAGTCAGAATTTCAGCCGGAGATAGGTATTATACTCGGCACAGGCCTTGGCTCACTGGGAGACTATATTAAAAAGGAGTCGGTAATCGACTATGCTGATATACCTGAATTTCCTGTATCTACGGTATTCGGACATGCCGGAAAGTTGATACTGGGCAGCCTCGAGGGAAAAAGAGTAGTGGCGATGCAGGGGAGATTCCATTACTACGAAGGTTATACCATGCAGGAGATTACAATGCCTGTAAGGGTTATGAAGAAATTGGGTGTAAAGCTTCTGATTGTAAGCAATGCATGCGGCGGTTTGAATCCAAACTTCAATGCTGGGGATATTATGATAATGACAGACCATATCAACTTTATGGGGACAAATCCTCTGATAGGACCAAACCTCGATGACTTCGGACCGCGTTTTCCTGATATGTCAGAGGTTTATGACAAGGGTATGGTAGAACTGTTTGAGAAAGTTGCTGTTTCACAGGGCATCAAGGTGCAGAAGGGAGTTTATGGTGCTGTCAGCGGACCTAACTATAGTACTAAAGCAGAGCTTTCTATGATGATAAAGCTTGGCTCCGATACAGTAGGTATGTCTACAATACCGGAAGCAATCGTTGCAAGACACTGCGGGCTTAGAGTAGCCGGAGTGTCCTGTATAACTGATATGTCAATTCCTGATACAATGATACCACCTACTCATGAAGAAATTGTAAAAGTGGCTGAGTCAGTAAAACCAAAATTTATATCCTTAGTAAAGCAATTTGTTAAAGAGGTGCAGCTTCAATGAGGATGTATGATATTATAATAAAGAAAAGAAATGGTGAAGAGCTTACAAAAGGAGAGATACAGCACTTTGTTAAAGAATACACCGAAGGCAGAATACCCGACTATCAGGCAGCAGCATTTATGATGGCGATTTACTTTAAGGGAATGAGCAAAAAAGAAACAGCAGAGCTTACTATGGCTATGGTAAACTCAGGAGATACAGTTGATCTCTCTGCAATAGAGGGCGTGAAAGTCGACAAACACTCAACAGGCGGAGTGGGGGATAAGATTAGCTTGATTGTTATTCCGCTTGTCGCTTCACTAGGTATTCCTATAGCTAAAATGAGTGGCAGAGGTTTAGGGCATACAGGCGGAACAATTGATAAACTGGAAGCTATTGAAGGCTTTAAAGGTGAATTAACCAAAGATGAATTTATCAATAATGTCAATAAATATAAAATGGCTATTTCGGGCCAATCAGGTAATTTAGTACCTGCCGATAAGAAGCTTTATGCTTTAAGAGATGTAACGGCTACAGTTGAAAGTATTCCGCTGATTGCAAGCTCGATTATGAGTAAAAAAATAGCTTCAGGAGCGGATTGTATTGTACTTGATGTAAAAGTCGGTTCAGGTGCATTTATGAAATCGGTAGAGGAAGCAGTAGAACTTGCTAAGACAATGGTTGAAATCGGCAAGTCACTTAACAGGAAAACAGTTGCAGTAGTAACAGATATGAGCCAGCCTTTAGGACATGAGGTAGGTAACTCAAATGAAATTATAGAAGCAATTGATGTATTAAAAGGTTGCGGCTCAGAGGATGAAACCGAAGTAGCTTTAACAATTGCTTCTTATTTGGCAATACTCGGCGGCGCATATAAAGAATTTAACAAAGCATATAATGCATTAAAAGAAATAATCAAATCCGGAAAGGCAATTGAAAAACTAAAGCTCTTGATACAAATTCAAGGCGGAGATCCTGGAGTAGTTGATAGTGTAGACAAATTGCCTGAGGCTAAATATCATATAGAAGTAAAATCAACTAATTCCGGCTATGTCGATTCAATAAATGCGGAAAGTATAGGTATTGCTGCAATGTTACTCGGTGCAGGCAGAAAAAACAAGGGAGATGCGATAGATTATTCTGCAGGTATAAGTATGAAAAAGAAAGTCGGAGATAAAGTGCTGGACGGAGATACACTCTGTGTCCTGCATACCAATCTTGAAAACATTGATGAAGCAAAAAAGCGTGCACTTGATGCATACAGCATAGGTAATACCCAGCATAAGATAAATAAATATGTATATGAGATAATACAGTAACAATAAGGGACAAGGTAAAAAAACCTTGTCCCTTTACAATATATGGCGGTCTAGTATGTAATTACAAGCTGTGGATCATTAGCACTTGCTTCTTTGCTGTAGAAGGAATACCAATTAGCAGAATCATTTACCAGCTCAAGAGATACTATTTTATCTGTCATTTGGCTGTTTATATAACTTGTTACATCAAATTCCACCCATGTTCCCTTATCACTGCCGCTTACATTCGTACTTGTAATTTCTGTAGTGTTTGCCGGAGCAGTGTTATATGTTATACCAGTCTCAGTCCAGGACTCAACAGAATTTCCAAATATCTTAAGTGGTGTTGCGGGAGCAGCAGCATCTGCATTATATACATATAATCTGAGTTTAGCTAGTTTTACAGTAGGATCTGTTACAGTGCTAAAATTAAACTTTAAGTAAGGTCTTCTGATATAAGCAGCACTTCCGCCTTTTGATTCCATAGTTGTCAGAGTACCTTTGTTAGTAGTCGGTTCACCACCATAAACAAATGAATCTGCTGTTGGATTAACAGTTACAGTAACATCCGGATCCGGTGCTGCAGGTGTTATTACAAGCTGTGGCTGATTAGCAGTTGCTTGCTTGCTGTTAAAGGAAGTGTAAACACTTGATCCGTTAATAAGCTCAAAGGATACTAATTTATCATCCATATTACTGTTTACATAGTTTGTTACGTCAAATTCAAGCCATGTTCCTGCCTGCAATCCTGCTGCTTCGTAACTTGTAATTTCTGTTACTGTTT